>JADMIO011437960.1_pt1 | contig 14040 bp, 10 predicted proteins | sample 8958161 | NCBI WGS metagenome assembly JADMIO01 (sample SAMN16585339, study PRJNA669376) | soil metagenome | isolation source: Crop rotation soil | place: USA: Cullars Rotation, Alabama | collected 2011 | reverse complement strand
GATCCCAATGTGCTGGAAAGATATGAAGATAGTATTGGTAGTTTTTCACTTTATTTTGGGAAGAACATTGATTATTCGAAAAACCATTGGGGACCAGAAGGAGAAACCGATTTTTGTCTGAAGCTGAACGAACTATCTGAGGCTGAACAGAAAGAATTTATCAACCGTTCCCGGTCTATGCTGGAAAAGGCGAAATGGATTAAGATTTACGAGTATTATCCTTGTCCAAACCTGGTCCATCACCGCAAGTGAAACTGGTCTTTTTGATAAATTTTCGTTTTCTTTGTGCTCGAATTAATCAAATCCACCCACAATTCTCCTGAATATGAACGAATTTGGATTAAAAGCAAAAGGCGCTACCGTTGCTGACCTTGGAATTAAGAATATTGAAGATGCTTACTGGAATTTATCTCCTGCCGAACTGGTAGAAGAATCTATCATACGTGGTGAAGGTGTACTTACTGATAAAGGCGCACTCGCTGTCGATACCGGTAAATTTACCGGGCGTTCACCAAAAGATAAGTTCATTGTTTGTGATGCGTTGACAGAAAAAACAGTGTGGTGGGGAGACATAAATATAAAATTTGAACCTGCGAAGTTTGACCGTCTCTATGAAAAAGTCTGCGCTTACTTCCAGGGAAAAACAATTTACGTCAGAGATGCTTATGCCTGTGCCGATCCGAAATACAGACTCAACATTCGAGTAGTTACAGAATCTCCCTGGCAAAATTTATTTGCGAACAATCTTTTTCTTCGTCCCACAAAAGATGAAATATTAAAAACAACAAAAGCAGAATGGTCGATTGTTTGTGCTCCGGGTTTCCAGGCAGATCCTGCGCTTGACGGAACACGTCAGGGAAATTTTACCATAATTGATTTTACAAAAAAAATTATTCTAATCGGCGGATCAGCGTATACAGGCGAGATTAAAAAAGGAATTTTCTCTGTATTGAATTATGTTCTTCCTCACCAGGAAAAAGTTTTATCGATGCATTGCTCCGCAAACATTGGTAAACAAAAAGACACTGCTATATTTTTCGGTCTTTCAGGTACAGGAAAAACGACACTTAGTGCAGATCCTAACCGTGGATTGATCGGCGACGATGAACATGGCTGGGCAGATCAGACCGTTTTTAATTTTGAAGGTGGATGCTATGCGAAGTGCGTCAATCTTTCGAATGAAAAGGAACCGCAGATCTTCAGCGCTATTCGTTTCGGTGCGCTTGTAGAGAACACGGAATTTTACGAGGGAACTACGACGATCAACTACGACGATATCAGCAAGACTGAAAATACACGTGCTGCATATCCGATCGATCATATCGATAATTCTGTTGAACCTTCCGTTGGCGGAATTCCAAAGAATATTTTCTTCCTGACTTGTGATGCCTTCGGAGTATTACCTCCTATTTCTCGTCTCGATGCGGGACAGGCAATGTATCATTTCATTTCAGGATACACAGCAAAAGTTGCAGGTACTGAGGTTGGAATCACAGAACCTTCTACGACGTTTTCTGCATGTTTCGGTAAGGCTTTTCTTCCGTTGCATCCGACAAAATATGCAGAACTGCTTGGCGACAAACTCAAGAAGAATAAAGTAAATGTCTGGCTTGTCAATACAGGATGGTCTGGCGGATCATATGGCGTTGGAGCAAGAATGAAATTATCATTCACTCGCGCAATGATCACAGCAGCATTGAATGGAGAACTCGACAAAGTAGAATTCGAAACGATGCCTGTATTTGGTTTATCGATGCCGAAATCCTGCCAGGGTGTTCCTGCCGAAATTCTGAATCCGCGTAATACGTGGGCAGATAAAAATGAATACGATGCGAAGATGAACACGCTTGCTGCATCGTTCATTAAAAACTTTGCCCAGTACGCTGAATTCGCCAACGAAGAAATTTTGAATGCAGCTCCGAAAGTTGCAGTTAACGCTTGACTGAATAATTGAATTATTACCAAATCAATGCTTCGTTCAGACTACTGTTTTATAAAACTGTAGTCCCGTTAGGGACGAAATATTGGTAGTAAAATAGATTCCCCACCACCCAAACCCCGTCAGGGGTTTAATATTAATAGATCGTAATATTTTTGGTGTTTCCCAACAGTTATCGATACCAATTTATTTTCACATGGAATTATTTTTTGGAAATCCTTCAGCAGAAAATATTATTGTTCTTGACGAAGTCGAATCCAATCATCTGATAAACGTAAAGCGTTCGAAGAAAGGTGATATAATTCATGTTACAGACGGCGAAGGAAATTTATTTACAACGGAGATTTCAAATATCGATAAGCATAACTGCTCACTATCCATTCTTGAAATTAAAACGACTCCTCGAAAGCTCTTTCGACTTCATGTCGCTGTTGCGCCAACGAAGAACATCGACAGGATCGAATGGTTTTTAGAGAAGGCTACGGAAACTGGCATCGATGAGATTTCGTTTCTGCAATGCAGGCATTCGGAGAGAAAAGAAATTAAAATGGAGAGACTCAACCGTGTTGTTGTTTCATCGATCAAACAATCATTGAAAACTTTTCTGCCTAAACTAAATCCGATGATCGACTTCAAAACATTTGTGTCGAAGGATCTCCAGGGAGAGAAACTTATTTTTTCCACTGGCGCAATAGAAAATATAAAAGACAATTATAGAAGTGGAAAATCGTTGATCGCATTGATTGGTCCGGAAGGTGATTTTCATGATGATGAGCTAAAGCTTGCAACAGAAAACGGATATTTACCTACCTCCTTAGGCGAATCGCGATTGCGAACGGAGACTGCAGCAATAACAGTTTGTACGTTATTTAATTTTATTAATTCACAATAAACAAGAATACAAAGCGTATTTTTGAATGTACTAACTACTCTGTGACCTTTGTGAAACCTTAGTGACCTTTGTGGTAAAATTTTTTTAACCACAAAGAACACTAAGGTTTCACAAAGGTCACAGAGAAAAAAGTATTATTAAATCACAATGAAAAAAATTCTTTTCATATTAATATTATTCTCTAAACTATCCTTCGCCGGAGAACCATCATTTAAGATTGCGCTTCTCAAATATAACGGCGGTGGTGACTGGTATGCTAACCTTGAAACGTCATTACCGAATCTCATAAAATTCTGTAACGAGAATCTGAACACTAACATCAATCCCGAGCAGGCAATCGTCGAAGCAGGGAGTCCTGAAATTTTCAATTATCCATTCGTGCATATGACCGGACATGGGAATTGGGTGCTATCAACTACCGAAGCAGAAAACCTCAGAAAATATTTAGTCAGCGGTGGATTTCTACACATCGATGATAACTTCGGTCTCGATCCTTATGTTCGTCCACAGATGAAAAAAGTATTTCCTGAACTCGACTTCGTCGAACTTCCATTTAATTATCCAATCTATCATCAGAAATATGATTTTCCTGAAGGCCTGCCGAAAATTCATGAGCATGAAGGAAAGGCTCCCCAGGGATTTGGATTAATTTTCGAAGGCCGGCTCGTTTGTTACTATACATTTGAATGTGATCTCGGCGATGGCTGGGAAGATTATGAAATTCATAAGGATCCGCCGGAGGTTCATCAGAAGGCGTTGAAAATGGGTGCCAATCTCATCCAGTATGTGTTTAATCAACAAGGTCAGTAAGTTTTGGCGTTTCGGGTTTGGCGTTTCGGGAAAAATTGAAGATTCTTTCTTCGAAGAAAATTTTGATGATTTTTATGGTTTTTTAGAAGTCTATTTTTTATTTCCCGTCTAGAAAAATTTCTCTTCTTCATTGGCTTTCAGTTAAATATTCTCTTTCTTGCGCTTCACTTAGCCTACAGAATTCATGAAACTACTTATTGAAAAACATCCTGAGTTTGCCAAACTTTCACACTATTTTAAAAAGATCGAAGCACTTGCCGATAAAATGGGAATTGATGTAGACGATCTCGTCCACGATCGCCGGAAGAATTCTTCAATGTACACCAGTTTTAAAAAGAATATTCTTTCAATTGCAAAGCAACGAATCGATACAATGATTGAGCGACGTGAGCGTGGTTCTTCTCCAGAGGCACCTATCGTTGGACTAACAATTCTTTTTAGTAAAGAAGAGCAAAACTAATTTCAACTTTTTTTATTGCTTATTGAAAATCGCTTCAATTAATAAAAACTTAGTGGCTTTATGGCAAGAATGCACAAAAAAAAATCCCCTTACCAATTTGATAAGGGGATAAATATTTTATTCTAATCTTATTATTGTACGACTGCCTTGAAAGAAGGATCACCAAACCATTTGATGAATTCACGATCTTCTGCTGCCATTGTTTTCATAGCTGCATTCTTTTGAACTGAACCTGTAAGGTTGCTGATAACTCCAGCTGCATCGCCTTTACGGGCAGAGATAACTGCTTTCAGATATAGTCCCATTGCTGAATCTTTATCAGGGGAAGCGTCAATTGTGCTCATCGCTCCGTCTTTATCACCAGCAAGTAATTTTGCAAGAGCTGCATTGAAAGTATTTGAACCGCTGTAGTGACCAACAGCCGCTGTGTAATTTCCATTTCGAATATCAAGGATACCCTGGTTCTCGTTTACTTCAGAACCTGCGCCATTTGCAGAAGCATAATTTGAAGCTGCATTCTTACGATCACCTTTACGGCTGTAAACTGCTCCACTGTTATTCTTAGCAATTGCGTTTCCTGAACTTAACTGATCAGCCTTAGCGAATTCTGCCATTGCGCCATCGATGTCGCCTTTTTCAAACATAACAGAACCAACGTTGTTAGAAGTTCTCCAGTCCTGCGGATAAATTCTTTCAGCAGATTGATAGATTGTAAGTCTCTCATTAACATCCTGAGTTAAAGTTGCAGCATAAAGAATTTCTTCAACGCTTAATGAATCAGGACTTGATTTTGCAAGAGCAGAAATCTCTTCATCAGAACGGCCAGTCTTATCAGCATTCAATGTGATTGCAGCGCGACGAAGTTTTGGCATGATGCCATCTGCGATATCATCATAACTCTTACCCATTTTCCTGATTTCCATTTCGCGTGCTTCAGGATCTGAGTTAGAAGCAACGATACGGAGTACCATATCTTTTTGTGGTAACGAAGATTCCTGCATTAATTGTTGGAAACCTCCCCAGTCTTCATTAGTTACGTTTCTTGTAAACATTGTACTATCAGGACTGATTTTTACTTTAGTCTTTGTTTGCTTGCTCATCATATTGCTCATTTGAGTAGCAATATATTTTGCAGATGATTTAGAACGGTTTTCAGCAAGATCAGCGTTGACGCTTTCTTTACCATCAGGAGAAGCATAACCCATGATACTTACACCTTTTAAATTGTAAGGTGCTACTGTAAGCACTTTAAGTACGCTGTCGAGTTCTGATAACTGAGTCTTATTAGAAATATCGCATTGCTTAACCTTGAAAGAAGGATTTACATTCGAAGTATTTACCAGGTAGTAAATTGTTCCGTCGAAATTTGCAGGAGTAATGCGCTGAAAATTATCCTTAGCGATAATTGTTTTTTCAGCAGGCTGAACGAGCAAAGGAGTTACGATAGTTCCATCAGCAGCCTTTACAGAACCTAGGTCTTTCGTTTTAGTTCCTTTTGTACCAACTGCTTTTATCATCAGGTCAGCCACCTTCATATCAGGTGTGTAAGCAATCTTATCGGTATAAGTAAAGCTACCGCCGGCTTTCTGATTAATTTTATTGCCGGTATTTTTTGATTTCTCACCGACATTTGTTACAGATTTAAAGTCATGGCTTGCTGTTGCAGATTTCAAATCAGGTGTTACAGTTACGTCAACACTTTTTGCAAAATATTTAGGCGGATACGTGCCTTTGATTGAAACAGCTACTGAGTCACCATGCATCTCTAAAGGATTAGGAGTGACTTCATGCTTTACCTGTGGGTAATTTTTAGCCATTTTTCCCAAGCCGTTACATCCCGCGATTGAGATACTTAGAAGGAAATAGGATAAGGTCTTAAGCTTATTCATGAGAGTGAAGTATAAAGTGGTTTATGGTTAATTTTATCGCAATATTGCGAAGAATTTATTTAGTATGAAAGTCTTTTAATTATTTTTTGATGCCCTTTTACGCTCGTTTTCGTCAAGAATTATTTTTCTCATCCGAATTGCTTTTGGTGTAATTTCTAAATATTCATCTTTCTCGATATATTCCATTGCTTCTTCAAGAGAAAAATTTATTTTTGGAGTAATACGAACATTATCATCACTACCTGATGCACGCATATTTGTTAATTGCTTTGCACGGGTTGCATTTACTACGATATCACCGGGACGAATACTTTCTCCAATCACTTGTCCGCTGTAAACTTCCTCACCCGGATCAATAAAAAATCGTCCACGATCCTGAAGTTTGTCTATTGAATATGCAGTCGTCTTTCCTTTATCCATTGATAAAAGTACGCCATTAATTCTTCCGGGCAAATCACCTTTCCACGGTTCATATGCTTTAAAGCGATGAGCAATTATTGCCTCACCCTGCGTGGCAGTTAACAAATTATTTCTTAAGCCGATAACACCTCTCGCTGGAATGTTGAACTCTAAATGAAGAATATCTCCTTTGGGTTCCATCACGAGTAATTCTCCTTTTCGTTGTGTTACCTGATCAATCACTGCACCCGAAAATTGTTCCGGAACATTTACCGTTAGCATTTCAATCGGTTCACATTTTTGTCCGTCGATTTCTTTTACAATTACCTGCGGCTGACCAACCTGTAATTCATATCCTTCACGACGCATTGTCTCGATAAGAATTGATAAGTGAAGTACTCCACGACCATAAACATTGTATGCATCCGGTGAGCCGGTCTCTTCAACTTTAAGTGCAAGATTTTTTTCTATCTCTTTAAAAAGACGATCACGTAGGTGACGTGACGTTACAAACTTTCCTTCCTTACCAAAAAACGGAGAAGTATTAATTGTGAAAAGCATGCTCATCGTTGGTTCGTCGACAGCAATGGTTGGAAGTGCTTCAGGCGCTTCGAAATCACATATCGTATCACCAATATCGAAATTATCTAATCCGACGATCGCACAGATATCACCTGCATCAACAAATTCCTGTTTGCTTCTTCCTAATCCTTCGAAGCTGTGAATTTCTTTTACACGAGATTTAAATACAGAGCCATCGCGTTTGATCAGCGACACCGGCATACTCTCTCTCATCGTTCCGCGAAACACACGGCCGATAGCTATTCGTCCGACGAAACTTGAATAGTCGAGTGACGAGATAAGCATCTGCGGAGTTCCTTTGCGAACATTTGCGGGAGGAATATTTTCGATAATTGAATCAAGCAAATCAACAATGTCGGTTTTTGGATTATTCCAATCAGTACTCATCCATCCTTGTTTTGATGAGCCATAAAGGGTAGGAAAATTCAACTGATCTTCAGTAGCTCCGAGGTTGTAGAAGAGATCAAAGATCTGTTCATGAACTTCATCGGGTCGGCAATTTTCTTTATCTACTTTATTAATAACCACAATTGGTTTTAGTCCAAATGCCAGTGCCTTTTGAGTAACAAAACGAGTCTGAGGCATTGGTCCTTCGAAAGCATCAACAAGAAGTAAAACACCATCAGCCATTGTGAGTACTCTTTCAACTTCTCCTCCAAAATCGGCGTGACCAGGTGTATCTATAATATTAATCTTGACGTCTTTATAACGAATAGATACATTTTTAGCGACAATGGTGATTCCCCGTTCTCTTTCGAGATCGTTATTATCTAAGATGAGATCTTCTGTATGTTGATTATCACGGAATAGTTTGGCCTGGTGAAGCATTTTATCGACCAAAGTTGTTTTACCGTGATCGACGTGGGCAATGATTGCAATATTTCTTATTTGCATGAAATTAACCGCTCTTTTTTGAACGGCCGCGAAGGTACGTTTTATTAATTTAGTATAAAAAGGGGGTTCATTTAGTGGTCAAAATAATACTTAATGAGTAAATATTGGTTGAACAATAGAATATTAGAACATTCGAACATTAGAACATTAGAACATTAGAACATTAGAACATTAGTTTATAGAATGATGGCTACTACAAACTTCAATTTTCGTTTTTCGAATGTTCAAATGTTCTATTGTTCAATTTTTTAAACTCAAAATTATACAAAATCAGTTTTTTTGGATAATTACCGTATTCTTTTACCTTTGCAGCCCTTTTAAAAATAACATTAGCACAACAAATATTTTGAAGTTATGGAGATGATTTTATACCTGGTACCTGGAATATCAATACTTGCACTTATTTATTCTGCAATATTGACGGCTCGTATTTCCCGTGAAGATGCCGGTACCGACCGCATGAAACAAATTGCCGGCTACATTTCTGAAGGAGCTATGTCATTCTTAAAAGCCGAATACAAAATACTGGCGATCTTCGTTGTTATTGTCGGAATTTTCCTCGCAATTACAACTGATACTGTTACTTCTTCACGCTATATCGTTCTCGCTTTCATAGTTGGAGCCTTTCTCTCTGCATTTGCCGGTTTCCTGGGAATGCGGGTTGCAACGAAGGCTAACGTACGTACGACAAATGCAGCAAGAACAAGTTTATCAAAAGCGCTTCAGATTTCTTTTTCCGGCGGATCAGTAATGGGAATTACCGTTGCTGCTCTTGGAATTCTCGGATTGAGTTTACTCTTTATATTATTCCAACATTTGTTTAACCCGGGACTGGAACTCAATGCTCCTTTAAAGAGAGTGCTCGAAGTTCTTACCGGATTTTCACTCGGTGCCGAAAGTATTGCATTGTTTGCCCGTGTAGGCGGAGGAATATTTACTAAGGCCGCCGACGTAGGTGCTGACTTAGTCGGAAAAGTTGAAGCAGGAATACCTGAAGACGATCCGCGTAATCCTGCTGTCATTGCCGACAACGTTGGTGATAATGTAGGAGACGTTGCCGGTATGGGAGCAGATCTTTTCGGATCATATGTCAGTACTATTCTCGCAACTATGGTTCTTGGTGCTTCGGTTATGATGCACAGCGATGATGGTATGAGCGGAATGTCTGCAGTTATTCTTCCCCTTGTGATCGCAATGGTTGGACTCATATTCTCAGTTGTGGGAACATGGTTCGTACGAATAAAAGAAAATGGAAATCCACAGGCTGCATTGAATCGCGGTAACTGGGGAGCGATAATATTTACCGCTATCACATCTTATTTTGTCATTCAGAGAATGCTTCCTGAGTCATTCGAGATAAAAGGAATTACATATTCAAATATCAGCGTCTTTTATACCGTCGTTATCGGACTCATCGTCGGAGCTCTGATGAGTATCATTACTGAGTTCTATTGTTCGATGGGTAAAAATCCTGTTATGACAATCGCTCGCCAGTCAATTTCAGGAGCAGCAACAAATATCATCAGCGGATTAAGTGTTGGTATGATAAGTACTGCACTTCCAATTCTTGTTCTTGCAGGTGGCATCATTGCTTCATTCAGCGTTGCAGGAATTTACGGTGTTGCAATCGCAGCCTCAGGAATGATGGCTACAACAGGAATACAACTTGCTATCGATGCATTCGGACCTATTGCTGATAATGCAGGTGGTATTGCCGAGATGAGTCACCTTCCAAAAGAAGTTCGTGAGAAGACCGATGTACTCGACACAGTTGGTAACACGACCGCTGCAATCGGAAAGGGATTCGCAATTGCATCTGCTGCACTTACATCACTCGCTTTATTCGCAGCGTTCAAAGAAATTACAGGATTGGAAATTATCGATATCTCAAACGCAAAAGTTTTAGCAGGATTATTTATTGGGGGAATGATTCCGTTTCTTTTCTCTGCACTTGCAATGCGTGCTGTTGGACAAGCCGCGAATGCAATGGTTGTTGAAGTACGCAGACAGTTCCGCGAGATCACAGGATTACTCGAAGGTAAGGAAGGCGTGGCTCCGGATTACGACAAGTGTATTCAGATTTCCACTTCTGCTGCATTAAGATTAATGCTTCTTCCCGGCGTTCTTGCAATCGCTACACCTATCATAATCGGTTTCGGATTTGGCGCCGACGGTGCACAGGTTCTTGCCGCTGTGATGGCCGGTGTAGCAGTGACTGGTGTGTTGATGGCGATCTTCCAGAGTAATGCGGGTGGTGCATGGGATAATGCAAAGAAGAGTTTTGAAAAAGGAGTGAGCATAAACGGACAGATGTATTACAAAGGAAGCGAGCCGCACAAAGCTGCTGTTACCGGCGATACAGTTGGTGATCCGTTTAAAGATACATCTGGTCCATCGATGAACATTTTGATAAAGCTTACTGCTATCGTTTCATTGGTGATTGCACCGCTTTTACAGAAACCAGCACCAGCTCATTCTAAAGTTGAAACGCCTGTTATTGCTCCGGCTCCTGTGAGTAATGGTAGCGGGGCTTCGGTGAACTTTCAATAATATTTTCTCGCGCAAAGACGCAGAGCCGCAAAGAATTTATTTTATTTCTTTGCGCCTCTGCGTCTTTGCGCGAGATATTTTTTTATTTCCGTTCGAGAGTGATAAACGAGTAATCATACTGATTCTTCTCATCCGCTTTAAAATCTTCACGCTCGACCTCATGCCATTCATTCTTATCGAGCCCCGGGAAAAAAGTATCACCATCAATCTTTGCATGAACAATCGTCATGTAAATTTTTGTCACCACAGGTAATGCTTCCCTGAAAATTTTTCCTCCTCCGAAAACGAATGCTTCATTGTCATGCGCCGATGTTTGCAATGCCTCATTAAAAGAATGAACGACAACTCCTCCTTCTGCCTTGTAATTTTTATCGGAGGTAATGACAACGTTTGTGCGACCAGGTAATGGTCTTCCCAGACTCTCCCAGGTCTTTCGTCCCATGATGAGATGATGACCCATCGTAATCGCTTTGAGTCTTTTCAAATCGGCCGATAATTTCCACGGAAGGTTGTTCTCTCTTCCGATAACATTATTTTCGGAGAGTGCGACGATGATTGAAAGCATATGTAAAAGTAGAAAAGATCAGACAGCAACAGCACCCTTGATATGTGGATGTGGATCGTAATTTTCAATGACTAAATCTTCATAAGTGAATTTGAAAATATCTTTCACTGCAGGATTTAATTTCAATTGCGGAGGAGTTCTAGGTTCGCGTGTAAGCTGCAGGTTTACCTGTTCGAAGTGATTGCTGTAAATGTGTGCATCACCAAGAGTATGAACGAATGTGCCAGGTTTCAGTTTACAGACCTGTGCTACCATCATCGTGAGTGCAGCATAACTTGCAATATTAAAAGGAACGCCAAGAAAAATATCTGCACTACGCTGATATAGCTGACATGATAGTTTTCCATCGGCAACATAGAATTGAAAGAATGCATGACAAGGAGGCAATTTCATCTTATCGATCTCACCTACATTCCACGAAGAAATAATTAATCTTCTCGAGTCAGGATTTTTTTTGATCTGTTCTATTACATCTGAAAGCTGATCTATTTTTCTTCCATCAGCAGTTTTCCATGCCCTCCATTGCGAACCATACACTGGACCGAGTTCTCCGTTTTCATCTGCCCAATCGTCCCAAATCGTGACACCATTATCCTTTAAATATTTAATGTTCGTATCGCCCTTGATGAACCATAACAATTCATAAAAGATAGAACGGGTATGTAGTTTCTTTGTAGTGATTAATGGAAAGCCTTTTTGTAAATCGAATCGCATCTGGTATCCGAAGACACTCTTTGTTCCTGTTCCGGTGCGGTCGCTTTTTAGGGTTCCATTCTCCATTACGTGGCGAAGGAGATCGGTATATTGTTTCATTCTGTTTGCGGGTGAATTTGTAAAAATAAGGTTTCTGACACAAAGACACAAAGGCACTAAGCCACAAAGATTAATTAAAATAAAAAAATGACAAGTCTTACTTTTTCTTAGATACATTTTCTTTGTGGCTTTGCGTCTTCGTGCCTTTGTGGCAAGACCACGTTTGTAAGAACTGATATTTAAACTATATTTCGACTTCGAATTTTCAATTTAAATCCTATGAGTCTTAAATTTCGATTAATTGTACTTAGCTTTTTACAATTTTTTGTCTGGGGTTCGTGGCTGATAACGATCAGCGCTTACTGGTTTCAAAACAAAGGCTGGTCGGGATCAGACTTCGGAGAATTATTTTCAACACTGGGAATTTCCTCTATCATCATGCCTGCAATCATCGGAATTATCGCCGACAAATGGATGAATGGCGAAAAGCTGCTCGGGCTTTTACACATTCTCGGAGGCATAATATTATTCTGCATTCCGATGGTTGACGATTCTAAAACTATCTACTGGGTAATGTTGCTTAATATGCTTTGCTACATGCCGACGATTTCTCTCTCGAATGCTGTGTCATACTCAATTTTAAAAGGAGCAGATTACGATGTAGTAAAAGTGTTTCCTCCTATCCGTGTCTGGGGAACGATCGGATTTATTGTCGCCATGTGGACGATAAGTCTCTTGCATCTTGAAACTTCTGCAACGCAATTTTATGTTGCATCTGCTGCGGCTATTGTACTTGGAATTTATTCACTCACTTTACCGAAATGTATTCCGCAAAAAAGCGGTAGTGAAAAGAAAAGCGTCATTGAAAAGCTGGGACTTGAGGCGATCGGGTTATTTCGCCAGTATAAGATGTCGCTCTTCTTCTTCTTCGCGATGTTACTCGGAGCAGCATTGCAATTAACAAATATGTATGGCGATACTTTTCTTCACGATTTTAAAAACATCCCGATGTATGCCGATACACTTACTGTAAAGTATCCGGCAATCATCATGTCCATTTCTCAAATCTCAGAAACACTCTTTATACTTTCCATTCCGTTTATCCTTTCAAGATTCGGAATCAAAAAAGTTATGCTCTTCAGCATGTTTGCCTGGGTATTAAGATTCGGATTATTTTCTTTTGGGAATCCGGGATCAGGTTTATGGATGATCATTCTCTCATGCATCGTTTACGGAATGGCATTCGACTTTTTCAATATATCCGGATCGTTATTCGTAGAAACAGAAACAAGTCCCAAAATCAGAGCAAGCGCACAGGGATTATTTATGATGATGACGAATGGTTTCGGTGCATACTTCGGAAGTAAATTAAGCGGATGGCTGATCGACATGTATTATACGGATGCAAGCGGAGCAAAAGACTGGCATTCAATCTGGCTTGTGTTTGCAATTTATGCTTTGGTAATCGCAATATTGTTTGCAATACTATTTAAGCATTCGCATAAAAAGCAGGAGACGATTTTGGTACATCATTAATTTTCTCGCTGCGGTTTCGCTGCGCATCGTTGCGACCGCTGCGTTAAAAAATACGATTTACAAATATTTATACTTTTAAACTGCAGACCTATGTCACACGGTTGGACTTAAACGCGGCGAACACAACGGTGCGCAGCGAAATCGCAGCGAGGGATTAATTAATATAGTCTGATAATTTTTTGATCGGAGAATATCAATTACTCTTCCGCTTGTTCAGCTCATCGCGAATCCGACCAGCGCGTTCATATGCCTCTTCATCAATCGCTTTCTTAAGAAGCTCTTTCAATTCATCAGTACTTGCAGTTCCCAATTCCTTATCAGAAAGCTTTGTCGCAGGCGGACGCTCTACATGTTCTTCGATGCTTTCTAAAGAAGCATTGTCTTCTAAAATGATTCCTGCTGATGAGAGAATAAATTCATATGTATAAATAGGGCAACCAAACCTTACTGCAATGGCAATGGCATCACTCGTACGTGCATCGATTTCAAGCTTCTTGTCACCGTCGTTGCAGATAAGTTTTGCGTAGAAAACTCCTTCGAGGAGATTGAAGATGATGACTTCTTCTACTTCGATGTTGAATGATTGAGCAAGGCTTTTGAAAAGATCGTGAGTAAGCGGACGGGAAGGTGTCATGTTTTCAAGCTCGATGGCAATTGCCTGAGCCTCGAATGCACCGATAATGATCGGCAGTCGGCGTTTCCCTTTGTCTTCTCCGAGCACAAGTGCATACGCTCCCGACTGTGTCTGGCTGTATGACAAGCCGATTATTT
>JADMIO011875308.1_pt1 | contig 14042 bp, 8 predicted proteins | sample 8958161 | NCBI WGS metagenome assembly JADMIO01 (sample SAMN16585339, study PRJNA669376) | soil metagenome | isolation source: Crop rotation soil | place: USA: Cullars Rotation, Alabama | collected 2011 | reverse complement strand
CTTTCCCCACCGAGTCATCCACTTTTCAACTAACTTTTCCTAACACCGTTAACTATTTCCGTTAAATAATTAAATTACCAAATAACCTAAATTTTATCCAAAAATTTAGCACACGGTCCTGCTGCGGACTCGCCTTCCGCTGACGCTCCTCCTGCCGCCCCAGCTCAAATTATGTAGATACTCACTTCATTTTGGATGTTCCACTCATATATCATCATTGCTGGTAGATCAGTGATGTAGTTTTGTGTCATCATATACATTTAAAGGGACTTCTTATTTTCATTTTTCTGTTGGGTCGCCAACCCATGGTGTTATGTGACGGAAATTGTAATTTGTCTAAGATGTATGATGAATTCTTATGATTATGCTTGGTGTATTGCTTTTGGACTTCTTAAATAATTGGCCCAATGCAATGTTTTGTACTAAAATCTCACATTAATATTTTGGGTATGGTAATGTACGAACATTTTTGGATTTTTTAACATAAAATTTGGTTCTGAGAGGAGTGGGTGTGCTGCTTTATGTGATTATCCCAACAGTTGCCTTGCTATGACATCCTTACTCAACTGTCATGTTCTTTTCCATATTCATGGAACTGCTTTGCAGCTGTTTGTGATATTTGTTGTGGGGTTGAGTTTTGACTCACGATATATTTCTACTGGTAATAATTTTGGAAGGAGTTGAGAAAAAAATTGCATTCATTATCTGATTGCCAATGTGTTTTGTAGGTTGAGAATGAGAGTGGCTTATCAAACTTCATTCCTGTACTGATTGGGGATGCAGAAATTTGCTCTGAAATGGGAAGTATCCAGCAAAGATTTGGTTTATTTAATTTGTCGAATTTCTCAGAGTGTGAGGTTTTTGAATTGAGACAAAAGGTTTTCTCTGAATATCTTGTGGATATAGCATGGTTGCTAAAGGATCCTTCATCAGAAAATTTCCAGCAATTTCTTACTTCTTCACAGATTCAAAGATCCTGTTATTTACTGGATTTTTTATTACATTGTGGGTCAACTACCATTTTGGATAGAGTCTTACAAAAGTTAAAGATTATGTTAGATAAAATGGAGATAAATAGCAAGGTTAATGGTTGCAATGGTGATGTTGAAATAAACCTATTACAGCGAGAAATGGATCATGCCAGAAATATTCTTTGTGGGAAGAAGGTAAAGAATGAAGGCCAGTACACGGTGTGTGAAATGGATTGCTTACCTGGAAGTTACTCTGAAACGGGAATTCCATCAATTTCTCTCCCCAGTGAGGTAAATGTCATTGTCTGGTTTACGGTTTACTGACCTTGCTTATCGCTTTTTGTTCAAGACTCTTATGGATGTTATCTTTATGAGGTTCAAATGTCTTGAGTTTGTGATTTGCTTTATTATTCTTGTTTCTTCTGCAGGATTTGAAGGATCAATCAAATGATCACTCTGGAGCAGTGGCAAGCCCAAATTCTAGTGTTAAAAGTGAGAAGGTTCCTCTTTTGAACAAAGAGTTAGTTATGAATGTTAACCATATGAAGGAATGGGAAAGCAAGTCCTGTTGCTTCTTACAGAGTCGGTAAATCCCGTCACACCTTGTTTGTAGTTGCTGCATTCGCTGTTTGTTTTGCGGTCTGTACTGTCCTCCTCCATAAAAATTCATCCGTTGGTGCTTAAGCCTTGTACTGTCCTCCTCCATAAAAATTCATCCGTTGGTGCTTAAGCCTTTGTGGCTAGCCTCACAAGGTCAGCAGATTTGCAGTGACTGTACGTAGGTGTTTGACTGACAGATTTTAGATAGTAAAAAAATGAGTTTGGAGCTGAAGGTCTCATATGATCCCAACAAATTGGATGGTCTGTACATTTCCCAGCATGCGATGCTAAGCCCAGCGGCTCATAGCATTCAGGGATGACTTCAGGTCCCGCGGTACAGGGTGAATAGACCGTGTGCTGGTCCCGGAACAGTTAATGGTTATCCTCGTATATGTATGTGTGGGACAAGGTGGGATGTTCATTTCCTCCCCTTCCCCTGTTGAGATGAGAGAACCTTCACCCATATGTGTTTACTACTGGTTGACCCGAGGTTCTGACCGGTGTAGGATTCTGGTCTGTTGTAGAATTTCTGTAATACTGAGGTGCCAGGTAACCCATTAACATTGAAATCGTTGGTCTTCTGACCGGTTGCAGAGTAAGTACCATTACTTGGATTGCATGTATTGAATGATTCTTCCATTAACGATTGAAATAAGCACGGCTGATTGAAAATGATAGGTGTGTTTTTATACTCGATGATGTGAATGGTTAAAGAGAGATCCTTACCGGAATTAGAAAAATTAAGTATTAGGGTTTATGTAATTTTTGGATAAAATTTAGGTTATTTGGTAATTTAATTATCTAACGGAAATAGTTAACGGTGTTAGGAAAAGTTAGTTGAAAAGTGGGTGGCTCGGTGGTTCATTTGTCTAACGGAGATAATATTAGGTGCTAACTTGTCTAACGGAGATAATGTTGGTGGCTAAGTTGGTCAATTCAATATGTTGGTGGCAAAATTGGTCATTAAGAAATCTCTTTGTTGTCAATCCGTCTTTTTCCTTTTTTTTTAAATCACCTCTCAACCTACTAATTTCACAAATTAAAATCATAATCAGTTTAATTTTTTTTTAATAGCCAGAAGTAGACAAAGGGATTTAAACTTGGATCTAAGACTTTGCACTCTTTACTTTGTAAAAGTACCCGATTAATTACAAAATCCATCACTTAACAAACTCACCTTCATTCCACAAACTAAACTGTTTCTTGTGCTCTTTGTTTCCTTCTAATGATTTTGTAGTTTTTTAACAGACCATCGACAAATTTCAGTAATGTTCAGTATTATTATAACTAAAAATTATTTAATTTGCTACCGTAACAGCTAGTAGCAAAAGGTTATGTAATAAATAATACTCCCTGGGAGTAATTAATAGTGGCATATATCAAATGCACAAATATTAATTCATGAAGAAAAATCAAACCAAAGTCACGTAATTATTTAGTAGCTAGTAAGAATCTTAATTATTATAGTGCTCATCATCCAGCTAGTGCTCCGTAGCAAACCGCTCCCTGTCTGCCTCCCCTATGCATTGTGGTACGAGAATGCTTTGTTACTGAGCACAACCTTAAGACAAGCCTCATGATTATAAAACTATGAATACACCTGAAAATTCGAATGTAAGTATCAAATCATTCATCCTCGCACCCCTTCTCATCTTGGTCGAATCCATCGAGAGAAGGATGCGGGGCATGACCTTTCCCGAACGACCTAATGTGGTCTTTTAGCGATCGTTTGTGTTTGAAATCCGATCCGCAGATGCAGTACCACAACTTGCCACAATTCTTCTCATGGGTTCTCCAATCCCCTTTGACAGCAAATGTCTTTGTGCATTTTCGGCACATGAAAGGCTTAACCCCATGCTTCCTTTTGAAATGGGTTTGAAGAGTTCTAAAATCTTTCAATGGCTTAGCTCTTGGATGGTTAATGTTGTTCTTGCAACCTTGTGCACAACAATAACACGGTAACCTCAACATTGCCGCTGGTTGCGTGCCTTTTAGCGATTCCGGTCCCTTTCTGAACTCCGACCCATGCCCCCACATATGCATCTACACAAGAAACACAATTCACATAACTCTCCTCTCCATCAAGAAGATATGAATGAATCAAAGGATGAGAATCCAAGGACTAAATTGCAATTGTGTATATAATTTATTTTTATGTTTGTCCTTTAATCATTATAAACATCTTTGTAGGTACTACAGTAGGTTATAAGTTTCCACTTACTCCCACTCCGACCCTTGCTAACTTTTTTCTCCCTAAAAGAGAACGAATTGATTGAACCAATCCTAAAAAGAGTAGAGCCCTTCGACTAGCATCAGATTTTTGAAATAAGAAATAAATTCCTGAAGTTATAAGAAACATGAATCTATAATCTCATTTATATATAGCTCGGTAGATAAACAAAAAAAATCACACAACTCGTTTGTTTTTAATAGGTTGAGTTTATAGATACAGAGATTCGAACTCGAAACCTTGCAGTCCCTATTTTGTAAGAGTACCACTCATTGATCATAACTCTATCTTAACGATGTTAATTATTTTAATTAAAGCTTATTCTTAAGTAAAGTTACTATAAACTTTGAGGAGCCGGATCCCGTTAGAGGAGCCAAATCCTTAAAAAAGTATATCTAGCAAGAAGTGTGGGGTTTGAGCTCCTAATAAGAATTGATTGTTCTTTGAAGAAGAAGTAATTTGATCTCAAACATAAACTATTTAAAGTTTAATTGAGATGTACGTTGCCTTTGGTTGTCATAATTAGGTTAAGCTCCTGTGAATTGGTATTTATCATCCACTAATTTACAATTCTTCCAAAAAAAAAAAAAAGGAATAGAAATCATATCATATGGAAAGAAGCAAATAAATTGCATGTTGAGTAGAGTGGGGTTGAAAAAAGAAGTGGAGTAATTAATTACCTGCATGTTGTTATACCTATTGAAGGTTTTGCTGCATATGGAGCAAGCAAATTGCATAGGCCCAACAAGGATCTGAGCTGCAGTTGGAATCCAAAACCTACCACTACTATGACTCATCTCTTGATGATCTGTTGATTGCTTGAAAGAATTATCCCCAAGGAAGCTACTCTTGATCTCTTGTTCTTGACCAATATCACTTCTTGTTTCTTGATGATGAGTAGTGTTAGGCAATCCAATGTGCAAGGAAACTCTAACCACATCAACCTTCTCATCTTTAACTTCAACTGCATTAATTTCCTGATCAAGAACTCCTCCCTCCTCCAAACCCTTGTTTTCATCTATAAGCATGCTTAGAAGAGGCAAGCATTGAATTGTCTCCCGAAGCGCAGCCTCTCCTTGTTCCTCATCAGTTTGAGGATAAAAGATGGAAGAAGATGGAGATGAAGATGAGAAAGAAGATATTGGCTTGAGCCATTCAATAAAAGTTGGTGGTTGAACACACGCATGGGTTCTATCTTGCACATGGTAGTTCCACAAACCCATAGTTGGTGGAGGGAGAGAAATGAAATCTCTCTAGCTAGCTAGGGTGAACTTGAGGAGGTTTATATCAAGAATCTATGTGGGAAAAGGTTTTCCTTGGCCGTGTTGTGCTTTCTTTCTTTTCAACCTTTTGCACCTTGATTAGTGGGTGGGGTTTTGGGAAGAAAATAAGTTGCAGAAAGATTAAACTCACTAGATCAGGAGAATCCTAGAACAGTCCTCCATGACTACTGTTGGTAAAGTGGTATCTCTAAATTGTTTTGATCATTTCATACGTCGAGAAAAAAAAATCATCGAAAGAAGACATTTAGAGGCATGAAATGATTGAAGATGAGACATTTATATAGTTAGTGCATTTGAACATCCATCCTTCCTTCCTAACTAGCTCGTGTTAATTATTTTTAATTTGGAAATTGTAGACCGGTATTAACGTGCCTAATGGGTTGGTTAATCTGGTTTAATTTCAACCGAAGCTGCCCAAAAAGTCCATTTTTAATCATCACCACCTCAAGAAACTTGCACCCACGGCCACGGACTATCGATTCATCAAATTGAACAACTGACGCCATCTTTGCGTCAAAATTCGAGTTTGAGATTTTGTAAAGAATACTCAATTGTTGGAGCTTGTAGTATGAACATTCGAATGATGTTAAACTGCTCGGTAACCCTAGTTATACATTTATTTATTTTCAAACGTTATCTTAAATTGTCGACAATAAAGATATAACAAATTTTTTATTTTTTATTTTTTATAGGCTTATTGACAAGTCTGAGTTTCGAACCCATACTCTTACCCTCCTTATTGCTAAGAAGTAAGCTAGCCTCAATTAGTCAAAGATATAGCAATTGATAATTCACATGGCATTTTCAAAAAATAAAAAAATAATTCACATCGCATTTTCAGGAATCCTTACATCTTATAAGTTTTAACTTTTCCTTTATATTATATGAATGTTATTCTCGACATTAAAACTATAGGTTATTATTTTCACTGTCGCACTAATTATACAATATTAAAAAAGATTTATCAAAATTGTGGTAGAGAAACTTAAAATGCCGGTAGATAATAAGACTCGTAATGAACTAGGATTTGCGTTTATCTTTAAATGTATAAAAGCAGTGGGATTTAGACTAATTTCATATTGGACCAATTTTGGTCAGTAATCATTTTGGGATGGATGGACGGCCGAAATTATGGAAGTAAGAGTCTGCTGCATTTTGTTTTTTTCTCTCTATAAATTGACTTGACCGGGAATAAATAAAAAATTAGATAATAATTAATTAATTTTATTCTTTAATCATTTTATTCTTATTCATTTTTTTTAATGGCTATTCAATTAATGTACATTTGAAAGTAAGATTTATAACATTTTTCACGCTAATATCATCGACATTTTCTATTAAACTGTCGCGTCTAAGCGTTATAAAACTATACAATCTGTTCACGCGACCTCAACTACTTCAATTTTGCCTCCATCTCATGATCCTCTAATAATAACACTAACTCTATCTAGAAATAGAGAATCAACAAATTGGTATAACTCGCATCCACCATTTTTAAGGTTGCGCTTGCATTTGTTAAAAAAAAAAACTATGGATTCTTCCTCGTCTACAAAATCCATCTCGCGGTTTCCTTTCCACGACGATAGTAAATACGGGGATGGTAGTCAAAATTTAAGTGTTGCTCCAATACCAAACTGAAATATTCATCCTCTCCATTCTTCGACATGTCTTCAATTCATGGAGCTTCAATTTCGAGTAGTATGTTTCTTAGGGTTAGAATTTTCGGAATGAAATGGAAAGAAACAGGGAGGAAATTTGAAGATGAGAAATGGAAAAATATTGGTGTTTTGGTAGAATTGATTGACCTAATTATTTGCTATATTTCGTAATGTAAAACCTTTGTTTTGACCTACGATACTTGATAGACTCCAGAAATTACACTTTTTATAGTCTAAAACCCTTTGTTTTACGATTATGATACTGCTAAAATCTCCTCCTTTGACATCTTTTTGCAGAAAGGCTTCCTAAAGGACATTATTTACAAAAGATGCAAAAATGAGGTTTTTTAGAGCATTTTGGATCAATCACTGGATCTGTCAAGCCTCGGCCCAAACCAGACCATGCAAGTGTGAGCCTCGAGCTAGGCCACGACGATCGATCGGGCCAACTGACTTGGAGATCAAGAATTGGAGCCAACTGACTGCGCGCGTTTGTCTATCACTCTTACTCCAATTAGAATATCCACGCGAAGATCTCTCCTACCAGTACTGCAATTACCTTTTTGATCACAAATCTAGTCGATTGTAATTAGGAGTAGTTATTAGTTTTCTTATTTAGCAAGAATAAAACCCTAACTAGTACACTATATAAGCAACCTTATGCTAAGGTTTGTCGTGTGCTCTGCTATACCAAGATACTCTAGTATAGTTTTGTCAAGGCTTTTGTTCGCGTTTCTGACAACAACGCTGAACAATTGCCCACCATCTTTCATGTTTATTTAATATATGAGGTTATTCAGTTATTCATCTTTGTTATTTACGATTATGAGTAGCTAAATTCCTAGCGATTTCCGGCAGAGACATAAGAACCAAAGGTTTGCTTCGTGAGGATTAATTTGTTTTTTAAATCCAAAACTCGTGTTCCAACTGTTTATCTTTGTGCTGAGGCGTGCGGTTGTACTACTGCACACATAACTCTAACATTTTACTTGAGATTGACAAACTTAAGTGCAGCATATAGTGATCACGCATCGAACGTATAAAAAATAAGTAAAGAAAAGGGGAAAAGGAAGAATACAACTTATCACTCCTAGCTTGTAGTAGTGGCAAGAGGTTCGTCTTCAGAGATTGCGGTTGGATCTTGTAGTTGTGTAGGTTTGTGTGGCGTCTCGCCACTGGTGAAGAATGGTTGGAACAAAAAAAAAAAAAGCAGTAAACTGAAAGCCGTCTATTGTCGACTCGTTGGGAAAGGGTAATAGGGGTCAGGACTTTGATGGAAGGAAGATCGGTATGGAGAGGATTCCTGACAGAGGCTAGCGAGTAATCGTCCCCGTTCACTTGATCATCGATTCAATGATATTATTTGCGTTGCTATAGAGGGAAGAGCTATCTTACTCTCCTGCTTCTCTCCTCTTCAAATCAGTGGCAGAGAATCCCTAACCAAAGATCCTGGCCTGGCGTTGCTTATAGGGCAGGGCTGGCTCTGTGTGTCAAACATGTATGGCAAAGCCCACAAAGCAACCCCAAACTGCTGTCTCGAGCCGGTTACAGTCTCGATGGCGTGGGAGAAGACAACGCCTAAACCTGGTTACTTCGTACTGCTACGAAGCCCTAAGTCGTCAACCTGCTAGGCTTGGACTTCTCGTCTTTTTCCCGGTCTTTTTCCCGGTCTGGAATGCTGGCCTGGCCAGGGCTGGATGCAGGATCTGCCCGGGCATGATCAAAGATGGTTTCCAGCCTTGCTTGGTCAACTTCTTTTCGTCTTTTAGGTGCTACAACCCATCTCCCTTTAGCCAACTTAGCAGGTATGATCACTGGTCGTTGGTTGGTGTGGCCCAAGAAAGGGTATCCTCGGTGATCCGACAATGGTTTTAGCTTTAGATTAGGTGCCTGCACAACCGAAGGTAAATCCTTAGGTCCAGAGTTATCAATGATTCGACATTACATACCTGCGATTTGCGTTTTCCCTTTGTCTAAATTCGTCACGACATCCCTGAATTCCTTCTTTTCCCATGCATGGATACTGTCGTCAGACAGGTTTGTACTGGTGATTTTCCTGGCCGGGATGGTTTCTAGCTCCAACTCGGGTGGCTGCAAAACAGAAGGAAAATTAACAGGAGTATTATGATCAAGTGTTTTTAATAGCATACCTCTTGTCGGGGTTTTTCCTTTGTCCAGTTCGGATAGAACATCCCTGAATTCCTTTGTTTTCCAGCCCTGGGCACTGTCGTCAGACAAGGCAGTATTTGCAATATTCCTGGACAGGACAACTTCTAACGGGTCTTTGATGGTTTCTGCAATTTCTTTCATGATAGTTTGAGTAACATCTATAAAATTCACGGAATGTGATTCTTGTGGAAACCTCATACTATCAGAAATTTTGAATTTTAGCTTTTCTCCACAGAATGCTAATTCGATGCTCCCATCATAGCAATCAATCATTGCCCTAGCTGTTCTCAAGAAGGGGCGTCCTAGAACGACGTCTGTTTGGCTAGAAGGCAGGTCAGGATCCATATCAATAATATAAAAATCAACAGGAAAAATGAAATCCTTAACCTGAACCAGCACGTCCTCGACGATTCCCTTTGGGTACTTGATTGTCCTATCCGCGAGTTGGATGATTGTGAGTGTGCTCTTCATAGTCCCAATTCCTAGTCGTGTGTATTCATTCATAGACATCATGTTTATCCCAGCGCCTAGGTCGCACAATGCTCTGGATACTTCTTTGCCTCCAATCTTTCATGGGATGGTGAAGATTCCTCCATCCCCACACTTTTCTGGCAGCCTGGTCTGGAAAACAGAGGCTACACTGGGCTGTAAATCGACCTGCTCCATCCCTTCTCGCTTCCTTCTGTTACTGCAAAATTCTGTCAAAAATCGTGCATAAGATGGGACTTTAGCAACTAAATCAAGTACTGACATATTAATAGAAATTTTGCTGAACACAGATAAAAAGTCTTTCTCTTCCTCTTTCTTTTTTAGAATTGAAGGTTTAGGAGGAAAGGGTGGGAGGAGCTCCCAGTCAGGCGTGGGTGTTGCTGCTTTTCTGCTCTGCGATTTTGATTTTCCTGGTATGGAAAGGCTTTCATCCATGTCATTGTTGATCTTCCTCACTGCTTCTGGTTCCGTTTCTTTCAAGGGTAATGTGTTTTCTTCTGTTCTTTCCGGCATTATTGTCTCGTTTCTTAAGCTGATCGCATTGACATGTACAACAGGTCTGAACATAGTCTCAATGTGTGTCTGTACTAGCGATAGTAGCTTCTCAATAATGTCTAACAATGATGCTCGATCGGCCAACCACGAAGCTTTAGTGGATAAATATTTCTCCAGAATATTAATATATTTTGCCTCCATGTCTGAATATTGGTTCTCAACAGGTCTGGACATAGGTTGTTGTTGGTGCTGATATGGGTTCTGATGTGAGTCCACGTGGTGAGGTGGAAGATTGGGCTCAAAGACTGTGATGTATGCTGGTTCCTGGTGGTACACTGCGTTATGAAACATGGTGTTTGGCCTCGGCAGGTATGAAAAAGTCTGCTTTACTGCCCTGGTAACTGGCGCTAGACTGGGCTGAATTTGTTGAAATTTCTGGGGGGTTCTCGTCTCTTCTTTACGAGGTTCCGGTACCTGGTTTTTGTCCTCATAATCTCTGAATTGTATGGTTGTAATGGCTCGTTTGAGGATCTGGTCATGCACTGGAAAAAAATAAAACAAACTACAAAATACCGTTACAATCCCCTGCAACGGCGCCAAAATTTGATCACGTGTCGAGCGTATCAAAAATAGTATATGAAATGAGTGTAGAATAGGTACAACTTAACACTTTTAGCTTGTAGAAGTGGCAAGAGGATCGTCCACAGAGATTGAAATTGATCTTGTAGTTTGGGAAGATTTTGGCAAATCTTACCTGAAATGCGAATGTTTGCAAGTATGGAAATAAAGCAGTAAAGAGGGAGCAAACTATTGTAAACTCACCTGGCAAGTATGAAGGTGTAATGAATGGAAGAACAATCAAAAGATTTGAAATATTCATAGTAGAAGCTGATGGTTTACCGTCCACGTTCACTCGATCATTGATGCAAAGTTGTATCTGTATCAATAGCGTTGCTATAGAGAGAAGAGCTATCTTACTATCCTACTTCTCCTCTATGAAAACTACTGGCCGCGGCACGCGTTACCAATAATCCTGGCCTGGCTTTGCTTAACTTGTAGGGGTGGACCTGTGCGTCAAACAGGGCTGCAACTGCTCGTAAAACCGCCCTGGCCGCTGTCTCGAGCCGGTTACAGTCTCGATGGTGCTTGGAGAAGACAACACCCAATCCTGGTTACCTCATACTGCTACGAAGCCCTAAGTGCGTCAAACCTGCTAAGATTGGACTTGTTTTACAGTCTACGCTCCTTCCGTGATTGGTCAACTCTCGTTCCTTTACAATCACTGGCGGTAAGACTTGTTTCCACGTATGGAGATGGCCAATCTACAGCCGTGTCCGAAGTCTGTTTTTGGGGATGGAGACCTGCAAAACAGTGATACTAATACAGATAGATAAAACAATTAGATCTCACGAGTCTTTGTGCGAACAATAAACCTTAGACGCTTCCGCTAGGAATAAATGGGGTTTAGCTCCGCATGCTGACGGTAGCTAGTCTTCGATTCATGAATAAAGCTAAGAAAAGGAATTGCGGATGGAAGGTAGAAGATGAAGATGAAGTAAACGGAAATAAAACTTTATTCTCTTGAATCGGATTGTCTCCAAACATTCGACGAGTTACAATATTGTTATTAATCGCATATATATAGAGATTTTTATTCTAGCTAAATCAAATCCGAACTAATTAAGATCTGCCTTTATTTTAGCTAACAAATAAGGAAAAAAGATATATTTGATCCTAAAATCCCGGGCTCGCCAACAAGAGTTATGTCCCAGATGGGACTCATTCCGTGCATAGGAAAGTGCCAAAATCCAGGCATGTGCGAGCTGTGTTTCCATGCATGTGCAACGGCGGTATCCTGCCCTGCTGAAATCCAGAATTCCGCCGTGTATTCCTTGGAAGGAAAATCTGTGAAGAGTATCAAAAATGCATCATAATTCGGCTAAATAATATGATAATCACCTATTAAAGTCCAGCAAAACAGCCGATTATGAATGCGAATCAAATATCCCCGGAATTGGAAAAACTGCAGACATGGAAAAACGCATCATTATCCAATACCAAAGTACAAAACCAGCTATTTTATCAGTGTAAAAAAACACAAAAGATGCGTTTAGTCATATAGCATTTAAGGTTGGCCTGGATGTTACGATCTGAAAAGACAAAATCCAGGTTGCGAAGACAAACTTGTGTTAAGAAGGACGAACCTTTAAACACCGGTAAAGATAGCAGAGGTAGTCGCAAAGTAACGAGGATAAATCCCTACTTTGGGCCTAAATGAGTCCTGGTCTGTGCGACAGCTTCACGTACCAACGTGAAGAGGGGTGGAAGAGGAGGAGAAATCTGCGCCATCATTCTATTGGAACCTGTATCTCTGTAGCTCCTTGACGACTTGTATCTCTGTAGCTCCTTGACGACTTGTGGTATTGCGATATATATATCCTGTGATCGAAACTAATCTCTGTGTTTGCATCTCTCTTCTAGAAGTCTCTATTTCTCTTTATTTGATTCACATATACTTCACATTAGCCTAGTTTGGACTCAAACTAGACCACCACCACACAACTCTCAATCAATTTACTTTTCTGCATTGCTATTTACTTTACTTATTAGTTATTACCTAAAACTCTACATTAGGACACTTAGATTAGTATTAGAAGGCCACGTAACTGGTTTTACTCTCCGTGTATCAATCCTTTACCAATAGACTACAATCTTAACTGGTATCGGTAATTATTTTTGACTGGATTCGACACCCATCAATCTGCTAATTCAATGGCTTTTTCCTACTTTCACCGCAAAGGCTTCCTAAAGGAGATCTAAATATAAAGGAAGGAAAAAGAGCACAAAAAGGTGACAATCATGGCGTGAACTATTTTGGGCCTAAAATAGTCATTGTCTGCGCAATTGGGCTGAACGTGAGGCTGAAGTCAAAAGAGACAAAAGCGCGCGAGTGAAGAAGTTTCCCTATTTGATTAGAAGTTTAAAACAGATTGGAGAAAAGATCTCTTGTAATTTACTTTCCCAGTTTAACTAGAACTAGGGTTTTCAATCTAAGGCTTTGTTTGGCGTTGCGGTTCGGTGGGGAAACGAGCTGTGGGGAAACGGGCTGTGGGAATCGAGCTGTGGGAAAAAGCAGTATGTTGTTTGGTAAATATTTTTTAAAAGTGCTGCGTGAGATGAGAAGTTGTTTTTAGTGTTTGGTAAAAATTAGATTAAAATTATGGTTTGGGTGTAAAATGACTATAAAGGGTATAGTTCATTTCAAATATAATTGTTTTTTTTAATAGTCTGATTTTGACAATCTTGAGTATCGAACCCGTGACCATTGCCCTCCTTATTTCAAAGAAGTATCGATTGAGCTAGCCTCAAATATAATTGTCATTACAATAATACATATTTCACTATTATTTCACTAAGGTACCACATTGTCTCATATATTTCAGTTATTTATAATTATCATTTGTATACTTATTTTCTTAAAAGAATTGGAAAATGGTAGGCATCTTTCTCACTTATAAGATATTGTTGTCTAAATTCTTATTGTTCAAATTTCAAATTCGCCTTTTTTTCCCTTGAAAAAATTATTACTCTCCTGTTTTAAAGTGTTTCTAATGCATACATAAAATAAAGAGAGAAAAATAACAAATTCTCAAAAATAACCAAAAGAATTGCATACACATTAATTGCAAAAAAATATACCTTTACCAACTTTGCGTATCAGCTCATTGAAATTTACACAATTTTCATGAAGAAACAAAAAAGATTTGGTCTGTAAAATATGCAAAAACTCAAAAGGAAACTTGAGAATAGAAAGAAAAAGGTACATTCGTATTGGTTTTGAGCTTATTCAGGATTTTGTCAACATGAGAGTATCAACTAGATGAAAACTTTAGAAAAAGAAATGCAAGAACATTGAAGTTGAATGAGTTCAGATTTTCTGGATCACGCTTTGTATGACTTTGCCAGCATCCTATGATCGAAAAAAAAAGTTCAAACAAACAGTTGGTAAGGGAAAATCAAGAGCTACGATGCAGTGACAAAAGAGGGTACTAATTGTCATTTTAGTGCTAGAATCTATAATACGATATTAGGGTTGAAGCCAACAGCAGCAAGCAAGCGAGATGAGTGTAGTTAGGTTGAGGTTATG
>JADMIO011827256.1_pt1 | contig 14042 bp, 14 predicted proteins | sample 8958161 | NCBI WGS metagenome assembly JADMIO01 (sample SAMN16585339, study PRJNA669376) | soil metagenome | isolation source: Crop rotation soil | place: USA: Cullars Rotation, Alabama | collected 2011 | reverse complement strand
CTTTCCCCGGAAGGTTGCGGAAGGTTGCGGAAGGTTGCGGAAGGTTGCGGAAGGTCTGGTTTTAAGTTTTCAGTTCGAACGCTCCTCGCTCTCCGCAAGTCAAATCCTTGCAACGCCACCCAAACCTTAGGCAACGCTATGAAACGCCTGCTCTTCTTCTCCGCTCTCGGGCTGTTCTGCTTTTCTGTTAACAGCCAAACCAACCTCAACCTCAACGTCCGCTCTACCAGGACAATCCCACCCCCCGTATTTACTCTGCCGCCCACGGAATTGCGCTTGTCTCCCCAAAAGCTCGAGAATGTAGAATTCCAATCACATCTCTCACTCACCGGACGGCAAGCCCCAGCTGCTGACCCAACCGCCGAGGCTTCTCCGCCCCATTGGATTCTCGACAACTTCCATTCGGATACCGAGCGCCGGCTCTATGCCCGACTCCGCGATGGCGGCTATCTGGAACGCCCGGTCCGGCCCTCTTATAATTTCCTGGAACGCCACGTCTTCTCCATCTTTGAACCGGTCTCCGTCCAACTCGGTCGCACCACCCTCTCCTGCTCCATCATCACCGCCATCAAACGCAAAAACCCCTTCTGCCTCCTAAACCCAATCGTCCTGAACCTCTCCTGGTAATCGTTCCTCGACGGTAGGCGGTTGCCCCAAATGCAATTTCCACCGCCCGTGGCAACGTGCGGAGTTAGGAGAGAAAACGAACGTTATGGCTAAAAGTAAAACTATCCCCGCTCCCCAGGACCACAGCCGGATCAAACTCCACCAGGATTACGAAATACATTACTGGACCGAGAAACTCGGCGTCTCCAAAGAACAACTTCAGGACGCCGTCAACAAAGTCGGCACCTCACCCGGCGCGGTCGCCAACGAACTCAAACGCGTCACCCCCACCCATGCTTGCGGCTCCCCGCGTCCTTCGCTTCGCTTTTAAATAAACACGACTCGACGCCACTCGGCATAAAAAAAGAACCCCGGCGGCGGAGCCAGGGTTCCAGGTCCCGATTTTGGGAGCGGGACCGATCCACAGAATAGAAATTATAGCTCATGAGCCAGTAAAACGGGATTGGGGGAAACAGCCCTGTCTCGCTTGCCCTCCGCGTGCAGGGGTTTTCCTCGGTACCATCACGGATTTTCCTCGGCCATTAGACCCTAGCGTTTTGCGGAGAGTTGCCGTTTACATTGCTGAGTTATGAACGACTCAGGGGTTATCCTTTTGGTTGAGGATAGGCAAGAGGACGCGGAGTTAATCGGGAAGGGTTTGCGAAGGGGAAACGTCAAGAACCCGATCCAGGTAGTGCGGGATGGCGAGGAAGCGGTCATGTATTTAAGTGGCCAGGGGCGATACGCGAACCACGAGGAGTTCCCGTTGCCCGCCCTGGTGTTGCTCGATTTGAAGCTGCCCAAAATCGACGGATTTGAGGTGCTTCGCTGGCTTCGGGAGCAGCCCGGCTTAAGATGGCTGCGGGTGATCGCCTTGACCTCGTGTGAGGAGATCCGGGAGGTGAACCGCGCCCATCACCTAGGGGCGAATTCGTTTTTAATCAAACCGCACGAGGTCGAGGAGTGCGCGGCCATGGGCGAGCTGATTCAGGAGTATTGGCTCCAGGCAGACCAGGCCCCAACTTCCTATCGGCCGGGAAAGGGACGCGCGGCTTAACTTGGGAGCGGCTGCCCAAAGCCATGACGAAATCTTTCGACGAAAAAATTCGCGCGATTCGCCTTACGGCGTTTGAAACGTCGATTGCCGAGCGGCGTATCATTTGCCTCTCCCAGGCTTATTTTGATGACGTTTTCCCGCTCGCTTTTATGGCCTTTGAAAGCGCTCCGCAATTGAAAATCGCCCGCAACGCAGGGGAGCAGGCCGAGGAATTCGCGTCAAAACACGATTACCGCTACTGCTTCAATCCGGACACCCTGGAACATTATTTCTATCCCAATGCATCGTGAGGAGCGGGTGAGATCACAACGTTTTGCCGCCTGTTTAAATTTTTCGCGGTGATGGTTTCCTCGGCAGTGTCTGATGGCAGAGACGCGGAGACTCCGTTTTGATACGGAAGCGCAATTGAGCACAAATTACTTGTATTAAATTCTGCCGTGTGCAGAATGAAGAAGCTCGGTGGCTGATCGTTTTTTCAGCGGGATTCCCCATCCCCACCTCCTTGGCGATCGGCGCCGAGCCGTTTTTTTCCTGCTATGGATTAAGAAAATCCAAAGCTTCGCACGCGCATCTCTCTCCGACGTCACTCCTGCTCGTCATGTGAACGTGTTCTCATTCCAACTGCACCAGATGCAAAGCGATTGACCTCCAAAAACGAGACCGTCCAACTGTTCGGCCACTGCTCACCTCGCTAATGCTGACGTGTGCTGTTGCAGCCAGAGAATGTCTGGATTATTCGGATTGCCCTGGGCAGTTGGACGATTGAGGCCATTCATGTTCGTCGGCAGAGGGATTTTTCGCGTGCGCAAATCTTTCCAACGATGCGCCGCCACATGTCCATCCGCGAAGGCGAAATTGGCGGCAAAGTTATGATACGTTCCCGGCCAATCCACCATCGATGTCGTCGTAGCAATCATGGAAACATTGAAACTGCCGAGATCGATGCTCCGTTCATCTTCGTCCAGGAACACCCATAAATCCGATGGGCCCGGGTCGGTGATATGCGCCAATTTGCCATACGTGCGCCATGGCTGATTTGCCCGGTGAGTGCCGGAACCATCGAGCCAGCTACCCCACACCGGCTGCCCGTTCAGTCGCTCGATATCCGAACCCGCTATCGTCCCCACTGCCGCGTTCATGGCATAGCTGCGATAGCGGGGATATGTCACTCCGCCCACCGCCACGGTGCTCTTATCACTCGGGCACCGATACACATCAATGCTGCGCGCGTAAGGTGAGAGCGAAGCGGTACGCGAATCCATATAATAGTTAGGATTCCGGGCTTCCGGCGGAGATTTCATATTGCCCGCCACCCAAAAAATTCCATCCAGATCATCGTCACCATTCGGCGGCAATTGGTCATTCGAGTCGCCGGCGTAAAGCAGGGTAGCGACCATGAATTGGCGCGTGTTGTTCAGGCAATAGATCCCATGGGCGCGTTGTTTGGCGCGCGAGAGCGCCGGCAATAACAAAGCAGCCAGAATGGCGATGATCGCGATGACAATCAGCAGTTCAATTAAAGTGAAGGCAGTTGCGGTGTTCCAGCGGCTCGCGCGAGATTTTCTGCTGCTAATCAGATATGCGCATGGGGTTCGCATAAGCTTCCTTAACGGTTGAGGGTGACTCCTCCGAGATTAACTCTGCTGGTGCTTCTGTCAATACTTCGAACGGAAACACCGCGTCAGGTGTCGGCGGAGGCGCGGTAGGGGAATATTTTCCACCGGAACAATCGGCAGCACCCCAACTTGCACAACACCCCACTCTCCATCACGTATTACACTTAAAAGTGACACTGAACCTTTTGCTGGGGCGAAAGACCCTCCTTTGAATCAAAGTTTCTTGCCGTAACTTGTAGGCTGATGAAGGAACGGTTCATTGCCCTCTTGGCCGACGATGACAAGAACGACCGCGAACTGATGCGCCGGGCCATCTCCCGTGCGTGCGTCCCCATCGAAACCCGCGAAGTCCACGACGGCGAAGAAGCCATCGATTACCTTCGCGGGAAAGGCCGTTATGAAGACCGGCTTGCCTTTCCCTTCCCCCAGCTCCTCATTTTAGACCTCAAAATGCCCCGCATGGATGGCTTCGGCGTCCTCGATTGGCTCCGAAATCATCCCGAGTGCAACATGCTCCCCGTCGTCATGATGAGCGGCTCAGGCCTGGAAAAAGATGTCATCGAAGCCCACCAGCGCGGTGTCCGGGCCTATTTCGTCAAACCCAGCGACTTCCTCCAACTACAGGATCTCGTCCGCGTCATCGCCGAGCACTGGGGTCGCGCCGCCTTGCCCGAACTCCCCAAAAAGTGCGAGTAATTACTCGCACCGTACCGCCACACGCGGGACCGGCGGCAGCTTACCCTCTCTCCCCACGGGACCACGGGAAAGGGATTAAGGGCGAGGGTTTCGTTAATCTCTAATCCCCTACCGGCACCTGGCACTTCAGCTCCATCGCCACCGCGGATGCCGAACTTCCCACTTTCCTCACCGCCTCCTCCAACTGTTCCTTGGAAACCCCAAATTTCTCCGTCCAATACCGCACTTCATAATCCTCATGCAGATTAATTCGGCTCCGATCCTGGCCACCTCGATTCGTTCTATCATCAGCCATAAATAATTCTCCTTCTATAAGTTGGCACAAGAAAGCCACGCCCCGATTGGGGAAAATAGCTACCACCCAAAATGTAAAGGCCGAGGTCATGAGTTTTCTATGGTAAGGACCCGTTACGCCCGGTCCAAAAAACGTGGCCCAGCATATATGAAAAAACAACCCCCGGCACTCACGCCAGGGGCCGTGGTCCTTTGGGATGAACGCCGGACCGTTTCGCTCAAGGACTTCATTAGAACGCAGAAGCCATTACACCTTCATTAGGGAGTGCACCCACTTTTTCCCCAGGGCGCTCCCTGCATTCGAAAATTCTCGCTGTCAATCGCTCTGAGAAGGTTTTTTTGGTGGAGCCCGTAACTCCGTTAGGAGTTACCTGTTAATAGATTCTCTCCCCGTAGCGCCCAACTCCACTAGGCTTGCCCGTCTGTACTCCCGCGCCCTTCAAATCAGCCACTCATCCTCGGCTTACCCGTCACTTATAGTCATCTTGTTCTTGCTATTGTTCGGATTCAAGCGCACTGTCTATGGCCTCTACGGAGACCAAGGGTCCCTCTCGATTCAGGGTCCCTCTCGATTCAGGGTCCCTCTCGATTCAGGGTTTTCCGTCCCTAAATCTATGTCGCATAAGTTTCATTTTACTTTGGCCGACGACGATCCCGATGTTCTCTTCCTCGCCCACACCGCCATTGAAGAATTTTACCCGGGCAGCAGCTTCGCCTCGTTTTCCAATGCTGAGGACGCTCTACAACACATCCTGGCCACGCCCACTGATATCTTGATCACCAACCACGGCATGGGTGTCATGAGCGGCACGGAACTCATCGCCACACTCCGGCAGCGAGGGTTTAAGCTCCCCATCATCATGGTCTCGGGCCACAATGACAATGAAGAGGAAGCCAAAAAGGTAGGCGCCGACCTCTTCCTGCCCAAATCCGCCTCATATGTACCGTTGGTCAATGCCATTAAATCACTCTTGCCTCCCTCTTAACCTCTTCGCCACAACGCCATTTTCCGCACGCCTCTTCTGTCCGTTCTGTAACTCCGATTCAAAACTCCGCTTCCTAGCTCCGCTCCATTTTTCCGCTAGGAGTTACCTGTTTATAGAATTCCCCTGTACAAGATCAGTAGCAACCGTTACAAAGAAAATTAAATGTCTCCTCCACTTCAACTGAATAGTCACGGGCAACGCTCCCTTTCCAAACCGCGGTGGCCGGTTCTTTTCATGTTGGCATTGCCCGTTTTACTTTCGCTTAGCGGCTCATCCCCGGAAAACATCGAGAACAAGCTTACCCCTGAGCTGAAATCAATCGTTGATGGCAATTCTGCCTTTGCCTTTGACCTTTATTCCAGGCTTAAAACCAACACTGGAAATTTCTTGGTGTCACCATTCAGCATCTCTTCGGCATTGGGTCTGACCTATGGAGGTGCGCGCAACACCACCGCAGCACAGATGGCTCAGGCTCTGCATTTCCCGACTAACGTGCCTTTTCACGTGGGAATGTCGGCCGTGCTCGATGCCTGCAACCGACCCAAAGGCTCCGGAATTGAGCTTCGCATAGCCAATGGCTTGTGGTCGCAAAGGGGATATTCCTTGAAGGATGAGTTCATGAGGCTGGCTCGCACAAATTACCATTGTGACCCAGCGATTTTGGATTTTACAGATGACTCCCGGGCGGCGGGGCGGCATCTCTCCGAGTGGGTAGCTCGTCAGACGAGCGGAAAAATAAAGGAGTCCTTCCAGTCCGGCGACCTGAACAGCGAAACTCGCCTGGTCATTGTGAATGCCATTTACTTTAAAGGCAACTGGAGCAGCCGCTTCGACAAGGCCAAAACCCATCGGGGTCAGTTCTGGGACGCAGCGGGACAGCCCACCACTGTGCCCATGATGAACCAGAAGGTCCTTTTCCCCTTTTTGGCTGCTGACAATTTTCAGATCCTGGAGCTTCCCTACCTGGGCCAGACTGTTTCCATGCTTCTCATTCTACCCAATAAGCGGGATGGCTTGCCGCAAGTTGAGCAGGATTTGACCGTGGAAAACCTGAATCACTGGATCCAACGACTCGCCGAGGCAGAAGTGGATGTCCAATTGCCAAAATTCAGCCTGAACTCTCAATTCCGTTTGAACCAACTTCTGACCACCATGGGAATGCGGGATGCGTTTGATGTAAGCCGCGCTGATTTTTCCGGGATTACCGCAGGCCGCCCTTTCTTTCTGAGTGCTGTGGAACACGCCGCGATCATGGAAGTGGATGAAGAGGGTACCGTCGCTGCCGCCACCACGCATGTTTCTTTCGGCTGTGCGAAGGCTCCTGCTCGCGCCACTTTCCATGCGGATCATCCTTTTGTTTTCCTGATTCGAGACAATCAAACGGGCACAATTCTGTTCATAGGCAGAGTTACCGATCCCAATACCCTGAAAAACCCTGAATGATCCAACCACCTTTGGATTTATATGACCATTAAACTAATCGGCGGCTGCCTTTTACCCCGGGTGATCCCTGACCCCGCGCTCCTTTCCAACTTAACCATACGTCCCCGTCCGCAAGACCAGGATGACACAGTCCTTTAGTTAGAACATTGTATCCTTCTTCGCGTACGCTACCCTTTGCCGAAAATGTCCTCCTGCCCGCATTGCCGTAAACCACTCCAAACCATTCGCCAGCGGGAAGGCGTCTTTCACTACTGCCCGGATTGCCACGGCCGGGCCGTGAGCATCCCCCAACTCCGCCGCATCACTGGGGATGCCTTTGCCGTCCGGCTCCTCCGCCTTTTGAAAGCCACCAGCGCCAAAGGCAAACAACCCTGCCCCTTCTGCGACACCTCGATGCACCTGCTGACCTGTCCCGAACCGCCCCTGGACCTCGCCGGTTGCCGCGCCTGTGCGATACTCTGGATTGATTTGGAAACGTTCAGCCACTTGCCCGAGGGCGCCGCCGAAAACACGGGGACATTGCAGATGCTCAGCACTGAAATCCTGGCCGCCCGCCGACTGAAAGAATTGAAGGAAAAAGAAAAGGCCGACCAGGAAGCCGAGCGCAAACGCAAGTCCCTGGGCAATTCTCTCAAGGTCATTTTTGATCAGAAACGACAGGAGTGATTCTCAACTGGCCACCCGGCATAGGTAGGCCAGCTCTCATACCGCAAAGCTCGCAGCTTCGCTGAATACACCGGTAAGACTCACACACCTATGGTAGTTCCGGCGGCAATTCAAAAGGTTGCCGCCTTTTCGTTAAGGCTCTTTTCCGTGACGATAACCCGCCAATCACGCACCACTCCGTTGCCCACACTCATAAACAGAATTCGGACGCTTTGCCACGACCCCTCCCACACATCCTCGCGAACTTTTTTCTTCAAAATACATGGCTGTTGAAAGTTAAGGGTCTTGGAACACCATACATACTGCGGCTGCATGTTGCCTGGAGCAGCCACCGGGATGAGCCTACAGTCCGAACTCCTATCAAATTCATTTGCACCGAATTTGCCTTTTTGTCATAAAAATGAAAAACGCGCGTGCGTTTTCATAGAATCTTTTAAAATCACAGATTGTTGTTGCCGGTGAAAAGATTTGTTCTGCCTGTGCTGATTATCGTTGGGCTTGTCTTACTTTCGCCTGCGCGTCACAGCTATCGCTCCTGGAAACACAGTCGCTTTTTACGCCAGGCAGAGCGGCAATTTGGGTCGGGCAATTATCCGTCAGCTGCTCTGAGCGCGCGCAAAGCGGTGGAGATCAGTCCGGCCGACCCAGCAGGATTGCGTCTGCTGGCCTGCATCGCGGAAAAGACAGGATCCGTCGAAGCGCTTGAATTGCGCCGGCAAGTGGCGGAATTGCAGCCCGAATACGGCAGCAACAACCTGGCTCTGGCGCGCACTGCGCTTGCCTTTGGCAAGGTGACCGAGGCAAAACAAGCCCTGCAACAGGTCCACGCTCAGCAAACCAATTCCTTTGAATTTCAGACGCTCGCTTTTGCACTTGCTCTCGAGTTGAAGGATTTGGACTCCGCAAAATCGCATTGCACGCTCGCGGCGGCTCTGGCCCCGCAAAATACCGCCACCCGGTTTAACCTCGCACTCCTCAATTTACATTCGGAGGAACCCGCAATTAAGGATGCTGGGGTGGAGTCACTGTCAGGCCTGAGCCAATCCGGTCCACGTCAACAAGCAGCGTTGCGCGCGCTGATTCACTTTTACCTTGGCGAAAAGCAAAATCAGAGGGCACAAACTTACTCGGAGAAACTGGCAATGCTTGAGCACGCCACTATCCAGGATAAGCTTTTGCACCTGGAAGTGCTGCAAACATTCAAGTCTCCCGACTCGCTGCCATTCCTGCAGACATTGAAAAATGCTGCGAGCGGCAACCCGGCTGAAATCTCCGCGGTTGGTTCGTGGCTGAGGGAACATCGTCAGACGCCAGAAGCGGTCAGGTGGCTGGAGCAATTACCGGAAAAAGTCCGAACTGAACCGCTCGTTGCTCAACTGCTGTCATCCTGCTATGGCGATAATCAGGATTGGCAACGCGCGCAGATGGTCCTTGAGCATCAAAGCTGGGGTCCCCTTGAATTTTTGAGGCTGGCATTATTGTCGCATACTTGCCGGCAGCAAAATCAGGAGCGTGCCTCCGAAAGCCTATGGAATTCAGCGGTCACGGCGGCATCGGGCAATCAGAATGCGTTGAATAGTCTGTTGAGAATGGCTCGTACGTGGGGCTGGAATTCCGAAGAAGAACGGCTCGCCTGGCATATTGTAAATCGCTATCCCCAGGAAAAGTTTTTGCTGGCAAGATTGAACGAAATTTACACTTCGGCGCGCGATACTCGAGGCTTGCAGAAGGTCTATAGCGCACTGCTCCGCTATGACAACGCGGATTATGTAACCCGCAACAATTTCGCCACACTTTCCTTATTGGCTGGCACGGAAACGAATCGCGCCCATCAAATCGCTCGAGAGAATTATCTTCAACGACCGCACGATAGCACCATCATCTCCACTTATGCCTACTCCCTGTACTTGCTGGGCGAAACGGACAAAGGCTTGAGCGCGTTCGAAAGCCTGCCCCAGGCCGAACTCGAAAAACCAGCCGTCGCGGGTTATTACGGCTTGCTCCTTTCGAACTCGGGTTCCCATGAGCGGGCAAAAAGGTTTTTGCAGATTGCGGAAAAAGCACCGTTGCTGCTGGCTGAAGAAAAACAATTATTGGCGCATGCCGCCAAAAATTAGATTAGCGGTTTCGGTGACCTATTTTCTGTTGAACTGAAATTCTCCAGTTGCTAGCTTCGCGCCCGAAAAAAAATGCAAAACCCGCTTTAACTGTAAACACAGCAGTATGAAACAATGCCTGATTCCAGCGCTGCTCTGGATTGCATTGGGGATTTCGGTAAAGGGAGATGTAATCTACGACAATTCTGCAAACGACCTGGCGGTCCGCTTTAATCCCGGCCTCCTTCAAGTTGGAGATGAAATAACATTAGCGGGCTCTGCTCGGTACCTGACCAATTTTTCTTTTGAATATTGGGGAACCAACACCGCGGCCACCGGTAATCCGGCATTTTCGGGTGACGTGCAGAGCCGGGTCCGCTTCTACCTGAATGATGGACCCGCTTTTAATGACTATCCCTCGCCTTCGAGCATCTTTTTTGATAGCGACTGGTTTACTCTTCCCACGCCCACCCCGCGCAGCACGCTCGTTTTCACCGCCGGTGATGATTTTCCGGCAGAAGGCCTGTTCATTCCGGCTTCAAAGCTCACCTGGACGGTGCAGTTTAAAGGCATGTCTGCGACTGATCTGGTGGGAGTTGATCTTTACTCACCTGCAGTGACAGGAGCCAGTTTTGGCGATTACTGGGAAAATTCCGGCACGGGATGGGCGCTGAAAACCAATGTCGTGGCCATGGATTTTGCTGCGCGAATGGCTGCCACTTTCCAGGCAAGTTCGATCACTCCTCGATTGGAGATCTTTGTGTCCGGAGCGGCGGTCACTGTGCGGTGGCCGCTGGATGCCGCGAATTATACTTTGCAAACTGCGCCAACCCTGGAGCCGAACGCCGTTTGGACTTCGATTACCAATAACATTTCCATAAGCGGCCAAAGATTCTCATTTACGACCAACACCAGTCCGGGAGCCGCTTTCTTCCGTCTTCAACGGAATTAAATTCCTTCACGGATTCGTGGTTTGCCGGCGCGGAGGGCGCGGAGGGAGAAGCCGCGGGAGTTTTCGTAGGGTTCAATGGCGGCGACGATTTCGAGGACGGGGAAGCGGACGGTGGCGAGGCCGTAGGTTTTGTAGGTTTGGGCGAAGAGGTCGGTTTCGACGATGCCGGTGTAATCGGCGAGCGTCAGGAATTTCATGGGTTCGCCGGTGACCTGGTGGTGGACGCGTTGCTCGACGACGAGGCCGCAGAGGGAGACGGTCTGGCCGATGTAGAGGTGGAGGCGATTGATGGGGCAATAGGTTTCCCAGGCGACATCGGGGAAGAGGTCGAGGGGATGGCGGGAGACGGCGAAGCCGAAGAGGTCGGCCTCGGCCTGGAGGCGTTCGAGCGGGGAGGCTTCGACGACGGGGAAGCGCGGGAGGGCCGAGGGATCGGCCGGGGGAAGGAGCCATTGCTGGCGGGGCTGGGAGAGATCGCAGGCGCGGAGGAGGTATTGGGCCTGCCAGAACTGGCGGGTGCGGCTCTCGCCAAATTCATCAAAGCCGCCAGCGCGGATGAGGAGCTCGAAATCCTCGGGGGCGGGGCCGACGCGGTGGAAGAAATTGGCGAGGGAGGTGAACGGGCCGGCGGCGCGGGCCTGAACGAGGGCTGCGGCGGTGCGTTCGGTGAGGCCTTTGGCGCGGGTGAGGGGGACGCGAATGGCCGGGCCGTGGGGAACGAAGGCGGGGCCGGGTTCGTTGATGGTGGGGGGGAGGAGGCGGAGGCCGAGGCGATGGCACTCGAGGACGTAGACGAGGGGAGCGTAAAAGCCTTTGCCATTGGTGAGGACGGCGGCCATGAATTCGGCGGGGTAGTAGCGTTTGAGCCAGGCGGATTCGTAGGCTTCCACGCCGTAGGCGGTGCTGTGGGCTTTGCAGAAGGCGTAACCGGCGAAGCTGGCGATGAGGTCCCAGACTTCGGCAATTTTTTCGGGTGCATGGCCGCGGGCGGTGGCGGAGGCGAGGAATTCCGCGTGCATCTGGCGGATGACGGGGGCTTTTTGTTTGTTCAAGGCGCGCCGGAGGAGATCGGCCCGGCCGGGAGGGAGGCCGGCAAAGGCTTCGCAGATTTGGAGGATGTGTTCCTCATAGACCACGAGGCCGTAGGTGCTGCGCAGACAGGATTCGAGGGAGGGATGGGGGCAGGTGACGGGTTCCATGCCCTGGTAGCGACGGGTGAAAGCGAGTTTTTTGCCTTCATTGGCGGCACCGGGCCGGATGACGCTGACGATGGCGATGAGGCCATCGATATCATGGACGTTGGACATGCGGCAGAGGCTGGTCATGGCGGGGCTCTCGATGTGGTGGACGGCGCGGGCGTTGCCGGTGGCGATCATTTCCCAGACGGCGGGATCGGTCCAGGGCTCGGGAGCGCCGGGTGAGCCGAGGAGGAGAGCGCCGGTGGATTTTTCGCGGGCGACGCAGTGTTTGAGGTCGAGAGCGATACCGCGGGCGGTGAGAGCGGCGGAGACATCGCGCATGACGGCGAGGCCGCCCTGGGCAAGGATATCCATTTTAACGAGGCCGATGGCCTCGACGGAATCCATATTAAAATGGGTGGTGGGGTAGCCTTTATGGGCGATAAAGGTGGGGGTGAGCTCGAGGATGGGCTGGCGGGAGAGGACGACGCCGCAGGGATGCATTTTGGGGTAGCGGGGCAGGCCATCGAGGAACTCGGCCATTTCGAGGGCGGTTTTGTAAGGTTCTTCCTCGAAGGGGAGGTCCTGGTTTTCGGGACTGGCCTGGAGGAGCGCGAGGAGGCGGGAGCCGCCGGCGGGGGCAGCGGCATCCGGCACCCAACCGCCGCCGAAGCTCCAGGGAAAGTGATCGGTGAATTTGCGGACATCGCGCTCAGAAACGCCGAGGACTTTGGCGACTTCCGCAAAGGCGCTGCGGGCCTGGAAGGTGGAGAAGCCGCCGACGACGGCGCAGTGAGCGGGGCCATATTTTTCGAAGAGGAGATCGACGACGTCATCTTTGAAGTCGTGAGCGAAATCGATATCGATATCCGGCAATTTGTGGAGGGACATGCGTTCCTTGTTGAGGAAGCGTTTGAAATAGAGATCGAAACGGATGGGGCAGACGCCGCTGATTCCGAGGCAGTAGCAGACGAGGCTATCGGCCGCGCTGCCGCGGGTGATCCAATCGATGCCGCGGCGGCGGCATTCCTGGAGGAAATCCCAGGTGATGAGAAAGTAATCCTCGTAACCGACTTCGCGGATGATGGCGAGTTCCTCCATGACCTGAGGGCGATGGCGGGCGGCGCGGGGGCCGTAGCGGGTGTGGAGGCCCTGGAGGACGAGGGATTCGAGGAAGGCGCCGGCGGTGGTGCCGGCAGGAATGGGATACGCGGGGAATTGGGGCTGGCCGAAGGGGAGCTCGAAGGTGCAGCGTTCGGCAATTTCCAGGGTATGAGTGAGCCACTCGGGATGATCGCGGCAGCCGAGGGTCATTTCGCGCGGGGTGCGGAAGTGGAGGGGAACGGCGGCGCGTTTGGCCGGATGTTTTTGACGGAGCAGGGTGAGGGTGCGGATGCTTTGGACGATATCATATTTGAGGCGATCGGCCGGGGTGGCGTAATGGACGGGAGGACAGGCGACGGCATGGGCCGGACCGTGGCGGGTGGCCAGCGGGTAAAAGGCGCCGGGGAAGAGCGGGGCGAGACGAGCATCCGCACTGACGGCGATGAGGCCATCCGTAAGGCCGCAGAATTCATCGAGAGTGAAGGGCACGGTTTGTTTGGCGGCGACGGCGGTTTCATCGAGATTATTTTTGCTGGTATGCCGGGCGTGTTGAGAGAGGAGGGAACAGAGGTTCCGGTAGCCATGGGCGGATTCGACATAGAGAAGGAGCGGGGAGCGATTGACGCGGAGTTCGGTGCCGAGAATGGGTTTAATGCCGGCGGTTTTGGCAGCGTGCGTAAAATCGACGGCGCCATGGAGATTGCCGATATCCGTGAGGGCGACGGCGGGGAGATGGTGCTGTCGGGCGAGGTTGACGATCGCCTCGGGGGAAAGCGTGGAATCGAGGAACGAGTAGTAGCTATGGATGCGAAGGGGAATGTGCGGGAGGAGCGAGGGCGAGGCGATGCGGATGACAGGAGTGGGAACGGATGGCCGGCATACTGATGGCGATGGCGGAGGCGCGGACAGGGACGGAGCGCGACATCCGGCCTTGAGGCGCAGGTCATGACCGCGGAGGAGGACGGAGTGGCCGCGCTGGTTCCGGAGGAAATCGAGATGGGGAGCGAGCAGGGCATTCGCATTATGGCTGCGGGAGGTGGTGGAGAGGGAAAATTCAGTGGAGAGGAAGCCGCGGTAGAGCTGGGAAAGTTTGAGGGAAACGAGCCGGAGGCTGACGCGGCGTTTCCAGGCTTTGCGGAGGAGGACGTTGAGCAGACCGTAGACATCGGTTTCGAGATCCGTGGGTTCGGGGAGGCTTTCGCTGACCTGATCTTCGGCCATATCATTGTAGCGAACACGGACGGTGAGGGTGCGGATGCTGGCGTGTTCCTGGCGGACTTTGGCAAAGAGGTCTTTCCAGCACAGTGGGATCCGAAGCTTGGAATTCACGTGACTTGAAGTCGCGGCC
>JADMIO011064047.1_pt1 | contig 14043 bp, 16 predicted proteins | sample 8958161 | NCBI WGS metagenome assembly JADMIO01 (sample SAMN16585339, study PRJNA669376) | soil metagenome | isolation source: Crop rotation soil | place: USA: Cullars Rotation, Alabama | collected 2011 | reverse complement strand
CATTAAAAATGTTGCAGGAAGGCCTTGACCTGATCGTACTGAAGAAATTGCGCATCAATGGGTATTCAGCTCCCGAACTTACAAAATGGAGAGGCTTTTTAGATAAGCTTAGTCATCCCAAAAGTCGCGTTACAATTGGCCTTATCGGGAAATACATCGAATTACAGGACGCATATAAATCAATCCTCGAGGCGTTTATTCATGCAGGAGCGGTAAATCAATGTAAGGTGCAGATTGTGAATGTACACAGTGAATTTGTTACCGAGGATAACGTGCATGAAAAATTAAAAGATCTTGATGGACTACTTGTGGCGCCGGGATTTGGTTCCAGGGGTGTGGAAGGAAAGATCACGGCTGTGAAATATGCAAGAGAAAACAAACTTCCGTTTTTTGGTATTTGTTTGGGTATGCAAATGGCTGTCATCGAATTTGCAAGAAATGTACTTGGTTGGAAGGAAGCAAATTCCACGGAGATGGATACTAATACTGCATGCCCGGTTATTGCATTAATGGAAGAACAGAAAAAAATTAAAAAGAAAGGCGGTACCATGAGACTGGGCGCTTATCCATGTAAAATAGAAGAGGGTAGTCTCGCTAACAGGATATACGAGGCAACCGAGATCAGTGAACGCCATCGTCATCGCTGGGAATTCAACAATAAATTCATCAATGAATTTACTGCCGCGGGATTGAAACCAAGTGGTAAAAATCCTGCCACGGGACTTGTTGAAATTGTTGAACTGTCAAATCATCCTTATTTTATAGGTGTGCAATACCATCCGGAATTAAAGAGCACGGTAGAGAACCCACATCCGCTGTTCGTGAACTTTGTACAAGCCGCAAAATATTTTGCCGAAGCAAAGGCTGATGCAAAAAACCCGAAGATGGAAAAACAGCCCGCCTAAATTTATTAAAGCCGCTATTATACTGCCACTGAATCACAGATTAGAAAGAAATATATTTAGTCAGTGAATCAGTGGCAATTAATTTTAGTGAAGTTCGATCCTACAGCGGGATGTACATTCAATGAAATTTTCATAATCAATCTCAGCGGTGTAATTTTGTAGTATGCAGAAATTAAGCATGGAAGAACTGAACCGCAAAACTATTGCGGAATTCAAGCGTTCGGAAAAGACAGCTGTAATTGCAGTGTTGGAAAATATACGAAGTGCTTATAATGTAGGAAGTGTTTTCAGGACCGCTGATGCATTTTTGCTGGAAGGGCTATATCTTACAGGTTATACGGCAAAACCCCCTCATAAAGAAATAAAGAAAACTGCATTAGGCGCGGAAGATAGCGTGGAATGGAAATATTTTGTTAATGCCGCTGAAGCGATCATTTTTTTAAAATCAGCAGGGTATAAAGTATATGCGGTAGAACAGGTGCTCAATAGTATTTCACTTGAAAAGACGGATTTTCATGAAGCAGACAAAATAGCTGTCATCTTTGGTAATGAAGTGACGGGTGTTGAACAGGATACGATTTTGCAATGCGATGGATGCATTGAAATACCGCAGTTGGGAATGAAACACTCCCTGAATATTGCGACGGCGGCGGGAGTTGTTTTGTGGGAAATTATCAGGAAGAGGATGAAGGTTAAGAATTATGGGTAGGAATGCAATTTCGTAAATGATTCTATTTTTTATAAAAGAAATAAATTGAGTACAGTAAAAAATTATCTTTCCTTAATAAAATTTTCGCATACAATTTTTGCGATGCCATTTGCATTGATTGGATTTTTTTTAGCGCTTCGGAATAGAAAGCATCAATGGAATTTGAATGATACTTTAGATCCTAATAACAATTATTTAGAGCCCGGGAAAAATTATTTACTTGTATTTGTACTTGTACTATTATGTATGGCCCTGGCCCGTTCCGCTGCTATGGCTTTTAACCGTTACCTTGACAGGGCCTTTGATGCAAAAAATCCACGTACCGCAATAAGAGAAATTCCATCAGGAATAATTACAAGCAATAGTGCTTTATTATTTGTGATTGTTTGTTGTATTTTATTTATAACCTGTACCTATTTTATCAATCCTGTTTGCTTTTACCTTTCCCCTGTTGCTTTATTTGTTGTATTGTTTTACAGTTATACAAAAAGATTTACGGCGCTGTGCCACCTTGTGCTTGGGGTAGGATTGAGCCTTGCACCGATCGGCGCTTACCTGGCCGTTACAGGAAAATTCGCATTGTTACCTATCCTGTTTTCTTTTGCGGTAATATTTTGGGTGAGTGGTTTCGATATAATTTATGCATTGCAGGACGAAGAGTTTGATAAGAATAACAGACTATATTCTATTCCGGCTGCATTTGGAAAAAGAAATGCTTTGAGGGTTTCAGATGTATTACATGTGCTTTCTGCCATTTGTATTATTGCTGCCGGTTATTTTGGTAATTTTGGTTGGTGGTATTGGATTGGGGTAGGCGTATTTACTGGTATGCTAATTTATCAGCATTCCATTGTAAAACCAAACGATCTTCGTCGAGTGAATCTTGCATTCATGACTGCAAATGGAATTGCCTCAGTTGTATTCGCTGCGTTTGTATTGACGGATATTTTTTTAAATAATGATACGGGTTACTTTAATACCTAAGTAATGGCAAGAATATTAGCAATAGATTATGGAGGAAAGAGAACCGGGATTGCTGTAACAGATCCGTTGCAGATCATTGCTACAGGATTAACCACAATCCCTTCTAATGAACTGATTCCCTTTTTAAAAAAGTATTTCCAGCATGAAACAGTGGAACTGATTATAATCGGCTTGCCAAAAAACTGGGATGAATCTGATACGCATGGAACGGCATTGGCACAAGGCGCAATTCAAAAGGTAAAAAAAGAATTTCCTCATATTCCTGTTAAAGATGTAGATGAACGCTATACTTCTAAAATGGCAAAAGACGCCATGCTGCAAATGGGAATGAAAAAGAAAGATCGCCGGGATAAAAAAATAGTGGATGAGATAGCCGCCGCTATTATGTTGCAGGAATATTTACAGTCAATAAGTCAATAGGAGAATAGACAATCAATGGATATAGAAGTTATTAAAGGCATTAAAAATTCACCTGTTGACCTCTTCACTTTTAGTATATTTGCATTTTGATTTAATAAAATATACGGTTTCAATTTATGATCCTACCGATAGTTGCATATGGTTCACCCATTTTAAGAAAAGTAGCCACTGATATTACCCCGGATTACCCAGGACTTGAAAAGCTTATTGCTGATATGTGGGAAACCATGTACAACAGCAGCGGCGTAGGGCTTGCCGCACCGCAAATAAACAAGGATATCCGGTTATTTGTAATCGACAGCGAGCAGATATTTGAGAACCAGGATGAAGAAGATATAGGAAAATACCCTGATGAACCTGGTTATAAAGGTGTTTTTATCAATGCCCATATTAAAGCGCTCAATGGTGAGGAATGGAGCTATAATGAAGGTTGTTTAAGCATTCCGAAAATAAGGGAGGATATCATGCGAAGCGAAAGTGTTACTTTAAGCTACCTGGATGAAAATTTTAACCCAATCACAAAAACATTTATCGGAATTACCGGCAGGGTCATTTTGCATGAATATGATCATATCGACGGTAAATTATTTATCGATTATATAAAGCCACTCAAGCGTACATTACTGAAAAGAAAACTGGATGATATTACAAGGGGCAAGGTAAAGGTGGACTATAGAATGTTATTTCCAAAATAAAGCCATTTAGTAATTAGTGATCCAAAGATTTGGAAATTGAAATTTATAGGATGTTTTGAGCAATTTGTTTTTTAATCGGTGCATTTCCAAATTACCAAATCTCCAAATTGATTTAATTTGCAGGTATGAAAAAATATTTCATGCCTGTTTTTTTTGTATTAGTTTGCGTGAACGGGTTTTCACAAAAACAGGATACCATGGTTACCGTTGGGAAAAAAATAGTAACACTGAGTAATGTTGTTGTCGACAGGAAAATAAATGTGCAATCCTTTATTGAACGCGTTAAAAATGACAGTAGCTTTTACAAGGCTTTCAGGAATCTGCGTGTCCTGGGTTTTACCGCAATAAACGATATCAGGATGCTTAATAAATCCGGCGATCTGAAAGCATCCCTTCACAGCAAAACAAAACAAACCAGGACCAGTAACTGCCGGCAGATGGAAACACTTGAAGAAACCGTGACTGGAGATATTTATAACGATAATCATGAATTCAATTATTATACAGCACAGATGTACGCTTCCCTGTTCTTTACCAGAGACAGCATTTGTGGTGAAACAAATATTGTAAAAGGCATTGAATTTTCTACTGCCGGAAAATCGGGAATGGAAAAACATAAGGAACAATTAAAGATGTTATTCTTCAACCCGGGTAAAAAAATTTCCGGTTTACCTTTCATGAGTAACAAAACCGCCATTTACGATGATGATATGGCCGAACGGTATGACATGAGCATAGACATGGACTTTTATAACAATACCAGCTGTTATGTTTTCAAACAAAAAGTGAAGCCGGGAAGCGAAGGACAGGTAGTGGTTGATGAAATGATCACCTGGTTCAATGACAGCACTTTTGAGGTGGTGGCAAGAAATTACCAATTAAGCTATAGGGCGGCGGTGTACGATTTTAAGGTAACTATGGAGGTGAGGATGAGCAGGTATAATAATCTTACAGTGCCTTCTCTTATCAGATATAATGGCAACTGGAAGGCCATTTTTAAAGAACGGGAGCGGGGGGTATTTACGGCCACACTTTTTGATTTTCAGTTATAGTGATAAGTTGGAATTGATTTTGCTTGTTACTGCGTATGTCTTTACAGCAACAGGTAATTTATCTTTTCCTATTGGCAATGCCAATAGCCTGCATTTCATGGACAGTAACACACGAAAATATATTTAAAGAGCCAAGAGATTTTTGCTTAAAAAAATCAAGAAACTGCCGGAATCTGTTTCAGCGAAAATTTTTCTATGTATTTACCTGTGAATATTGTTTCAGCCACTACATAACAATTATCTTTCTATTCATTACGAAGTATAACTTGCTTTATAGCGATTGGCGAGGATACCTGGTTGGCGGTTTTGCATTGGTATGGATCGCCAATATTTATATGAGTATATTCCAATTAATAAGGGTAGATATGAAAAAAGGAAAAATGGAAGCCGACCTGAAAGAAGTTGAATTGAAGGAGAATAAAGAGGAACAAGATAAAAACGGTCAAATATAGTTTAAAGTCGTTCGGAACCTGCCTGACAATTTTCAACAATATTAAAATACTTTGCACGGGTCAGTAAATAATCTATGAACCTATCAGCATCATTCCGCATTTTTGAACTGGCTGTATTTTCTCCATTTTTCGATCACAGCAGACATGTCCTGAGGTAATTCGGATGTAAAAAGCATTTCTTTTCTTGTAGTGGGATGTGTAAAGCCAAGTTCCTTTGCGTGTAAGGCATGCCGTGGACAAAGCGCAAAGCAGTTCTCGACAAATTGCTTGTACTTTGTGTAGACAGTCCCTTTTACGATCCTGTCACCTCCATAGGTATCATCATTGAATATCGGGTGGCCGATATATTGCATGTGCACGCGTATCTGGTGAGTACGACCCGTCTCAAGCCTGCATTCAACAAGTGTTACATAGTTAAAACGCTCCAACACTTTATAATGTGTAATAGCATCCTTGCCATGATCGCCATCAGGATAGGCTGTAAATAATTTTCTGAAACGAAGATGTCTTCCGACATGGGCAATGATCGTTCCTGCATCTTTTTCAAAATCGCCCCATACCAAAGCAACATAGCGACGATGAACCGTATGTACAAAAAATTGTTTTGCAAGATCACTCATTGCCTTCTGTGTTTTTGCCAACACGATCAGTCCACTGGTATTTTTATCAATGCGGTGTACGAGTCCGTAACGCGGCAATGCTGATTCCTCTACATTGGGACAATTTTGTTTGAGGTAATATGCTACAGCATTGATCAATGTACCATCCGGATTTCCACTTCCCGGATGTACCACCATATCAACAGGTTTGTCGATCACCAAAAGATCATCATCTTCATATACGATATTCAAAGGAATATTTTGCGGAACTATTTCAGAAGATTCAGGTGTATTGCTGTCGTAAATAATTATTTTATCGCCTCCTTTTATCTTATAATTATTCTTAATAGCCTTTTCATTTACCAATACCAATTCAGATTCAATTGCCTGCTGAATTTTATTGCGTGTTGCCCCCTCAATGCGTGACATCAAAAATCTATCTATTCTCAATGGTTCCTGTCCTTTGGAAACAACAATAGAAAGCTTCTCATACAGTTCTTCCGATTCCGGTAATTCGTCTGCTATTTCTTTTTCAGTCATCATGATTATATTTTTTACTGTATACCCGATCCGATCCGATCCATTGTCCATTGTCCACTGTCCATTGTCCATTGTCCACTGTCCATTGTCCATTGTCCATTGTCCATTGTCCATTGTCCATTACCAATCAGTATCTTTGCAAATTAAAACAAAGCAGTGGATAAGCAGCCTGTGATATTTAAAGATTTAGGAATAATTGACTATAAATCTGCATGGGATTACCAGGAAAACCTGCTTAACCGTAATGTTGCAATAAAGACAGCGGCCAGGAAGGATGAAGCAGGTGTTGCTCCTGCATTGCTGAACACAACAAACTATTTCCTTTTATGCGAACACAGCCCGGTTTATACACTTGGTAAGAGCGGTAGTATGGAAAATGTTCTTTTGGACGATGCACAAATGAAAAATAAGGGTATTGAATTTTTTAGAACAAACCGGGGAGGGGATATCACATTTCACGGACTGCAGCAGATCGTAGGTTACCCGATCCTCGACCTTGAAAAATTTCAAACTGATATTGGCAAATACCTCCGCAATCTTGAAGAAACTGTGATACTTACATTGGCTGACTATGGTATAAGTGGAGAACGAAGCAGCGGTGAAACCGGCGTATGGATAGAACCAGGCATACCTGGTAATGAAAGAAAGATCTGCGCCATTGGGGTGCGATGCAGCCGATGGGTCACCATGCATGGGTTTGCTTTGAATGTGAATACAGACCTTGCGTATTTTAATAATATCATCCCTTGCGGTATACAAAACAAACAGGTAACTTCAATGGAAAAAGAAACCGGCGCCCAACTTGATTATGATGAAGTGAAGAAAACGCTGCAGAAGAATTTTGAAAAGGTATTCAATGTAAGTTTGATAGGTATGCAAAAAGATCAAGCCCTTCAGCAATAATATTCAGCGCTTTCATTATTAACGTATCCAGTAATTCACTCACTTATTACTTGTCTTCTGTTCCTTACTAAGAATCTGAAACCTGTTTTTTTCAATGAGTTTACCATTCTCGTATATTTCGAAATGATACCAGCCGGTGCGCACAAAATTTACTTTTTCAAGAATGAGGTATTCGTCTGTTAGTTTTGTCAATTCAAATAAAAGACTGTCTGATTCATTATAGAACTTTGCTGTATATTTTTTTGAAGCTGCATCTTTGAGGTGAATAACTACATTGTTATCTTTTGCCGTAAAGATCCTTTCACTTGGATAGGTAATTTCGTTTTCTTTTTTTGGCGGTGTTATCAAAACGATAGAATCTCTTCCCGGTTGCGCCTGCCAGGGATAAATACCTTCCGTTTCACCTGTTTTATCAGCAGCATTGTCTGTGACGACGTTATCTTTTACCGGTCTTTCAGGGAGGCTGATCATATAGGCGCCGCCCTGGAATACTATTGAAACACGATAATACATTTTTGAATAAGGCGGGTTTACATCTGCATATCCGTTTTCCTTGCTTTGTGGATTTAAAACAGTTCCGATGGTGCTGTAATTTTTTAAGCTGTCATAAGAACGTTGAATAAAAATATCCGAAACAGGAGTGGTGAATGCATTTTGCCAGCTTACAATAATTTTACCTCCCGTATTTTTTACAGTAATTCCAGGCAGTATTTTTTGGGCGTTAGCATCAATGGTAAATAGTGAGCAAAGTATTATGAAAATGGAGAATCTTGATTTCTTCATGGTTAAATATGCCCGGTGGTAAATACTAAACGAAAATTTTGGGTTCAAAGTACAAATATAAAGGGAGAGAATTAAAAAACTAAAGTTCCTGTTGATAAGGATGCATTGCCCTGCAGGCCACCGGTGTGAAGGCAAATGATCGTACTTCCGCCGGCAAAGTATCCTTGTTTTATTTTATCTGTGACGGCATACATCATTTTCGCAGTGTAAACAAAATCTGTGGGCAATGTATATTTCGCATAAAGCTCATTCATGAAATCAATTAATTTGTTTGTCTTTTTTGCATATCCACCAAAATGATATTCATCAAATATCGCCAGCCCCTCAGTTGAATTTCTTTGATTTAGAAATGAGATCCGCTCCGCTATGTCAGTCATATTTTTTAAAACCGGGATTGCAATGATCATTTCATTGTTTGACCTGTTTTGCATCAACCCGGCAAGTGTAGTTGCAGTGCCGGTAGCCGTACAAATGTGGGTTGCAGCTGGTTCTGTAAGCAGATCCATTATTAACGAAGCTCCGTTTGCACCTATTGGATCATAGCCACCTTCAGGAATGACAAAACAGTGTTCGGGTATATCATATAGCTCCTTTTGAAGATGTATTTGTTCCTTTTTCTTATAATCATTTCTTGAAATAAATCTTAATCCCATTCCATATGATTCACATTCTTTTAATGTGTGAGACAGCGGATCAGTTATTTCTCCTCTTACAATGCCAATACTATTGAGGCCTAAAAGCTGGCAACTATACGCGGTGGCCACGAGATGATTCGACCATGCTCCCCCGAAAGTCAATATATTTTTATAGCCCAACTGCAACGCCTTTTCTAAAAAATAATGCAGCTTGAATAACTTATTGCCTGAAATTACCGGGTGTATTTTATCAAGCCTGGCAACAAGAAGCCGCAACTTTTTAGATGTAAGTGGAGCTGTGTCGATTTCCGTAAATTCCAATTTCGGTACCTCAAAAAGCATCTTCATTTAGACGTTTATTAGTATTTTTGCTACTGTAAAATTCATAAGAAAACTTAAATTCTGAACAAATAATGACGAAACCTACACTTTTAATTTTAGCAGCCGGCATGGCGAGCCGTTATGGAAGTATGAAACAAACGGAAGGATTCGGGCCATCAGGCGAAACGATCATGGATTACTCCATCTATGATGCCATCAGTGCCGGGTTTGGGAAAGTAGTTTTTATTATCAGAAAGGATTTCGCCGATAATTTTAAAGCAAATTTTGGCAATAAGCTCAAAGGAAAAATAGACGTGGATTATGTTTACCAGGAAATGAATTGTTTTGTTGATGAAAAAGACATTCCCGGCGAGCGAACAAAACCTTGGGGAACCGGGCATGCCATCCTTTGTGCATCAGATGTTGTGAAAGAGCCTTTTGCTGTTATCAATGCCGACGATTATTATGGCAAGGATGCTTTTGTGAAAGCCGCTGATTTTTTAAACAAAGAATGCAATAAAAATACCTATGCCATTATAGGTTACCAGCTTGATAAAACCTTAAGCGAATTTGGAACTGTAAGCAGGGGAGTTTGTAATGTAGATAAAAACAACAACCTTGTTGCGATCAATGAAAGGACGAAAATATACAAGAACAGTGAGGCAAAGGTTATTTATGAAGAAAGCGATCAATCAATAGAAGTACCGGCCAATTCCAGTGTGTCAATGAATTTCTGGTGTTTCCATCCTTCAGTCTTTGATGCCGCAAAAAAATTATTTACAGCTTTTGTTGCCGCAAATAAAGAAAACATTAAATCAGAATTCTTTATACCGATAATAGCAGATGAATTCATTAAGGATCCGGCTAACAGGATTAAAGTAATTCCTACTTCGGCGCAGTGGTTTGGAGTTACTTATAAAGAAGATGCGCCAGCGGTTAAAAACAGTATTGATGAACTGATAAAAAATAAGAATTATCCCTCATCATTATGGGAAACAGCGGCGGCTATGGGATAATAAGTTTGAATTAATAGAAATGAAAAAGGCAGCACTTATGCTGCCATTTTTATTATTCCACTTTGTACTTAATTTCCTTTTATCATAAAAATATAATCCTGTACTTTTTTGATCTGGGTCACTCTGTCGGTACCTTTTAAAGCAGGTGCAGTGGTAACTTTAATATTTTCGTAATCTTTTATTTTCTTAACTTCTTCTATTGCCTTATAAATATTGGGAGATTTAATTGCGTATACAACACCTTCTGTATTGGTTTCCCTGCTGGTAATGATACCAAGTAATTCACCGCTTTTATTAATGACCGGGGAACCACTGTTTCCTTCATTGGCTGCCGTGCTAAGCTGGCAATAAATAGTATCCATGTTGTAACCATTCTTTGCGCTTATATAACCTTCCCCATAAACGATTTCCTGTTTTGGATATCCCAACATGAATATCTGCTCTCCTAATTCTGCATTTGTTTTACGAATGCTGTAAGGAATAGGCGGAAGTGATTTGAAATTTTTGGCCGTAACTTTTAATATGGCAAGATCTTTTTCATTGTTTACATATGCGGCTTCCGCCTGGAATTGCTCACCTTTATTGTTCTCTACAATTAAACGATGTTTAGCTTCCTTAACAACATGGGCATTTGTTACAATGAAATTATTGGTATTATCTATGAGGAAACCAGTAGCCATGAATTTTGATTCAATAGGGACTGGTTTTTCAACTACAACAATGGGTTCTTTTTTTGAATCATCAATAACCTTATCCAGCTTATTATCAATCTCCTTTGTTTTTTTGATAGTGGCATCAAGTTTTTTTACCAGTAATTCCGTATTTTTTGTACCCTTAGATTCTTTGTAAGCGGATATTAACGTAACACTGCATATAGAAAAGATTATAGCAATAGAAGCTGCAACGGCAATCGTGCGTTTGCTGCGATTCCATAAATAAATGAGCCTGGCTTTGCCTTTCAGTGGTGTTTTTGAAATAAATCCCTCGTCAGTAAGTTTGGTAACAACTTCGTTCAGGTTGTGCTTAAAGTTTTTAGAACTGCCGAATTTTTCCAGTTGGTTCAGGAAAAAAATATGTTCAACAACGAGTTGGTCAAGTTCCGGGTTGTTTTTCCTGATCTCTTCAAAATAGGTTCTTTCTTCGGAAGTCATTTCTCCCTTTACATACCGTTCGGCCGCGTCTATGAGTAAAATGTCATCCATACTACTTTACATTTTTATATTGAGCAAAAAATAATTTCTTCAACCTCACAAGGCATTTATATTTCTGGGTTTTTGCATTATCGGCATTGGTATATCCAAATTCTGTTGCGATCTGCTGCATTTGCTTTTTCTGGATATAATAGGCTTCCAGCAGGCTTTTACACGGTTCCCCGATCTTTACCATGGCATTTTCCATGATGGAAAAATCATTTTGACGTTTTTCGTGCAGCTCCAGATCTTCTTCAACGGGTACAACTTGTTCAATATCATCTGTTTGTCTGGTAAATCTTTGCAACTGTTGTAACTTCTTCAGCCATAAACGCCTGGAAACAGAATATATATATGTCTTAATTTGGCAATTCAGTTCAAAATCAGGGTTTTTTGACTTCTCAAAAAGAATGATCATGGCTTCCTGAAAGATATCTGCTGCATCATCGGTAGTGCCGCTATTATTTAGAATAAGGGATTGAACCATATTATAATTATCCCTATATATCCTTTCTATTGCTTCTTTATCTTCTCTTGCGAGGCCTTCCAATAACGAGATTTCCGATGATGTGTCCACTAAATAATATATTAATACAGGGATGAACGATTAGTAACCCAAAAAAAAGGAAAAATATTTTTTAAAAGATCGGGTTACCTTTTTTTATTCCGGGTATTAACTTCAAATTATAATTTTAAAATCAAACAACACAAAACAAATGAAAAAATTCTTAGCTATCGCGTTGATCGCAGCTTCTTTCACAGCTTGTAATGATGCAAAAAAAGAAGAATCAACTACTACTACCACTGACACTACTACTGTAATTACTCCTGCGGAGCCTACAGAACCAGCAAAGCCTGATACTGCTGTAGTTGTTAAAGATTCAACAGTTAAAACTACAGTTACAACTGATACAATTAAGCACTAATTTTTATTGCTTAGGATAAATGATCCTTTTGCCGGTCATTTATCTTTAAATGTTTTTGGCAAGCAATCGTACAAGCCATCCCGGGTCTCCGTGGTGGCTTTTTAAATTAAATGCGGTGGATTTTCTGGTTTGATATTTCTTCAGCCTTTTCAGGTATGTAGAAACCGGGCAATTATATAAACTGAGCCTGGCTAACGCATTGTATACATTAATCCGGCAATTGCCGGTTTTTTTATTTTAAATTGAAAAAAATAAACACAGAGATGATTTTTAGAGAGGCGAAAGTCACAGACATCAAGCAAATCCAGGTTGTAAGACATGCGGTAACAGAAAATATGCTTTCTGATCCGGCATTGGTATCAGACCGGGATTGTGAAGAATACATGACTGTGCGGGGAAAAGCATGGATTTGTGAAGTCGAAAATCGTATCGTAGGATTTGCTTATGTGGATATGAAGGAAAATAATGTTTGGGCGCTTTTTGTTTTGCCGGAATATTCAGCAAAAGGCATAGGTAAAATGTTGCACAGGATAATGCTCGACTGGTATTTTAGCCAGACGGATGAGCGGATCTGGTTGGGAACTGCCCCGGGTACACGGGCCGAACAATTTTATGAAAAACAAGGATGGAAAAGAGCGGGTATGCATGGAAAGGAAGTGAAATTTGAAATGACAGTCAACGAATGGAATGCAACAACTAATAAATGATAGCCAACGGTCCTAAGCTGTCGGCTATTTAACTAATTTTACAATGGAAACACTTGACCCGGATATGAAGGAAAAGCTACAACAGGTTTGGGAAAAGCGTCCGTTGATCATCAGCGGACCATGTAGTGCAGAAACGGAGGAGCAGGTAATAGATACCGCCCAACGACTGGCTTCTACAGGAAAAATTGATATGCTTCGTGCAGGCATATGGAAGCCTCGTACAAAACCCGGGCAGTTTGAAGGGATTGGAACAATGGGATTATCCTGGCTGTTAAAAGCAAAAAAGATAACCAACCTGCTTACAACAGTGGAAGTTGCAACGGCAAAGCATGTGGAAGAAGCGGTGCAGTTTGAGGTGGATGTTTTATGGATCGGGGCCCGCACAACGGTTAATCCATTTAGTGTACAGGAAATTGCCAATGCATTAACTGGTGTAGATATCCCGGTTTTTGTAAAGAACCCCATCAATCCTGATCTTGAGCTATGGAGTGGGGCAATTGAACGTTTGCAGAAAGCTGGTATTGATAAAATTGGTATGATTCACAGGGGGTTTTCCTCTTACGGTAATACAGAATATCGCAATGCACCGATGTGGCATTTGCCAATCGAAATGAAAAGAAGATATCCCGAGATGTTATTGATATGCGACCCTTCGCATATTTGTGGTAACAGGACTTTATTACAACAGGTGGCACAAAAAAGTATTGACCTGGATTTTGGTGGACTGATGTTGGAAAGTCATAATGATCCGGATAATGCATGGAGCGATGCAAAACAACAAGTAACACCCGAACGATTAAACGAAATATTGGATAACCTGATCTGGAGAAAAGAGAATACCAATAAACCGGAGTTTATAAATGCACTGTCGCATTTAAGAGAACAAATAAACCAGGTAGATGATGAATTGCTTTTATTAATTGGGCAGCGAATGAAGCTAGCCGATAAAATCGGGATGTATAAAAGGGAAAATAATATTACTATTTTGCAGACAAGGCGCTGGAATGACATCCTCAAAAGGGCGTACCAGCAAGGAGAGCAATTAGGGCTGAGTAAGGAATTCATACGGCGGTATTTTGATGCGGTTCATATGGAAAGCATCAATCACCAGAACAGGATTATGAATAAGTAAAGCTTTTAAAGCCATTTAAACTTTCCAGCACAGTGGGATCCGAAGCTTGGAATTCACGTGACTTGAAGTCGCGG
>JADMIO011298115.1_pt1 | contig 14045 bp, 13 predicted proteins | sample 8958161 | NCBI WGS metagenome assembly JADMIO01 (sample SAMN16585339, study PRJNA669376) | soil metagenome | isolation source: Crop rotation soil | place: USA: Cullars Rotation, Alabama | collected 2011 | reverse complement strand
CATGCCGCCCGACATGCCCATCATGCCGCCGCCCATACTCATACCGCCGCCCATGCTCATGCCGCCGCCCATACCCATCATACCGCCGCCCATGCCGCCACCCATGCCCATCATGCCACCACCCATCATGCCGCCGCCCATGCCGCCGCCTCCGGGCATCAGCATGCCGCCGCCCATGCCGGCCATGCCGCCGCTGAGCATCGAAAACATGACGTTCGGCGCCATATTGGGATTCATGCCGTACATCGGAGGCATGACACCCTGTATCGGCACACCGCCGCGAACCGAAGGAGCTTGCGTGGTTCCTTCGCGCGGAATCAGCAAAAGAAGGCCCACTGCCAAGGCCAGCCCGCATCCAACGCGAACGAACTGCCTACTACTACACAACATGATTAATCCTCGGAAAGAGACACCGAACGGAATTGGCCCAGCGACAACGGTCGCCACGGCTGCCTTGGCACCTGATCATTCCCCAGCTCGCTTTGGCCGCCCGGGTCGTGGGCTCCTAATCCATTTGCCCGGCGCGCATCGCAAGCCATCGTAATTGTCAACCACTACCTATGGTATGTCAAGCGATTTCATTTATAAAGTCTTCGCTACTTGTGAAATACGCCGAATTCTTTAGGAAATTGCGCCTTCCAGCACATTGGCGTTTCAAGTCTTCTTGGGGCAGTGAACACTGGTAGTTCCATGCAAAATTCATCCAAGGGGCCATTTGGCAATCTCGGGCTGCCGAAGCGAACGCAGAGCGGTTATCAACTTGCGCGCTTTCTTGGATAAAAGGGCTTGACCTGCTGATTTGACTTGCTATAGTCCGCGACCTTCAATTCTGCGAGCAAAAGCGCATGAAGTCACGGACGAGCCGGGCGTGCTCTCCGGGCCGAAGGATTCGCAGGCCAGGGAACGGGGGTTCTGGCGGGCAGGCGAAGCGCCATCGTCAGGGAGGAGATGGGGGATATGCAAACAAAGACTGGCTTTCTGGCTGTACTACTGACGGCGTGTTGGGCACTGGGATCACCGGTGAGTGGCCAAGACTATGCGCCACCCGACCCGGTGTTTCCGTTGCCGCTTTACAGCAACCGTCCGGATGATGGTGGCTTTTATACCGCCATGGAATTTCTGTTCATGCGACAGACCAATCCGCTGCATGATCAGCTGATTGGCGTCCGCGGCTTCTTTGACGTGGACGGTAGTATTTCGGCCGCGCTGGGCAATCCGACGGCGCAACCGGGCACTTTTATCGGCAGCCGCACCCAGGCCCTGAGCGTCAACGACCTCGGGCCGAGTACGTATACGCCGGGCTTCAACTTGGCTGCCGGCTGGCGATTCCGGAACGGGGTCTCCGTCGAGTTCAGCTGGTTGCGGCTGGCCGAGGTCAAGTACAATGCCGGCGCCGCGACGGCGCCGTTCTTGTACAACGCGGGCCCCAACTTGGCGGACACGTACGTCTCTTCATTCGTGTGGAACTTCCCCCCGCAATTTTCCGGGCCGAACGATAAAGTTGCGCTGGGCAACCCCGGTGCCACCTTCGGTATTTGGAACGCGGCCAGCGACATGTCCATCTCGTTCGTGCAGCGCTTTAGCCAGTACGAGATGACCGGCCGCATTCCCGTCTGTGAAACCGACTCGTGCCGCTATTACGGCATCGTCGGTCCGCGCATGGTCGCCGCGTGGGAACGCTTCGCCTGGCGGACCATCTCGCGCGACATCAACGGCAACGCCGGGCCGCAGGATGTCGCCGTGTACAGCAACGTCGCTTCCAACTTCATGTATGGCTTCCATCTCGGTTGCGGCAACGAGACCCGCCTGGGAGACACCCCCATCGGCACGTTCTCGGTCAGTTGCGACTTGCAGACGGCCTTGTTCCTCGACTTCGGCCATCTCGTGGCCAAGTACGAACGCGCCGATCGCCAGATTTCCTCGAAGCGCTCGCGCAAGGATTACAATATCGTGCCGGAACTCCAGGCGAACGTGAACTTGTGGTGGTATCCCATCGAAGGGATTCAGCTGCGCGTCGGTTACGATGCGATGGCTTTCTTCAATACGTTCGCTTCGACGGATCCGGTCAGCTTTAATTACTTCGGTCTTGATCCGGTCTATCAAAGTACCTTCCGCTTCTTCGACGGCTTGAACGCCGGCATCGCGTTCGTCTTTTAGCCGGAGAGATTCGGGGTTCGCAACGAGCGTTCGCTTATAAGGCGGCGAGGAAGGCGATGGCTTTCCTCGCCGCTCTTGTTTTATTATCAGTGAGGATTTGTTCAGATACGTCTCCGTTGCTCATGCGCTTCCAACTCTAATCCCTAATCCCTACTCCCGAACCCCTGTCTGCAAGCCATGCCGCTGACTATAATTCCCACTTTGCAAGCGCCGCGTCCGGCTGGTTGGAGAGTGCCGCTAGGGTTTCGGTCGGGGCGATCGGATCAAAAGGAGCTTTGCATGGCTGATGAGAAGGTCGAGCTGCGCGATGTCAATTTTCGCCAGTTGCTGCCCTGGACGGAAATCTTCCGTGGCTTTCAGGTGGCGCTGGATCCCAAGAAATTACTGCTGGCCGCCGCCGGCATTCTGGTCATGTGGTTCGGCTGGTGGGTGATTTCAGGGATCTTCTTCAATAGCCGCAAAGAGCCCGTCGAAAGCGATTATCCCCTGGCCAATTTCAAGACAGCGGGCGAAACCGAGTCTGAGGCGGAAGCGAATCGCCGAGCCGTGCTGCGCGTCGAGGAATACAAGTATGAGCTGCTGGAGCGCACCGCCGGCCCGGGCGGCCGTTTCAACACCCGGCCGTGGGTTGAGCCTCGTGGTCCCAATCCTTATCTGCTCGTCACGGGTCAAACCGGTCAGCCGACGCCTGAGGGCCACCTGCAATTCGCCCCCTGGCAACACGGCCACTTCTGGGACTGGTTCCGCGCCGCCCAGTTGCCGGTCCTGCTCGAGCCACTGGTGAAATTCCTGCGCCCGGTCGTTTATCTGCTGCAGCCCAATGCCGGGTTCTGGAACCATGTGTATTTCCTGCTGATTCTCCTGTGGACCCTGGCAACCTGGGCGCTCTTCGGCGGAGCCATCACGCGCATGGCCGCGGTGCAGTTGACGCGCAAGGAAAAAATCAGCATGTCCGAGGCGGTGAAGTTCGCGCTGTCGCGATATTTCTACTACTTTTCCGCGCCGTTGTTGCCGTTGCTCTTCGTGGTGGGCATCATGGTGCTGGTCATGCTCTTCGGCCTCTTGCACCTGATCCCGGTCGTCGGGGACCTCTTGATTGACGGCCTGGGCTGGCCGCTGGTGTTGCTCGCCGGTGTTGTCATGGCGGTGATCCTGGTCGGCCTCGTCGGCTGGCCCCTCATGTACGCCACCATCAGCACGGAAGGCAGCGACAATCTCGACGCCCTGAGTCGTTCGTTTAGCTATGTCTTTCAATACCCCTGGCATTACATCTGGAATTGTCTGGTGGCCCTCGCCTATGGTGCCGTCGTGGTGTTTTTTGTCGGCTTCATGGGTTCCTTCATGGTGTATCTCGGCAAATGGAGTATCACGCATACCCCGCTCGTGGAAGTGACGAACCGTGAGCCGACTTACCTATTTATCCACGCGCCGCAGTCGTACCAGTGGCGCAACCTGTTACTCCAAGGCTCACCCCTGCTGCATGCCGATGGATCCATCAACGCGGCAGAATACACCCAGTACCGCAACAGCCTCCACTGGTGGAACCTGGCCGCCGCCTACCTCGTCGGCGGCTGGCTGACGTTGGCGCTGTTGATGGTGGTCGGCTTCGGCTACAGCTATTTCTGGTGTTCGTTCACCATCATTTATTTGTTGATGCGCCGCTTAGTCGACGATACCGAGATGGACGAAATCTACCTTGAGGAAGATGAAGCGCCCGACGCGTATAGTAGTCCGATGACCTCAGCATCGACGGCGACAGCGCCGGAGCCGACGGGCACCGGTGCCGCGCTGACCATGGTCGAAGCCCCGACCCTGCGAACGCCAACGTCCGCACCGGTAACCGAGGTGACGGCGCCGGCAACGACGACCGAAACCCCGGCACCCGGTGACGGCGCCGCGCCGCTGCCGTGAGCGGCGGCGGGCGAGAGCTCGTAAGCGTCCACAACTTCAAGCCCATTCGCAGTGCCCGTGGGGCTGGACTTCTTTTATGTCACGGACGATTCTTCTTTACAGCGGCACTTTCACTGATGTTCTCTTCGCGGAGCTGGCACCCAGGGCCGGCGAATGGGGCTATCAGGGCCTGGAACTTTGTTGCTGGGGCGATCATTTCGAAGTGCAGCGGGCCCTGAGCGAGGATGATTACTGCGCGAAAAAGCTTGATCTGCTGTCGCGCCTGGATCTGAGCGCGCCGGTGATCAGTGCCCATAAGGTCAGCCAGGCCGTCGGCGATCGCGTCGATGCGCGCCATCAGGCAATTCTGCCCGATTATGTTTGGGGAGACGGCCAGCCGCCGGAAGTGTCGCAGCGGGCGGCCGAAGAAATGATGGCCACCGTTCGCGCCGCCCAGAAACTCGGCGCCGCCGTCGTCGCCGGCTTTTCCGGCTCCACCCTCTGGTCATTCGTGGGCGGCTATCCGGCTCCGACACGGGAGATTCTCGCCGCCGGCTTCCAGGACTTCGCGCGTCTATGGAATCCTATCCTCGACGTCTGTCGCGATTGCGGCATTCGCTATGCCCTCGAAGTGCACCCGGGGCAGATCGCTTTCGATTTGTACAGTGCGGAAATGGCGCTCGACGCCTTGCATGGCCGCGAGGATTTCGGTTTTCTCTTCGACCCCAGCCATCTCCATTGGCAAGGGATCGATCCGGCCGAGTTCCTCCGCCACTTCCCCGACCGCATTTATCATGTGCACATCAAGGACGCGGTCTTGAACCTCAACGGCCGCAACGGTCTGCTCGGTTCTTACTTACCCTCCGGCGATCCGCGGCGTGGCTACGAATTCCGTTCTCCGGGACATGGCGGCATTGACTGGGAAGCAGTCATCCGCGCCCTCAACGACATCGGCTACAACGGTCCGCTTTCGGTGGAATGGAAAGATAGCGGTATGAATCGCGACTTTGGCGCCGAGGATGCCTGTCGCTTCGTCAAACGCCTCGATTTCGAACCTGCACCACCCGAGTACTGATGTCTCGAGTCCACGGGCCGCAGCCCCGGACGGGTGAAGTTGAAGCCTTCGCATTGCCGCCTGTCCTCGTGGGATCTAAAATCAGAACGGACCGTTTCCCGTCTTGCACGCATGAAAGGTCTGCGCCATGGACGATGCCGCAACGGCACGACACGAAGTACTGAAGCGTGAATGGACTGATCAATATGTCATGGTCAATCCCGATCGGCCGGATCTGAAACGGTTCGCGGGCATTGTCGGCCGGGTCGTCACGGTCAACTGGGGCGGCAAGGCCCTGGTCGACTTCCAGGACGGCGGCTGGTACGACATCAGCGCCTCGGCCGAATTCCTGACCAAGCTCGATCCCGCCGAGGTGAAAGCCAAGTTCAACGCCAAGGCCAATAGCGCCCAGCCCATTCCGGAGAAGCAGGGTTAATTTCAGCGCCCCGGGATTGCCGCCCGTGGGCGTTCCTACGCCCGTGGGCTTGAGAACCTATGATTCTTCTGATCGACAACTACGATTCGTTCACTTACAACCTCGTGCAGCGGCTGGGCGAACTGGATCCGAACATAGATTTGCACGTCTATCGCAATGACAAGATCACGGCCGATCAGGTCGAGGAATTGAAACCGAGCCACATCATCATTTCGCCGGGCCCGTGCACGCCGCGCGAGGCGGGCGTCTCCAATGCCATTATTCAACGCTTCGCGGCGCGGGTCCCGCTGCTGGGCGTCTGTTTGGGCCATCAGTGTATTGGCTATGGTTTCGGGGGCGAGGTAATTCGCAATTACCGCATCATGCACGGCAAGACCTCGCTCATTTATCACGATGGCCAGGGGGTGTTTCGCGACCTGCCGTCGCCGTTCGAAGCGACGCGCTATCACAGCCTGGTCATCAAGCGCGAGACTTTTCACAATCCGGATTTCGTGATCACGGCCTGGACGGACGAGAACGAGATCATGGGAGTGCGGCACAAGACTTGGCCGTTACATGGCGTGCAATTTCATCCGGAAAGTTTTCTGACCGTAGAAGGTCCGCGCTTGCTCGCGAACTTCATCGCAATTTAGACGTCGCGGGTCCGATCAAGGGTGCTGGTGCTTGGATCGCAGCGACTGCACTCTTTTACAACATTCCTTTGATCACGCACAACCCCGTTGATTACACCGGCGTGAGCGGCTTGATGATCATCTCAGAAGGGTGAGCAGCGAGTGTCGGAATAATGCCTTGCGTGGAGTGCACCCTGGACAGTGGCGGACGACCCATTTCACGAAGTCATTGCCTTTTTTAGCTTTTGGAACCCGGCCGCCACGAAGTCACGGTCTGATTGACCGGACCGACGTGCGGACTGCCATCGGGAACGTACTCGGCGCCGGACTCATTGACGTTGCCGCCGCTCGCCGCGCCGTTGCTGGTCAACAGGGCAAACTGGAAGTGCTTTACAATTGTCTATCGAGCACCCAGTTCAAGCAGCGCATCGAAGGAATCGTCGAGGCGTTCGTCACCATGCGGGACGATCTGGAGGCTGAGAAGCGGGCGATGGAGAAAATCTGGGCCAAGCGCGATAAGCAATTGGAGCGCGCTGTCATCCAGACTTCGGGTATGTACGGTGACCTCAATGGCATTATCGGTTCGAGCTTGCCGGCCATTGAGCATCTCTCGCTTCCGGCTGTATCCGATGATGATTTTTGGCCGGTTTCGGACCAGGTCCCGCAAGGGTGAAAAAAACGCTCAATACTTATGACGGCCTATGGACATTGTGCCGTCTGCGTTCGGTATGCGGGACTTCATTGCAATCGGCAGGCATTTGCTTCCGTTCGAATCTAGCTTCATGGTATACTCAAATCATGGAAACCGCGCATGAACCCGTCATGGACCGTCTACTCGACTCCGTCGGGCGCTGCCTCACGCCCGGTGTCGCTCGCCGGCTGGTCAACCTCCGCGCCGATGCAACTGTCGAGGCCAGGGTCGCTGAGCTGGCCGAGAAATGCAATGAAGGGCAGCTGACCCCGAAGGAACGCGCCGAATACGAAACCTACGTTTCGACAGGTACATTCATCGCCATTCTTCAGGCGAAGGCACGCGCGCTGCTGGCGCGTCACCGCGCATCGTAATGGATGCTGATCTCCATTCGCTGGTCTGGCAACGGGCCGGTGGACGGTGCGAATACTGCCGCGTCCATCAGCACGACGACCCGTATTATCCCTTTCACATCGAACACATCATTGCCAAACAGCATCGCGGTAGCGATGACCCGCGGAATCGCGCGCTCGCCTGCCACGCGTGCAATTTGAGCAAAGGCCCAAATCTGGCGGGCCGGGACACGAAGACCGGCAAGAAAGTTTGGCTGTTCAATCCGCGCCGCCACAAATGGCAACGGCACTTCCGCTGGGACGGGCCAGTGCTCGTCGGGCGCACGCCAAGCGGTCGTGCAACGGTAGCGGTACTGGGTATTAACGCACCGCGGCGCGTGCAGCTGCGGCAGGCGCTTATCGAAGCGGGTGTCTTTCCGCCGTCGTGACCGCTTGCCCGGTACTTGCCCAAGGTCTTTGGAGTAAGATAGGCACGTTCACTCAAAACCTTATCAGGCCGGCTCCCGCATTCATGAATCGAAAAGAAGGAAGTAGCTGTGATTCCCCAACGACGACAAGTTCGCGCCCCAAGCTTACACCCCGGCCTGTGGAATCCGCCACGACAGCGCAGACCACCTGTGACAATCCTGGGCAGCTATGCACAAGATCTTCTCGGCATCGCTAGGATTCTAATTACGGAAAGACGCTTCAGCCTTGCCGCCGGGTGACGCCCGTTCGCCAGATTGCAGCCGAGCTGCGCAGCCTTGATTCTTCAACCCCAATGATTGAACATGAAAGTGTCCGGGAGAATCTGTTGTTTGCGGGAGGAGACATGAAGACGCTGAATGATACCGCGCAAGGTGGTTTGTCCGGTGATTCCGATGAGCCATCATTGCCAGCCGAGCGGGCACCGATGGTCGGTCCCGCCGCAGGGGAGTTAAGTGCCAACGGAAAGACTGCGGAAGAACTAATGTGCGAGCAAGGAGTCGCGCCCGTTATGGATTTCGACAAATTCGTCGACGATGTGGAGGACTTCTGGCCGGCAGAAGAATCCGCTGACGAATTCATCCGCTGGCTTCGACGAATGCGCGAAGGCGGGCGAGGACGTAATCAATGCTTGCTGCCGTTGTCGATACGGACATTGTCTCGTTCGATTTCAAAAAAGACACGCGCATTCGACGGTACCGGCAACATATCGCCGGACGCGGGCTAATCATTTCATTCATGACACTGGCAGAATTACATTTCTGGGCTCTGTCGCCCCACTGAGGCCAAGCGCGACGGGACCAATTGGCGCGACACTTACGACGATTCGCGGTCGAGCATTCGCACGAGTTTCTTTGCGAACGCTGGGCGGAGATCAATCGCCTCGTGCAAACGCATGGGCGTCCGACCAAGAGTGCTGACGCTTGGATCGCGGCGACTGCACTGTCACGGTCTGATTGAACGGACCGACGTGCAGCACTGCCATCGGGAACGCGCTCGGCAGAGGAATACGCGATGACGCCGGTGATTACGCCGTTTACTGGATCAATCGCGAGCCTCGCGGGCAAGCCGCTGGCATCGTAGGTCCGCATTGCCAATCCGATGCCGGGCCAGTGCATTCGGGTCCTTCAAGGCTAACTCGAACACGGGCGAAGCTCCAAGTTGCATGCGTTTCGCTGTCGCCGAATGGCCGCCCCGGTTTGCTAAACCTCATTTTTTTGACAACCAACCTTGGATCACTCGCAATCGCTTAGTATACTTCCGCCGTCTTCAATCAACTTAATCCGTGATTTTGCAGCTGCAATGACGGGCGCTTGCGCCAAGAACCCAGCATCCCACTTGTATTAAGCGAAGCGAAGCTGGCTCTCCGCCTGGCGGCTAGAACTGCAGGAGGTGGTCGCCTGTGTTGACGTTCTGGCAACTCTGGGCAAAGACCGGCGCCAACAACACCTGGCACGCACTGCCCTACCATCTGTTTGATGTCGCCGCCGCCGCAGAAGCCCTCTGGGATCGGCTGTCACATGCAGCTCGCTCGCTCCCAGCTGAAGCAGTGCGCGATGAATCGAGTGCCCGACATCTCTGCGTTTTCTTGGCTGGAGCGCACGATATTGGAAAGGCCAACCGATTCTTCCAGGCGAAGGCTCAATCTCAACACGACCGTCTTCGTGCTCTTGCAGCAGACCTCCCGCCTTACAGCGCGGCCGACAACCCCCGGCACGGCCAAGCGACCGGCGCTCATTTGAAGCCGTGGCTTACGGAGCGATGGACATGGACACCGCACGTCGCGGCGAACGTGGCACTCGCAGTCGGCGGACACCACGGAATGTTCTTTCGGGACACAAAGAGAGCCTCTCTAGCGGTTGACGGCGAACCATGGTGTGGCATTGGCACCGCGCTGTTGAATTGCTTGGCAAATGTGCTACTGGGGGCCGATTCCCTCCCGGAACCAATGTTCCTCAATGCGTTCTTGGGCTGGCTATCGGGATTTGTGAGCGTCGCCGACTGGCTCGGATCGCATGAGACCATGACCGTCTGGCAGACTGGCGAGCGACCACTTGCAATTTATTTGAACGAGGCTCGGAGTCGCGCCAACGCGCTCCTCGACACACTTCACTGGCAAATGCCACCTACTACGACGAAGGTGTGCTTGGTGGACCTAGTGCCCACCGGCAACACTCCAAACGCGGTCCAACGACTCGCTGCACAACTTGCCCCAGACTATTCGTTGGCGATTGTCGAGGCCCCCACGGGAGAGGGGAAAACCGAAGCCGCCTTTGCACTCACAGAGCCTGCGCGGAGCATGGGAACAGGCATTTACTTTGCATTGCCCACGATGGCTACCGCAAATGGCCTTCATGATCGTGTCGAGAAGTATTTGCAGAAAGCCACCAGAAACAATGATGTCGAGGCTCGGTTGCTTCATTCACATGCATGGCTCTTTCGTGAGGATACTCAAACCGCGCAAGACCCCGGCGAAGAAGGAAAGAAGCAGAACGCGGAAGCACAAGATTGGTTTGCCGGTGCCAAACGAGGATTGTTGGCGCCTTTCGGCGTCGGAACCATTGACCAGGCGCTCATCGCCGCCCTGCGGGCAAAGCACGGCTTTGTGCGCCTGTTCGCGCTCGCGGGCAAGATTGTGGTGATCGATGAAGTTCATGCCTATGACGTGTACATGGCGGACATTTTGGACGTGCTACTTGGCTGGCTGCGAGCCCTTCGCTCCCGTGTAATACTTCTTTCTGCGACCCTTCCGAAGGCCCGTCGAACAGCTCTGCTCTCCGCATGGGGTTGTCGTGGTGAACATCCGGAAAGTGAATACCCTTGCATAACTTACGTGTCAAAGGGTGGAAACATCCAGTCATCTACATTCGGAGTGCAGCCGCGTAAGCCGCTCGCGTTTCGACTTGTAACGGCTACGGATGACGAACAGTGGAAGCGTGGCGCCGTCGTCATTCTTGAGTTGGTTCGGGCCAACGGCGGCTTAGGAGCCCTCGTGCTCAACACCGTCGGCGACTCCCAGCAAGCCTACGACTGGCTAAAGGGCAAATCGCTTGGCAATATCCACCTTGAGCTTTTTCACGCTCGTTTTACGGCGCAAGACCGCGACACGATTGAGAAGCGCGTTCTGGATCGCTTCGGCAAGACGGGCGCTCGAAAACAACCGGCGATCCTCGTGGCAACACAGGTGGTCGAGCAGAGTCTCGATCTCGACTTCGATCACATGGTCAGCGCACTGGCACCGATCGACCTCCTAATCCAGCGGGCCGGCCGGCTCCACCGTCATCGTCGACAGCCTGACGGGCGTCTGTGCGATCGCGATCTCGACGAGCGGCCTAATCCCGTCCTCCATTTTATTGCCCCGCGCCACGACCACGCTGGAGTGCCTGAGATCGTCGAACACGTTTACAGCCATGACGTGCTGATGCGCACGTTACGGAAACTTCGCAACGGCTTGATGATCGTCGAGCCAGCTGATGTCGCACATGCCATCGAGTCCGTGTACGGAGAAGCGGATCGGCTGGCTACTGTGTTGGGCTGGGCCGCTAAACTGACTGAACTGGAGGCGAAAACTGAGGAAAAGGAGCAACATCGGCGGCACCAAGCAGAACGCGCGACAATCGGCCGAGTCGATGACGAGGATCATCTCATCGTTGAAGCTTTTCTGGATTTGGACGAGAGCGACGAGCGCCAAGGGTCTCAGTTAGCCGCACGCACTCGACTGGAAGACCGCCCTTCTATTACTGTCGCGCTCTTGCGCGAAGAGCAAGGCAGGATGACGACCATTCACGGTGCGGACCCGGCAAATCCGCGAGCGGCCATGTTTGCCTGCGTGCGCATTTCGCCCCCCTATCCGTTGTGGAAAGCATTGCTTGCACTGGAACCGTTGCCCGCGTGGAACCGGAAAGGTTCATTATCAACGGTTCGACCACTGGTGCTAGTTCACGCGCAAGTTGCACATTCCAATTACGAGATTCGCTACGACGCATGCCGGGGATTGGCTTGGAGGAAAATCGATGCCCACGTTTAGACTCGATCAACATCCTTGGGTCCCGGTTATCGGTGTTGACGGAGTTGCGAAGCAGGTCAACCTCATTCAGGTCTTCAAGGATGCAACCAAAATATCGGCACTCTCGGGATCGCCGCTTGAGGTGGCAGCGATTACGCGCTTCCTGCTGGCAATCGTCCACTTGGTCGAAACTCCGACCTCGCTTAATGCGTGGGCAAAGCTCTGGCAAGATCGAGCGAGCCTGATGTCAAGGTGTGCGGAATACGTCGGGGGCCATGCTGATGTCTGGGATTTATTCCATGAACGACACCCGGTCGGACAATTGCCGAAGCTCCGGAAAACGCTAAACCCTGCGCATATCCTTGTCTATGATGCCGCCCGCAAGAACAATGCCGTGTTCGCCGACCATAGCGTAGTAAACAGTCCCGAGCCAATATTTGCAGCATTACTGGCTCGCGGCTTGATCGTGACTAATGCCTACGGTGGGAGCAGTGGTGGCGGCTATCGGAGTGGGCCGTTGGCGATGCGTACTGTTGCAGTACTTTGTGGCGTCTCCTTTGACGAGACCCTCCTATTGAACCTAATTGTTCAAACTGCCTCGCCGACATATGACTGGAAGCGCTACGGCCACCCGGTAGACGGTGCGCCTCTGGACATCGTGCGTCGCTATTTGTGGACGGCTCGACGTGTACGATTCTTGCCCGATTCCATGGGTTCAAACGTTGCGACAATGATGCTGGCGCCTGGCGATGACATGCCGGAATCGGAGCGAACGGAAGATCCAATGATTGTAATGCGCCGGGACTCCAAGGGCGCTAGTTATAAGCCCCTTGGATTGCGGGCAGGTCGCGCGCTTTGGCGTTCGGCGCATGTATTGCTTAGCTGGGATGAGGACGTAAAACGCCTTGGAGCCATCGATCAACTTCATCGGCTGTTGCACCGTGGGCTCTTTGCAGCAGATCAGCCGGTATCAATGCGAGTCTGCGGAGTTGCCGGCGAAGCACAGGGCCCAAGCAGCGAACTTTGGCGAGATGAAGCCCTACCATTTGGCCTTTCCGTAATCTCGGATGAGAGGCGGCATTCCGAGCTTGTACGGGCAGTCACTGCTGCCGAGGAAGCAGCAAGTGGTACGCGCAAACGCATTTACTCGTTTGCGGCAAGCTACTTGCAAAACGGCGCGACTTCGGCGCCAGATAAAAAGACGGTGGGCAAGCTCTCCAATGAGCTTTCGCTCGACTTTGTAGACTTTTGGAGTGCAATTGCGCCCACAGGCGAGCGTATTGCTTGTGACGGTTTCGACGAAAACGCCTGGTCCACGTTGCTGAGAACAACTTCCGAAAAAACGGTTTGCTGTGCGATAAACCGCCTCGCACCGGACGCGCGTCGTTACCGTGCAGAATTTGCGCGCCGCGCCGGTAGCTAATCCAAGCAGAAAAAAGGAGAACCCCGATGACCACCAAACCCGCGAAAGACGTTCCGCTCGTCACTCGACTCGTAGAGCTGGCGAGGAAGGATGACCGTGGTGCGCTGGCGGCGTTGCGCACTGGGCTCGGAAAGCCACCTGGGACAGCTGGCCGCATGTTGCCGATTGTTGCCCCGTTCTTGTCATCGGACGAAGGGGCCGCCACGCGCGCGGCCTTCATCACCGCTTCCTTGTTCGCAAAGCATCCGAACCATGCGCAGATTGGCTCACTGGGCGCATCCCTGTGGAAGGCCACCAAGCGCGAAGGAATAAATCCCGACGGCAAACACGGCGAAGCAGGTGTGGAGACGCGTTTCGCCGCCGCCCTCGACGCAGATCCCGAAGACCTACCGCGTCACCTTGAAGGGCTTGTTTCACTCTGCGAAAGCGCCGGTGAACCCATCGACTGGCACCAGCTTTACAAAGACCTTCGCGGCCTGCTTGGGCAGAACGAAAAGTACCAAATCGGGATCCGCACCCGATGGGCGCGCGACTTCTGGCGCGGTCCAGCGCGTCGAACTGAATCCAACCAATCCACACGACAGGAGCACCAACCATGAGAGCCAAGACAGTCGAGCTGCATTTGTTGCAGAGCTTTCCGCCGTCTTGTGTCAATCGCGACGGTAACAATTCACCAAAAGACTGCATGTTCGGCGAGGCGCGTCGTGCCCGCATATCGAGCCAGTGCCTCAAGCGCGCCATCCGCCAAGCCGACTCGTTTGCCGCGATCGTCGGAGAAGCGATCGCCGATCGTTCGAAGCAGATGCGCGACAGAAAACTTATCCCGTATCTACTTAAAAAGGGCCTGAGCCAAGAAGAGGCCGAGAAAACCGCAGATGACTTCCGGGGTCATTTAGCCAAGCCCCTTTCCAGCACAGTGGGATCCGAAGCTTGGAATTCACGTGACTTGAAGTCGCGGC
>JADMIO011246961.1_pt1 | contig 14046 bp, 15 predicted proteins | sample 8958161 | NCBI WGS metagenome assembly JADMIO01 (sample SAMN16585339, study PRJNA669376) | soil metagenome | isolation source: Crop rotation soil | place: USA: Cullars Rotation, Alabama | collected 2011 | reverse complement strand
GCGCATCGATGCCCGCCGCGTTGGCGCCCTTGATGTCGGTGTGCAGCCCGTCGCCGATGGCGAGCAGGCGCCCCGTCGCGGTCTGCCGCACCAGGTCGTAGATCTCGGGCTTGGGCTTGCCGTAATAGATCACTTGGCCGCCGATCTTCTCGTAGGCATCGGCGAGCGCCCCGGCGCACCAGATCATTTTCGCGCCGCGCTGCACCACCCAATCGGGATTGGCGCACAGCATCGGCAGCCCGCGCGCCTTCATCTCCGCGAGCCGGTCCTTGTAATCGTCCGGCGTCTCGACCTCGTCGTCGAACAAACCGCTGTTCAAGACGATCTCTGCGCCCGCGATGTCCGTTTCTTCGATGCCGAGCCCCTCGAAGATGCCGCGGTCGCGCTCCGGGCCCAGGTGATACATCGCGCGCGGGCGGCGGCGCTCGAGATCGAGGCGCGTCGCGATCCCCGACGTCACGATCTCATCGTAAGCGTCGGGCGGGATGCCGTAGCGTTCGAACTGCACCAGAAGGTCGCGCTTGGGGCGCGGCGCATTGGAGAGCAGCACCACCTTGCCGCGCTGACCGCGGAATTCCTGCAGCGCCGCGACCGCCGCGCGGTTGGCGATACGGCCGTTGTGCAGCACGCCCCACACGTCGCAGACCAGCGAATCGTACTCGGGCGCGAGATCGCGCAAACCGGCGAGGATTTGGGGAAGCGGCATGCCGGGTTGATGCGACACAAGCCGGCGTAAATCAAGCGCTCTTGCGGAACGGAATGACGGGCGCGCCAGGATCGATCTTCGATTCGACCTTCGCGCCGGCGTTGTCCGGCGGCGCGTCGCGCACCGCGCGCGGCTCGCCGAAGAGATAGCCCTGCGCGTAGTCGACCGCGTAGTCGAGCAGCTGCACCACCGTCTTCTCGTCCTCGACCCGCTCGACGATGAGGTTGAGGCCGTGGCGCTCGAGCAGCTTCTTGAAGTCCTCGGGCCCGACCGCGGCGCGCGCCTGGCCCATGCCGCCGAGCAGGGTCTCGGCGCGCAGCTTCAGATGCCGGAAGCCCGTCTTCTTCAGCCGCCCGAAATCGAGCGCCAGGCTGGTGACGTGGTCCATCGACAGCGCGAAACCGAGGCTCGACAGGAACGCCAAATTCTCCTCGCCCTTCGGCCCCGCTTTGGCGAGCGCATCCTGGCCGAACTCGAAGACGATCTGGCCGGCAAGGTCGCGGTTGGCCTGCATGTATTCCAGGAACTGCGGGAAGAACTCGGCATCGGTCAGCGTGTCGCCCGAGATGTTGCAGAACACGCCGACGTCGCGGTGCTTCTGGGTCAGGCGGCGCACGATCTGCACGCAGCGGAACAGCAGCAGGTTGTCGACCACCGACATCAGGCCCGCGGGCGCCGCGACCTTGATGTACTGCGCCGGCATGATGACCTTGCCGTCCTCGGCGCGCAGCCGCGACAGCGCTTCGTAGTAGCGCAGCTTCCTCTGCGGCAGGCTGACGATGGGCTGGAGATAGAGGTCGACGCGGTTCTCTTCGAGCGAGGCGCGGATGGTCTCGAGCAGATCGGATTCGAGATAGGCCGTACCGCGCCCCGATGCGCTTTGGGATACCGCCGCCGTCTCGGGCACGGGCTCGGACTTGGCCTTGGTCGAGATGCGCTGGGCGAAATCGCGCATCAGGCTTTCGAGCACCTGGAGCTCGGCGACGATCTTCTTGCCTTGCGCGTCGGCGCGCGCCTGGACGGCTTTGCTGACCTCGTCGATGCGGGATTCGGTTTGGGTGAGCGCGAGCTCGATCGCCGCGTTGGCGCGTTTAAGCCCTGAGATCTCGCGCGCCGAGGTCTTGCGCTGCTTGCGCAAATCGAAGCCCGATTGCAGCTGCAGCGCGAAGAGGAGCAGGATCGCGCCCGCCGCCGTGCCTGCGGGCAAGCCTGCGAACAGGCCGATCGCCCCGCCGACCGCGGCGGAGCCGAAAAGGTAGATCGTGAGGATGAGGAACCTGACCATTGGGCCCGCCCGCGAAAACGGGCAATAATTGCCCATGGTTCTTTCCAATCCCTTAACCAAACCGACCCAGGGAGCCTGCCCATGACCACCGCCCACGACTTCTCTTTCCGCGCCATCGACGGCGGCCAGCTGCCCCTGACCCAGTTCAAAGGCAAAGCGGTCCTGGTGGTGAACGTGGCCAGCCAATGCGGGCTGACGCCGCAATATTCCGGGCTCGAAGCCCTGTGGCAGGCCAAGCGCGACAAGGGCCTGGTCGTGCTCGGCGTGCCGGCCAACGATTTCGGCGCCCAGGAGCCGGGCACGGAAAGCGAGATCAAGACCTTCTGCGAGACGCGTTTCGCGGTCGACTTCCCGCTGACGGCGAAGGAGCATGTCATCGGTGCGGCCGCGCATCCGTTCTACAAGTGGGTAACCCAAGAGCTCGGCGAGGACGCCGCACCGAAGTGGAACTTTCACAAATACCTGATCGCCAAGGACGGCACGCTCGCCGGCACCTTCGGCTCTCGCACCGAGCCCGGCGATGCGGTAATGAATGCCGCGATCGACGAGGCATTGGGGGCGTGACGATGCGTATGGGTTTGCGAGCGGCCATGGCGCTATTGCTGGCCGCCGGAACGACGGCCGCGAGCCGCGCCGCTGAGGCCGCGCCCGCGCTCACCATTCTCAACACGTTCTGCTCGCAACCGGATTGCACCGACGGCGCAGAGCCGACGGGGACGCTGCTGGTCGACAACTCCCTCGACTTCTATGCCACGACGATGCTGGGCGGCGCCTACAATCACGGCGCAGTGCTCGAGATCGTCCACGGCGACGACGGCACCTGGCACCACGTGAACCTGCACGATTTCTGCCCACACGACGGATGCTCGAAGGGCGACCGCCCGCGGGGCGCCTTGATCCGCGATGCGAAGGGAAACCTCTACGGCACCACCAGCGACGGCAATGTCGGCGGAAACGCCTATGAGCTCGTGCGCCGCGCCTCGGGCAAATGGCAGTTCGTGGTCCTGCGCACGTTCTGCGCCTGCACCGGCGGAGCGCGCTATCCGCAGGTCGGGCTCTCCTATGTCGGACAAGTCGACGGCGAACGCTATGACGGCGTCTCGACGCTGTACGGCGCCGGCCGCGGCAGCATCTATGCGCTCGACCCGCCGGCCCATGCCGGGGACGAGTGGACGGAGACGCCGGTCTACGCCTTCTGCAGCCTCGCCAACTGCGCCGACGGCGACGACGTCGAGACCTCGCTCTACATCAAGGACGCCTCCACGATCTACGGCATGACGTCGGGCGGCGGCGCGCACAATCATGGAACGGTGTTCAGGCTGACGCGCGCGCCGGGCCAGCAGGGCTGGCAGGAATCGGTGATCTATTCGTTCTGCGCGCTCGCGAACTGCGCCGACGGGGCGGAACCCGCCGGCGACATCGCGCTCGACGCGGCCGGCAACATCGTCGGCGTCACCCGCCAGGGCGGCACCCAGAACAATCTCGGCACGCTGTTCAGCGTGACGCCGGAGGGCGAGGAGACGGTGCTGCACGCGTTCTGCTCCGACACGCAGTGCCGCGACGGCGCCGTTCCGCATGGCGGCGTCGTGATCGACCGCCACGGCACGATCTATGGCACGACCGATGTCGGCGGCCGGAACAACGCCAAGAGCGGCGTCGTCTTCTCCTACGGCGCGCGCGGCTACAGGGTACTGCATCGCTTCTGCCAGGAGGACGGCTGCACGGACGGCTCGGGCGTCGCCACGCCGGCGGTGCTGGACAAGGCCGACCGGCTTTACGGCGCCTCGGCCGGCACGGACGCGATGCCCCTGGCGGGCTTCCTCTACCGCATCGGCCGCTAGCCGGGCTCTTTGCTGTAGCTCTTGGTCCGCATCGTCACGAGCTCTTCGGCGGCGGTGGGATGGAGTGCGACGGTCGTGTCGAAGTCGGCTTTCTTCGCGCCCATCCGAATCGCGACCGCAGCCATCTGGACGATCTCCGCCGCGCCCCAGCCGAAGATGTGGCAGCCGAGCACGGTGCCGTCCTTGGCGTCGACCACGAGCTTGAACAGCGAGCGCTCGTCGCTGCCGGTCATCGTGTGCTTCAAGGGCTTGAAGGTCGATTTGTAGACGTCGACCGAGCGGCCGAGCATCAGCGCCTTCTGCTCGCTCAATCCCACGGTCGCGATCTCAGGCGTGGTGAAGACCGCGCTCGGCACGTGCGCGTGATCGGGCGCGGTGGGCTTGTTCTCGAACACCGTCTTGACGAAGCACATCGCCTCGTGGATCGCGACCGGGGTGAGCTGCAGCCGGTCGGTGACGTCGCCGATCGCATAGACGTTCGGGTTCGACGTCTGCGAGTACTCGTCGACCACGACCTCGCCGCGCTTGCCGAGCCTGACGCCCGCCTTCTCGACATGCAGCGCCGTGGTGTTGGGCTGGCGGCCGATGGCGAGCATGATCTGGTCGCACTCCACCATGCCGCCTTTGTTGGTCTGGGCATGCAGGCAAGACCCACGCTTCTCGACCTTTGTGAACTCGCAGCCGAGCAGCACGTCGAGCCCGCGGCGCTTCATCGAGTCCAGCACCGCATCGCGCAGGTCTTCGTCGAAGCCGCGCAGCGGCTTCTCGCCGCGATAGACCAGCGAGACCTTCGAACCCAACCCGTGGAAGATGTGCGCGAACTCGAGCGCGATATAGCCGCCGCCCGCGATCAGGATACGCCCCGGGAGCTTGTCGAGATGGAACGCCTCGTTCGAGGTGATGCAGAGATCGCCGCCCGGCACGATGTGCGTCGTGCCCATCTCGCGCGTCGGACTGTTGCCGGTGGCGATGAGGATGGTCCTGGCGGTCACGCGGCGGCCCTCGTTCAGCAAGAGCAGCGTGTGCTCGTCCTCGAACACCGCGCGGTCGCCGAAGATCGTCACCCCCGCGGCCTCGGCGTTGCGGCGATAGATCGCTTCGAGACGGGCGATCTCCTTGTCCTTGTTGGCGATCAGGGTTGGCCAGTCGAAGCTGGTCTCGCCGACGCTCCAGCCGTAGCCGACCGCCGAATGGAAATCCTCCGCGAAGCTCGAGGCATAGACGAACAGCTTCTTGGGGATGCAGCCACGGATGACGCAGGTCCCGCCCATGCGGTATTCCTCGGCCAGGCCGACCCGGGCCCCGGCCGCCGCCGCCATGCGGCTGGCGCGCACCCCGCCCGAGCCGCCGCCGATGACGAAGAGATCGTAATCGTATTGTGTCATACTCGAATCCCATGAGAGCCGGACCGCACCTTATCATCATGTTGCTCGCCGTCGTGCTGTCGGGCTGCGTCGGCGACAAGGCCGAGTATGTCCGTTCGGTGTGGAACGCGTCGCCGCCAGCGGAGCTTTCGCAGAAGGTCTTCTACGTCACCGACCGCGAGGCCGACGCGGCCTGGCCCGGCGGCTTCGCCAAGCACTGGGCCGACGCGCTATCGTGCGGCGTGGCCAACGCCCACATTCCCCCGCTCAACATGCCCGACGAGAAGACCGGGCGTCTGGGCACCGTCACGCGGCTCGATTGCGGCGCGCAAGCCGAGACCATCGCCGCCGCGATCGCCGCCGAGGCGCACGCCAAAGGCTGTTCCGAGCTGCTGCTCTATGTCCACGGGTTCAACACCTTGATCGACGGCGCGATCCTCCGCGCCGGCCAGGTCGCGCTCGACACCAAGGCGAACTGCGTCGTCGCGGCGTTCAGCTGGGCCAGCGAAGGCGATGTCGGCCGCTATGTCGCCGACATCGAGCACAGCTCCTATGCGGTGCCGGAGCTCGAGATGTTCCTGCGCGCGCTCGCCAAGCAGGGCATCGGTATCGACATCATCGGCCACAGCATCGGCGCACGGCTCGCGCTCGCGTCGCTGTCGTCGATGGGAAAGCACGAAGCGTTATACGTGAACGCTCCGATGGACCGGCTCATGCGCGCCGTGCCTCCTGTGAACCAGCTCATTCTTGCGGCCGCCGACATCGGCGCCGATCCGGTGAACAACGATTTCGCGCATCTGGTGCACGACGCGCGGCCCTTCGTACACCGCATCACGGTCTATGCCTCGCGCGGCGACGCGGTCTTGGCGGTGTCGGACGTGGCGCATGGCGAGGTGCCGCGCGCCGGACGCCGCACAAAGGGCGACCGCCTGCTGGAAGATCCGACGCTCGACGTCGTGGATGCGACCGATGCGCCGGCCGAGCTGCTCGGCCATTCCTATTTCGGTCTGTCGTATGAAATGATCGGCGACATCGCCCTGGTGCTGCGCGGCGTGCCGGCGGAGCAGCGCCTGGCGCCGCATGGCGAATGGCCGGCGACCTTGGTCATGAAGCCCGACACCGACGGGCACGCGCATTACGTGCTGGCGGTCACCCCCGCGCGGCGGCCGGATTTCTGGGTCAGGCTGATCCGCGACCTGGCGCCGCTGGTGCCGCGCATCGAGCTCGCGCCGCTCACCGGTTCGCCGGAATGATCTCCACCTCGCCCGGGTGGGCGATGACGAGCCGCGTCGCGATGCCGACGAACAGCCCGTGCTCGACCACGCCCGCGATGGCGGAAAGCGCAGCCGCGAGCGCGCCGGCATCCTTGATCGCCCCGAAAGCGCAGTCGTAGACGAAATTGTTGCTGTCGGTCCGAACCGCGGTGCCGTCCTTCATGCGCTGGGTGACGGCGAGGTTCGCATAGCCCAATGCCGCGGCCGCGCTTTGGATGCGCTGCACGGTCGAGCCGTGGCCGAAGGGGATGACCTCGACCGAGAGCGGGAACTTGCCCAGCTGTGCAACCAGCTTGGTCTCATCGGCGATCACGATCATGGCGCGCGAGGATTGGGCCACGATCTTCTCGCGCAAGAGCGCCGCACCGGCGCCCTTGATGAGATTGAGGCTGCGGTCGGCTTCGTCGGCGCCGTCGACCGTGAGGTCGAGGGGCGCAAGCGCGTCGAGCTCGCCCAAAGGGATGCCCAAACCGCGCGCCTTCTTCGCGGTGCGCTCAGATGTCGCGACGCAGTCGACTTCGAGCCCGGCGCGCACGCGCGGCGCCAAGAGGTCGACGAAGGCTTCCGCCGTCGAGCCGGTGCCCAGCCCCAGCTTCATGCCGTGCTCGACGAACTCCAGCGCCTTGGCGGCGGCGTTGAGCTTCAATGCGTCCTGCGTCGTCATGAATAAGACCTAGCGCACCTCGACGAAAACCACCACAGTGCGGTCATGACCGCCGAGATCGACGAGCTCAAGCAGAAGATGCGCGTCGCGCTGCGCAGCGAGCGGGTGGAAAAGGTCAAGCGGCCGGGGCCGTCCTTCCACCGGCCCGGTACGGTCAACTTCAACCCCTACCAGTACGATTTCTACGGCGGCCAGTTCCTGGAGAAATACCTGCTCAAGGGCTGGACGCCGGCCAGCCCGCCGATCGGCCGCGGCACCAAGGTCACCGCCTTCGGCTCCTGCTTCGCCGTCAACATCACCAAGCATCTGGCCAAGATCGGCTTCAACACCTCGAAAGAGCGCGATCCCGACATCTACATCTCCCATCTCGGCGACGGCATGGTGAACGTGCAGGCGCTGGCCGGGCAGTTCGAATGGGCGCTGGAGAACAAGCAACCGGCCGAGAACCTGTGGCACGGCTTCGACACGACCGAATACGGCTTCGACGAGGAAACGCGGTTGCGCACCCGCGCGGTGTTCCTCGACACCGAGTTCTTCATCATCACCTTGGGGTTGTCGGAAGTCTGGTACGACGAGCCGACCGGCGGCGTGTTCTGGCGCGCCGTGCCGGCCAAGAAGTTCGACCCCAGCCGCCACAAGTTCCGGGTCAATTCCTTCGCCGAAAGCAAGGCGCAGATCGAGACCATGTACCGGCTGATCCGCAAGCACGTGCCCGATGCGAAGGTGCTGTTCACGCTCTCGCCGATCCCCTTGGGCGCGACATTCAGGCCGGTCAGCTGCGTTACCGCGAATTCGGTATCCAAGGCGATACTGCGTGCGGCGCTCGACGAGTTCGTGCGCGAGAACGAGGCCGACCTCAACACGCTTCTGTTCTATTTTCCGTCCTACGAGTTCGTGAACGAGTGCTTCCCGGCGCGCTTCAGGACCGACAACCGCCATCCGCACGACGCGGTGCTCCAGACCATCATGCGCACCTTTGAGGCCACGTTCTGCGACACGGAGTTCAGCCTCGCCGATGCCGAGAAGATGTTCGCCGAGGTGCGCGCCTTCTCGCTGCAGATGCTGGGGGCGACCGCGACCGAGGCGGAGACGGGCGAGGCGCAGCCGCGGCACCAGAAGGCGGCGAAAGAGCCCAAGCTTGCGAAGCCGCCGAAGGCGCCGCCGCCCAAACGCAGCCTCCTGCGCCGTGCGCTGTCGGCGGCCAAACGAAGAATCATCCTCCGCCCAAGATAGCCTTGCGCCGTTCGAGGCTCTCCTTCGGCCACAGCGTCTGCATGTCGTAGTAGATCTCGACCGCGGGCACGTCCGCCGGCAGCCCGACCCAGGGCTGCTTGGAGCGCGTGAAGATGTGCACGTCGGGCGCGATGGCTTTGGGATCGTCGAGCGTCGCCACGCGCACGAAGCGCATCGCGGGCCTGCGGCCGTAATCGCTCCACAGCGCCACCTGGCACTCGGCGCAGCGGTAGATGTCGTGCGGCCGCCCGCTCCCGGTCGGCATCGACACCGCGACCGGTGCGCCTTTGATCATCTCGATGCGGTCGGTCTCGATCAGCGCGTTGATCGCGAACGCGCCGCCGGTCTGCTTCTGGCAATCCAGGCAATGGCAGCAATGGGTGAACATCGGTGCGCTCTTCAGCCGATAGCGCACCGCGCCGCAGGAACATCCGCCGTCCATCACGCGCCTCCATGTTCTTTTTTTGTTCTAGAGCAAACGGACCCGCCGTTCAAGCGCGCGAAGTGGCGCCGGACCGCCCGCGCGACAAAGTCTGCGACAGGGGTCGGTTAACGACCGGGAAACGTCACGCTACAACTCGTTAGCATATGAAAATATTTGAAGATTCTCGGCGTAAAACGCACGAAAGATAAAATTCGCGGCTGTCCGTGAACCAGCGTTTCATACCTTGCTGCCAGGATGGCTCGCGTCAGGGACCATTCTGGGAGCTATCGACATGAAGACCATTGCCCGTTTCATCAAGAACGAATCCGGCGCCACTGCGATCGAATACGGCCTGATCGCCGCCCTCATCGCCGTCGTCGTCATCGGCGCCGTCACCGCGGTCGGCACCGGCCTGTCGAGCACGTTCAACACCGTCGCCGGCAGCGTGAAGTAAAGAGATCGGTTCCGACGAGGCCGGGCGTCCTCCGCCGTCCGGCCTCGCCGTCCGTCTTCGCGGTTCGTCTAGCCCGCTTGCGTCTGCTTGAGCTGGCGCAGCAGGTCGGCGAACTGCTTCTTGCGCTTGGCAAGCTGGTCGAGATGGAGCGCCACGAGCTTCATCACCAGCGCTTCGCCCTTTGGGGTCAGCGCAACGTTGACCGAACGCCGATCGACCGTCGACGGCACGCGCTCGACCAGGCCGATCGCCGTCAGGCGGTCGACCATCTGCACCGCCGCATTGGACCTGAGCAAAAGCTCGCGCGCGAGATCGCCGAGCGGCATCGCATCGCCGCCGCAGGCCTTGATCGCAAGCAGCGCCTGATACTGAAGCGCGGTGACGCCGGCGCCGCCGGCCGCCTCCTCGCTGAAGGCCAGAAAGCGGCGCAGTGCGGCGCGGAAGCCCGCAAGCGCGCGGATCTTCTCAAGGTCCACGTGCAATCTCAACCTCGGCTTTGACGCGCTCTATCCTCTCCTTCGACCCAACGCGCGACGCTCCCCAGCGTTGCCCGTTCGAAGACAAGGAATCGCCCGCGTTTTCCCTGACGGCGATTTTAAGCGAGGTTGAGCCGCTTGGCGACGGGTGTGATGACCGGCCGCGGCGGCAGGACGTCCGGAGTCTGAATCCCCCAGGCCAGACCCAGCCGTTCGAGCAGCTTGATGAAGCCGAAGCCGATGTCGGTCTGGCCGGGATAGAGGCCGTGGCGCGCCGAGGCCGGAAAGGCGTGGTGATTGTTGTGCCAGCTTTCGCCCATCGACGGGATCGCGGCCCACGGCACGTCATGGGCCTGCACCGCGCCGCCGTCGACCGTCCAGCTCTGCGGGCCGTGCGTGTGACAGATGTAGCCCACGAACCAGTGCATCGAAACGCCCACCGTCACGCGCGCGCATATGCCCCACAGCAGCCACGGCAGGCCGCCAAGCGCATAGAACGCGATGGCCAGCGGCAGCTGCTGCAGCATCCATGTGCGCTGGAGGAACCGGTAGAACGCATCGTCGCCGACGCCTGGGCCGGGGTCGAAGCCGGGCGGACGCTCGAGCACGAGCTTGCAATGCAGGCTCCAGAACCCGTCCCGCAACAGGCCGGCGCCGTGGCGCAGATAGGGGTGGCAATCGGACTGGCGCTGCGCCCAATCGCGCGTGTCGTGGGCGCGGATCACCCAGAACGGGCCCTGCATGCCGACCAGCACCGCCGACCACACCAGCAGGCGCTCGAGCCATTTGGGGCATTGGAAGGTGCGGTGGATCAGCCGCCGGTGGAAGCCGACCGAATGGCCGGTGCACATCGTGACGAGCAGCAGCACGAGGAACAGCGCAAACGCGCTCCACGTGAAGAACAACGGCGCGGCGAGCCCGCCCGCCATCATCGCCGCGTTCCACAGCGAGCGCGCCGGATCCCATGCCACGCGGCCGAAGCGCGGATCGGCATCGGATGTGAGGATCAGCGAATGGACGCGGAACGGGCCTTCGGTCGCGTCCTTCAGCTTTGCCGCCGCATCCGCCATTGCCCTTCCCCTTATGTTTTGGCCTTGCGCGATTTCAGCCCGGCGCTCTCGCGCTTCAGGGGGCGCGACACCGGACAGACCTGCTGCACGTAGCCGTTCAGCGTGTTGACCAGGCTCTCGCGCACCAGCGAATAGCGCACGAACTGGCCGTGCTTCTCGCTGCGCACCAGGCCCGCGCCCTCGAGGATCTGCAGATGCTTGGAGACGGCGGGCTTGCTCATGGTGAAGCGCGCGGCGATCTCGCCGGCGGTCAGGTCCGTGGCGGAGAGATAAGCCAAAATCTTGCGCCGCGCGGTCGAGGCCAGCGCCTCGAAGACCTTCTCCATCGAACACCTATTTAACTAATTAGTTAAATAACTCGACAGTTGGCGGGTGTCAAGATCGAGATCGAGATCTCAGATCGCGGCGAGTGGAACGCCAAGCGCTCGAGCGCCGATCGCCATGCGCTCGTCCAGCGTGACCAGCTCGGCGTTCAAGCGCTTTACGAGCGCGATGTGGAGGGCGTCCGGCGTGCGCAAGGTCAAATCGAAACGCCGCAGCATCGCCTCGGCTGCACGGATATCGGCAGATATCGTCTCGACCGTGACGGCGTTGGCGGCCGTCCATGCGTCGAAATTCGCGAGAGCAGCTTTGGCTTGCGCCACCGTCACGGCTTTCGCACGGCAACGAACGCCCAGCACCGATACGAATTCGGCAGAAGCAAAGTCGCTGATGACGATGCCCGCCGGTTTGCGCGCCATGAAGGCGAAAGCACGGGACGAAAAGACATCTTTGATGAAAAGCGGGATGATTACGTTTGCGTCCAGATAGACGCTCAACGCGCCCAATCCTCGTCTCGCATCCGGCGCACGGATGTCGCGGCATCTTCCTGGGGAGCGACCCCGCCAATCAGATGAGCCGCCAGCCAATCGACGGCCTCTTGCGTGATCCGCTTCGGGACCGGTTCAAGCGCGCTGATCTTCGCGACATCGCGGCCGTGGCGCGTGACGATGATCTCCTCGCCCTTCTCCGCACGAGCGATGAGCTGCGTGAGCTTGTTCTTGGTTTCAGCGATGGAATGCTTACTCATGGTGGGTATTATAGCTATCCGATAGCTATATCGCAAGCCCGGACCAACGGGAGCAGGCCGCCGCCTAAGCCCCCGCCGCGCGCGCCGTCCGTTCCAGCGTCGCTCGGAGCGCTTCGCCGTCCTGGGTGCCCAGAAGGATCAGCTCGCGCGAACCGCCGGCGCGAAGATGCAGCACGATACGTCCCGAATGCGGCACGTTGCCCATCCCCCATTTCGGGCGCGGATTGAACGCGATGCGCGCGATGTCACGCCAGGCGATCTGGAAGTTCGCGGCATTGAGGGCGAGAAAGGCCTCGGACGTCACGTCGATGCCGTCATAACGCGCCGCAGCCTTGGTGGCGATCCAGCTTTCGCTGTTTTGCATCGTCTCGTCGGTCGCCCCGTCCGGGTCGGCGGCGACGAGACCCAGGACCTTGGCGCCGGCCAGCATCGACGGCGCGATGAACACTTTATAGGTGCGGTTCAGGATCAGGGCGTAGTACTGCATGGCCGCGAAGTGCGGCAGGTCCGCCCCGGTCATTCCACCGTCACGCTCTTGGCCAGGTTGCGCGGCTGGTCGACGTCGGTGCCTTTGGCGATGGCGGCGTAATAGGCGAGCAGCTGCGCCGGCACCGCGTAGAGCAGCGGCGCGATGAACGGGTCGGCGTCGGGCACCCGGATCGTCGCCCAAGCCTCGGCGCCGGCGCTGTCAATGCCGCTCTTCTCCGAGATCAGCAGCACCTTGCCGCCGCGCGCCATCACCTCCTGCATGTTCGACACGGTCTTCTCGAAGAAGCTGTCGTGCGGCGCCATCACGATCACCGGCACGTTCTCGTCGATCAGCGCGATGGGGCCGTGCTTCATCTCGCCCGCGGCATAGCCCTCGGCGTGGACGTAGGAGATCTCCTTCAGCTTCAGCGCGCCTTCGAGCGCGAGCGGGAAGCTCGGGCCGCGGCCGAGATAGAGCACGTCGCGCGCCTTGGCGACCTCCTGGCCTAAGACCTCGATGCGCGGCTCTGATTTGAGGAACTCGACGATGTGGCGTGGAATTTCCAGCAGCGCGGTGCAGAGCCGCTTCTCGTCCAGCGCGCCGCGGCTGCGGCCGGCTGCGATCGCCAGCGCCGCGAGCGCCGCCAACTGACAGGTGAACGCCTTGGTCGAGGCGACGCCGATCTCCGGCCCGGCGAAGATCGGCAGCACGATGTCGGCATCGCGCGCGATCGAGCTCTCGACCACATTTACCAGCGCGAGCGTCGTCTGGCCGTTGGCCTTGGCGTCGCGCAATGCCGCCAAGGTGTCGGCGGTCTCGCCCGATTGCGAGACGAACAGCGCGACGCCGTCCTTGGGGTACACCGGATCGCGGTAGCGCAGCTCGGAGGCGAAATCGATCTCGACCGGCAGCCGCGCCAGCTTCTCGAACCAGTACTTGCCGACCAGGCCCGCGTAATAGGCCGTGCCGCAGGCCGAGATGGTGAGTCTGGACGCCTTGGCCAGCGCCGCTTCGAGCTTGGGATTGTCGAGCTGCACGTTCGGCCCCGCGGCATTGAGATAATGCGCCAGCGTGTGGTTGATGACCTCGGGCTGCTCGTGAATCTCTTTCGCCATGAAATGGCGGTGGCCGGCCTTGTCGACCATCGCCGAGGACGCGTTGGTGGTGACGACCTGGCGGTTGGCCGGGCGGCCCTCGGCGTCGAAGATCGAAACCTGGTTGCCGCGCACCACCGCGACGTCGCCGTCTTCGAGATAGGCGACGCGGTTGGTGAACGGCGCCAAGGCAAAAGCATCGGAACCCAAATAGGCTTCCCGCTGGCCGTAGCCGACGGCGAGCGGGCTTCCCTTGCGCGCGCCGATCAGAAGCGACTCCTCGCCGTTGAAGATCATCGCCAGCGAATAGGCGCCGGTCAGCCGCCTGACCGCCGTCTTCGCGGCCTCGTCCGGCGACATGCCCTGTTCGAGATAGTCGGAGACGAGATGGACCGCGACCTCGCTGTCGGTCTCGGATTCGAACTTGTGGCCCTTGGCCAGAAGCTCGGCGCGCAGCTCGCGGAAGTTCTCGATGATGCCGTTATGGACGATGGCGACGCGCGCGTTGGCGTGCGGATGGGCGTTGATCTCGGTCGGCGCGCCATGCGTCGCCCAGCGGGTGTGGCCGATGCCGGTCCTGCCCGCGAGCGGATGGTCGCGCAGCACCGCGTCGAGGCGGGAGA
>JADMIO011430629.1_pt1 | contig 14047 bp, 10 predicted proteins | sample 8958161 | NCBI WGS metagenome assembly JADMIO01 (sample SAMN16585339, study PRJNA669376) | soil metagenome | isolation source: Crop rotation soil | place: USA: Cullars Rotation, Alabama | collected 2011 | reverse complement strand
CCGCCAGCGCGAACTTGAGAAACTCTCCATGGACTTCGCGGATTTTGCCGATGGCGCCGCTGTCCAGCAGTTTTTTGGCCTCAACGTATCCGCCGCCATAACGCTGCTGGAAACCAAACGTAATGTTCTGCCCGCGTGCTGCGCCGTCCGCGACGCGCATCACGCGCTTACAACCCGCGACATCCATTCCCGCGGGCTTCTCAATATAGATATGCTTGCCGCTCTTTACCGCGGCCTCGAAATGCTCCGGATGCAGGAACACCGGTGTTGCGATCATCACTGCATCGACGTCGCTTGCCAGCAAGTCTTGATAATGCCGGTAAGTTTTCGCGTCCGGAGCCGGAATCTTTGCCTTGGCATTGGCAATCTGTTCGTCAGAGACGTCGCAGATCGCGACAACCTTCGCTTTGGGGTTCTGCGCGATCGTCCTCGACGTGTAGGTTCCCCTACTTCCCGCGCCAATCAGACCGATCCGGACGGCGCTGTTTTGCGCACTGCCCGTCACCGCCTGAAACGGAACCAGCGCGGCACTCGCCACCAGATTACGACGTGATACTGCCATCGGAAACTCCTCTCATTTCGCTTTGTACATCCCGCAGACACGCAGCAAGGTTTCATGCGTAGCAAGATCATGCTCGACGGAATGCGAGGGCTTCGCTCCCTGCCGGATGATTGCCGCCATTTCGAGAAAATCCGGGCTGTACCCCGGGCCGGGCGGAGCAGGGACCTGTATTGTTTGTGCTCCTGCCTTGTACGGACCCGCCGCCTGCAGCACGTCGACGGTCAATTGTGATGGAAATGTGTAGGGTTGCATCCGTGCCGATCCATTCGTCCCCAACACTTCGAGAAAGCGGTACGCGTTGCCGTGTCCGTGGAAACCCGCGAGCGAGATCTCGGCGATGGCTCCCGGATATTCCAGGATCGCCAGCGTATTGTCAGCAAGCCCGTCCGCCGCCGCGCCATCATGGCGCAGGAATCCGGTGACCTTCGCAGGCTTGCCCAGCACAGCAACGGCGCGATCCACCAGATGGCATCCTTCTGAAAACATCATGCCGCCGGGAAACTTCGCCAGATGCCGCCGCTCTTCGGCACCAATGAGTTTGTCAATGGATGCCCGGAAGCGGTACACCTTACCGAGCCAGCCGTTGCGCGCCGCCTCCACCACCGCCTGCATGGCTGGATGAAATCGCCACTGAAATCCGAGTTGAACGGACCGGTTGCGGTTGCGCGCGTTCTCAAAGAGTTTTCTCAGCCGCTCCAGGTCATCAACCGGAGGTTTATCGAGATGAACGAACTTGCCCGCTTCGACAAACTGCTCGGCGTACCCGACATTGCGCAGCACATCGTCCGATTCGCACACCACCAACTCGATCGACGCATCGTCGACGATCTGCCGCAGCGATAGCCACTGGATATCGCGCAGTCCCCCTTCCGGTTCACTCGAATCCGGCCTGCATACGCCAGCAAATTCATACTCGGGCATCGCCCGCAAGGCACGGATTTTGCTCATAGCGTGCCCGTGGCTGGTTCCCACCACCGCCACTTTGATTCTTGCGGTCGTAGCAAAGGCGCCGCTCACGGCCAGCGACGACACCAGGCTGCGTCTGGTCATTGCTTTCCTTCATCGAGGAAAGGCGCCTGAACCTGGATCACTTCCGCGCCTCCCGAACCGCCCGCCACTTCCAGTTCGGCGTCACCCGTAATGAACACAGTGTCCTTCTCCCCAGCCGAATATGTGTTTCCAGCTTTGTCTTTCACGGTGATCGAGCCCTTCCAGACAAAAAGCACTTGCTCTCCATCCGCGGCTACCCGAGTGCGGAACTTCTTACCCGGCGTCAGCTGCCTGTGCGAGCCGGTCGCGCGCTGCGAACCCATCGCCGCATCGGTGAATGGACCGTTCTTGGAAGCGTAGTGGAGATACTTCACCGCACCCGGCGTAATATCGCCCTTTGGCTGCGCGGCCCCTGGCAGCTTCGAATCACGAGCGCCGGTATACAAAATCAAATCGGGCGGATTCTGAAAGCTGATCATGATCGCTTCGTCCGTCCCAGCGGTGATGGTCCCGTGTATCTGTCCCTGCGGTACGAACGCGCACTCGCCGGCTTTGAACCGTTTGCGTGAGTCGCCCTGCCGCAAATCCACTTCACCCTTCAGCACGAGAATCGTGTCATTGGAATAATCGTGCACGTGTTGGGCGAATTCCGACCCCGGCTTCGATACCGAATAGTTAAGCGTCGTTTTCTTTGCGCCAATCCCGGGATGCACAATGCGCATCGAAGTCACTTCACCCATGCGGAACGGTTGACCCTCCGCAAACCGGATGACGCGGACGCTAGGATCGCCCGCGAGCGCCGGATAAGCGGCCAAAGCAAACACGAGACAAAAAGAGAGCATCGTCCGATGATGATATAACAGACGCAATGCGAAGGCGATCCCTTCTTCCGTTCCTTCTTCTCCAAAAAGCGCTGCCGGCGCAGGTCCCGGGCTTCCAGCTCTCCGTTCGCGTCGAGCCGCTCTTCCCGTCGCTTACACTTCCCGCGCAAATTCAAAAGGTCGCCGAAGCGGGATACCAGGCCTTTGAGTTCGGCGACTGGCGGGCCCCGGACGCAGCGCAGATCAACCGGCTGAAGAACAAGCTGGGCCTGCAATGCGCGTGCATCGTTGGCAATAAGAGCGTCAACCCGCCAGGAATGGGCTTATGCAATCCCGCCGAGCGCGATGGCTTTCTCGCCGAGATCCGTGCCTCCGCCGAAGCCGCCACGCGATTCGAGACCACTCGCATTGTCGTGCTCACCGGGTTCAAGATCGCCAACCTGTCGCGAGAGCAACAGCATGCAAGCATCGTCGAGGGATTGAAGCGGGCGCACGACATCGTCGCGCGCCGCAGGGTCACCATGATCCTCGAAGTGATCAACACCGTCGCTCCTGTCGAGCCTCTCAATCCAAAAGGCAACAATCACCACGATTACTACCTGGACCGGACGCCCGAAGCGTTCTCCATCGTTCGCGAAGTTGGCAGCCCGTACCTGAAAATTCTCTACGACGTCTACCACACACAATTGATGGAAGGGAACCTCATTGAAACGATCCGCGCTAACATCGCCCAGATCGGACACATTCACATCGGCGACGTGCCCGGACGCCACGAGCCAGGCACTGGCGAGATCAACTTTCGGAACGTTTTCCGCACCATCCATGACTCCGGATACACGCAATTCGTGGCAATGGAATACATTCCTTCCAAAGACGCGATGCAGACTTTGATTGAAACCCGGAAGCTTGCCCTTTCCCGATGAGCGCCTAGCGGGCTGCAGGTTCAGATCACTTCAACCTTCGCCGCCAAGAGTGCGGTTGAGATTGTAGGCCGCGCTAATCAAGGCTAAGTGCGTGAACGCCTGGGGAAAGTTCCCGAGCGCTTCGCCTCGAGGACCAGTCTGTTCGGCGAATAGACCAACGTGATTCGCGTAGCCCAACATCCGCTCGAAGATGAAACGCGCGTCGGCAAGACGCGAGGGATCCACCCTCCCGACCCGGGTCAACGCTTCGACGAGCCAAAAGGTGCACATGTTGAAAGTCCCCTCCTGCCCGCGCAGCCCGTCGGGAGTCTCCTCCACGTTATAGCGGTACACCAGGCTGTCGGAAACCAGACCCCGCTGGCTCGGCGGTTGTCTGATGGCGTCAATCGTTGAGATCATGCGCGGATCCGTCGGTGACATGAAGAAGACCAGCGGCATGATGAGAGCTGCGGCGTCGAGGGACTCGCTTCCGTAATGCTGGGTGAAAGCCTCGCGATGCTCACACCAGCCGTTCTCTTGAATCTCTTCATAGATCTCGTCCCTGGTCTTTAGCCATCGTTCGCGATCGGCCGGAAAAGAACGTTTCTCCGCTAGTCGCACTGCACGGTCAAGAGCTACCCAGCACATGACTCGCGAGTATACGAAGTGCTGCCGGCCGCTCCGCACCTCCCAAATCGCTTCATCCTCCTGCTTCCAATTGGCACATAACCAATTCATTAACTTCCGCAAGTAGGACCACATCTCGTAGGAAATCGGAGCTCCGTACTTGTTGTACAGGTAGACCGAATCCATCAGTTCTCCATAGATGTCGAGCTGAAGTTGTTTGTAACCGTCATTTCCGATACGCACAGGAGCCGAGCCGCGATACCCCTCGAAATGGCCTAGAGTCTCCTCCGCCAAGTCGCGACGACCGTCAATTCCGTACAGAACCTGTAGTCCGCCATCATCCGCCATTTCGCGGCAACGGGCTTCCACCCATTCCATGAACCGCGCCGCTTCATCGACGAAACCGATTCGGATCAGGCTGTACACGGTGAAGGCGGCATCGCGGAGCCATGTATAGCGATAGTCCCAGTTCCGTGTTCCGCCAAACGCTTCCGGCAGGCTGCACGTCGGCGCCGCAATGATCGCGCCGGTTGGAGCGAACACCAGCAGTTTGAGAACCAAGGCCGATCGCCGGACCATTTCCCGCCAGCGGCCGGTGTAAGTGCAGTTCTCGAGCCAACCATGCCAGAAGTCAACCGTTTGCTCAAACAGCGACTTGCATCCCTGTTCACCCATGCCGATCGGGTGATCGAGACTTCCGGGCTCGACTGCATGCAACGCAAAGCTGCGAGTCTCCTCTGCTTCGAGATGAAAATCGAGCACCACGCCGGTCTCGTCGCGGGTCAAGGGCAGTTCCGATGCCAGTGCGAGGCTTAGTTGCTTCGACAGAAAGCGCGCTCCGCCTTCTACGAGTTCCGTTTCGTGACTATCCCGCGCGTAGTTAAATGCCGGATAGCATTCCATACGAAATGCGACTCGCCCGCGCACGACGCGAACGTGGCGGATCAGACCGCGAAAGCCAACATCCGCTTGAGCCCCATTCAAGGGCATACAGTCGATGATCTCGGCGACTCCCTGGTCGGACAGGAAGCGCGTGATGAGAACGTTCGTGTCAGGCCAGTACATTTGCTTCTGCACTATGCCGTCCGCGGAAGCAGGGCTGATCCGGAAGTGGCCGCCCTTGCGTTCATCAAGAATTGCCGCAAAAACACTTGGCGAATCGAAATGGGGAAAGCAGAGCCAATCGATAGATCCATTCGTTCCGACCAAGGCGACTGTCCTGAGATCCCCTATCACGGCATAGTTCTCGATTGGAAGATAGCCCATGACGCCAGCATACCCGATCGAGTTTCACTCCCCGCCGGGCTGAAACGAACTTGTTGCTCCTGGGCGAAAGAGTGTCGACCGAAGATGCGTGTGACTGGTTTCTGCCGAGCGACAGAGCCACCGGCTTTTGCGCCGATGCCGCTGCATGTGGCTGTGACGTGGGCGTCCTCCAGTTCCCGCGCATTTTCAACCGTCCGCTGATTCTTCTATTGCCATGCGGAGACGGGCTGGCAGTGCGAACGAAGCCCGTCACGTCGTTGGTCAGTCGGGCTCGGAGCGTGCGGTTGCCGGTGACCGGTAAATCCAAACGAAGACCGTACACAGCGCCATGAGACTGCCGAAGTAAAGACTCCATGTCCAGCCGAAGTGGGAAGCAATCCATGGAGTGACGATGGGTGCAAAGAAACCGCCCAAATTTCCCCCGGCGTTCATGATGCCTCCGGCGGCGCCCGCATCCGCTCCCGCAACATCGATGGTTGCCGCCCAATAGACGACGTCCGCGCAGGAAACGAAGCCGACCGCAAGCGCGATGAGTCCGATCGAGAGGGGTACGTTGTCGATGTTGACTCCGGAGAACAGGCAGATGGCGCTGAGCACGACGCCTCCGATGCCAACCAACTTCAGGCCGAATGGCTTGCCTTTCCGGCGGTTGAACCAATCCGCCGTCCAGCCGCCGATTGGATACATGAACATCATCACGATGAAGAGAACACCAGTGGCAATTGCGCTCTCGCGCTGCCCCATCTTTTTCACTTCGCCAAGATAGTAGTAGATCCAGTAGAAGAAAATGTACTCAAAATAGTCTATGGCAAAGTAGCCGGCGGCCAATGTCATGAGACGCCGATTGCTGAACAGCTTCTTCCAATCCACCTTGCGGCGATTGTGGTCCTCAGAAGGCGCTCGTCCAGGCGGGTGATCCTCCACGGAGAAGTGCCAAAGGACTCCAAGAAGTATCGTGGCGGCGCCCGCAATCAGGAATGAGGCTCGCCATCCGAAGGAGAGAATCATCCAACTGAAAAGCAGAGGCGAGACGGCACCTCCCAGCCCCGCTCCTCCGTTCACAATACCCATGACCCTTGCATGCTGATGGAGCGGCATCCAGTTGGCGGTCATCTTGCCGGCGGTGGGATAGATCGGTGCGGTGAATACTCCGAAGACCAACCGGATGACGATGAACGCCGGAATGATTCCGAGAATCGTTCCGAGCCCGGGCTTTGCGCCAAGGGCGAGGAGCGCTGTGGCAAATCCTGAACCAAGCGCGAAGAAGGTGAACGTGTTCCGAGGACCGTAGCGATCGGCCCACCTTCCGCCCGGAATCATGAACAAGGTGTAGCTGGCCAGAAACGCAGAGAACACGACTCCCATCTGTATCTCTGAGATCGAGAATTCTTTCATGATGCCCGGAGCGGCAATCGAGAGAATGGTGCGATCAAAGTAACTCATCACGCTGAACATGGCCATCAGCGCGACGATTCGGCTTCTCATGGGGACCTCTATGCTACCACCATCGCGGCAGGCAACTTGACCAGCTTGCCGGAAGATTGAATACTAAGGTTCACCATGGAGCCGCCATCCTTTCACATTCGCGGGATCGTCCCAATTATTCCGACACCGTTCAACAGCGAGGAGCACATTGCTTGGGACGAACTGCGGAACCTGATCGATTTCGCATGCGCCGCCGATGTCAGCGCGGTCTGCCTGCCGGCGTATGCGAGCGAATTCTACAAACTCTCCGAAGACGAACGCACGCGCCTCGTGATTGAGGCCGTGTCCCACGCTCGAGGACGCGTTCCTGTAGTCGGCCAGGTGAACTATCCGTCGTCCAAGCAGGCTGCGGAAGTGGCGGCCCGCCTGCAGGACTGCGGAGCGTCCGCGATCAGCGTCGCCGTGCCCAGGTTGTTTTCTCTTTCCGAACGCGATCTCTTCCGTCACTTTGATCGGATCCTGAAAGCCATCCGAGTGACTCTCATCGTGCAGGATTTCAATCCTGGCGGCCCGAGCTTGACCCCTCGTTTCATTCGCGATCTTCACAGCGCCTATCCGCATTTCCGCTACGTCAAGCTCGAAGAGCCATTGATGGCGGCCAAGGTGGAAGCGATTCTGGAAGAGACCAGCGGCGAGGTGGGCGTGCTGGAAGGATGGGGCGGCATGTACATGATGGAACTGGTGCCGGCCGGGATCTGCGGAGTAATGCCAAGTCTGGGACTGGCGGACCTTTTGGGTCTCACGTTCCGGCTCTTAGTGGAAGGCAAGCCGGACGAAGCATGCGACATCTTTCAGGTACTGCTGCCGCAAATCACGTGTAGCCTGCAAAATCTGGAGTTCTACCATCACGCAGAAAAGCGTCTCTTGCAGGCTCGCGGCATACTGGCCAGCGCCAAGGTGCGCGACGCAAGTATGGACCTGCGGGCCGGCGAGATACAGCACATCGAGTTCCTGAACGCCCGCGTTCTGGCTCTGCTGGACCGTTTGAAGCTTCGCAGGAATCCCGCTACCGGCGCAATTGCGGTCAGGCCTTGACGAATATTTCTTGAAGCCGCTTCGTCACCAGGCGGTGTTCACCGGGCCGCATCATCCACACGGAAATCTTCAACTTTCGCTGGCCGAAGCCAGACACTGCAATCGAAGGCTCGCCCTCGCTGAGTTGTCGCACGACTTCACCAGTGGTGTGGGAGAACGCGGACTGATCCCAGGACACCACCACATGCGGCACGCAGTTGGCGATCGGCGGGAAAAGCCGCTCCGTGGATAAGCCTGGGATCTTGTCGAGCACTTTCCGCATTTCCGCAACGCGCGATTCCAATTCCTTCTGTTCTGCCGCGTGATCAAACTTCAGGTACCGCTCCACCGCGGCGAGCAAGCCAACCATTTCTTCCTTGCCGACTTTCATGTTGCGTCCAATCGAAGCGTACGGACTGCAAGCCGGTATCGCGGCCTCAATCAGATCCTTACGGCCCAATAGCATCCCCGAACACTGCGGCCCTCGGATCGCTTTCCCACCCGAGAATCCCACTAAATCAAAACCCTCGCGAATGTACTGGGAGAGCCGTTCCAGCGGCGGGGTGTCGGCGGCGGCGTCATTGAATGTCGGCACGCCTCGCTCCTTGCCGACGCGAATCCATTCATGGCGGTCTATTTTGCCCCTGGGCTCGTTCTCGTTGTAGAAGAACATCATTGCGGTGCGCGCGTTGATCGCGCGATCGAGTTCCTCGCGTGTCTCCACCCAGACGATTTTGGCGCCGACGAGCAGCATTTGTTGCTCGTATCCTCCGCGATGGCTCTTCTGCTGGACGATCTCATTCTTCATTCCGCTGGTGTCCGGGAGACGCGCTAACTTTTCCTTATCACCCAGAGCGACACAGGCGGCCGTACCCAACGTGATCGCGGATGCGGCCCCTCCCGTGACCATAGCGGCGGGCACACCCAGCAGGCCAGCGATCCGTGCTCCCACTTTCGCTTGAAGCTCATTCAGATGGACGAAGTGCCGGGACGCCTCATCCATGGCTCGCACCACCTCCGGCGCCATGATGGAACCGCCGAGGTGAGTCACCACACCCACGCCATTGATGACCGGGCGGATGCCGAGTTGAGCGTAGATGTTGGCACTTGAAGACTCGGGCGCTGCGAGAGCGCTCCCTGCAGTTCCAACCACCGCTGATGACTTCAAGAATTTTCGCCGGCTCGCTTTGTTCTTCATCGCTCTCCTTTTTGCATCGCAGGGCCAGGTGCTGCGTCCTGGCGTTTACCAATAAGCGTATCAAGATCGAGGTAGGATGATCGGGTCATCGCGCCGCGCAACAGGCGACCGCGACCGGCAGGGGGCCCTTCGAGCGGCGTGCGCGCAGAAGCAAGAGCCGGGCCCTCACTCTTCCGCATTGTCTCGGCGAAGCTATGCGTGGTGGATTCAAAGACTTAACACGCTCTTCTGTTTCGAAATGCTTCCCAGACCTTGCATTTCCTTTCAATGGGCAGCTACTTGGAGACGATTTCTTTTGAAACAGGATGCATCTAGTGATGTCTACACTCTCAGAGGTCGTGTCCGCGTATGACAGCATTTCGATGGCTCGCTGTTCTCTGTTCCGTCCTGATGGTTCCCCTCACCGTAAATGCGCAATTTCGGGGAGGCGTGCAGGGATCCGTGCTCGATTCCACTGGCGCCGCCGTCGCCGAAGCCACCGTTACCCTGCGCAGTTCGGAAACGGGCAGGGAAACCCGCGTATTATCCAACCAAAGCGGTTTCTATCACGTCGGGGCCCTGGCTCCTGGCCGCTACACAGTTACGGCCGAAAAGTCGGGGTTCAGGAAGCTGACGCTTGAGAACGTAGCCGTGGAGGCGGAGCAGGTGCGTGGCCTCAACCTGGCGCTTGAACCCGGTGTTGTTACGGAAAGTGTCACCGTCACGGGAGAGGGGGCAGCGATTGGGACCGAGAACGCGAACATCTCTGGGCTCTTCTCGTCGGAACAAATCCGCCGTCTGCCGCAACTCAACCGCAATCCCTATGAGTTAATCCGCCTTGCTCCGGGCGTGTTTGGCGACGGCGCAAGATCAGCCATCGGGAATTCCATTCAGCTGCCCAATACGACTGGTCCGGGCGGCTCGAACAGTTCTGTCTTCCAGACTGAAACGCAGGTACCCATCTCCGCCAATGGCCAGCGGGTGTCCAATAATAATTTCCAACTGGACGGAGTCAGCGTGAACAGTTTGAACTGGGGAGGGGCCGCGGTCATCACGCCGAACCAGGAAGCTGTAAAGGAGATGCGTGTGACCGCCAACGCCTATTCAGCGGAATACGGCCGCAATTCAGGCGCTCAGGTGGAAGTCATATCCCAGAACGGTACGAACAACTGGCATGGAAGCGCTTTGTTCAAGTTCAATGAGCCGGGGCTGAATGCCTACAATCCCTATGGCGGCGTGGAGACGCCTCCCGTGCGGGTGAACAACAAGTTCCGGCAGTTCGCGGGCAGCGTCGGCGGACCCGTGATCCGCGAAAAACTCTTCTTCTTCTTCTCGTACGAGGGTCTTCGAAATAACAGCATCAGTTACGACACCAACTATGTCGAAACGCCGCAGTTCCGGCAGTCCATCATTGAGGCACGCCCTGGAAGCATCGCGGCACGAATCATGGGAGAACCTGGAATCTCACCCAGAATCGCGAGCGCTCTGACGGTGCCTTGTCAGGCGGCTTTCGGATCCGGTACCTGCCGGCAGGTGGCTGGAGGACTCGATATCGGCTCGCCAGGAGCGCGGGCGGGCGCATACACGGCACTGGAGGGAGGAGGACTGGACGGCGTTCCGGATATTCAATTCGTGCAACTCGCGCTGCCGGGCCGGCTCCGCGGAAATCAATATAACGGTCGCGCCGATCTCAATCTCGGAATGCACGCCCTTGCCTTTAGTGTGTTCGTCACCAGGCGGAATGAGACGGGAAGTTACTCCGGTGGCCGCAGCCGTCCCTTGGCCGACCTCATGACCAAGCCGCTCAATCTCGCGTCCACTGTGACGCATAACTGGACCATCAGTCCCGCGTTGCTGAATCAGCTGCGCTTCAACTTCACGCGCTTCGGCTACGACGGAGTGGAGTCCTCGCCGGAAACGAACTTTGGAATACCGCTCATTGAGATTGAGTCGCTGCCCATTGACCGGATACGGTTTGGCGCGGAGCGCTCCGAGAGCACGCCGGCAATTTTCGCCCAGAACACCTTCGAGCTACGTGAAGTCCTCAATTGGATCCGCGGCAATCACGCCTTGAAGTTCGGTTTTGAGGTGCGGCGCGAGCAGGACAACAATAATCTGGCCGGGGGCGCGCGGCCGCTCTACACCTTCGATGGTTTGTTCAACTTCGCCAACGATGCAGTGAAATTCGAGGCCGTTAATGCGGACCCGAATACCGGAGCACCAGCCGACGCGCAACGTTACTTTCGCAGCGGCGTGTGGGCGGGCTTTATTCAGGATGATTGGAAAGTACGCCCCGGGCTGACACTGAATCTGGGTGTGCGCTATGAGTATTTCCCCGCAATGACGGACAAGCGCGGACGGTTGAGCAATCTCCTCTTCGGCCCGAATCTCCTCCAGGGCGCGCGTGTGGTCCAGACCGACCGCTTATTCGAACCCGATCGCAATAACTTCGCCCCTCGCGTGGGCTTCGCCTGGAATCCCATCTCGAAGAGTCGCCTGGTCGTGCGCGGCGGCTTTGGAGTCTTCTACAACCGGATCCCCAATGTGCTGTTCAGCAATACCAGGGGCAATCCGCCCTCGTTCGCTCGTTATAGCGTGTGCTGCGGCAGTGCTGATAGTCCGAATGCTGCCGGTCGCATTGTCTACGCGCTGGGCGCCTCCCGCGAACCGTTCAGCTTTCCCATCAACCCGGCACTCGCCACAGGAATCGACCCAACCACGGGAACACCTAAGGATCCGGTGGAGATTTGGGGTGCTCACCGCGACACTCCGAACGCATATGTGTATGTCTGGTCGACGGACATCCAGTATGCGCTCCCGGCCAACCTCGTCAGCACGATCACGTATCAGGGCAGCAGCGGACACAAGCTGATCCGCATCGTGAACCAGGAATACCTTTACCCTGAAAATCCGCGCTTTTTTGGAGTACTGTTTCCGCAACCCGACGTGAACTCGAACTTCCACGCGCTCACTGGTCGCCTTTCCCGCCGCTTCTCGCGAGGTGTGCAACTGGACGCCTCCTACCGGTTCAGCAAGAGCATCGACACTCTCTCCTATGAAGGTCCTGGCGCGGAGACCAATCAGACCTACCCGCAGGACTTGAAGTCTGAACGCGGACCGTCTGACTTCGACGCGACGCACTCCGTCGTCATGTCGGGCTCCTGGGATATTCCCTACCGGCGAAATCAGGACACGGTGCGGGGGCGGCTGCTCGGCGGATTTCAACTGAGTGGAATCGTCACTGCACGGTCCGGCTTTCCCTGGACTCCCAAGACCGGCCGGTCGATTACTACACCCGGCGGTGTGACCCTGTCGCCTACTCGTCCGGTCGCTTACTTCGGAGGGGCGCTATCCGGCCACTCCGACGACTCCTTCATTCGTCCGGGCGGCAACTTCCCCGGCGGCGGTAATCAGTATTTCGATATCAGCCATGCTGGGCCGCCAGGGATCGGCCGGAGTTCCTTCCGTGGGCCGCGTTACTTCGGCGTGGACCTCAGTGTGGGAAAGCGAACCCGAATCTGGGGAGAGTCCTACATCCTGGACCTCCGAGCGAATGCCTACAACGTCTTCAACCAACTCAACCTCACACCGTTTACGTTCACCAGCCAAAGCACGTTCATCGAAAACAATACGTTCTTTGGGCGTGCGGATCGGGGCCTCGCCGGTCGAGTACTCGAACTGCAGGCGCGATTTGAATTTTGAGTTCGCTATGAAACCGACGCCGATTGGCGCGGCTGTCAAAAAAAACGACCGATCGACCAACAAATCGATCTGATCCGGCAACTCTATTCATCAGGTGGTCTATTTCCGCAGTGAGGTGAACTATGTCTGTTCGCACAGCAGTGTGTAGTGTGATGGCGATTCTTCTCGTGATTGCCTTCGGCGCCCCGGTTGAGGCTCAAACTCTTTACGGCTCGCTGACGGGCAATCTGACCGATGCGAGCGGCTCCGCAGTCCCCAACGCCAAAATCGAAGTGCTCAACGTCGGTACGGGCGTTCTAAAGACCGCACAGACCGATGAGCGGGGCGTCTATCTCTTCAACGATCTTCAGCCCGGAACCTATTAAGTGACGATGTCCGCTCCCTCGTTTGCGATGCGCATTTTCGAAGGAGTCAATGTCTCCCAAAACACGACTCTGCGCCTGGATACCAACCTCCAGGTTTCGCAAGTGCAGGAGAGCGTCACCGTGGCTGCCTCCGCGGTGACACTGCAGACCGATCGCGCCGACATCAATAACGTCATGCGCTCGAGTCAAATCACCGACCTCCTGATGATCAACTCTCAGGGCCGCAACTTCCAAGCGCTTTACAAGCTGCTCCCGGGTTTTACGCCGCCCGGTGAGGTTCACTCCGATTCGGGCAACCCGCAGCGCTCGATGGCGACGCAGGCCAATGGAATGCCGCAGTCGAGCAACAACACCAAGGTTGACGGCGCGACCATCAGCCATCCCTGGCTTCCGAGAATTGTTGCCTATGTCCCTCCCGTGGAGGCCATCGAAGTGGTGAACATCGTCAGCAACAGCTTCGATGCCGAGCAGGGAATGGCTGGCGGTGCTGCGATGAACGTGAGCATCAAGTCCGGCCCCAATGTCTTTCACGGCGGCGGTTGGGAGTATCACCAAAACAGCGCCATCAAGGCCAGGAATTACTTTTACTGTCTCTATTCCTGCACGGGCGATCCTAACAAGGCCCCCAAGGATTTGTTGAATCAGTTCGGTGCCATGATCGGCGGGCCGATCAAGAAAAACAAGCTATTCTTCTTCAGTGACTAGGAACGCACCACGCGCCGGCGCGCCGTGACGGCCAACCGGACCGTGCCGTCGGCGGCACTGCGCAATGGCGATTTCAACGGAACTGGCGCCACCATGTACGATCCCAAGACCGGCGCCGCCAACGGCACTGGCCGTACGCCATTTGCCAACAACATCATCCCCAAAGATCGAATGGATCCGGCGTCCCTGTACATGACGGACCTCATCCCCGCACCCAATCAGCCGGTGTTCCCCAACAACTATCTGGCTACCGGCCGCTACACCGCCCTGCGCGACAACGTCGATTTCAAGGTCAATTACAACCCTACTGACAAGCTGCAGTTGTTCGGACGCTATAGCTTCTCACCAACCGAGTTCTTCGATCCACCCTCGCTGGGCGCTGCGCTCGGCGATGCGACAGGCGGCGGGCAGCCGGGCCGAGCGCCAGGCCT
>JADMIO011875306.1_pt1 | contig 14049 bp, 16 predicted proteins | sample 8958161 | NCBI WGS metagenome assembly JADMIO01 (sample SAMN16585339, study PRJNA669376) | soil metagenome | isolation source: Crop rotation soil | place: USA: Cullars Rotation, Alabama | collected 2011 | reverse complement strand
CTTTCCCCTGGCGAATTTTCCGTTCTACAACTTTCTCAGTACCTCAAAAAGATCTTCGTTGTCCGGCTGGTCCGCTATGTTGTGAATATCTATGTAAGCGAGTTTCCCTTCCTTATCAACGACGAACAGCGCGCGTTCAGAGATGCCGTCGTTTTCACGATACGCACCGAACGCCTTAGCTACTTCGCCTTTGGGATGAAAATCGCTGAGCAGGTCGTACGAAAGTCCGCCGAGACTCTTCGCCCAGGCGGTGTTACAAGGAACGCTATCGACTGAAATGCCCAGGACCTGGGCATCATACTCGCGGAAGCGGTCGAGATCCGCTTCATACGCGGGCATCTGAGCTGTTCAGACCGGCGTCCAGGCAAGCGGATAGAATGCGATGACTACGTTTTTTTGGCCACGGAAATCCGAGAGCCGCACCTTCTTATCTTTCTCGAGGTGACTTTTCAACTCGAAGTCCGGAGCCATATCCCCAACTTCAGCCATGACTGACTCCTCCAGTTCAACAAATTTTGATTTGTGTTACCTAGCGGCCTAAGCGTAACGCGTTTAGCGCACTCGTTCAAGCAGATGCCCGAGCAGGCAAGGGTCTGAGTTTCGTGTTGCTGTGGCGGACCGCTTTGGGGTGTCCTAATTTGCGCATGAGGTCAGTACCGGGAGCGGTAGCGATCGGGTCGAGCCGACCGCACTTTCCCAGTCGAGATTGCTCCATCCTTACCCGGTCGCTACCGCTCCCGGTACTGACTTCATGCGCGCGCGCTTGACTATTCAATTTAGAATTATTATAAATATAAGCTCAATGGCCAGGGAAGATAAGAAAGAAAAAAAGACTGAAGCGGCCGGGGCGCGGAATCGGGGCCTGACCAGACAGCGCCGGCTGGTGCTCGAGGTGGTTTCGCGCGAAGGCATTCATCCGACGGCGGCCGAAGTGTACGACGAGGCTCGGAAACAAATGGCCGGAATCAGCTTTGCCACGGTCTACAACTCGCTCAGGTATCTGAAGGAAAGCGGTCAGGTGAGAGAAATCACTTTTGGTAATGGCGCCAGCCGCTACGACAGCGAGACTTATCGACACGATCACGCCATCTGTTCGGCCTGCGGCAAGCTCGTCGATTTCGATCTGCCCGGCACCGTGGCCTTGATTCGGTCGGCGGCGCGCGCATCTCGGTTCAAACCGGAAACTGTGCATTTGACCCTGGTGGGTGTGTGTCCGGACTGCCGCGAGGAAAAATAAAGCTTTTTTGGATTTTGCAAAACGTCGTGGTGCTAATCACGACAATCAATCAACCGTCAGAGGAGGACTAATGTCAGCAGCAGTAGCTACAGCATATGAATCCGCGCAGGTGGGAAAACCCGCGCCTGATTTCGATATTCCATCAACCAAGAACATTGAAAAACTGAATGAGCCGCTCAAGCTTTCGGACTATCGAGGCAAGTGGGTCGTTCTGCTTTTTTACCCGTTGGACTTTACCTTTGTCTGTCCGACTGAATTAACTACTTTCAGCGATCGTTACGAAGATTTCGAGGGTGTCGGCGCCGAAGTGATCGGCATCTCGACTGACTCCGCGTTTTCGCATCGTGCGTGGCTGCAAACGCCGCGCGACAAAGGTGGCGTGGAAGGCCTGCGCTTCCCGCTCGGAGCAGACATTACCAAAAAGATGTCCAAGGATTACGGCGTGCTGATCGAAGATCGCGGCATTGCTCTGCGCGGTCTGTTCGTCATCGATCCGGAAGGCGTGCTCCGTTACAAGGTGGTGCATGATTTGAACATCGGACGTTCGGCCGAAGAAACGTTGCGAGTGATTCAAGCGTTGCAAACCGGCGGACTTTGCCAGGCGGAATGGCGGCCCGGTCAGGAAACGATCAAGGCCTAAGTAAACTCCCTTGGTCCCATATGGCCCATTGGTCCCATTGGTCCCATTATTTTCATAGGGCACATGGGACTAATGGGACCAAGACTTTCAGGATTTCATTATGCCAATGAGAATTGGAACAGAAATGCCGTCGCTGGCAGGGGCCACCGAATGGCTGAACGGTTCAGCTGAAGAAGCACTGACAGACGCCGAAGGCCGGCCAGTGTTGATTCATTTCTGGTCTTTGAGCTGTGGCTTGTGTAAAGAGAACCTGCCACGCGTGGCCGGCTGGCGTGATAATCATCGCGACTTGCGCGTCATCGCGATCCACCTGCCCCGGTATCCCGCCGACACGAACACCAACGCAGTGCGTGAAACTATTAGCAACTATGAAATCGTCGAACCTTGCGCCATCGACAATGAACACAAGCTGCGGGACGCGTTTCAAAACGAGAGCGGGTATGTGCCGGCATATTACCTGTTCGATGCGCAGCATAAATTGAAGAGCTTCGCCGCCGGAGAGTACGGCACTAAAGTGATGGAGCCGGCGATCGAGCGCCTGCTCGGCACGGCGAAATCGGCACTGGCCCATGAGGCAGTGGCCGAAATAGTATAGGCGCGCCTCTTCCGCCTTTACAGAGTCGTGTCAGCCAGGTTCGATTTGTATTTCGTGTTCGTCTGCCGATCGTTCAATTCGATGTAGACGTAACTGGGCGGGATCACCGCCGGATCCAACGCGAAGTAAATCCCGTCCAGATCGGCTGGTGATTTCAAAGCACAGAAGCCATACAAGCGCTTCCCACTCTGATCAAAAATATCCACCCAAGTCCGCGCCGCTTTCGTATTCATTCCGCACGGTGGCAGTGCGGGCGCGGCCGCAAACATTGCCGCCGGATAGGAACTCTTATTCAAAACGTCGAACCGGTAGCGAATGAACGGCTTGTTGCCGACCTGAAACGCCTCGGTCCCCGTCAAATAGAGCACTGGATTTGGCAGCGGCGCTTTCCCGGCGCCGAGGCAACTCCCTGGCTGCCCAGCAGCAAGCCGGCAGACAGCGCCACCAACAGCAGCGAACGATTTCTTAATTTGAGCGTCATGGGAAAACTCCTCCTGGTGAGCGAATTGGACGAGCCCTGGTTCGAATTGTGGCGCAATTCTATTCGCAAACCACCAAAAGTCAATTTTGCTCTATCGCTTCGGAGTGCCTTAGTTGGCTGCGGGGTCAGAGTACCGACTTCAGTCGGGCAGTTTTGTTGATGAATAAAAGCCCAACTAAAGTTGGTACTCTAACACCGTCAATTTAAGACCACTTATCGCTTCGGCCGTACTCCCCACGTTGGCGACGGTGGTTCCTTAGTCGCGCGATCGACGGTTTTTTCCTTGAGCATGCGCATCCCCTCGGCGACCGCTCGCTCAAGTTGTGGATCGCGGCCGGCGATTACCTCCTTCGGCCAATTTTCCACATCAACATCCGGCGCTACGCCTTCGTTCTCAACCGCCCAACGATTGTCGCGAGTAAAGAACCCGCCGCGCGGCGCGATTGCCGAACCGCCATCAACGAAAGGCGGCGTGTCGGCCGTGTGGACCAGACCGCCCCAGGTGCGCTTACCGACCAGCAATCCGATCTTGCGATAGCGGAACATGTAAGGCATCAGGTCGCCGCCTGAACCGGCCATTTCATTAATGATCATTACCTTTGGTCCCCAAATGCCGGCTGAGGGACTCGTGAAGGGATAGCGATCGCCGGCGACGTTGTTAAAGTAACCGTCGAAATCTCTCTGCAGGACGTCAATGATGTAATCGGCGGCCGAGCCACCGCCGTTGAAGCGCTCGTCGATGATTGCGCCTTTCTTGTCCTGCTGAGAAAAGTAATAACGATTGAAGCTCTGGTAGCCGGGTTGACCCGTATTCGGCAGATAGACATAAGCCAACTGGCCTCCGGAGAGTTGGTCGACTGTGCGCCGGTTCGACTCGACCCACGCGCGTGTCCGCAACGCCTGCTCAGTGGCCACCGGAAGCACGACGACCTGCCGCGCACCTTCCAACGATGGTTTGTCGTTAACGGTCAAGGACGTTTGCCGATTTGCAGTTCCGTCCAGCAGTCGAAAAATATTGTCCGGCGCTTTCAGCTCAATCCCGTTAATCGCCAGAATGTAATCGCCCACATTCACGTTGGCCCCGGGAACTGCCAAAGGTGAACGCAGATCCGGGTTCCAATTTTCGTTGTCGTAGATGCGCGTAACTTTGCTTTCCCACCGGCCGTTCTCGATCGCGAAGTCCGCTCCGAGCAATCCACCCTGTACCTGTGGCACATCAGGCATGTCACCGCCACGAACGTACGAGTGACCGATCGCGATTTCTGCTCCCATCATGTCGAGCAGATAATTCAAATCAGCGCGGTGCATGACATAAGGCAACATCGCGCCATACAGCTCTTTATCTTTTACCCAATCGGTCCCATGCAGGTTCGGCACGTACAGATAATCACGTTGATTGCGCCAACCTTCGTTGAAGATCTGTTTGAACTCTTCCTTGGGATCCAGATACATACGCAGACTGTAGTTGACGCGTCCGGTGCCCGCTTGGGGCGGATTTCGATCCGCATCGACAACAAACAAAGACGGAGCCGGAGCTTTCCCCGGCCCCCCGGTGCAGCGCCACCTCCGCCGCCACCGCCCTGGCGAAAGGCCAACTTGCGCCCATCCGCGCTGACGTCGTAATCGGTCGCACTCTCGACAAACGTCGCGGCGCGACGGTTACAAAGGCGATAACGAACCAGCTCGCTGCCGCCACCGCCAAAGCCCTGACCGCCACCGGCTTGTCCCGCTTGCAGGTAGAAGACAATTCCATCGGTGCTCGAACGCAGCGCGGAATACTGTCGCTCCGGAACGCCCGGCACGGAGATAATTCGCTTCGACAAACCGTCGAAGTCGATTTGCACGTTGACGGGCTGTCGTTGACCGCGCGGCGTCTGCGGCTGGTCCGCCGCTGGGGTGGTTGGCTCAGCTCCGCCCAGGGCTCCGCCTGCCGCGTCACTCGCACAAGCACCTGGAGGCAGCGCACGCCGGCCGGTCCCCACACCGCGGTCTTCGTCGCTCTCAGGAAGCAAAGGACTGGCATCGGTCTTTTTCAGCACGGCCAGGTACAAACCGAAATTTTCGTTGTGATCGTACGAAGTCATGTCCAGCCATTGCGACCGCAGACCAAAATCAGTCGACGCCAGGAACCAGAGATATTTGCCGTTGGCATCGAAAGCCGGCCAGACCGCGTCGGCGAGCCCGTCGGTAACCTGTTTTGTCTCGCCAGTCTCGGCGTTGCTGATAAAGATAGCGTGATACAACGAGCGCAAACGGCTGCTGTACGCGACCCATTTCGAATCAGGACTCCAAACCGGATTGAGCGTGCGCTGCGGCACCATCCACGGATCGCTGCCCACGACCCTGGCCCTGCCGCTCGCCACGTCCAACACCCAAACATGCAAACCGGTATCCGTAAAAAGCAGCTTCTTTGAATCAGGCGACCACGACGGCGTGTAATAGTGCGCCGGCTTTTCGAGCGTGATTTCTCTGGGCGGGGTCAATCCGTCCTGCGCTTCGATGTAGAGCCGGTACTCGCCCGCTCGATCGCTGAAGTAGGAGATCCATTTCCCGTCCGGTGACCACGCGGGATCGCGTTCGGCCGAGCCGGTTGAGTTGGTCAGATTGCGAACATCGCCCTTCTCTGCCGGAATCGTGAAGACTTCGCCGCGAGCTTCGACCAGCACTCGTTTGCCGGTTGGCGACAGTGCTTTCCCCAAATTGGTGATCCGGTTCGAGACATCTTCCCAGCGCGGCATCATCCACGGGAAATCTCCTGATGCCGTGATATCGACGATGCGCTCTTTGCCGCTTTTGGGATCGAGCTCGTGAACATAGCCGGCCTGCTCAAAAACGATTGCGCCGGCGCCGGAGTCCATCGTCTTCACATCGAAGTCGGTAAACTTCGTCACCTGGGCCAACTTTTTTGATCTGGTATCGAAGCTCCAGACGTTCCCCACCCCATCGCGATCTGAGATGAAGAACACGACATCTCCTACCCAAACGGGATCGATGTCTTTTGAATCGGTCCACGGCGGAGAAACCAGATCGTAGCTGTTCAGATCGACAATCCAGATGGGCCGGTTCTGGCCTCCACGATAATTGCGCCGCTCGTCATCCCATGAGTTGTTCATCCGATAAGCGATGTGCGATCCGTCGGCGGAGATCTTGCCCTGATAGCCACGCGGCAGGACCATCGGTCCTTCGACGCCACCTTCAGCCGGGACAGTCCAGAAGCGCGGCGCGCCGCTCGGCGACCAGGTCGCGCGTGATGACGAAAACATGATTGACCTGCCGTCGGGTGTCCAACCCTGCACGGTGTCCGCGCCGGGACTTTCCACGTTAAGCGTTTCGGCTCGCCACCATCGGCGCTGACGACATATACGTCGAGGTTTCCCGCGTACTCGCCACTGAAGGCAATCCATTTTCCGTCCGGGGAAAAGTGCGGATTTGAAGTTTGACCCTGAAAGCTGGTCAAACGCCGGGCTGTCCCACCGGCGCGCGGCACGCTCCAAATATTTTGCGCGTAAGCAAAAGCAATCTGGGTCGCACTCACCGTTGGTGTGCGCAACAGTCGAGTTCCCCCCGCGGCCTTCGCGCGCGTGTCTGTAAATCTGAAAATGAAAAAGGTGCAAACCGCAATTGCGATTGATAGAAAAAGCGCGCGGCGAACAAACTTCGCCCGGACGATGCGACGCAACATGAATTGTCCTCCAGAGATCAAATGAAAGGATTGCCGTGCCCTTTTAGCATGAGGGTGAGCCGATATCAAAATGCGACAGCGGGGAATTTGGAGAACGAGTGTCTTTAATTGAGGGTGTTAGAGTACCAACTTTAGTTGGGTCTTTTTGTTCGTCAACAGAACTGCCCGACTGAGGTGGGTACTCTGACACCCGTAACCAGACACTTGCTGGGAGTGCGCTGATTTGTCAGCGCTTTTGGACAGCGCCGCTATGCCTGTTTCTTTAATTCAGTCATCACTGCCACCGCGTCGGCCAGCACGCGTGAACGGTGCCCTTTCCCACTCGTATCCTCCGCCAACAACGCGCTGCCGGCCGCAAAGCGCCGAGTTTCACCGTCACTCGCTGTTACTTCCCATTCTCCGCTCAAGACAAAGAACAACGAGCGATTTGCCGATGGATGCCAATCGCTAGACCAACCTGCCGGTGTCTTCATCAGCTGAACCTGAGCCGCCGCAAACGCCGGCGACAATTCCATGGACGGCGCACCCGACACATATTCAATCGCCGTGAACTCCAATTTGACAGTTGCGAAATGCGATTCACCGTCGTCAGTCGGGTACAGTTTTGTGTAAATCATGTTCTTTCCCAAAGGAAACAGAATTTAGGTTTATTCGATCCTGCATTTAGCGAGTTTCTTTCGCACTGTCTTGCGGCTTTGTGAAGATACGGTTGTCGCGCCGGCAGGGGAGAGTGAATTGCTTTCCAGATCGTCGACGAAATTCATAATCCATGGGGTGTAATGATGAAGGAAACTAGTTTGAAACAGCAAGAACCGAGCACAGCGCCGACTGAAGATCTCAGCACGCCGCACTTTGATGAACTTGCCATAGCTGTCGCGCAACCGGTTCAGCCACTGCCGCGCCGGACCCGGTACGCGTTTTCTCTGCCACGGGTACCGCGGAAAGCAGCCGTATTAGGTAGTGCCATCGTGCTCCTGGTTGGGCTCTCAATCACCGCGGCGCGCCAGGATGATCGCGCAGCAGACCCAGCCACTGACGTCCAATTACAAGCTGATTCGCATCCGGTTATGGACGAACCGGCCCCGGAAATGACCGAAAAGCACGCAGTAGCGCCTGGACACGATCGCCGAGGTGCGGCACAACTCGCACGCCCGCGTTATGCAAACATCCGAAGTTTCATTCCAGGCAACGGCCAACCCGCAGCCCGCAAGGTCGGCGAAATCAGAAATTGAGGTTCATCGGTCGTCGCCAAGAACTCACCCACTGCAATCGCACTCGTGATCATTCGTGGTCGCGAGCGCGATTGTCGTTTTGGCGCCGACAGTTCGTTTTATATAATGCGCGCGAAATAATCGAAGCCAATCCGAGGTCTAATCCATGCCAAACCCAACTCAAGTAAATGTCAGCAACGGCGACAACCTGCTGCTGGTCGGTACGACGAAGGGCGCCTTTGTCTTTCGCTCAGATGCTTCACGCCAAAAATGGGAAGAGGCGGGACCTTATTTCCCTGGCCGCAGCATCTATGCGCTTGCTTATGACGGTCGCAACAGCCGTCAAAGATTATGGGCCGCAGTCAACAGTCCGTATTGGGGATCTTTCTTGAGTTCAACGGACGACTTCGGCAAGACCTGGAGCGATCCCGAATCGTATAACATCAAGTTTCCGGAAGGTTCGGATGTTTCGCTGAAGCAGATTTGGCAGATCGTCGAAGGTCATCCCGGCGAAGACGACACGCTTTACTGCGGCGTCGAACCGGCCGCGCTGTTTAAGTCAACTGATGGCGGCACGACCTGGGCGCTCGAGCGCGGACTTTTTGATCATCCACATCGGACGCAATGGATGCCCGGCGGGGGCGGCTTGTGCCTGCACACGATTCTTCCCGACCCATCGAACGCGCAGCGGATGTGGATCGCCATCTCGACGGGCGGTGTTTATCGGACTGATGATGGAGGGCTGAATTGGCAGCCGCGCAACCAGGGTATCTGCGCGCGTTTCATGCCGCCTGATCAGCAATACCCGGAGTGGGGCCAGTGCGTGCACAAGGTGGTCAATCATCCATCAAATCCCGATCGAATGTTCCTGCAACATCATTGGGGTGTGTATAAGAGCGAAAACGGCGGCGACTCATGGGAAGACATCGGCCAGGGCCTGCCGTCGGATTTCGGTTTCGCGATGGAGATGGATCCCCACGATGCGAATACCGTCTATATCCTCCCGATCGAGTCGGATGAGTTTCGTTGCACTCCGGAAGGAAAGCTGCGTGTTTACCGCACGCAGAACGGCGGCAACTCATGGGAGCCGCTAACGAAAGGCTTGCCGCAACAAGATGCCCTCGAAACTATTCTTCGCGACAATATGAACGCCGATGCGAACAACCCCACCGGCCTTTATTTCGGCACTCGCAGCGGAAAAATTTTCGGCTCGATTGACGGTGGCGACTCGTGGACGACGATTAAGGATGGTTTGCCACCGGTTACGTGCGTCAAAACCGCCGCGATAAATTAACAACTCTTAACTTCTTCGCGCGAACCTAATCAGCCGGGCTGCGTAACCGTAGAAGAAGTACAAATCTGACTGTTTCGAATGGACAAAAATGAAAACACGAATGCTGGCAATAGCTTTCCCCTTGATACTGATCTTTGCTTCAGCGTCGATGGCCCAGCCTAAGGAAGAAAACAAACTGGTCCAATTCCATATGGCCATTCTGAAGAAGGGTCCGCAGTGGGACGCGACCAAAGAAGCCGACCGCATGCTGATTCTGAAGCAGCATCTCGCGAACGTGATTGAGCTGCTGAATTCCGGTAAAGCCGTTATTGCCGGCCCGTTGGGCAGCGAGAATGACCTCGCGGGCATTTTCGTGCTCCGCGCCGCGACCGCAGAAGAAGCGAAGGGCATGGTCGACGCGGACCCGGCGGTGAAAGCCGGTCTGATGGTGGGCGAGATGCACCCGTGGTGGTCCGAAGACATTTTCAAAAAGGCGGTCATGCCCCTGAAGATGCAAACCGTCTATCTCGGTTTCTTGAAGCGAGGACCTAACCGGAAAGAGGGCGACAGCCAGACACCTGAGGTGCAGGCGCTGCAAAAAGCGCACATCGATAACATCAACCGGCTGGCGGATACCAAAAAGCTGGTGGTGGCCGGACCGTTTGGAGATAACGGTGACTTACGCGGGATTTTTGTATTTCGCGTGGGCTCGTTAAAAGAAGCGCAGGATCTGGCCGCGACTGATCCAATGATCAAGATTGATCGTTTGAGGCTCGAGCTGCATCCGTGGAACGTTCCGGAAGGTGTGATTCCTTAGGAGCGGGTTTTTAGACCCCCTGTCCCTTTGGGAGAGGGTTCATAGATTTTACTGACCGATCATCAGTAATACGGCTAGTGCCAACAGCGCCGAAGGCGCGGCATTCAGTAGCCACGGCCGTGAGGCCGTGGATCAAAGTCACGAATTGAAGTCGAGGCCCCGTAGGGCCGGCATTGTTTGACGGAGTGAATTGGCGGTTTAATGCCGCACCAGTTTCGTCTCGCTAAACCCTCATCCCGAGCCCTTCTCTCAAAAGGGCCCGAGGTCCGAAGGACTGGCATGATCAGGTTGGCCCTTCGGGCCTCGATGTTCTGGGTGGGACTGTTACCCCGACCTGACGGTCGGGGCTATTGCATTTTCGGTCCTTCGGACCTCGCGATCACGTCCGACGTGAGATCTTCGAGATTAAGGCGCGAAGCGCCGGCATGAAATAGCCCCGACCGTCAGGTCGGGGGATGACGGTGTAAGAATTATTCCCGAGGTCCGAAGGACTGGCATGATCAGGTTGGCCCTTCGGGCCTCGATGTTCTGGGTGGGACTGTTACCCCGACCTGACGGTCGGGGCTATTACATTTTCGGTCCTTCGGACCTCGCGATCACGCCCGACGTGAGATCTGTCCGAGATTAAGGCGCGAAGCGCCGGCATGAAATAGCCCCAACCGTCAGGTCGGGGGATGGCGGTATAAGAATTATCAGAAGGGAGAAACGCAGGATGCGTGCGCCCCTATCTTGCATACGTCCCCATCAACTGTCCCTGCGCTAGAATGTGACCTTCCATCGCTTTGAGCAGCTCTGCTTTCGTCGCGCCGGCCTTCAGCGGCAACTCACTATCAACGGCATAAACTCTGAAATAGTAATGGTGCGTTCCTGAAGGTGGACAGGGACCTCCGTATCCAATCTTCCCGAAATCATTCTTGCCCTGAAACCCGCCGGCCTTCAGGCTCTCGTCTGCCGGCAGGTTCTCGACCAATCCAATGTTTGCAGCAGGCAGATTGTAGAAGATCCAATGTACCCAGGTACCTCCGGGCGCATCCGGATCATCGGCAACGAGCGCAATAGTCTTCGCGCTCTGGGGCACGCCGCTCCATTCCAGCGGCGGCGAAATATTCACGCCGTCGCAGGTGTAGTGCCGCGGAATCAACTGTCCTTCTTTGAATGATGTGCTGGCGACCTGAAGCGAGGTTGAAGATAGCGGCAGCGGGCTCGGGGTGGAACTACCGGCGGAAGGCGTTTGACCTGTGCAACTCGAGAGTGCCAGCGATAGCAGAATCACAAGTGAGATTCTTTTTATCATAGGCCGGATGTCAGAGCGACCGGGTCGTCACTTTGGAGAGCACTCGAAAACACTTCGATTCACGACCCGGTCGCTACCGCCCCCGGTTCTGACAAAAGTTTTCACGAAGGCTTCACCGTCGGAGTCGGCAGCGCCATTCCTTTTTTGACGATATCAACCACGTCCTGCCGGGCCATCGTTAATTTGAAAATGATCCTATTGTTCTCAGCTGAGACTTTGGTGCTCTTTAGCAAAATTTCTTCATCGTGCCCTTTGCGCGAAGCCGCGCCCAACGTGAGCATCGTCGCGAACCCGCGCGACAACTTGTTGGCGCTATCGGCCGAGGTCACTTCTGATTCAACGATAGCCAGGACTTCGTTGCTGTCCTGCTTGATCGTAAAAATTACTTTCGGATTCGGTTTGTCCTCGTTCAGTTTCTTGAGATAGAACAGGACGCCACTATCATTCATCGCTTCGATTAGCCGCTTGCCCAGATCTACGAGCGTTTCATCGCCGGCCTTTCTGAGCACAATCGGGTTTACCAGCGCGCCATCCTTATTCAAGGTACTTTCGATACTGACTTCAAATGGTTTGTTGAAATCCAGCTTGCCCTTGTCTCGCAGGTCGGTGGCGTAGGTTGCCAGATCTTTGAACGGTGCTTTGTTGATCTCACCTTCTTCAGGCAGATCAATTCCGGTGCTCTTTGAGGCCGCCTCGAGGTCCTGTTGCGCTTTGTCCGCGGACTTGTCGTCGCCGCCTTTCGGAGGTGACGGTTTTGCTTCGCCCTGCTTCCCATTACCCGTGTTGCCGGCAATTAGCGGCGGGGGCGTGGGTGTCGGCGTGGGCGTAGGTGTTGCAGTCGGTGTTTCGACGGGCGGCATATACGCCGGCGTAAATGGCGCGCTCGCCGGAGGAACTGCCGGTAACGGCTGCATTCCGGGGTTATCCATCAGGAAGTAGCCGTCAGGATAACGGAATTTCTCAGTAGTGAATTCAATGATGTCCACGTCGTCGCCGATTGCAGTTCGCTTATACGGACGGTCGACAAAATCTGCGCCGGAGAAAATCGCGGCTACACTGAGGGCGTCACGCACTGGCGGAATCAGCAGCACACACGCAACCAGCACGAGGTGCCACGCCGCCGAGCCACCCAGCAGCCACATCAATTTAGGCCAGAAAGGTTCGCCGTTTACCTCGTAGTGATCGAACAACCCGCCCGTGTCAGCAAAGTTAAGCATTTCTTGTTTTCAACCCAGGCTTTGACGCGATTGGGCCTCATTACGTTGTGAATGTGTCCCTTGTTTGCCCGTCAATAGATAGTAAAGATAGTAAGTCAGCCAAAGATTCGTCGCAACCGCGTCACTAAAACGCCAAATTGTTGTTCACAGCTGACGAGTCATTGCTGACGCACTCCTGTCTGTTCGGCTGCCTTTGGCCTAAAATGCGTTTATGCGCCGCTCTCGCAGATTTCATGAAAAGCCGCAAAGGCGCGGCCAAAAACACCCTAACACCACAGATTCGCGAGGCGCCGAACGCGCTCCGAAACCCGATTTGTCGCGAACCCACAGCCGCGAACTGCGTGATCTGCTCGCTGGTATCGGGGCGCCTCCGCCCGCGCCGTTCAAACCTGATCGTTTTCAGCTGGAAGCCCTGGCAGCCCTGGAGTTTGAAGACGTGCTGGTCACCGCGCCGACCGGCAGCGGCAAGACCTGGATCGCGCGCGAAGAAATTCGCCGTCTGCTGGAAGCGGGCCAGCGGGCCTGGTACACAACGCCGCTGAAAGCGCTGACTAATTCAAAGTATCAGGAGTTCGCCGATGAATTCGGCGCCAAGCGCGTTGGCATTCTGACCGGCGACCGCAAAGAGAATTCAGACGCCCCACTGATCGTTGGCACCACTGAAATTTTTCGCAATCAATTATTCGATGCGCTGCGTGGAGGTTCAGAGGTGCGCTCGGACCTGGTCGTGTTCGACGAAGCGCATTACCTCGCCGATGAAGATCGCGGACACGGACACGTCTGGGAGGAAGCGATCATCCTGACGCCGCCGCGTATTCGTATGCTGCTGCTGTCGGCAACTATTGGAAATGCGGACGAGCTGGCTAGATGGATTTCGGAGTTGCGTGGTGTCCATTGCGGTGTCGTCAGGCGGCCCGGCGCGCGGCCGGTGCCTTTGCGCGCGGCGTTTTTGATGCCTGACAAAAGGTTGATTCCGTTGCTCGGCGAGAATGGAAAGTTGCACAGCGAAATTGCGGCCTTGAGCGAACAGAAAGACGAAGCAGATAGACCGAGGAGATATTGGAATCGACGAAGGTAGGTATCAGAAGCCCGACCGTGAGGGAGGGCCACGTGCGCTGTATCCAATGTTGAGAGCCCTCGGATCTTGCCCTCGCTGACGCTCCGACCTTCTGACACGATCGTTATGAAATTGCGCATGCCCGAAATGCCGCCTTCGAACCTTTTGGCGGCCCTGAGTTCATACACTTTCCCCGGCGATTGTCTTTCTGCCGACACGCCGGCGCTGTGATGAAGCTGCCTCAGAGGCCGCCCTCAGCCGGCGCACATCACAGGATACGCGGCAAGAGTCCCGCCGCGACTTCATGCGCAGTTTCGTTGAGCAGCACACCGAGATTCGCAACCATCGTCACTGGGACACAATCGTACGCGGCGGGGTCGCCTCGCATCATGCCGGACACATGCCCGCGTGGAAGCTGGTGATTGAAAAGATGATGGCCGCGGGTTTGCTCGACGCGATCTTTGCCACCGCTACAGTCGCCGCCGGCGTCGACTTCCCTGCCCGCACCGTAGTTATCACCGTGGCCGATCGACGCACCGGGAAAG
>JADMIO011852088.1_pt1 | contig 14051 bp, 12 predicted proteins | sample 8958161 | NCBI WGS metagenome assembly JADMIO01 (sample SAMN16585339, study PRJNA669376) | soil metagenome | isolation source: Crop rotation soil | place: USA: Cullars Rotation, Alabama | collected 2011 | reverse complement strand
CTTTCCCTACCGACTTTCCTTCGTCAGATCCGCGCTGGCGGACCGGTGACGGTCACGCATCCTGAGATGCAGCGCTACTTCATGACGATCCCCGAAGCGGTACAGCTGGTGCTACAGGCGGGTGCACTCGGACGAGGTGGCGAAGTATTTTTGCTCGACATGGGCGAGCCGATCCGCATCGTCGACATCGCCACCGATCTAATTCGGCTTTCCGGTCTCACCGTGGGCGCCGACATTCAGATCAAGTTCACCGGTATGCGTCCCGGCGAAAAACTTTACGAGGAGATGTTCTTCAGCGCGGAGAATGTGCTGACGACGGATCACCCCAAAGTTTTGCGAGCGCGGAACGGGATTCTACCGGAGGGCGTGATGCGGCGCATCGAGGTATTGGTTCGCGCTGCGCAGGAAGAGCATCCGGATGACGAGCTTAGAAGATTGCTGCGAGCCCTGGTTCCAGATTTCCATCCGCATCCGACGCCGCCCACTGTCTCAGTGGAATCGGAAAAAGAGGTGTCAATCCTCCGAGCCTGACGGTAGCGGCGGAGACGCCGACACCGTTGCTCCAGCGCGTTTGAGCCGCGCCCGCTGTGCTTCGTCCAGTCGGGCACTTATTACCAATTGTCCGTCATGTGTCCGCTGATTGAGCACGTTTGCGTCGCGATAGATCTCAGCGAGCAGCTTACCGTCGCTCGCCGGCAAGCGGATCTCAACCAGCTCGGTGTTCTTACGCACCGATGCGAGGAGTGACCGACGCAGTGGTTCGAGCCCTTCTTCGGTCATGGAGGTCACAAACACCGAGTTCGGAAGCACTGGTCTGATCCGCGCCTGAAGCGCGGCGAGCTCCGGCCCCGGAATCGCGTCCGTCTTCGAGAACACATATAACACTGGCTTCTCGGCCGCGCCGAGCTCCGCGAGTACCTGATCGACGACTTGCCGCTGCTCTTCCCAGTTGGGATGACTGGCGTCGATGACGTGCAGCAGCAGGTCCGCATCGTTGACTTCTTCGAGCGTTGCACGAAAGCTCGCTACCAGATTGTGCGGCAACTTGCGAATGAAACCAACCGTGTCGGTAACGAGCGCCTTCGAGTTTTCGCCGAGGTCGATTTCGCGGGTGAGCGGATCGAGCGTCGCGAAGAGGCGGTCCTCGACGAACACGTTCGGATCCTTTCCGATCCGCCGCAGGATCGATGACTTGCCAGCGTTAGTGTATCCGACGAGCGATGCGCGGAACGCATCCCTACGCCCCGATCGCTGGACTTCACGCGACTTCTGCACTTCCTGCAGCCGCTGCTTGAGGATCTTGATTCGGTGGTTGATCAGCCGGCGGTCGGTTTCGAGCTGGGTTTCGCCAGGCCCTCTGACGCCGATGCCGCCGCGGAATTTCTCGAGGTGCGCCCACATACGGGTCAACCGCGGCAACATGTACTGTAGCTGCGCCAGCTCGACCTGCATCTTCGCCTCGCTGGATCGCGCACGCGTCGCGAAGATATCGAGGATCAGCTCGGCGCGATCCATCACGCGCTGACCGGTCGCATCCTCGATGTTCTTTCCCTGAGATGGTGACAGCTCGTCGTCGAAGACAACTAGGGACGCACTCCGCGCCGTGATCTCATCTCGCAGCTCATCGACTTTGCCCTTGCCTAGGTATGTGGCGGGATTCGGTTTATCGATCTGTTGGGTCACCTCACCGACTACGATTGCGCCCGCTGTATCGACGAGCCGCTCTAGCTCTTCAAGGTGTTCAGCGACGCTGTGTCTGGCGCCGGAACGTTTTCTCGGCGCACCCACCAGGATCGCGCGCTCTATCGGCGCGCTGAGTTCGATCAGGTCTTTCGGAATCTATACCTCGCGAAGGTAGCTCTAATCAGTCGGGGCCAGCATTGGACGACCGATTGAATAATACCTTATTCCGAGATCCCGCATCTTCTCCGGGTCGTAAAGATTGCGGCCGTCTATGATGACGGGCTGGTGCAGAGCTTTCTTGATGCGCGCGAAATCCGGATTGCGGTACGCATTCCAGTCGGTCACCACGATCAACGCTTCAGCCCCTTCGAGCGCCTCGTAGTTGGTATCGGCATACTCGATGCGGTCGCCGAGAATCGCGCGAGCCTGATCCATCGCAGCTGGATCGTGAGCACAGACAGATACACCTTGCTCGAGGAGACTCTCGATCAGAGTAAGCGAGGCGGCCTCGCGCATATCGTCAGTTCCAGCTTTGAAAGCGAGACCCCAAATCGCGATTCGCTTTCCTTCCAGCTCTGGTCCAATCGCGTGTTTGAACTTCACGCCGAGCACGCGTTTCTGGCGCTCGTTCGCGGCATCAACAGCGGAAAGAACTTCCAGCGGAATTCCGTGCTCGTATGCCGTACGCACCAGTGCCTTCACATCCTTCGGAAAACACGACCCGCCGTACCCCGGTCCAGGAAACAGAAATGCGGGACCGATACGCGCATCACTGCCAATTCCCTTGCGCACAAGATCGACATTGGCGCCGAGCTCGTCGCAAAGGTTGGCGACCTCATTCATGAAGGAGATGCGAGTTGCGAGCATTCCATTGGCCGCGTATTTCGTCATTTCGGCAGACGCCACGTCCATCAGGATCACCGGCTTGCCAGTGCGCACGAATGGGGCGTAAAGATCCGTCATCACTCTGCGGGCATGCGCCGATTCGATGCCGAGAATCACGCGATCGGGTCGCATGAAATCCTCGACGGCGGTGCCTTCCTTGAGGAACTCCGGGTTACTGCAGATGTGAAAGGGAAACTTCGCTTCCTTGGCGATGGCTGCTTTTACCTTCACGGAGCTGCCAACCGGTACGGTGGATTTGGTGACAATGACCATCTCTTTGGACATGTGCTGCCCAACGAGTTCGGCTACTTCAATTACATACTTCAGATCGGCCGAGCCATCCTCGCCCGGGGGAGTACCGACGGCGATAAATAAAACCTCTGCCGACTCTACTGCATCTCGAAGATCCGTGGTGAAGCGCAAGCGTTCTTCTTTCTGATTCCGTTCGACGAGTGGCTCGAGTCCGGGCTCGTAGATCGGGAGGATATTCTTTTTGAGATTCTCGATTTTGACAGCGTCGATATCCGCGCAGCAAACACTATTGCCAGTCTCTGCGAGGCAAGTGCCGACAACCAGGCCGACGTAACCAGTACCAATTACTGATACGTTCATACTAGGAACTCAGACTGCAAGTTGTGATCGCGTGGGCTCAATCCGCCCGGCGGCGACGAGAGGCAAGCGCGAAGGCGATTGCCGACACACCGAGCGCTGAGACAAGGCCCGACTTGAGCAAACCGGACGGGTCTTCATCATGCCCCCACGGACTGACGTTGACGAGACTGCTCGCACCCGCTCCATCCTCTGCGCCACTGGAGTCAGCAAAGCGAACCGCGGTTGTCGTCACGATCCAGAAACCTGCGGTCGCGCCGAAGAGCAGCAGGGCTCGGCTTGCGAAATGCGAAGCGCGGCGCCGACCTTTTCTTGCCAGCATCGGCCACACTGCAACGGCGACGATTGAAGTTAGTACCAGGATGTAGAGCGCCGTAGAAAACGCGTATGCGACTAGGCCAATACCGGCCAAAGTCGCAAGCACGGCGAGCGGAAACTCATTTTGTAACCCGGAGCGTCGGTGAGAGCGATGAGACCGCTGGGTGGCCGATTCGCTCACGATCTGCCGAGGAATGGGACGCGGATGTCACGCCAATCCCTACGAGGCTCATCTTGCTGATATCTATAGTTGTATTGGTAATAACCGTACTTGCCATAGATACCGTAGTAGCGGTTGCTCTCGAAGTCGACGTCATTCAAGACGGCGCCGAGCAGCGGAGCGCGCACATTGTGAAGCTGCTCAACGGCGTACGTAAGACCCAGCCTCTCAGTCACGCCAGCTCGCGCAATGAGCACAACGCCGTCAGCGACGGTTCCGAGCACGGCAGCGTCAGTGACCACGTTCAGCGGCGGCGAGTCGATGATCACGACGTCGTACTTGGTCTCGAGATCTGAAAGCAATGCTTTCATGGACTGTGATCCAAGCATTTCCGCCGGATTTGGTGGTAGCGTGCCGGTTGCGAGAAAGTCGAGGTGACCGTTCTCCCCAAGGTCGATTCGCCGGACCGTGCTCTCCAAATCGTTCCGACCAAGCAGAACGTTCGATAACCCGGGCTCGCGCGGAGCACCGAAAACGTTATTGAGGAGACCTCGACGTAGATCGCCGTCAATGAGAAGGATCTTCACACCTTGCTGCGCGAGCGTGATGGCGAGATTGGCAGCGCTTGTTGTCTTTCCGTCCCCCGGCATCGGACTCGTGAAGACGAGCGTTTTTGCTATCTCCTCGGGGCGAGCGAATGTGATGTTCGTTCGCATTGTGCGATACGCTTCCGATACAGGGCTGCGCGGATCAGCACCGGTAATGAGTCGCTCGTTGAGTCCCACTGGAAGCCCGTTCGTGGCCTGCACCGCCACTGGCGTCTCTGTGCGCTTGGGCAATCGCAACCGCTTAGCGCCCATCAATTTCGCGCCGTCGCGAGGAATCCGGGGAATGAGGCCGAGCACCGCAGCACCGGTCAGTGTCTGCACATCTTCCTTCGTGTGAACCGTGCGGTCCATCATCTCGCGTGCAAAGGCAACTCCGACGCTGAGCATCAGCCCAAGCAGCGCCGCCATGGAGACAACCAGCGCCTTTTTCGGACGCACCGGGATTACTGGTAGAATCGCTTCATCAACGACACCCACCGTGGGATCCTCGGCTGCTTCTGTAATCTCAGTCTCCTTCAGACGAGTTTGCAAAAGCGTATAAATATCTTCCAAGACCTTCGGGCGTCGCTCCAGTCGTGCGAACTCGACCTCCTTTGCCGGGATCTGGGCGAGCTCAGTACCGAATTGCTTAAGAGACGCATCCAGAGCAGATACCTGATTCGTCAGACCCTGAAGGTAGGTTTCGCCCACCGACTGAAGCTCTGCTTCCAATTCCTTTATGCGCCCAGTAAGCGCTATCACGTCGGGATCCTGCGGCGTACGTCTTACGAGCAACGCCGCGCGTTGGCCCTCGAGATCCGTAAGGGCACGCAGCGTCTCATTGGTAGTGGTGTTCTTGAAAAGTGTTGGGAATGACAACAACCGGCGGTATGCGGACGGCTCGTCGGGCTTTTGCTTTGCCGCGGTTGCGCGTACATCGGTAAGCAATTCTGATAGCGCCAGGCGCTCTGCGTTAAGCGAGCTGCGCTCGGCTTGCAGACTTGCCAGACGGCTCACCTGCGCGGTTCCCTCCGCTGGAAGGTTCACAACGTGAGCACCCTCACGAAACTGCTTTAGCGTGTTTTCCGATTCGGTGAGTTGCTGAGAAATCGTATCAAGCTGCTGACGAAGAAAGCGAGCAACGCTGCGGGACTCCGTTTTTTGTACTTCCCGCCGGTGCACCATGAAGCGGTTGGCCAGCACGTTCGGCACATCCTTCACGATCCCCGCATCGGTTCCCTCGAAACGCGCCACGATCAGATTGGCGGTGCGCGAAGGACGGCTAATCGTTAGCGCCTTCTTGAGGTTTTTCACGGCGCCTTGCTCGCTAAGAATGTCGAGGCTGATCCGCGCGTAACTCAGAGCGTTGGTCCGGGTGGCGAGTGTCACGCCGTCAACGGTGATGGCTTCGCCCGGCGCGATGGTGCCGGCGACCGTATTGTTGCGCTGGTTCAATACGCGAAACTTGTTTCCGTTTAACCGAACGAGATCGATCTTGGAAGGTGGGGCCGAGCGATCGACGCGCAACGCGGACAACAGCGATGCGCGCTGAACACGGCGCGGCGAGGTAACCACCGCTCGCAGGGCGAGAGAATCGACGACGTTTTCGGCTAGAGTTCGACTCTTCAACACCTCCATTTCAGTGACCAGGTCGCTACCAGACGAGAGCGCCTGAAGTGCATCGAGTGCGGGAACTTTGGATTTTTCCTCGTCGACCCGAATGGAGGTGGAGGCCTCATAGATCGGCGTTGCGGTGTACGCCCAAAGGGCAGCTGTCGCTATGACGAGCAGTGTGCAACCGACAATCAATGCCCGGTTCCTGACAAGCAGGTGCCACGTATCCTGAAGCGTGTTTTCCTGTTGAGGATAGGGGGCAAGTTGCCCGTTTTCCTGAGCGGGAGACCCGCGACGAACGTCTAGCGCCGTGCTCATTCTGTCCTATCGTCTAATAAAAAGGGCTATGATCAGACTGGCCGAAACCGAAATGGCGGTCGCGACGAGGCCGGAGTTGCGAACAACAAAGCTTCGCTCGGGAACGAACAGCTGGTCGCCCGATCGAAGCGGTGTCGAAGCTAGATTTGTGTCACCGGAAATCTTTTCCTCAATCTTCACGCCATTGCGCATCAAATCGACATGATGCGGGTCACCGTTTGGCGTGGCGCCCCCGGCAACGGCGAGTGCGTCGGCTATCGTCATCGTTGCATCGACTGGATACAATCCCGGTTTTTGTACCGCGCCCAGAATATTAATGCGGCGCAGCATGGTGACCTCGATCGATGGGTTGCGCAGGTAGACAGCGTAGTTCTCAAGCAGTTTCTGCTTTAGCGATTGCGGGGAGTACTCAGAGGCGTTATACGCGCCGATTTTCGGGAACGTCACAACGCCGCTCTCGTCCACAGGAAAGTCGCCCGACAGATCGGGCTCACGCCAAACTCGCAGACGAATGACATCGCCGGGCCGAAGCAGGCCGTGGGTTGTGTCGTCCGTTGCCAGTGTCGAAGAAACCTGCTGGGCGTAGCCCGCGTGTGCGTCTGCAAGGAGAACCGCTACTAAGAGAAAACTCAAAGCTTTCATTGTTCCCAACTGTTTCCAATAGCTCGAATTATACCGCCCCCCGCATACTAAGAACGGCTGGAATTGTCCTAAGGAGGATTGAGAGATCGCGGCTTAGCGACCAGTCGGTAAGATATGCGGTTTCAAGGGCAATGATGCGGTCGAAGCTTGTGATACCGCTCCGACCTGACACCTGCCACGGACCCGTTATCCCTGGCTTCATGTCAAAACGGGAATAGTTGTTCTCCTCGTATGCTGCAACCTCGCGCACCAATGGCGGGCGCGGCCCTACGAGCGACATCTCTCCACGCAGAACATTCCAGAGTTGGGGCAGTTCGTCGAGGCTCGACCGGCGAAGAAATCTGCCCAGCGCTGTCACTCGCGGATCATTCATGACTTTGAATACGCGCGGATCATTGTAAACGCTCTGATCGTTCAGTAAGGAACGAAGATCCTCCGCGTTTTGTACCATGCTGCGGAATTTGTACATCGCGAAACGCTTGCCTGCGTACCCTACTCGCAAACTTGTGAAAAGCACCGGGCCGTGGGAGGTCATCTTGATCAAAAGAGCTATGATGACCAAGACCGGCGAAAGCAGCACCAGTAATGTGGACGCCACCACGATATCGAATGTGCGCTTCGAGATCAGCTGCGCCCAGCGTAGCTTCGGTCTCACCATTCGCACATACGGCACGTGATGCCGATACATCACCTGTGGCACGAATCCGCTTGTCGGAAGGGCTGGCGATCCGGCGAGCACCGTGCACCCCAGACGATCCGCTACGTCGAGTACATCTACCACCGCATCATCGTCAAACTGTCCATCGATGACGATCGTATCGATGTTATGGCGCTCGATGATCCACACCAAATCCGGGAGCCCGCCGAGGGCGTCGCCGTCGTGGTGCCGGTCGGCGGTCAGATAGCCGACGATATCCAAGCGCGACTCAGAGTCCAGACGCTCAGCGCCTCTGAGATATTCCGCTCGTTCCCGTGAACCAAGAATTACTCCGCGGTAAGACACGCGTGGTTTGCGTTTGATACTACGGACAGCCACGAGCAGCAGCATGCGACCAAACAGCAGCGACGAACCGACGGCGGCGAGGAGAATGGCAAAGCCAATAATTGCGGCGGGGTGAACACCTTCCCACATTCTGCTCCAGAACACCAACGATAGTCCAAGCGTGGATCCGGCAAAAACACGACGGGGTTGGTGCCACCGACCACCCGTTCGGTAGGTGCCGAAGATCACCTGTCCGAGTACGATCGCGACGACGACCTCACTGCGCGGGAATGTGCCTCGCGGGAGAAACTCGGCGAGTAAGCTCGCTGAGAGGAGGCCGACGGAATATGCCCCGCGAGCAAGATTCACAAAGGCATGCGCGGCGAAGAGAATCAGTAGATCAGTGACGAGAAGCGCGGAGAGCCGAGAAATTGTCTCGGTGGCGCGCGCCCTCTCAACTGCGCGCGCCCGATTCTGGACAATTATGGGCGACGGTTGCCCCCAAGGTGGGGTATGAACTTCCCAGTGGTGGCCCTGATCGCCAGCCGGGTTGGCCGCGTGCGCCGGGGTTGAAAAGCGCGCACTTCGGGACCGTGGGGATTGCTGAGATGCCATCACATTTCTGCGGAAGGGGGCCCGGCGGTGTGGAAAACCGGGTCAGCCATTATAAGTGCCTTATTTGACAACGGCAAGCAGACGTTTTGCACCGAGCTTTTGTGATGAATGGGATGCGAATTTTGCGGCGCTAGACTAGCGTCTCAATATGTTTCTCAGCGTACGTTCGAGCCGTGATCGCCGACTCTCGAGAGGCGGTACAGGCAGAGGCAACTCTTCTCGCAGGATGCGTTCCGGATTCACGGCGAACAGGAGTTCAACCTGTTCGCTACCGCCGTTGGCCTTGAGTGCCTCAGCCGCCGCTTTCGTGGCGCATTGTCCAGAAGCGTGGTAGTCGCTGCATACATAGCTCACCCATCCGCGTTCGAGAAAAAGCCAACTCGCTTTTCTCGCGCGTGGTCCGTAGTTACCAATTAGCGACCCCGCATTTACTTGGAGTCCTATGCCGATCCGAATCCATTCTTCGAGACGCCCCGGATCGTCCTGCACCTCCGTGTAGCGTTCGGGATGGGCGAGTATCGGCTCGTAACCGTTCATCCGCAGATCGAACAGTAAGCGGGCACTGTGGGGCGGAACCGAAGTGAATGGGAATTCTGTAAGAGCGAACTTTGTCCCGCCGAGCCGCGTCTTGGGGTCTGTGAGGTCCGGGCGCGGAACATCGAGCAAGATCTCGAACCCGCGCTCAAGCCTGATATCACTAAACTCCTGCGATGCGCGCTCCCTAAGGACTGTCCAACCCGCATCTACGCGTTCGAGGTAGTCACTACGCGACCCACCGCTTCCGAGCATTGAAGCTCGCAAATGCGGTGTCGTAATGATGGTTTTGATTCCTTGATCGCGCATGTGAGCGATCGCGCTCCTGCTGATTTCAATCGACTGAGAGCCGTCGTCTACCTGCGGGATTAGGTGGTTGTGAAAATCAAGCACCAGCGAGAACTTGCTCTCGGCCATCCGGGTGTCAAGGAATTGATTTCACTAACGGAACACAATTTGACAGTTCGCAAGAATCGCTCGTTGCGATTCTCAAGATCTACTCGTTGCGATTGTGTTGTTGATCGGACGCAATCGTTAAACGGCCGAGCGAGCTGATTGTAAACGCGCATAGGCAAGAAGTTGGTCGACCAGTTGGTGTTGAGCGCGCTGCTCTTACGAACCCAATCCCTAGAGCTCGGCAGGCGCATGACGCTTTCAGAACCCAATAGGCTATTCAGACGTTGATAGAAAACGGCACAGCACGGATGCTTGTCCGCCATCGTATGGTGAAGGGCCTAGGCGCGAACCTTTGGGGCCAGGTCGTCATCGTCCTAATTCAACTCATTGGCGTGCCCATTCTACTTCACGCGTGGGGTACGCGCGGTTACGGGGAGTGGCTGATGTTGTTCGCCGTTCCATCGTTCTTGGCGTTCACCGACCTCGGATTCTCTCAGTCCGCGGCGAATGACATGAGCCAGCATGTCGCCCGCTCCGATCACGGTACGGCAGGCAGGGTCTTCCAGAGTCTATGTGGCTTGGTATTCGGAACAGCCCTTTGCGGTCTCGCGGTTACGACCCTTGCTGTAGTGTCGCTCCCTTGGCAGCGATGGGTTCATCTCACAACGGTTTCGCCAAGGGAAACCGCGTGGATCATCTGGCTCCTCGCAGCAGAGATATTTGTAAGACTAACGGAGGGGATAAGCCACGCCGGATATCGAGCCACCGGGGGCTACGCATTCCATACTTCCATCTATTACACGACGCTCCTGCTCCAATTCACAGCTATTTGGGCCTTGGCGCTCCTTGGCTACGGTCCTACAGTCGCCGCCGCGGGGTACTTGGTGATTCGTTGTCTCGTGACACCTACTGTGGCTGTACTCCTGGTGCGAAGACAGCCTTGGCTAAGGTTCGGCTTCCACCTCGCGACATTTGCCGAACTCAGACGTTTGGCGCGGCCAGCAATTGCGAACCTTTTGATGCCCTTGGCCCAAGCGATCAATCTCCAGGGCATGGTGTTAGTGATAGGTGCCGTGTTAGGGCCCGTTTCCGTAGCGGTATTCTCGACATTGCGCACACTGACCAGACTCGCCGTGCAGCCGGTCATCGGCGTCAGTAACACTGCGGAGCCGGAATTGGCGGCAGCATACGGTTCCACAGATCAGAGTCTGCTGCGAACAATTTTCCTGCACACTTTTCGCCTTCAACTGTGGCTAGCTCTCTCGGCGATTCTTGTTTTGACCATAGCAGGCGCGGCCATCCTGCGAACTTGGACACACGGGGCCGTCACAATGCATACGTCCCTTTTCATCTGGCTTCTCGGATCTAGTCTGGCTGGCGTCCTCTGGTATGGAGCCTTTACAGTCTTGAAAGCCGCGAATCGGCATTTCCGCGCCGCCTTACTTTACTGCATTAGTGCGATCGGCGCGCTCGCTCTTGCTGGCGGCCTTATGTCAGTAACTGCTACTGTCGCCGCTGCCGGCTTCGCAGCTTTTTTCGTCGATGTAATTATGGCGTTATCTACGTTGCGGGCCGCTTCAACAACTACAGGCCTACACCCAGTTGACTCACTTATCCGATCGCTGAACCCAGCGCCGATCATCGGGCTTCTACGCTCTCAGACTCGTGGTCGCGAAATCCTCCACTGAGCCCGGCACAGCGCTAGCCAGCGATATTCCGTTCGGATCTGCGCGCGGGTTGCCACCTGGACGAAACACTCCGCACATCGGAGAAGAGGCAACTTTCACCCGGCCGCGATCCTCACGCTTGTCAAAGACGCGTGTCGCGCAGCTTGTGCTAGGAATGGCGGCACTTTTCGCAGCGCTGATTCAATTGCCTTTAGGAGCACACGTAGGAGTACTTGTGCTCGCGCTCTTTGGCATAGTCTGCGGATTGGGAGGATTTACCCGAGCCGGCGGCTACAATATGGGCGCATGGGTTTGTTTCCTGTTCGCGCTCGGAAATATTTTGGTCGCACTGTACGCCAAGACACTTCTTGGTCAATCGATCGACAGCAACCTTGACTCGCCGTTTCAATCCTTTCTTGCGCTCGACATCGGCTGTGTGGCGCTCATCTTTTCTTTCTGGTTAGCGCGGCGAGTCAATGTAGGCGCCCCGATTCTCAAGCCGACTGAAAACCCTGGCACCCTGCTCGTTCTTTCTTGGGGGTCTTTCGGGATGGGATGCCTATTCTGGATTCTCAACCGAATCGCACAGGACCCCGAGCAAGGCAGTGGGTTTGGCGGATGGGCACTATTTGTCAATCTCTTGCTGATGGCAATCATCGCTCGAACCGCATATCGCCGCGTAGCAAAGCCCCATGCGAATAAACTGGATGCTGTTCTCGTCATAATGATCCTCGTCGGTATCGTTACGGGGGTTTTGGATAACGCGAAGACAGCATCCGCGCTTCCGCCCCTAAGCTTTTTTGCGACTCTCCTTTTTTTTGAAGGGAGGCTTGAGCGCCGCTGGCTCGTTGCAACGCTCATTGGCGGCTTGCTCTTCGCAGTCGTGCTCGCCCCGATTACACACATCTACCGAAGTTTGGACATCCAAGATCTTTCACTTAGCGATCGAATTGACCTTGTCCAAACTGAAACGGCGCGCATGATGAACGGCCACACGTTCGTCGAGTATGAGCAGTTCGCCTCCGAAGCGTTCGAAGGTGGGTACTACGACTACTTCGGACACGGCCAAGGGCAAATGCTGGTGGGACGCTACGCGTCAATTCAACAGGTGGACCCCGTTATTCATGCAATAGATGAATCGGGACCATTAGGCGGGGATGTTCTTTGGCCTGCAATAGGACGTTCTCTTCCAAAAGTCCTGAATCCAAACAAGCCGGCCGACATGGAAGCGTTCACAATCCTTTTTCGCCTCGGCCTTATTGGCGAAGGTGCCGGAAAGTATCCCACCGTCCCGCTCGTTGCCCAAGCTTATGCCGCCTACGGAATGCGAGGGTTGCTCCTTATCCCTTTGGCCACCTTCCTCGTTTTCATGCTTGCCCTAAAAAAGGTCTCGTGGGACCTTCAGAGAAACGTTTTCGCGATCTTTTTCTTCTGCCAGTTCTGCGTGGTGTATGTGAACCAAGGCGACTTCAGTCAGTACACCGGTATGGTTTTGCGAGGTTTCCCGGTATTCGTAGTCGTGTTCGTCGCACTTGAGCGAATTCATCGTCTTGCGACCGCGCGCGCTCGGCGGCGCCGTGCGCTCCTTGCCGTGAGTCGCTGATTGTTATTCGTATCGTACCCGTGTGCGCATGTCCGTGAGAACCCGACATTACATTCAATTAATCAATGCGAGTTACGTCGTGAGGGATCGCGCCACCCCTTTGAATGATCGTTTTCGCTCCCGAATTTACGGTGCATATGTTCGTGGTCGCCTCGAGGCGATGGCGCCCGAATCGATTGAAGGTCTTCGGTCTCGCGCGCCTTACCTGAGGAAACTCGTTCGCAAGTATTTTCCGGCGGATAAGGCAGCGCAAATCCTCTTTCCAGCACATTGGGATCCTAAGCTTAGAATTCCACGTGGACAAGTTGTCGCGGCCGCTTCTATAGTGTCACCTAAATACTAGTGACTCCAGCGTAACTGGACTGGCCACAGTTAGGCCGCAAATGTAATCACACTGGCTCACCTTCGGGTGGGCCTTTCTGCGTTCGCGAGTGGACCCGATAAGCTCATGGAGCGGCGTAACCGTCGCACAGGAAGGACAGAGAAAGCGCGGATCTGGGAAGTGACGGACAGAACGGTCAGGACCTGGATTGGGGAGGCGGTTGCCGCCGCTGCTGCTGACGGTGTGACGTTCTCTGTTCCGGTCACACCACATACGTTCCGCCATTCCTATGCGATGCACATGCTGTATGCCGGTATACCGCTGAAAGTTCTGCAAAGCCTGATGGGACATAAGTCCATCAGTTCAACGGAAGTCTACACGAAGGTTTTTGCGCTGGATGTGGCTGCCCGGCACCGGGTGCAGTTTGCGATGCCGGAGTCTGATGCGGTTGCGATGCTGAAACAATTATCCTGAGAATAAATGCCTTGGCCTTTATATGGAAATGTGGAACTGAGTGGATATGCTGTTTTTGTCTGTTAAACAGAGAAGCTGGCTGTTATCCACTGAGAAGCGAACGAAACAGTCGGGAAAATCTCCCATTATCGTAGAGATCCGCATTATTAATCTCAGGAGCCTGTGTAGCGTTTATAGGAAGTAGTGTTCTGTCATGATGCCTGCAAGCGGTAACGAAAACGATTTGAATATGCCTTCAGGAACAATAGAAATCTTCGTGCGGTGTTACGTTGAAGTGGAGCGGATTATGTCAGCAATGGACAGAACAACCTAATGAACACAGAACCATGATGTGGTCTGTCCTTTTACAGCCAGTAGTGCTCGCCGCAGTCGAGCGACAGGGCGAAGCCCTCGGCTGGTTGCCCTCGCCGCTGGGCTGGCGGCCGTCTATGGCCCTGCAAACGCGCCAGAAACGCCGTCGAAGCCGTGTGCGAGACACCGCGGCCGGCCGCCGGCGTTGTGGATACCTCGCGGAAAACTTGGCCCTCACTGACAGATGAGGGGCGGACGTTGACACTTGAGGGGCCGACTCACCCGGCGCGGCGTTGACAGATGAGGGGCAGGCTCGATTTCGGCCGGCGACGTGGAGCTGGCCAGGGAAAG
>JADMIO010852432.1_pt1 | contig 14051 bp, 10 predicted proteins | sample 8958161 | NCBI WGS metagenome assembly JADMIO01 (sample SAMN16585339, study PRJNA669376) | soil metagenome | isolation source: Crop rotation soil | place: USA: Cullars Rotation, Alabama | collected 2011 | reverse complement strand
CTTTCCCGCTGCGGCGGCCACCGGGCCGGGAACCGTGGGCGGCTGCTCGCCGCGCCGGATCTGGGCCCAGCGCAGCGCCTCGTGGGCCATGGCCGGGTGGATGCGCCACCGGTGGAGCTGCTGCTCGGCGGCCTCCACCGTCTCGCCGAGCTCGAGCAGGCTGAGGGCGAGTCGGCGCGAGCGGGTGCGGCGCTGCTCGATGGTGGGCTCCTGTCGGGCGGCGCGCTGCCACTCGTCGTGGGCATCGCGCAGCGGCGCGGGCAGCCGGGAGATCTGCGGGCTGCTGAGACCGGGCAGCTTGCGGCGGACCTCCAGCGCCTCGGGCCCGCTCGGACGGCTCAGGCGGAACTGCCCCGTGCGGGCCATGGCCCGGATGAACGGCGAGCCCAGCCCGCTGCGGGTGCCCAGCCCCAGGAGCCGGGCGGTGTCGTCCACCGACAGGTCGAACCCGGCGGGATGCTCGTCGAGCTGGGCGGCCAGGTGCCGCAGCAGGAACGTGGTGCTGGGGCCGAGGATCGGCAGCCAGAACTGCTCGACGTAGGGCGACCGGGGATCGTGGCCGAGCTGGTCGACCACCGGGTCGTCCCATGCGCTCACGTGGATGAGCGGCGTCTCGAACCGGTACTGGGTCGGGGGGAGCGACATGATGCCTCCATGGTTGGAGCGTGCGGGCGGGACTTCTCGTGCACTTTCATGTCTCCCGGGCCCGCGATCAACCCTTGCGCCTCATCCGGCTCTCGGGTCCGGGCCAAGGCCGCTCCGGTGGTGCTCGATGCCCGACGGTGGTGCTGCCCATGGGCAGCGGACCGGATCGGTCACATGGTGTCGACGGTGGTGCGCCACCAACGGCGGGACTTGGTGGCTCGGTCGCGGAGGTCCACCAGGTCGAACTCGATGCGGTGCTCGGCGGGCAGCAGGCGCCGGAACGCCTCGCCCAGGCGGTGGCTGATCGCGGCGGTCGGGTCGGTCAGCATGACCGGCCGTCCGGCGGCGATCGAGCGCTCCACCTCGCGTGCCACCGGGAGGGTGGCGTCGAAGTCGTGGGGCACGGTGGCCAGGAGGTCGTGGACCTCCACGCTGGCGTCGTGGTCGGCCCGGTTCAGCAGCAGGTGGATGCGGTCGCTCGGCACCTGCAGCCGCTCGAGCGTGCCCAGGTAGACGCGCAGGTTGCGCAGGCTGGGCACGTCGGGGGTGGCCAGCACCAGCAGCTCGTCGCTGGCGTCGATGGCCTCCACCACCACGTCGGTGAGCACCGGCGGGGTGTCGACGATGACGTCGTCGAAGTGGAGGCGGGCGGCGTCGATGAGGGCGCCCACGTCGGCCGGGCGGATCGCGCCCGCCGCGCTCGGGTCCTCCGGTGCGGCCAGCACGTGGATGCCCGAGGCGTGGCGCTCGCAGCACGCTTCGAGCCGCTCGGCCAGGCCGTCGGGGCTCACCGGGGAACCGTCGCCCACCAGGTCGGCGATGGTGCGATCGGGCCGCAGGCGCAGCGCGGTGCCCACCTCGCCGAAGCGCAGGTCGAGGTCGAGGACGCACACGGAGCGGTGCCCGTGGTGCGCGAGGAACCAGGCCAGGTTGGTGGCCAGGAAGGTCTTGCCGCATCCGCCAGAGGCGGACGCGACCGTGATGACACGTCCGTTTCGCATGGTGCCCACCTCGGGGGGAGCCGTGATGGGAAGGGAGGGAGTGACCAGGCCGGCCGTGGGGGACGACGGAGGAGGATGACTGGTCGGGAACTGGCCGGTCCCTGCCTCCCGTATTTGGGGGGATATGTCCCCTTCGGCGCTCCACGCGGGAACCTTGAGCGGGAATCCCGGCAGTGGACCGATTGTTGACTCCCTGGGTAGCCTTTTCCCTCCACCGAGACACAAGGACCGTCATGGCCAGCCTCCGCGAGCTCCTCGCCGCCACCAAAGCCCAGATCCGCGAGGTGACCCCCGCCGAAGCCGACGAGCTTCGCCAGGCTCCGGGGGCCATCGTCCTCGACGTGCGCGAGCCCGAGGAGTACGACCAGGGCGCGGTGCCGGGATCGCTCCACATCCCCCGCGGCAACCTCGAGACCAACATCGAGATGAAGGTGCCGAACCGCGAAGCGCCGGTGCTGATCATCTGCGCCAGCGGCGTGCGTTCGGCCTTCGCGGCCAAGACCCTGGCCGACTTCGGCTACACCGACGTGGCCTCCATCGGCGGTGGCTTCAACCGGTGGAAGGACGAGGGCCGCGACTGGAACATCCCCGCCACCCTCACCCCCGACCAGCGCAACCGCTACAAGCGCCACCTGCTCCTGCCCGAGGTGGGGGAGACCGGCCAGCAGAAGCTGCTCGAGTCCAAGGTGCTCCTGCTCGGTGCCGGCGGCCTCGGCTCACCGGCCGCGCTGTACCTGGCGGCCGCGGGCGTGGGCACGCTCGGCATCATCGACATGGACGTGGTGGACGAGAGCAACCTCCAGCGCCAGATCCTCCACAACATGGACCGCATCGGCGAGCGCAAGGTCGACTCGGCCAAGAAGACGCTCACCGCGCTCAACCCCGACGTCAACGTGGTCACCTACGACGTCCGCCTCGGGGCCGACAACGTCATGGACATCCTCGAGGGCTACGACGCGGTGGTCGACGGCACCGACAACTTCCCGACGCGCTTCCTCGTGAACGACGCCTCGGTGAAGCTCGGCATCCCGGTGATCCACGGCTCGATCTTCCGCTTCGAGGGCATGGTCACCGTCTTCGATCCCCAGAACGGCCCGACCTACCGCGACATGGTCCCCGAGCCCCCGCCCGCGGAGATGGCCCCGAGCTGCGCCGAGGCCGGCGTGCTCGGCGTGCTCCCCGGCATCGTCGGCAGCATCCAGGCCATCGAGACCATCAAGCTCCTGCTCGGCCTCGGCGATCCGCTGATCGGCCGGCTCCTCGCCTACGACTCCCTGGAGCAGAGCTTCCGGGAGTACAAGGTGCGGGTGGATCCCACCAACGAGATCACGTACGCGAACCGGGATCGGATCCAGGTGGCGGAGCTGGAAGGTCAGTGCCTCCCGCTTCCGCTGCAGGCCCCGCCGGGCGCCTGAGCGGCGCCACCAGCGCCAGGCCGGCCAACAGCGCGATCGCGCCCAGGCCCATCACCGGGATCCCCGACAGCCGGAGCCAACCGGGCCCGATGCTGTAGGTGAGCGCGGACTTGAGCGGCGCGGTCTTGTGCTGGGCCACCCACGTGGTGGCGATCGGGACCTGCCGGGCCTGGATGGCCAGCAGCACCCCGATCACGGCCGCGCCGGCCCAGCGGGTGCCCAGCCGCACGAGGCAGAGGGCCGACGCCGCTAGCAGCACCGCCAGGGCCGGGAACGCATAGCGGGCGTGGGGCCCGCCGCCGCCCGACCAGTGCTGGGCGATCAGCAGGATCACCACCACCACGGTGGTCCAGGCCGCGAGCCAACCCAGGGCAGTGGCTCGCAGCGGGTGGCCGTCGTGGTCACGCCAGCGGGGCCGGACCTGGTCGACCACCACCAGCGCGATCGCGACGACGATCGAAGCGATCACCGCGGCCCGCAGCCAGGGCCACCACTGGTACAGGTCGTCCGGCAGCTGGTTCTCCAGCCGGCGCACGAAGAGGGTGCGGATGGTCTCGCGCCACACCGACGGGTAGTGGATGATCGTCAACGGGCCGGTGCGCTTCTCGCGGAGGAACTTCTCCAGCAGGCGCTGCGAGCCGGTGGCATCCCCGTAGAGGTGCTCGTTGCGCAGGTACCACCAACCGCTCAGCACCAGGGCGGGGACGGCGAGGAGCAGCGCGGAGATGCCGAGCGATCGAGGGGTGGTCGGACCTTGGTCGTGGGCGACCGGCTCCACCGCAGGCTCGTCCTCGTCCGCGTCCGCGATCTCGGGCTCGGGCGCTGCGGGCGCGGCCGAGTTGCGGTGGAGGAGGCGGGCGACGGCCGGCAGCCGCAGCGCGAGCACACCGAACGCCATGGCCGCACAGGCCCCGGCCAGCACCGCGGTCATGGGTCGGCACGCGGCGCCGAGCCCGCACCACAGGCCGAGCAGCGCGACCTGCGTGCGGGTGGCCGGGCCACGGCACAGGGTCACGAGCGCGTCGATGGCCAGGACCGAGAAGAGCACGGCCGGGCCGTCGGTCACAGCGGTGCCGGAGATGAAGCCGACGTGGGGCGCGGCGGCGTACAGGCCGCCGGCCACCAGCCCGACCCGTCGGTCGCCGGCGGCCAGGTTGGCCCCCAACCGGGCCACCACCACCGCCGCTCCCACCATGCAGAACAGGTTGGTGAGGCGCAGCCCCACCAGCGGCCCGCCGGGCCAGCCGAGCGCCCGGCTCAGGGCCGAGGGCCCGATGGCGATCAGGTAGGGGAGCGGCGGGTTGTTGGCCACCCAGACCGTGCGGCGACGCTCGGGCTCCAGCCGCAGCCGGTCGCGGAGGGCCTGGCCGCCGTCCTCGCTGTGGATCGGGCTGTCGATCTGCGGGAGCCGGCCGCGCTGCAGGTCGAGCTCGTAGCCCACGTGGGCCTGCTCGTCGGCGTAGCGGTAGGGCGGGCCCATCCACACCTGGTACCAGCCGCTCCCGGCCAGCAGCAGGGCGATGCCGGCCAGGCCGATCCACCAGCCTCGCTGCGACCAGTTGGCATCCACGCGGCGATCCCTCTCCCGCCGGGTGCCGTCCCGGGTGCAGGGGGAGGGCTGGGCGGTTTGGGATGATTAGTCGGATTTGTCCGACTGTCGCAAGCGCGGGCGCCCCGCTCAGGCCGTGGGCGTGGCGTCGATCCAGATCCGGCGCGAGGCCCAGGCCAGGACCAACGCCGAGGCGACCACCAGCGCCTGGGTGAGCCCGGTGGAGAGCGGGCACCAGGCCATCGCGGTGCGCGCCGCGGTGGCCACCCCGACCCGATCCGCGCTCCAGAAGGCCCGCAGCACGGTGCGCCCCGCCAGGGCCTGGAGGGCGAGCGCGAACAGCCAGACCTGGCGGGCTCCCACCCGTCCGCCGAGGCGATCGAGCCCGATGGCGGCCACCGCCACCAGCGGCGCGACGGCGGCGAACAGGTACCGCCCCTGGACGAAGTTGAACCAGCCGGTGCGCACGTAGATCTCGTGGGCGTGCTGGGCCACGTAGGCCAGGAGGGTGGCCATCGGGACCAGGGTGATGGCCAGCGCGGCCCGGTCGACCGAGCCGGTGACGAGCCGACCCATCGGCGGGACGAATGCCAGCACCAGCGCGCCCGCGATGACGAGGCTGGCGACGGTCACCACCGGGAGCGGGAGGTCGGCCGCGTAGCGACCGAACGAGCCCCAGAACCGGACCGGCATGTGGTGGACGAAGAACTCCACCCAACGCCGGTGGTCGACGATCGAGCCTGGGGGCCGGTGCGGCGCGATGTCGAAGAAGTTGGTGGGGGCGATCGAACCGGTGCGGTGGAGGTTGCCCAGCCAGAACCACCCGCTCACCATGAACGTGGCCGCGCCCGCGACCGCGAGGGAGCGCAGGTGCTCGGCGACCCGGCCGATCCGGCGCCACGACCAGACGTGGGCCAGGACCACCCAGGGGATGAAGAGCAGGCCGAACGCCTTGGTGCAGCAGGCCAGGGCCAGCAGCGCGGCGATGGCCCGGGTGCGCGCCGGCGAGGGACCACGGGCCACCACCTCGCCCACAGCCACCGCCAGCCAGGCGGCGGTGATGGTGAGGAGGTCGTCGTTGTTGACCACCGCGGCGATGTGGGTGAGCTGGGGGATCGCGGTGGTGGCCAGCGACGCCGCCAGCGCGGCCTGCGGCGACCCGCCGATCCGGCGGCAGAGCGCCCACGCCGCGAGCGGGAGCGACGACATCAGGGCCACGTCGACCAGGCGCAGCAGGTAGGTCTCACCCGCAGCGTCGAACCCGTGGGCGCCGGGAACCACCGCCCGCTCGATCCGCAGCACCGCGGCGGTGAGCTCGTAGTACGCGGGCGGATGCTGGGGGAGCTGGTTGAACGGCACCCGCGGGTTCTCGTTGGTAGCACCCGGATCGTCGAGGTGGCGGCCGCCCATGTCGGGCTCGGGCCGGCCACCGAGATCGGGGTGGCGGGCACCACCACCAGCGTTGAGGTAGAGGTCGATCGCCCGGCGGGTGACCACACCCACGTGGTGCCCGTCGTAGGCCGGGTAGCGGGCATGCACCGACGCGTAGGCCGCGAGGTCGACGTGCTGAGGCTCGTCGGGTCCCTGGAAGAGGGGCACCGCGATCGTCCACAGTGCGGACGTGGCGGTGAAGAGCGCGCACGCCGCCCACACGGCGCGGGGCACCGCGTGCAGGCGCGCGCGCCACCAGGCGCGGCAACCATCGTCTTCCATCCCGCTGGCCACCCTAACGGGTGATCGATGTCCGAATTACCTGGTCAGGGGCCCGTGGGCCCTGAAGGGACCGGTCCGCCGCGGTCGACCGGAGGGCTCAGGGGCGAGCCGACGCGGCCACCATCGTCCACGGGAAGGGGCTGTGCACCGAGCGGACGTCGAAGCGGCGCCCGACGAGCTCGGCGAACGCCTTCTTGCTCCAGTGGTTGATGTGGCCCGGCGTGTTGCCGAGATCCTTGATGTACTTGCCGCGCGCCAGGTTGGCTGCGCACCAGATCGGCTCACGGGGGACCGAGCACACCAGGTCGCGGCGGGCCACCCGGCTGAGCTCGGCCAGGGCGAGCTCGGGGTACGGGACGTGCTCCAGGACCTCGATGCACAGCACCAGGTCGAACGAGTCGTCGGGGAAGGGCAGCTTGCCGATGTCGCCGAACAGGGGGCTGAAGCCCTTGCCGGTCCAGTGGCCGGCCAGCTCGGGATCGGGCAGGTCGACGCCGCAGAACGTGGCGTCGGGCCAGCGGGCGGCCAGGCGGGCGGTGACCTCGCCCTCGCCCACGCCCACCTCGAGGATGCGACCGGGCGAGGTGTGCGGTAGCGACGCGTCGAGGGCCGCGAAGAACCCGTCCATCAGCTTGCGCTCGATGGGGTTCTTGCTGGCGTACTTGTCGTAGGTGTTGCCGGTGGGGACGTCCTCGTCGACCGGCGCCGGGGTGCCCGTCGCGGTCACGAGTTCACCGCTGACGGCTGGTTCGGGAACGCCGACACCGGAGCTGCGGTGCCCACCGGCGCGGTGACCTCGGCCCGATGGGCCGGTGGGAACGTGGGCTCCGCGTCGCGGGTGAAGCCGGCCGCCGGTTGCACCTCGTGGGTGGCACGGGTGGCCCTGCCGATCAGGTCGGCGAGCATGCCGATCACGAACACCTGGAAGGCCACCATGAAGATCAGCAGGGTGTTGATCGCGACCTTGAAGTCGTGGGCGCTGATGTCGTAGACGAGCTTGCCCAGGCCGAGGAACGTGAACAAGAAGCCGATCGGCAGGAACACGCGGAACGGGTCGAACGACAGGGTCATGCGGATGACCTGCAGGAAGTACCGGCGGGTGTCGCTGGCCCAGTGGAACTTCGACTTCCCGGCGCGCTTGGAGTACTCGATGGGCCAGTACTTCACGGTGTAGCCGTGGGCCAGGAACGTCATGGTGATGGTGGTGACGCAGCTGAACCCCGGGGGCAGCTGGCTCACGTACTGGAGGGCGACGTCGCGGCGGAATGCCCGCATGCCCGAGTTGAGGTCGGGGATGGGCGTCTGCACCAGGTACGACGCCAGCTTGCGGATGGCCAGCTTGGCCGGCACCCGGAAGAGCTTGTGGGTGCCCTCCTCCGAGGTGCGCGCACCCACCACCTGGTCGTAGCCCTCCATCTCCCGGACGAGCTCCGGGATGAGGTCGTTGGGGTAGCTCATGTCGACGTCGGTCCACACCACCACCCGGCCCCGCGAGGCCCGCGTGCCGTACTTGCGGGCCGAGCCCGAGCCGCGGTTGGTGAGGAACTGGATCAGCCGGATGCCGTCGATGGCGCGGAGCGCGTCGCCGGAACCGTCGTTCGACCCGTCGTCGATGACGATGATCTCGTAGGAGAACTCCGAGGCGTCCATGGCGGCCCGGATGCGGTCGATCTCCTCGTGCAGGTGGCCCTTCTCGTTGTAGACGGGCAGCACGATGCTGACGTCGATCTCCTCGGCGTTCATGGCGGACGAGGGTACCGGCCGCGCCCGGCGAGCACGGAATCACCAGGGGGCGTCGCGTACGCTCGTCGACCGTGCCCGGTCGGTCCCGATCCCGGTTCCGGACCTGGTTCCGGGTGCCCTTGGTGGTGGTCGCGGCCACCGTCGCGTTCGGGTGCCTGGCGGCGGTGTGGTCGGTGGTGGCGCCGCTCGGCGAGGCCCCCGACGAGCCCGCCCACCTGGGCCTCGTCCTCCACCTGGCCGACGGGCACGGCTATCCCTCGTACGACGGACTGCACAGCCCGTCGTCCACCTTCCGGCTGTGCTCCACCTACGCCGCGGCCACCCGCGCCTGCCCGCGCACGGGCGAGGTGGTCACCGCCACGTCGGTCCGCCGTCACCCGGCCGGCGACGCCCCGGACAAGGGCACCCGGCCGGCCTGGGACGACGAGGGCGGCGCCGTCCCCGTCGGGCGCGCCAACCAGATGCCCCAGCACCCGCCGCTCTACTACGAGGCCATGGCCACGGTGCTGAAGGCGGAGCGCGGCCTCCATGGCGGGCCCTGGTCGCTGGACCGGGAGCTGGCGCTGCTGCGGCTGGTGAACGTGCTGCTGGTCTTGCCGATCCCCGCGCTGGCGTGGTGGGCGGCCCGGCGGTGCGGGCTCGACGACCTCACCGCCACCACCGCGTCGCTGGCCACGCTGGCGTTCCCCATGCTCACCCACATCGGGTCGACGTTGAACAACGACAACCTCCTCACCCTGTGCGGCGGGATCCTGGTGGCGCTGCTCGCGGGTGTCCTGCGGGGCGACCGCTCGGGGCGGACCGGGTTGGCGGTGGGCGTGGTCACCGGCGTCGCGCTGCTCACCAAGGCGTTCGCGCTCGTGTTCCCACCGGTGATCGTGCTGGCGTACCTGGTCGGGTTGCGCGAGGGCCGCGCCGAGGACGACGAACCGCCCCGCACCGCGGCGCGGTTCCTACGCCCGATCGCGTCGCCGGTCCTGATGGCCGGGGTTGCCACGGTGGTGCTGTCGGCCTGGTGGTACATCGACGTGCGGGTGCGCACCGGGCAGTTCGCGCCCACCACCGAGGACCAGCGGCTGAGCGCGGCGCTGGCCCCACCCGGCTTCCACCCGTCGGTGTGGGCCTTCCTCACCCGCTATGCCCGCGACCTCGATCAGCGGTTCTGGGGTTCGTTCGGCTGGTACTCGGTGCGGTTGTCGACCGGCCTGACCTACCTCCTCACGCTGGTCCTGGTGGCACTCGTCGGCCTGGCCATCGGACGCGGCTGTCGAGGCGAGGCCGGACCCGATCGGCTGGTGCTGTTCTCGCTGCTGGTACCGATGGGCGCGCTGAAGCTGTTCGTCATGCAGCACGCGTGGACGCTCTACGCCCGCACCTCCAAGTTCCAGTTCATCCAGGGGCGCTACCTGCTGGGCGGCATCGTCGGCCTGGCCGCGGTGGCCGCGCTCGGCGTGGTGCGCGCGCTCGGTCGACGCGAGGCAGCGGCGCCCGTGGTGGCGGTGGTGGCCGCCCTCGCCCTGCAGGGCTGGGCGCTCCACCGCTGCCTCGACGGCTGGTGGGGCGGGGACCGCTCGGCCATGACCGCGTGGAGCGGATGGCCGGGCGAGGTGGTCGGGGTGCTCCTCCTGGCGCTGGCCCTGTCGATCGTGGGGATGGGTGCGGCTCTCGTGCTGGCGCAAGGGGGCCACGTAGGGTCGGACGATCCATGACCGCCACCCCGACCGACCCCGCGGCTCCTGCTGAGCCGGGCGCGCGACGCCTCGCGCTCGAGGCCGGTGCCGTCGGGGCCGTCGCCCTGGCGTGGGCGGCGTGGTTGCTGCGGATCTGGCGGATGCCGAAGCGCATCCCCTACGACACCCGCAGCGACGCCACCCTCATCTCGGCCATGGTCAAGACCATCCACGAGCGGGGGTGGTACCTGAGCCAGCCCCGCCTCGGCGCGCCGTTCGGCCAGCAGTTCTACGACTTCCCCCACGGTGGTGAGACGTTCCAGCTCGTCGCCATGAAGGTCCTGGTGACCATCACCGGCGACTGGGGCCTCGCCATCAACCTGTACTTCTTCCTGGGCTTCGCGGTCCTGGCCGCGGTGACCTTCGTGGTGCTGCGCCTGCTGCGGTTCGGGCCGGTGGTGGCGGGCGTGGCCGCGCTCGTCTACTCGTTCATGCCGTACCACTTCACCCACGGCGAGATGCACCTGTGGCGGTCCACCTACTACTCGGCGCCGCTCGGCTGCCTGCTGCTGGTGTGGGCCATGGCGTGGCGCGAGCGGTTCCTGATCGATCCGACAGCCACGGGCAAGGGCACCCTGCGCGGCAACCTCCGGTGGCCCCGGGTGGTGGCCGCGGTGGTGATCGCAGTGGTGATCGGTGGCACCGAGACCATGACGAGCGGGTTCACCATGTGCCTGCTCGCGTCGGGCGCGGTGGTGGCCGCCATCCGCTGGCGCGAGCCGGTGCGCCTGGTGGTGGCCGGGGTGCTCGTCGCGGTCATCGGCGCCACGTTCCTCGTCCTCAGCTATCCGACGCTGAACTACTACCGGGCCTACGGCACCAACTCGCAGGCGGCGCGCCGGCTGGTGACCGAGAGCGAGCTCTACAGCGTGAAGCTCACCCGACTGGTCACGCCCCAGGGGGGCCACCGGTCGAAGACCCTGTCTCGCCTCGGTGCGCGCGCCCAGGAGCGCAGCCCGGTCCCGAGCGAGAGCGGCCAGGCCCTCGGCATCCTCGGCACGGCCGGCTTCCTGGGCGCCCTGTACGGCCTGTTCGCCGGGCGGGGGTCGCGGGAGGGTCCCGACCTGCGCCCCTACTGGGATCGATCCGCGCTGCGTGAGCAGGCGTCGGCGATCACGCTCCTGTCGTTGCTCTTCGGCTCGGTGGGCGGCATCGCGGTGCTGCTGGCCCTGGCCGGCTTCTCGCAGATCCGGGTGTGGGACCGCATCGTCCTGTTCATCGCGTTCTTCGCCATGGTGGTGGTGTGCGGCTGGGCCGAGCGGATGGTGGCGTGGGCGCGCGCACGGTCCACGTCGGCCCGCCCCGCGCTCGCGGTGGCCGCGGTGGCGGTGCTCGCCTTCGGCCTCTGGGACGGCATCCCGCCCTGGCGCGAGCCCTATCCCAAGATCGAGGCCCGCGCCGCCAACGACCGCGAGTTCGTCGGGCGCATCGAGGACGTGATGCCGAAGGGCGCGGCCATCCTGCAGCTGCCCGTGCTGCCGTTCCCCGAGACCGACCCGCCCGGGCGCATGGTCGACTACGACCCGCTGCGCGCCTACCTGGCCGACGACGGCTCCCTGCGGTGGAGCTACGGCTCCATCAAGGGCCGCCCCGCGGCCGACTGGCAGGTTCGCTTCCGAGACCACGTCGGCCCGATCCGGGGCATGCCCGCGCTGCTCGGCCTCGGGTTCCGGGGCATCTGGCTGGACACCTACGGCTACGCCGGCGGCGACCAGCGCGACATCACCGACCTCACCCAGCTGCTCGGGGCACCGATGCACTCGAAGGACCATCGCTTCCTGTTCTGGGACCTGCGCGCCTACCGCAAGGCCCTGCCCATCTCGGATGGTGACCTGTGCGGCGAGGCACAGCGCATCCTCCACGTCGACCCCCCGGAGTGCGGCTCGTGACCGGATCCATGCCCGACCTCGACGAGACCAGCGCGGCCCCTCCCAAGGCCGGTGGTGCGACGCGGCTGGTCACCATCGTCGGCCTGGCGATGGGGCTCGGCGCGGTGGGCTTCGTGGTGAGGACGCTCGTCAAGGAGTGGCCCAGGGTCTCCCACGAGATCCACCACGCGGAGGCCGGCTGGCTGGTGCTCGGCGTGGCGTGCGCCATCGGCGGGATGACGAGCATCGGCTGGGGCTGGCGAGGCGTGATGCGCGTGCTCGGCGTCGACGCCCCGCTGCGTCGGGTGATCCCCTGGTACTACGTCGGCGAGCTGGGCAAGTACCTGCCCGGTGGGGTGTGGCCGGTGCTCGGTCGCGGCGAGCTGGCCCGGCGCGGGGGCGTGCCGCGCACCCGTGCCTACGCCAGCGTGGCCATGTCGCTCGGGATCCTCTACCTGTCGGCGATGTTCGTGTCCGCCGCGTTCCTGCCGTTCGCCCTGTCCGGTGGCGGCTTCTCGCCATGGATGCTGTTCCTGCTCGCCCTGCCGGTGGGGGTGGTGATCCTCCACCACGACGTGCTGGCCCGTCTGGTGGCGCTCCTCGCCCGGCTCACCAAGCGGGAGATCAACCTGGAGATCCCGGCGTGGAAGGACTCGCTGCTGCTCGTGCTGCGCTACGTCCCCACCTGGCTGCTGATCGGCACCGCCACCTGGGCGGTGGGTCGGGCGGTCACGCCGGACCTCGAGTACCCGCGAGTCATGTTCGCCACCGTCCTGTCGTGGACCGTCGGGTTCCTCGCCATACCGGTGCCGTCGGGCGCAGGCATCCGTGAGGCCGTGCTCTACGCCGCGTCCGGGCTCACCCGCAGCCAGTCCGTGTTCACCGCGGTCACCGCCCGGATCATCTTCGTGGTGGTCGACGTGGGCGGTGCCGCGATCTGCGCACCGATCGTGCGCCGCATGCGTGGGGGCGCCACCGTGGCACCGCTGGCGGAGGGCGACACCCATCCGGACGAACACCCCGAACCGGCCTGACCTCCCGGTTAGGGTCGCCCGCAATGGAAGGCCTGCGACCGCTCGACGTCGGTGAGATCCTCGACGCCGGGATCCAGATCTACCGCCGGCGCTGGAAGACGTTGCTGGCCGCGGTGGCCCTCCCGATCGTGCCGGTGCTGGTGCTCACCACCCTGCTCACCTGGTCGGCCCAGACCGGCCGCAACCCCGGGTTCGACACCAGCGGCCAGGCCAACGTGGACCTCGGCGATGCCGGCCTGGCGCTCGTGGCCTCGCTCGCCGCCCTGCTGGCCTCGGTGGTGGGCACGTCCATCGCCACCGCCGCCTGCTTCCGGGCCATCAGCGGCGCCTACGTGGGCGACGAGGCCGACTGGAAGGAGAGCCTGCGCTTCGGGCTCAGCCGGTTCTGGCCGGTGCTCGGGGTCAGCATCCTGCGCGCCCTCGCCGTCATGCTCGGTGCGGTGGGGTGCCTGGTGGGCGCGCTGTGGCCCTTGACGATCTTCGCGGTGGTCATGCCCGCGCTGCTCATGGAAGGCCTGGGGGTGGGCGATGCGTTCGGCCGATCACGCCACCTCGTGCGCGGCATGGGATGGCGCGTGTGCGGCATCGTGGTGCTGACGCTCATCATCGGGTCGGTCCTGCAACTCGTGATCGCCGCTCCCCTCACCGCGTTGATCTTCACCGACATCAGCGGCTTCGGGGCCGAGGCCCTCCGGTTCGCCACCAGCCTCCTCTCCTCGCTCCTGGTGACGCCGTTCTCGGCGGCCGTCACCATGGCCCTCTACGTCGACCTCCGGGTGCGCAAGGAGGGCTTCGACCTCGCGCTCTGGGCCCAGCGCCTGGGGGCCACGCCGCCCCCGGGCGGCTTCCCGGCCAACCAGGTGCCGGTGTACCCGGCCTACGGCCAGCCCGGGGGGTACGGCGTGCCTGGTGGGTACGGCCCTGGTGGGTACGCCCCGCCTGGGGGATACGGCCCGCCTGGTGGCTACGGGCCGCCCGTCGGCTACCCGCCACCGCCACCGCCCCCACCTCCACCGCCGCCGCCTCCTCCACCTCCGCCTCCCGGCGGGCCGTCCTGGGGCTGACCGTGGGTCGCCCACGGGGGTTCCGAGCGGTGGCCCTCCTGGTCGGGGTCCTCGTCGTCGGTTCGCTCGGTGCGAGCCATGCCGCCGCGCAGGATCGATCGCTCACGCGAGCTGAGGCCGCTGCGCTCGCTCGCGACGCCGAGACCAGCGACGCCGCACTGCGAGACCTCCGTGCCGTCACGTCGATCGGGGGTCGGCGGGTGGACGTCCGGAGCGCCCTGGCCGACGTGGGCGAGGGGACCCGGCGCCAGGCCCGGCTCGGCGCCCTGGCGCGAGAGCTCGGGGAAAG
>JADMIO012727129.1_pt1 | contig 14052 bp, 7 predicted proteins | sample 8958161 | NCBI WGS metagenome assembly JADMIO01 (sample SAMN16585339, study PRJNA669376) | soil metagenome | isolation source: Crop rotation soil | place: USA: Cullars Rotation, Alabama | collected 2011 | reverse complement strand
CTTTCCCGATCCGCTCGCCGCCGCCCGACGCCTTCCCCGCCGATCATGTGCCGATCCCGGACCGCTGGCGGCTTTCGGAAACTTTGGGCCTGGTCCGCACGCGCTGGTGGGACCCCTATAACCAGAACACCCTGAAGGGCGACCGGCCGATCTGCGATCCGGCCGACGAGACCGAAGCGCGCGTCCACAGCCTCGGCTGCCGCGTCCACCGCCTGCTCGGCCTGCACGGCGCGGACTGGTTCTTCGTCGGCAGCGCGATCTCGGACACGGTGATCGAGCCCCGCTCCTTCCCGATCCCCGGCGGCGTGCAGACCACGACCGGCCCCGGCGCCGACGACGTGTTCGGCCGCGATCGCTCGATCGTCACTGCGCAGACCTTCATCCTCAGCGCCTCCCTGATCAAGGGCTCGACCGCCTATTTGCCGCCCGACATCGAATATCGGGTCACGATCGCGGTCCAGGCCAATTACGTCCACGTGCCCGAGCGGCGCCTGCTCAGCGTCCGCCCGAGCCAGCCGCCCAACCGCTTCGATTATGCGGTCGGCGTGCAGGAGCTCTTCATCGACAAGGACCTGCAGCACAGCTCGAGCCGCTTCGATTTCGCCTCGCTGCGCATCGGCATCCAGGAATTCCAGTTCGATTTCCGCGGCTTCCTGTTCCAGGACAACCAGCTCGGCATCCGCCTGTTCGGCAATCGCGACGACAATCGCTGGCAGTTCAACTTCGCCGGCATCTGGCGGCTGGAGAAGGACACCAATTCGGGCCTCAACAACATCCTCCAGCCGCTGCGCCACGACTGGATCCTGCACGCCAACCTCTTCCGCCAGGATTTCCCCGTGCCGGGCTTCACCAGCGAGGCGAGCCTCACCTGGAACATCAACCGCGAGCGCGGCAGCCTCGAGGTCGACGATAACGGCTTCCCGGTGCGGCCGGCCCTCATCGGCAATTTGCGGACTCGCAATTACGACGCCTTCTATCTCGGCTATAATGGCGACGGCCATTTCGGCCGGCTGAACCTCACCGTCTCGACCTACGGCCTGTTCGGCTCCGACCGGCAGAACGTCTTCACCGGCCGCAATGCGCGAATCGCCGCCTTCTTCGCCGCGGCCGAGCCGAGCTACGACTTCAACTGGGTCCGCATCCGCGGCGCCGCCCTGTTCGCGAGCGGCGACGGCAACCCGTACGACAATGTCCAGCACGGCTTCGACGCGATCTTCGAGAATCCGATCTTCGCCGGCGCCGACACGAGCTACTGGATCCGCCAGGCCATCCCCTTCGCCGGCGGCGCCCGCGCGGTGACCTTCACCGGCCGCAACGGCGTGCTGATCGACCTGCGCTCGTCCAAGGAGCAGGGCCAGTCCAACTTCGTCAATCCGGGCACGGTGCTGCTCGGGGTCGGCGCCGATTTCGACCTCACCCCGCGCCTGCGCCTCTCCACCAACCTCAACCATCTCTGGTTCCAGCGCACCGAGGTGATCGAGGCCTTGCGCATGCAGGGCACGGTCCGCAACGACGTCGGCTGGGACTTGAGCGCGGCCGTGATCTGGCGGCCGCTGCAGATCCAGAACCTCGTCTTCCGCCTCTCGGGCGCGATCCTGCAGCCCGGCACCGGCTTTCGCGACCTGCTGATCGATGCGAACCGCGACCAGCGTTATTATTCCGTCCTGTTCAACGCCGTGGTGACCTATTGAGATGCGTGTGATGCGGCTGACCAACCTGGCCCGGATGGCGCTGATCGGCGCGGCGGCGGTCTTCGTCCTGCTGCTCGGCCTGCCGCAGCTCAACGCCACCGAGCTCGAGAAAGCGGTGCCGCGCGACTACAGCCTGGTCCGCGCCGCGCCCGCCCCGCGCACCCAGGAGCAGGCGGACGCCGACGCGAAGAGCGCCGGCTGCGTCTCCTGCCACAGCGCCAGCGACGCGCATACGATGCACGCCTCGCCGGCGATCGTGCTGGGCTGCGTCGATTGCCATGGCGGCAACCCTTCGATCCGCCGGCCGGACGGCGCCGAGCAGGGCGGCTCGGCGTACATCGTCGCGCAGAATCGGGCCCATGTGCTGCCGCGCTACCCCGAATCCTGGCACTTCCCGTCGAGCGCGAATCCGGCGCGGACCTATGCCCTGCTGAACCGCGAATCGCCCGAATTCGTCCGCTTCACCAATCCGGGCGACTATCGCGTCGCGCGGGAGAGCTGCGGCGCCTGCCATATCGAGATCATCGAGGCGGCCGAGCGCTCGCTGATGTCGACGGCCGCGATGTTCTGGGGCGGCGGCTCCTATAATAACGGCATCCTGCCCTACAAGAATTACGTGCTCGGCGAGGCCTATACGCGCAACGGCGAGGCCGCCCACATCGCCTCGCCGCTCGGCGCCGCCGGCCTCACCGCGCGCGAGCGGGCCCGCGGCGTGCTCGGCGACCTCTATCCGATCCCGACCTGGCAGGTCGTTCCCCCCGCCGACGTGTTCCGCGTGTTCGAGCGCGGCGGCCGCAACATCAACACCCAGTTCGCCGAGGTCGGCCTGCCCAACCCGACGGGATCGATCCAGCGGCTCGAGGAGCCCGGCCGGCCGGATCTCAGGCAATCCAATCGCGGCCCCGGCACCGGCCTCCGAGTCGCGATCGCGGTGCTCAACATCCAGAAGAGCCGCCTGAACGACCCCTATATGTGGTTCATGGGCACCAACGATCAGCCCGGCGACTATCGCCATTCGGGCTGCTCGGGCTGTCACGTCGTCTATGCGAACGACCGCGAGCCGCGGCACAGCCTGACCTATGCGCGCTACGGCCGCGACGGCCAGACCGCGACCGTCGACCCGACTATCGCGTCGCTGCGCCAGGGCCAGGTTCGGCCGGGCGAGGTCACCACCGGCGAACCCGTCACCGGCCACGCCAATCTGACGGGTACGCCAAGCCCTTCGGCGCCAGCCGACGCCAATCATGCGATGGTCGGCGAGAGCGGCCACCCGATCCGCCACGTCTTCACCCGGGCGATCCCGACCTCGCAGTGCATGACCTGCCACATGCACCAGCCGAACATCTTCCTGAATTCCTATCTCGGCTACACGATGTGGGATTATGAATCCGACGCCGACCTGATGTGGCCGGGGCCGGAGAACCGGCTGCCGGCGCGCAACGCGGCCGAGGAGCAGAGCTTCCGCCACCAGCATTATCCCAATGCCGAGCAGGTCGTGCGCACGCTCGACCGCAATCCGGAGGGCGCCGCGCCGCGCGGCCTCTGGTCCGATGTCAACTTCCTGCGCGAGGTCTACGACCGGGTGAACCCGCTCGCCCGCCAGACCCAATTCGCCGACTATCACGGCCATGGCTGGAACTTCCGCGCGGTCTTCCGCCGCGACCGCGAGGGCAACCTGCTCGACGCCGACGGCCATATCATCCCGCCCGGCGATCCCGACACCTTCCGCCGCGAGGGCGAGGGCCTGTTCGTGCCGGTCGGCGTCAATCCCGGCCGCGCCGTCCACATGATGGACATCCACGCCCAGGTCGGCCTGCAATGCGCCGACTGCCATTTCGCCCAGGACGCGCACGGCAACGGCTTCATCTACGGCGAGGTCGCGAACGCGATCGAGATCGGCTGCCGCGACTGCCACGGCACGGTCCGCGACTATGCCAACCTCCATACCTCCGGCCCGGCCGCGCCGCCGCACGGCCGCGACCTTTCGGTGATCCGCAACGAGGACGGCCGCCGCCGCTTCGAATGGGTCGAGCGCGACGGGCGCCAGGTGCTGATCCAGCGTTCGATCGTCGATCCGCGGCTCGAATGGGTGGTCCGCCAGGTTCGCGACAGCGTCGACCCGAGCCTGCCGCCCTGCCATGCGGCCGGCGACCAGCCGGAGAGCGGGCCGCCCTGCTTCAACATCCGCTCCGCCCGCGCCAAATTGATGTCGCGCAGCGGCGCCGAGACCGGCCGCTTCGTCTTCGGCCAGAGCGTGCCCGACGCCGAGCTCGCCCACCCCGACAGCGGCATGGCCTGCTTCACCTGCCACCTCAGCTGGACGACGAGCTGCGGCGGCTGCCACCTGCCGATCGAGGCCAATTATCGCACCAATACCCACCATTATGACGAGGAGGAGACGCGCAACTTCGCGACCTACAACCCGCAGGTCGCGCGCGACGAGATGTTCCAGCTCGGTCGGCACATGACCACCAAGGGCAACATCATCGCGCCAGTGCGATCGACCTCGGCGCTCATATTGAGCTCGACCAACGTCAACCGGGAGCGGATCTACGTCCAGCAGGCGCCAATCTCGTCGGCGGGCTTCTCGAGCCAGGCTTTCGCGCCGCACTTCCCGCACACGGTGCGCCGCACCGAGACCAAGCAGTGCAGCGACTGCCACATCTCGGCGAACAACGACAACAATGCGATCATGGCGCAGCTGCTGCTGCTCGGCACCAATTACGTCAATTTCGTCGGCATGCATTCATGGGTCGGGCTCGAGACCGGCTTCGAGGCGGTCCGCGTCACCGAATGGGGCGAGCCGCAGGCGGTGATCGGCTCCTATCTCCACCGCTACGCCTATCCCGATTATTATCGCATCCACGTCGACCAGCATCATCGCGAGCTGATCAACTGGACCCGCGGCGAGGCCTTCGACCGGCACCTTTCCGGCGAGACCCACCCGACCGAGCGCTTCCAGAATGTCGTCCAGGGGACGAGCGACCGGGTCGGCTGCCTGCAGAATCGCGGCGAATATATGTTCGTCGCCGAAGGCCATGGCGGCTTCCGCGTGTTCGACATCGCCAGCATCGCCAACAAGGGCTTCTCCGAGCACATCGTGACCGCCCCCTTCTCGCCGCTCGGCGACAACACTCACGTCGCCTCGCGCAACGCGACCTGCATGGCGCTCCCGACCGATCAGCCGATCGCGCCTTTGCGCAACGAAAATATGGCGCACACGATGGTGCCGGGACCGAACGGGACGCAGATCTCCCTCCGGGAGGCCAATCAGGAGCAGCCCTTCCACGCCATCTACCATTATGCGGTGGTGACCGATGCCGAGGAGGGCATGTATCTGGTCAACGTCGACACCCTTGCCGACGGCGATCCGCGCAACAATTTCCTCCACCGCGCGGTGACCTGGAACGAAAATCACGTGCTCGACGGCGCCCGCCACATCACCTTGGCCGGCGATTATGCCTATATCGCCGCGACTGCCGGCCTGGTGGTGGTCAATCTCGAAGACCCGCTCCACCCGCGCTACGTCACCACCCTGCCGCTGCGCGACGCCCGCGCCTCGGCGCTCCAGTTCCGCTACCTCTGGGTGACCGATGCGGACGGGCTGAAATTGTTCGACGTCACCCATCTCGACCATCCGGTGCCGGTGCCTTCGGCCACCGTGCCGCTTGCGGATGCGCGCCGCATCTATGTCGCGCGCACCTATGCCTATGTCGCCGCCAAGGCGCAGGGGCTCGCGATCATCAACGTCGCCAATCCGGAGCGGCCGGGGACGCCGATGTTCGTGACCCTCGACGGACGGATGAACGACGTCGAGGACGTGGTCGTCGCCTCGACCAACGCCTCGGCCTACGCCTATGTCGCCGACGGCCGGAACGGGATGAAGGTGCTGCAGCTCACCTCCTTCGCCAATTCGAACACGGTCTACGGCTTCTCGCCGCGGCCGCAGCCCGAATTGATCGCCTGGGCGCGCACCCCCTCCCCCGCTCTGGCCGTCGCCAAGGGCCTCGACCGCGACCGCGCCGTCGACGAAACCGGCGGCCAGATCGCCATCTTCGGCCGCCTCGGCTCCCGCCCCTTCACCCGCGCCGAGATGGAGCACCTCTTCCTCAACAGCCGCGGCATCCCCTGGCGGGTCAGCGACACCGGCACGATGGACGATTGGGTCGGCCCGACCGCCCCGCAGGTAGCGTCGAGCCACTGATCCTCAGTTGTCGATGCAGGTTGTTCGTCTCCCCTCCCCGGAGGGGAGGGGTTGGGGGAGGGGGTTCGGCGGCCCGAGGATAATCCCAAACGCCCGACACCCCCTCCCTGCCCTCCCCCTCAAGGGGGAGGGTTATTCGTTCGATGCTATTCGCAAATGGCGGAGGATGTCCTCCAGCGCGCCGTCGAGATTCTCCATCACATCGCTGTTCCAATAGCGAATCACGCGATAGCCGTGCGCTTCGATCAGCCGCGTACGTTCGGCGTCGGCGATCCTTTCGACATCATGCTGCCCGCCATCCAGTTCGACGACGAGCTTCGCGCTTCGGCAAGCGAAGTCCGCCACCGCGTCCCCGATGGGACATTGCTTGGTGAAGCTGCGTCCCTCCAGCTGCGCGCGCCGCAATCGCGACCACAGCAGCATCTCGGCATCCGTCATGCGCCGCCGCAGCGCCCGTGCCCGTGGCGTCAGCCGCTTGCCCACTTCAAGCCTCCGCACGCTCCTTCTTGAGCATGCGCAGCAAGGCCTGGCGCTTTGGGATGAAGCGCGCGAGCACCTCGTGCTCCTCGGCGGTGTCGAAATGGGAGACGAGCTCGTTGCCGTTCCAATAATGGAGCGCGAACCAGGGCTCGTCGGCGACGATCATCGGCCGGCCGTCCGGGCGCTCGGCATCCATCGGCTCGAGGTCGAGCGCGACCTGCGGCGCGGTCGCCGGGCAGACGGCGAGCGTGGTCCCCGCCCAGCGGGTGACGATCGGCCGGTGGAGATGGCCGCTCACCATCGCGACGATGTTCGGGTTCGCCGCGACGATCGCGCGCAGCCGCCGCACCCAGGCGGCGCGCGGATTCTCGGTCATCCAGGAGAGGCCGGTCGCGAGCGGCGGATGGTGGAGGACGAGCAGGGTCGGCCGCTCGGGCGCTTCGGCGAGCCGCGCGCTCAGCCAGGCGGCGCGGATCTCGCAGAAACCGCCGCCATGGCGCCCGATCTGGAGCGTGTCGAGGACGAGGATGCGGACCGCGAACTCCTCGATCGCATATTGGATGAAGCCGTCCGGCGCCGGCAGGTCGGGAAACAGAGCGAGGAAGGGCTGCCGGCTGTCATGATTGCCCATCGCCGGCCAGACCGGGAAGGGCAGGTCGGCGATCGCCTCCCTGAAGCGGAGATAGGATTGCTCGTCGTCGCCATTGTCGGCGATGTCGCCGGTGACGAGCAGCAAATCGGGCCGCGGCTTCATCGCCGCGAGACGGCTCAACGTCCGGTCGAGCCGCCTTCTATTGACCTCGTCCTGATTGCCCGGATCGAAGCCGAGGTGAAGATCCGTGATTTGGGCGACGAGCACGCCTTCATCGTCCTCGCGCCGGCGCCACATTGGGTTGATCGACCCGGATGACCGTCGACTCCCAGCGCCGGCCGCGAACGCGCTGGCGCAGCAGCATGGCGGGGGTGCCTCCGGTCGCGTGATAATCGTGGCACATGGCGCAGGTCGAGGCGACCGGCAGGTTGGTATGCTCGCCGCCATGGCAGGCGCGGCAGGAATTGAGATCGGGGATCAGCAGATCGGTCGCGCTGTTCGAAGCCGGCGCATTGTGACAGGAGATGCAGGCGGCATTGCCCTCGAGCCGCGGCTGGCCGGGCCGCTGCACGATCAGGTGCTGGCGATGGTCGAACCAGCCGTGCAGCATGTAGCGGGTCGGGAATGCGACCGGGCGGATCCGGTAGGCGAGGCTGCCCGGCGGCGGCTGGATCACCTCGTGGCAGTCGAAGCAGGCGCCACCCTGCGAGAAGACGCCCCGCACCGCCTGGTCGGCGCGCATCCCGAGCGTGGCGCGGGCGCGGGCGAACTGGACCGCGGCGCGGATCTGGGTGACGTCGCCCGGCAACGCCCGCGCGCCGGGGCTCAATTCCGCCGGCCGCTGCGGCCCGCCGGCGCGGTAGAGCGAGAGAATGTCGCCGACCACCTGGGCCGGCGCGCCGTGGCGCAGGGTGCGCACCACGCCGCCGAGCTGGTCGAAGGCGAGACTGTGGCACATGCCGCAATCCGTCTCCATGTCGATCGGCTGGAAGCGGGTGCCGTCCGGCGTCGGCACGTGGCAGTTCGAGCATTGCAGGCTGGCGCCGAAGCCGAAGCGGGCGTTCAGCGTCCGTCCCATCTGCGCCACCCCGCCGCGCGGATCGAGATGCAGCGCGTGCGGGAATTTGAGGTTGCTCATCTCGCGCGGATGCTGGTCGAGCGAGACCCGCTGCATCTGCGGCTGCTCGCCGTTCCAGTTGACCAGCACCGCCGGCTGGAACTGCGGATGGCCGTTGGCGAAATCGCTGGCGCTGGCGAGGCGCGTGTCGGGCAGCCGCGCATGCAGGTCGGTGTGGCAGTCGGCGCAGAATTGCTGCTGGGTCGGCGCCATTTCCTGCGCGCCCTCATGCTCGCGGTGGCATTCGACGCAGCGGCCCGGAGTCTGGCCGAAAAAGGCGCCGATTTCCATGCGCAGGCGGCGGAAGCCGCTGAGGTTCGGCGTCGCCTCGGCGAGCCGGCGCGGATCGGCATGGTCGTGGATGGCCGTGTGACAGGCCTTGCAATCCTGGTCGCGGACCGGGACGAAGGGCTGGGTGTGGCAGGCCTGGCAATTATGCTCGAGGCTGGCATGGGCGCGGGACAGCGGCCCCGCATTCCACATCCGGTCGGGATGATAGCCTTGGGCATAATGGTCGCGGTCCGAGCGGCCCTGGTAGAAGGACCAGATCGGCCAGGCGAGGGTCAGGCCGAGGACCAGGATGACCAGCACCCAGGCCATCGGCCGCTTGCCGGGCATGACCGAGGCAAGCGCGAAACGGCGGACGTCGACCTTCTCGGCGACGGCATCGTCCTCGGCGCGCTCGATGTCGATCGAGACGTCGTGCGTGCCCGCGGGCACCGGCATGACCCGGAGCAGGAAGGGCCCGACCCTGATGTCCCCGCCCGAGGGCAGAGCGATCTGGCCGAAGCTGGTGGCGACGCCGTCGATCTCGATGGTGAGCCCGGCCTCGGCCGAGACGCCGAGCTGGCCGCCGCCGACCAGCTCCAGGGTGGCGTGATGAAGCGCGACCGCGAGGTCGTTGAGGCGGATGTCGCTATTGGGGTCGCGGCCGACGCGCAGCAGGTCCTCGCGCAGCTCAGAGCTGCGGATGATCTCGCGCCCGTCGGCGCTGCGGCTGATGAACCGGAGGAGAAAGGCCACCCCGCTGAGCCTCCTACCAGTAGAAGAAGACGCTGACGATGTGCGCCGCCAGCGCCGCGATCAGCGCGAAGGTCAGCGGCACATGCACGTAGAGCCAGATTTCGAGCAGCGCCCGGTAGCGGACGTGGCGGCGGATGCGGTTGAGCGCGCCCGCCTTGCGCTGGAGCAGCACCGCGACCTGATCGAGCACGATCGCCTGCTCGCCGCCGCTCGTCTCCGCGAGCCGGCCGCGCACATAGCGCAAGGCCCGCGCATTCCCACCCTTGAGGCCGCTGCCGGTGAGCCGCCGGTAGAGGCCGCCGCCGAACGGATCCTCGCCGAGCGAGCCGATCACCACCGCGCTGTCCTCGTCGGAGAGCGGCTGGGCGGAGATCTGGATCTGCTTGTCGATGCTCGCGATCGCATCGACCATCTGCGCGCCGGTGAGCTCGCCGCGATTGTCGCTGAGCGCGGTCGGCAGATAGGCATAGGCCGAAACGCCGTAGATGCCGGAGATGATGACCAGCATCATCAGCACGTAAGCGAGCGTGTGGATGTTCCAGTCGAACTGGAAGCCGGTGTGCAGGGTGGCGATCACGATCAGCGAAAGGCCGAGATAGACGTGGGCCGAGGTCCAGGCCTTCAGGGACCAGCGCTTGCGGGTGATCGCGCGCTTGCGCACGCCGAGCATGGTCAGCCAGAGGATCTGCAGCGCGCCGATCGTGCCGAGGATATAGCCGTACCAGCTGCCGCCATTCGGCCGCGGCTCGACGTCGATCAGCATGTAGGCGACGATCGCGATCAGGCAGAGCAGGGTCGCGATCTTGCCCCAGAAGAAGCCCTTGTGGCGGAGAAAGCCTTCGTGGCTGGCCCCGTCCTGGAGATTGGTGCGCTCGATCCCCCTGCTGGCCAAGCCCCTAGCCCCCTCTTTCCATCCGCGCCACGGTCAGGAATTCCTCGGGCGCGACCCGGATCGCGGCGCCGGTCGGGCAGGCGCGCACGCAGGCCGGGCCGCCCTCGATGCCCGAGCACATGTCGCACTTGATCGCCTTCTTCGGCGTCTCGGGGCTCACCCTCTTCTTGGTCCATTTCGACGGCGGCTCGCCCGGCCCCGGCCCGATGCCGGCGAGCAGCCAGGCGAACAGGTTCGGCTTCTTCGGCGGCACCTTGTCCATCCGGATCACGCCATAGGGGCAGTTCCGCTGGCAATTGCCGCAGCCGATGCAGGTCTCGTCGATGAACACCTCGCCGTCCGGGCCGCGGTGGATCGCGTTGGGCGGGCAGTCGGCCATGCAGTGCGGATGCTCGCAATGCCGGCACGAGGTCGGCACGTGGAGATGGGCGAAGGTCTTGCCCGCCTCGCGGTTGAGGCGGGAGAGGCCCTCATGCGCATCGGCGCAGGCCTTCTCGCAATTGTCGCAGCCGACGCACAGTTTCTCGTCGATCAGCAGCAGGTCGGTCGCCTCGCCGATGCCGTTGGCGACGAGGAAGGAGGCGACGTTGGAATAAAGGTCGATGACCCCGCCGAACCCGTCCTTGCGGTCCTCGATGAAGGAGGTGAGCTCGTAGCGCGCGGCCATGTCGCGCTGGAAGCGGCCGAGCAGGTCGGGCTTGGCCTCGAGCAGCCGGCGGAAGGCGTCGCCGCCGAGCTTGATCACTTCCGACTTGATCGCGGCGCGCACCGTCGCGGTGCGGCGGCCGCCGTCGATCAAGGCCATCTCGCCGACATAGGAGCCGGCCGGCAGATAGGAGAGGAAGACCGGCTTGCCGCCGATATCCTTCTCGACCACCATCGAGCCCTGGCGGATGACGAAGATGTCGTAGCTCTCGTCGCCCTCGGTGATGATCGCCTCGCCCGCCTTGACGTTCAGGATCTCGGCGGTGGCGAGCACCTCCTTGAGATCGTCCGCGGTCACCCCGGCGCCGAACATCTGGAGCAATTGCCGCTCGGTCGAGATGCGGGTGATCTCGCGCTTCGCGGCCGGCACCACCGACATCAATTTGAGCGCGGCGTTGCGCGGAATTTCGATCACGATCGCGCCCGAGGCGGCCCGCACCGTGGCGCCGCGCTTGCGGCCCGAGATCAGCCCGACCTCGCCGACGATCGAGCCCTGCTCGATCGGCACGGTGACGTTCGGGTTGGTCGGATCGACCTCGACCACGACATTGCCGTCGGCGATCGCGAAGAGCGAGGAGCCGGGCTCGTTGCGCTCGAAGATGACGTCGCCGGCGCGATAGGAGACGGGCTCGGAATCGAGCATGAACTCGCGCATCTGCAGCATCGACATCTCGTTGAAGATCGAGACGCGGCGGCGCAGGAAGGCGAGCCATTCGGTGACGCTGCGATGGCCGGGCAGGACCGAGAATTTCTTCTCGAGGATCGGCTCGTCGGCGGGCTTCAGCTCCACATTGCCGTTGATGAACTCGATCGCGTCATAGCCCTGGTTCATGCAATGCTTGATCAGGGGGTAGCCGGCGAGCGCGCCGATCACGTAGATGCCGGGAACGCTGGTCTCGAAGGTCGGCGACAGGGTCGGGTAGGAGAGCCGGTCGGGGCTCGAGAATTGGATGCCGGTGCCGGCGACGATCCCCTTGACCAACTTCTCCGGGTTCCGCGAATCCGGCTTCTCCTCATATTGCGCGCAGCAGCCCTCGACGAAGGTGCGCGGCGGCGCCGAGCCGATCCGGGCGATGACGCGGTCGCAGCGGATGCGCTGCTCGCCGTCGCGCGTGTCGAAGGTGATCCAACCCTTCTCGATCCGGTTGGCGGTCGATTCGCGCTGGACGCGGACGCGGCCGTCCGCCTCCGCCTGCATCAGCAATTTGACGTTGGCGTCCTTGGCGGTGGCGAATTCGGTGCCGCGATTGACGATCGTGACGGTGTTGCGCTGCTCGGGATCGGCGGCGAGGCCGAGCGCATTCTCGATGCCCGCATCGCCGGTGCCGATCACGACGATATGCTCGTCGATATATTCGCCGGGGTCGTCGAGCTGGTACTGGACGACCGCACCCTCCGCGACCGGGCAGCGCACCAGGTTCGGGTTGCCCTGGGTGCCGATGGCGAGAATCACGGTCTCCGCGGTCAGCGTCTCGCCCGACTTGGTCTTCAGCGTGAAATTGCCCAGCTCGCCGGTGATCGAGACGACCTCCGCATTGAGCTTCACGTTGATCTTGTGCTCGCTGGTCTGGTCGTTCCAGACGCCGAGGATCTTCTCGCGCTTGCCCGCCTCGAAATCCAGGTCCGAGCGCAGCACGAGCTGGCTCGGCGTCGCCATGACGTGCTTGCCCTTCTGATATTTGTAGATCGTGTCCGAGAGATGGTCGGTCTTCTCGAGCAAGATATGGCTCAGCCCGAGCTCGGCCGCATGCGCGGCGGCGCTGAGCCCTGCTGGCCCCGATCCGACGATGGCGATTTTGAAGTCACACGCCACTCAAATCGACCCTCCCCCGAAAGGCAGCCGGACCAAGCCGCGTGGCGCAAGAGCCCCAGGCGCACACCTTCTGGGCGGCAATCTAGCAGCTTTCAAGAGAGACGCCAGACTTGACGTAGGGTTTTTTGCCGCAATGATCGCGCCCCGAATGGCAGACACATCCAAGCCCTCGCGCCGGCTCAGCCCGGCCGCGCTCGCCCTCGGCCTCGCCGGCATCCTCGCCATCTCCGCGATCGGCTATGCCGCGCTCGGGCCGGGCCGCGGCGGCGACGCGCCCGCCGGCAATGCGGCGAGCGGCAATGCGATGGCCGCCGACCCGAACGGCAGTCTCGACACGATGATCGCGCAGCTGCGCGAACGGCTGCGCCAGGATCCGGACAACGACCAGGGCTGGTTCCTGCTCGGCCTCTCCTTCCGCAACGCCGGCGATTTCCGCCAGGCCGAGCAGGCCTTCCGCCGCGCCTCGGAATTGCGCCCGAACAATGCCGATTATGTCGCTTATCTCGGCGAGACCCTCCTGCTGCAGGGCGGCGAGGGTCACACGCCCCCTCCGGAGGCCGAGCGGCTGTTCCACCGCGCGCTGCAGATCGACGCCAACAACGCCCAGGCGCGCTACTATCTCGCGACGCTCAGGGATATGAGGGGCGACCATCGCGGCGCGATCGACGACCTCATCGCCTTGCTGCGCGGCGCGCCCGCCGACGCGCCCTGGGCGGCGCAGGTGCGCGAGGCGGTGCAGGCGATCGCGGCCCAGAACCATATCGATGTCGCCAACCGCCTGCCGCCCCCGCCTCCCGCCACCCATCCTGACAGCACCGCGACCGCGGCGATCCCCGGCCCCACGCCCGAGCAGATGCGCGCGGCGAACGCGATCCCGCCGAGCCAGCAGGACCAGATGGTCCGCGCGATGGTCGACGGCCTCGCCGCGCGCCTCCACCAGAACCCGCACGATGCCGACGGCTGGATCCGCCTGATGCGCTCGCGGATGGTCCTGCACGACGAAAATGCGGCCCGGCAAGCGCTGCAATCGGGCCTCGCGGCCTTCTCGGGCGACGCCGCCACGCAAGCCCGCCTGCGCGAGGCGGCGGGGCAATTGGGCATCCCGACGGGCTGACGGACTCGTTTTCCCCCGCTCATACTGAGTAGGGACCGAGCCTGGCGAAGGCCCGTATCGAAGGACCGTCCTTCGATACGCCGTTTCGACAAGCTCACCGGCTACTCAGGATGAGCGGGCGTTGATCAGAGGCGGTCCTGGGACCCGATCTACGAAACCCTGATCACCTCCACGCGGCGGTTCTGCGGCGCCGTGGCGCGCATGTGCGGAAGCGGACGGTCGGGGCCGTAGCCGTGGACGACCAGCCGGTCGGCGGCGACGCCGGCGCGGACCAGGAAATCCGCCACGGTCTGGGCGCGGCGCTGCGACAGGTCGAGGTTGCGGTCGCGGCGGCCGACCGCGTCGGTATGGCCGTTGATCTCGAAGCGCATGTTCATGAGCTGCGGCCGCAGCAGCGCGGTCGCGAAGACCTCCGGGAAAG
>JADMIO010549121.1_pt1 | contig 14052 bp, 13 predicted proteins | sample 8958161 | NCBI WGS metagenome assembly JADMIO01 (sample SAMN16585339, study PRJNA669376) | soil metagenome | isolation source: Crop rotation soil | place: USA: Cullars Rotation, Alabama | collected 2011 | reverse complement strand
GCCGCCCGCCGCCCCGCCGTCCGCGACGAACGCGTCGGGGTAGGCCGTGGTCGTCGGCGCGCCCGGCCCCGTGTCCTCCGTCGTGATCACGAGCCGCTCGTTCGCGCGCGCGACGTACCGCGCCGGCAGGAGCGGCGTCAGCCGCCGCGCGATCTCGACGCCGAGCGCGGTGTGGACGCCCAGCCACTGCGACCCTTCGAGGTACGGGTCCATCCCCGGAAACGGCGAGGGCATCGTGCGCGTGCGCTCCCTTCGTTCGCCCCGGCCCGATTATACCCGCCGCGCCCGCCCGGCCCCGCCATCGCCAATTCGACGCGCATCAATGTGATATTTTCCTTTCCTTTCGCTGACGGTTCGGTACACTCCGCCCCTCGGCGGCGGCGCGATGGGGCGCCGCCCGCGCGGGCTTCGCCCGTTCCTTCGGCCCCGCCTCACGCGACGGTCGCGTCCCACCGGTTTGGAGAGGGAAAGTGCACATGCTCACTCGTTTCCAGGGGTTGCTGCTCTCGTCGTTGGTGCTCTCGGCCGCCGGCTCGGCGGCGCACGGTCAGTCGGTCGTCTTCCAGAACTCCGGCACGTTTGGCCCGGGCGTGACGCTCGCGCCCGAGTCGGCCGGGGGCTCGGGCTTCGACGCCGCCGGCGACGACGTGACGCTCGCCGGGACCGCCCGGTTCGTCACCCGGATCGACGTCGGCACCCGGTTCAACTTCATGGAGAACCCGGGCGCGTACACCGGCTCGGTCACCATGACGCTCTACACCAGGGCCGCCAACGGCCAGGTGGGCAGCGTCATCGCGACCTCGACCGCGCCGGTGTCGTTCAGCGGCGGGCCGGGGATCACGCCGACGCAGCCGACGACGTTCCTGTTCCCCAACACGCCGGTGCCCGACACGTTCTTCTGGGCCGTCGCCAAGCCGGCCAACACCAACGCGTTCATCCTCGCGCTCGCCGACGACTCGACCGACCCGACCGACGGCCCGCAGGTCGGGTCCTCGACCCCCGACGTGATCTACCGGGACGTCGGCGCGTCGACGTTCACGGTCGACGGCTTCGGCGCGGGGTTCCAGGCGACGATCACCGCCGCCGCCGCCGTCCCCGAGCCGACGGTCCTCGCCCCGGCCGCGCTGGCCGGCCTGGGCCTGCTGGCCCGCCGCCGGCGGCGGGCCCGCCGTTTTGCCCCGGCCGCGGGCGCGGGGGTACACTCGGCGGCGCTTTGCTGGCCAAGGTTCACTCGTTCGTGCTGATCGGGATCGACGCGCTCCTGTGCGAGGTCGAGGTCGACGTCGCGCGCTCGGGGCTCGACCGGACGGTCGTCGTCGGCCTCGCCCAAGCCGCCGTCAAGGAGTCCAACGAGCGGGTCCGCCGCACGATGATCAACAGCGGGTATCCGGTCCCGCAGCACCAGTGCCTGATCAACCTCGCGCCGGCCGACGTGAAGAAGGAGGCGCCGAGCCTCGACCTGCCGATCGCCGTCGGCATGCTCCGCGCGACCAACTCGATCCAGTCCGAGCGCCACCGCGACTACCTGATCGCCGGCGAGCTGGCGCTGGACGGCCGGGTGCGGAAGATCCGCGGCTCGCTGCCGCTGGCGCTGCTGGCCAAGGAGAAGGGGTTCCGCGGGGTGATCGTGCCGCACGAGAACGCGCGCGAGGCCGCGGTCGTCGAGGGCGTCGACGTCCACCCGGTGACGACGCTGCAGCAGGCCGTCGCGTTCCTGAACGAGCAGTTGCCGATCGAGCCCTACGAGCTCGACGGCCAGCCCTACCAGTCCTCGCAGCTCTCGTCCCCGCTCGACTTCGCCGACGTGAAGGGGCAGGAGGCGGTCAAGCGCGCGATCACGATTGCCGCAGCAGGATCACACAATATCTTGATGATCGGGCCGCCGGGGACTGGCAAGTCGATGCTGGCGGCGCGCATCCCCGGGATTCTGCCCCCGCTCTCCCGCTCCGAGTCGTTGGAGACAACAAGAATCTACTCCGCGCTCGGCCTCCTTCCCGACGGCGTCGCGCTGATGGACGCGCGGCCGGTCCGCACGCCGCACCACAGCGCCACCGCCCAGGCCCTCGTCGGCGGCGGCACGATCCCCCGGCCCGGCGAGGTCTCGCTCGCCCACCACGGCATCCTGTTCCTCGACGAGCTGCCCGAGTTCTCGCGGTACGTGCTGGAGATGCTCCGCCAGCCGCTGGAGGTCGGCGAGGTCACGATCGCCCGCGTCCACGGGTCGATCAAGTTCCCCGCCCGCTTCATGCTCGTCGCCGCGATGAACCCCAGCGCCTCCGGCCACGCGCCGGCCGACCCGTCGCGCGTCAACAAGTACCTCGACAAGCTCTCCGGCCCGCTGCTCGACCGCATCGACATCCACGTCGAGGTCCCGGCCGTCCCCTACCGCGAGCTGACCGGCAAGCGCGCCGGCACCGACAGCGCCACCATGCGATCCGCCGTCGCCCGCGCCCGCGACACGCAGCGCAAGCGATTCGGCGACGCGACGAGCAACGCCTCGATGGACGCCCGCCACCTCAAGGCCCATTGCGACCTCTCCGACGCGTGTCTGCTCCTGATGAAGCAGGCGATGGACGAACTCGGCCTCTCCGCCCGCGCCTACGACAAGGTCCGCCGGGTGGCCCGCACGATCGCCGACCTGGAGGCGGCCGAGGCGATCGCCGAGCACCACCTGGCCGAGGCGATCCAGTACCGCCTGCTGGACCGGCGGTTTTGACCAGACTGCGCGATCGACGCGCCGCAGCCGCCCCGCTCAACAAAGGCCGTGCACGCGACATGATACTCCGATCGACCAACGCAGTTCCGGCACCTCCGCTCCTCTCGCTCGCCGCGCCGGCGGCGGTCCTCGCCCTCTGCGCGACCCTCGGTGCCGCCCCCCCACTCACCACCCGGCCCGCCTCGCCGGCCGCCCTCGCCGCCTCGATGTCCGCCGGCCAGTGGGCCGCGCTGCCCACGCAGGGGTACGAGGCGGGATCCCTCATGCGCGGCGACGACATCCTCGCCTACGCCGGCAAGGCCGCTTACGACCCGCGCTCGCGCCAAGTTCTGTTCGTCGGCCAAGTCCACTTGAAGGGGCCGCCGGTGTTCATGTCGTTCGCGGCCGAGGCGCTCCGCTGGCGGCGCGAGGCGACGCCGCCGTGGGCGGAGAAGCTCAAGTGGTACCACGCGTACGAGAACAACGCGGCCGACCCGGGGCGCGGGCAGTTCTACGTGCACCAGTCCGACTCGCGGCTCGTGCACCGGCTGGACGTCGCGAAGGGGACGTGGGCGACGCTCCCGCCGCTGCCGGAGGGCGCCTCGCACGGCCACGGCACGGCGATCGAGTTCTCGGCCGAGCGGGACGGGCTGCTCCGCGTGCTGAACGGGGACGCGTGGTTCTACTCGGTGAAAGACGACGCCTGGGCGCCGCTGGCCAAGCGGCTGCCGATGGGCCCGTACCACCACTTCGCTGCCCACTCGGCCCCGGCGGGCGTGGTGCTGTTCGGCGGGGGGAACGACAGCGGGGCGGTCTACGCGCTGGGCCGCGACGGCCCGCCGAAGCCTTGCCGGCCGGCCCCCGTGCCGCTGGGCATCGGCTGCTCGCTCACCGTCGTGGACCCGGTATCGGGCGACCTCCTCGCCCTCACCGCGGGCGCGAAGGACAAGCCGCCGCGATTCCTCGCGTACACGCCGGCGACGGACGCCTGGCGCGACCTCGCCACGGACGGCCTCCCTTTCGCCAAGTATGCCGGCCACAGCCTCTCCGCCGCCCCGCTACCGGAGGCGGGCGCGGTCCTGCTCTTCTCCTCCGCGCCGCTGGGGATGAAGACGTACCTGTACAAGCACGCCAGCCCCACCCCAATGGTTAAATGATCAGTTCGTTAAATGATTAAATATCTCCTCCCCCTTACCATCCCCCCATGCACTGGCTGCTCCACGGATCGCTGACCCCCGCCGTCGCCGAGGCGCTGACGCGCCACGGGCACAAGCCGCACGCGCCCGCCGACCTCTCGCTCGACCCCGCCGCCGCCCCGGCCGACGTGCTGAAGGCGGCGGCCGACAAGCAGTGGGACCTGGTCACCAACGACCACGCGATGGCCAACGCCCTCTTCGGCGACGACGCGGCCCCGTTCGCGCGCACGGTCGTGTTCCTGCAACTTGAAGGCGGCGACGTCGAGCAGGACGACGCGATCGACCGGCTGTTCGACCGGTACAAGCGGCTCTCGCCCCGCCGGCTCTACACGGTCACGGGGACGCGCGTGAAGGTCCGCCAACTCCCCGGCGCGTAGCGCGTCGATCACCCGCCGAGGTAGGCCTTCTTAACGTCGGGGTGCTGCAGCAGGTTGGCCGCGGCGTCGGCGAGCAGGATCGTCCCGGTCTGCAGGACGTAGCCGCGGTGGGCGACCGTCAACGCCATGTGCGCGTTCTGCTCGACGAGGAAGATCGTCGTCCCCTGCTCGGCGTTGATCTGGCGGATGATCTGGAAGATCTTGCGGACGATGAGCGGGGCGAGCCCGAGCGACGGCTCGTCGAGCAGCAGGACCTGCGGGCGGGCCATCAGCGCGCGGGCGATCGCCAGCATCTGCTGCTCGCCGCCGGAGAGGGTGCCGGCCCGCTGGTTCCGGCGCTCGGCCAGGACGGGGAACATCTGGTACGCCCGGTCCAAGTCCTCGCGCACCTGCGCCGGCGCGTCGTGCGGGTAGGCTCCGAGCTTCAGGTTCTCCAGGACCGACAGGTGGGCGAACGTCTGGCGCCCCTCCGGCACGTGGGAGACGCCGAGGCGGACGATCGCGTGGGGCGCGAGCGAGGAGAGCAGGACGGGGTCGGCGGCGACGGGGTTGTAATACTCGACCGCAACGGGTTCCGAACCCGAGCGCTCTTCATTTAGCCGCCCCGCTTGCGGGGCGCGTTGAGGTGCGTCCGCCGGCGCGCCCGAGCGATGGAGTTGGATTGACCCCCGTGTCGGGCGGAGCAGGCCGGAGATCGTGCGGAGGAGGGTGGTCTTGCCCGCGCCGTTGGAGCCGATCAGCGTGACGATCTCGCCGCGGTGGACCTGGAGCGAGATGCCGTGCAATGCGGCGATCGGGCCGTAGCAGACCTCCAGGTCGGTCACGGTCAACAGAGGGGCGGTGGTTGGGGGTTGGCGATTGGTGGTTTGAGGGGGGCGCGCCGCGGGCTGCTGGTTCTGGATCTCGTAGGTGTCGACGTCGAACGCGAGGTTCGGGTCGGGCGACGGGACCAGCTTCACCGGCGGCGCGGCCGGCTTCGCCGTCGCCTGCTTCGGCGGCGCGGGTTTCGGGACGACGGGCTTCGCCGGCGCCACGGCCGGCTCCGGCGCCAACGTCGGGTCCAAATCGTACGCGAACGGGTCCTCCACCTTCGGCGGCGGCTGCGGCTGCTTCTTCGGCGGGCGCGGCGTGCTCATACGACCGCCTCCCCGCCCGTCGGCTCGCCGAGGTAGGCCTCGATCACCGCCGGGTGGCACTGCACCTCGGCCGGCGTGCCGGCCGCGATCGTCTCGCCGTGGTCCAGGACCGTGATCCGCTCGCAGACGTTCATCACGAGCTTCATGTCGTGCTCGATCAGCCAGATCCCCACCTCGAACCGGTCGCGGATGAACCGGATCAGCCGCATCAGCTCCTGCTTCTCCTGCGGGTTCATCCCGGCCGCCGGCTCGTCGAGCAGCAGGATCGACGGGTCCGTCGCCAGCGCCCGCGCGATCTCCAGCCGCCGCTGGTCGCCGTAGGGCAGATCCCCGGCCCGGTGCTTGGCCCGCTTGGCCAGCCCCAGCGTGTCCAGCAGATCCATCGCCCGGTCGTGGAAGTCCCGCCGCTCGCGGACGAACGACGGCGTGCGGAGCAGGATCGACAGCAGCCCGTGCTCGGCCGAGCGGTTGAATCCGGCGATCACGTTGTCGATCACCGAGAGCTGCCCGAACAGCCGGATGTTCTGGAACGTCCGGGCCAGCCCCGCGTGGTTGATCTGCGCCGGCGGCAGCCCGGCCACGTCCCGCCCCTCGATCACGATCCGCCCGGCCGTCGGCGCGTAGACGCCGGTCGTCACGTTGAACGCCGTCGTCTTCCCCGCCCCGTTCGGCCCGATCAGCCCGACGATCTGGCCGGGGTCGATCGCGAACGTGAAGTCGCTCAGCGCCTTGAGGCCGCCGAACGCGAGGGAGACGTGATGGAGTTCGAGGGTGGGCATGTCGGGCGCGAGGCGCTTACGAACTGGTCCCGGCGCGCGACCGCCAGCGCGGGAGGAACCCGAAGAACCGCCGGCCGCGGAGGAGCATCGCGATGATCAGGATCGCGGCATACGCGACCATCTGGTTGGCCGCCAGTTGGGCGAAGACGGTGCGGACCCAGGGGTAGAGCACGACGGGCGGCGCGTCGGCCGGGCGGAGGCGGAACCCGAGGTAACCGGCCAACTGATCGACGCCGCGGACGAGGAAGTTGATCCAGAAGTCGGGCGCGCGGAGCGCGAACGGGAGGAACGTCAGCAGGACGGCGGCGAGGACCGCGCCCCAGAGACGCCCGAGCCCGCCGAGCGTGACCATGACGACGACCTCGATCGAGCGGACGAGGCCGAACTCGGAGGGGTCGAGGCGGGCCGGCTCGATGTGGGCGTAGAGCCCGCCGGAGACGCCGGCGAAGAACGCGCCGACGACGAACGCGAGGATCTTGAAGTGCGTCGTGTCGATCCCGACCGCCGCCGCGGCGATTTCGTCCTCGCGCGTCGCCAGGATCGCCCGCCCTTTGGCCGAGCGGGTCAGGCGGTGGACGACGACGACGGTGACGATCGCGACGCCGTAGACCCAGGGGAACATGAAGTGGGCGTCGATCTTCTCGTCGGGGATCGCGGCGTTGGCGTAGGGGACGAGCGACAGCCCGGTGGCCGCCCCGAGCGGCTTGGAGAGGGTGATCAGGTTCGTGATGATGAACCCGAACCCGAGCGTCCCGATCGCCAGGTAGTCGCCGCGGAGGCGGAGCGTGGGGAGGCCGACGACGAGCCCCGCGACCGCCGCCGCCGCCCCGCCGCCGAGCAGCGCGAGCAGGAGCGTGAGGGACTTCTCGCCGGTGGTGGAGACGGAGGTGAAGAGATCGACGAGCCACTGGATCGCGTGCGCCCAGACGAACGGGACGCGGACGACGGCGTTGGACCGGGGCACCTGGAAGCGGAACTCCGCCGCGCCGCGCCCGGCCATGGCCAGGTCCGCGACGAACCACGCGAGCAGGACGAGGAACAGGAACCCCGGCAGCCAGCGCGCCGCGCGCCGGGTCGAGCGGACGAGCGCGTAAACGATTGCCAGCGCGAACGCCGCGATCGCGATCACGGCCGCCAGCGACAGGAAGTAGAGCAGCGCCGACGGCTTCCGCTCGAAGTTCTCGGAGTAGTTGAGCGTCGCGTACCCGGCCAGGTACGCCCCGACGGCCATGAACCCGGCGTGGCCGAGCGAGAACTGGCCGGAGACGCCGTTGATCAGGTGGAGCGAGACGGCCAGCGTGACGTTGATCCCGATCAGAAGGACCAGCCGCAGCACCGTCGGGTCGAGGTTTGGGTCGACGCGCGTCCCGTCGGCCAGTTCGCGGACGACCGGGCCTTCGAGGTATCGCGCCGCCGGCAGCAGCAGGCAGAGCAGCGCGATGACCGGCAGGTTCCCCAGCAGGCTGACGAGCAGCGCCGGCATCCGCCGCGGGCGGGGGCGGTGTACGTGCGCGGGGGCGTCGCCCGCGTCCACCAGCGGCAGCGCGGCCGGTCCGTCGGACGGCGAGCCGGGCGAGAGGTTGGTGTCGGCCACGGACATGGGTGAGTGAATCAGACCTTCTCCGTCGTCGGCTTCCCGAGCAGCCCGGTCGGCTTGGCCAGGAGGATCACGATCAGGATCGAGTACGCGATCGCGTCTTTGTACTGCGACCCGTTGGGGAGGTAGGCGGCCACCAGCGTCTCGGTCAGCCCGAGCAGGAACCCGCCGAGCACCGCGCCGGGGATGTTGCCGATCCCGCCGAGCACGGCGGCGACGAACGCCTTGAGCCCGACCTTCTCGCCCATGAAGGGCCAGACCTGAGGGTAGGCGGCGACGATAAGAACCCCTGCCGCCCCAGCCATCGACGAGCCTAGCACGAACGTGAACGAGATGATCCGGTTGATGTTGATGCCCATCAGGGCGGCCGTGTCGAACCGGAACGAGACCGCGCGGAGCGCGAGGCCGGTCTTCGTGTTCAGGACGACGTGTCGCAAGACGAGCATGAGCGCAAGCGTGAGCACGAGCACGAGCACGAGGTGCGCGGGGACGTTGAAGCCCTTCGGGTTCAGCCCCGCGGCGGCGGCCCGGTCGCGGCGCGATTCGAACGCCGGGGTTTGCGGGGAAGCCGTCGTCGCGGCCGTTGCCTGGGTGGTGGGCGGCGGCGGGAGCGTGGCCCGCGGCACGTCGGCGGCCGCGGGCCGCGTTGCGACGGGAAGGGTGGACGCGGCCGGCCTGGTCGAGACCACGGCGGCGACTCGGGTCGTCGAGGCCGTGGTCGGCGGCGCGGCCGGCGCGGGAGACGGGGCGGTGGCGGGGAGGCCGGTGGCCGCCGGGGGATTGGTCCACCAGACCTCGGCCGAGGTGCCGATCAAATCGACGTAGAGCAACCGGCGGCCAAGCCGGACGGGGTCGAGGCGCTCGTCGGGCACGTCTCGAGTGCCGGGGAGGAACTGCGGGATGGCTGCGACCGGAAAGCTCCTGGGCGTCGCGCCGAACACCCGCTGCCCGCCGTACTGGAGCAGCAGCGACACCCCGATCGCCGTGATCAGCGCGTTGATCCGCGGCTGGTTGCGCAGGGGGCGGTACGCGAGCAGTTCGATCGTGAACCCCAGCACCCCGGACGCCACCATCGCGGCCAGCAGCAGCACCGCGAACCCGAACCAGAGCGACGTCGCCTGCGCGTGCCGCAGCGCACCGAAGGCCGTCAGCGCCGCGACCGCCAGGAGCAGCAGGATGACCAGGGCGAACGTGAATCCGCCCATCCCCGTCACCGCCGACCGGCCGCGCGCCCGCAGGAGGATGAGCAACACGGCCACGGCCGTCAGCAACCCCGCCGCCCCCCAGATCCACGGCCGCGCCACGTCCGGTGCGTACGGGAGGCCGAGGTACCCGGCCGTGTAGAACGCCGCGTACGCGCCGACCATGTAGACCTCGCCGTGGGCGAAGTTGATCAGCCGCAGCACGCCGTACACCATCGTGTACCCGACCGCGATCAGCGCGTAGATCGCCCCCCAGGACAGGCCGTTGACCAGTTGTTGGAGGAATTCGTCCATGAGGCGGGGGACGGCGCTCGTCTGGGTGGCATGGGCATGAGTACATGCCCATGCCACGCGGGTTGATCTGGCCCCGCTACTTCTTCGCCGCGTCGACCGACGCGACGAACTCCGTCTTCCCCCCGCCGATCTTCAGGACCACGATCGGCTTCGACGCGTTCCGGTTCTCGTCCATCGTGATCGTCCCGCTGGCCGCCGGGTAGGCCTTCACGTTCGCCAGCGCGTCGCGGATCGCCTTCCCGCGCAGCGTCCCGGCGTCGCCGATCGCCTTGGCCATGATCTTCATCGCGTCGTACCCCAGGATCGCCATCGCGTCCGGCGTCTTCCCGTTGTACTGCTTCTTGTAGCTCTCCACGAACGCCTTCACCGCCGGCCGGTCCTCGTCCGGCGAGTAGTGGTTCGTGAAGTAGCACCCGTCCACCGCGCGGCCGCCGATCTCGAACGTCTTCTCCGAGTCCCACCCGTCCCCGCCCATCAGCGGCACGTTCACGCCCAGCTCGCGGGCCTGGCGGCAGATCAGCCCGACCTCCGTGTAATACCCCGGGCAGTAGATCGCCTCGGGGTTGGCGTTCTTGATCTTCGTCAACTGCGCCTTGAAGTCGATGTCCCCCTCCCCGTACGCCTCGTCGGCCACGATCGTGCCGCCGTTCGCCTTCACCGTGTTGATGAAGAACTCGCGCAGCCCCGTCGAGTAGTCGTTCTTCACGTCGTACAACACGGCGAACCGCGTGGCCTTCGGCCCCCGCTCGTGCTTCATCGCGAAGTTCGCCATCGCCGCGCCCTGGAACGGGTCGATGAAGCAGGACCGGAAGATGTACTCCCCGACCTGCGTCACCTTCGGGTTGGTGGAGGCCGGCGAGAGCATCGGCACCCGCGCCCGCTGGCAGATCGGCGCCGCCGCCAGCGACCGCGTGCTCGCCACCTCCCCGATCACGGCGACGACCTTGTCCTGGTTGATCAGCTTCAGCGCCGCGTTGGCCGCCTCGGCCGGCTTGGACTGATCGTCCTCGTGCACCACCCGGATCTTCCGCCCCTTCAGCGGCCCGTCGGCGATCCCCCCGGCCGCGTTGATCTCCTGGACGGCCAGGTCGATCCCCTCCTTGGTGGAGATCCCGAACGTCGCGGTCCCGCCGGTCAGCGACCCGTAGTGCCCGATCACGATCTCCTGCTGGGCCCGCGCCGCGGGGCCGGCGGCCAGGCAGAGGACCAGGGCCGCGGCGCACGTCAGGAAGGTTCGCATGGGTGTACCCTGAGAGGAGTCCTTGTCGTCCGTCGGCAGATCGGGCCGCAAATCAGACCGTCGCCGGCCGCGGGTGGTTGGGCGGAATTTAGCGGGGTCAACCGGGGCACGCAAGCAAGCATCGCGACGGATCGCGGTCGGCGTCCGTGACAAGGCCGCGGGGCGTGGCTACATTGGCCCGTCGGTTTTCGTCCGGAAAAACAAGGAGTTGACGATGGGTTTGACGTGCCGGGGCATCGCGCGAGGGGCTGCTGGCGTCGCGGCGTTGTGGGCGGGCGCCGCGCGGGCCGACGACGCCGCGACCGCCGCCGCCTCGGACCACGCCGTCGCCGTCGCCCGGGACGTCGCGCGGGTCGTCGGCCGCGTCCTGGCCGACCCCGAGGCCCCCGTCTTCCACGCCGAGGAGCAGCGCGGCTGGAACGCCCCCGTCCAGTTGATGATGCAGCCCGCCGAGCCCTCCGTCTACGCCCCCCCCACTCCCCCTAGCGAGGCCGAGGGCGTGAACATGGGCGGCGTCCACCTCGACGTGAAGATCGGCTACTTCTCCGACCACCTCTACCGCGGCGTCGACCGCGCCAGCTTCATCGGCGACGTCACCCGCCGCGACCCCTCCCAGCGGGCCAACCTCCAGTTCGACGGCCGCCTCGAGTTCGACCTCGGCAAGCTCCCCCACCCGTTCGTCCAACTCTTCACCAACGTCCTGGACTCCGACCCGATCTCCAACTTCCAGGAGCTCCGCATCACCTACGGCGCCGAGTGGAAGGTCCGCCCGATCGTCCTGGCCGCCGGCTCCACCGTCTACATCTTCCCCGACCGCGAGAACCCCAACGAGGACAACGAGCTGAACACGACCGAGGTCTGGGGCCGCCTGACGCTCGACGACGCGGTGATCCTCCGCCGCGACGAGCCGCTGCTGTCGCCGTACGTCTACGCGGCCTACGACTTCGACCAGTACCACGGCTGGTACCTCGAGGCCGGCGTCTCCCACGACTTCGCGATCGAGAAGACCGGCCTGGTCATCACCGCGCTGGCCAACGTCGGCTACGTCCTGGGCAACGAGGCCTTCGCCGGCCCCCGCGGCGACGACACGGGCTTCCAGCACTACGAGGTCGGCGTCCGTGCCCGCTACAGCCTCAACACCGTCCTCAACATCCCCCAGCGCTACGGCCAGTGGGCCGTCACCGGCTACCTGTTCTACACCGACGGCCTCGAGGACGACGTCCGGGCCGACACGCAGCTCTGGGGCGGCGCCGGCTTCCAGTTCCAATACTGAACGCCTCGCCGCCATGTCCCCGGAACCCGCCGCCGCCACCGGATTCGTCCTCGGCCACCTGACCTCCGAGTACCTCCGCGTGCGGGTGCTGATCAGGACCCGCGACGCCGACGACGCGTGGGACGGCAACTGGCTCACCTGCGCGATCGACGCCCGGGCCGGCGCCTTTACCGCCCGCATGACCGCCCACCTGCGCGCCGAGGACTTCGCCCGCTTCCGCGCCGAGGCGGATCAGCTCTACCGAACTCTCTCCGGCCGGGCCGAGTTCTCTACAATGGAAGGCTGGCTGCGCGTCGAGCTCGTCGGCACGCCCCTCGGCCACCTGACCGCGCGCTGCGAGCTGATCGACGACTCCGGCACCGGCAACCGGCTGGCCTTCGGGCTGGAACTGGACCAGACCTACCTGCCCCCGTTGGTCGCTTCCCTCGACGCGATCATCGCCGCCTTCCCGGCCCGGCCCACCACCTGAGCCTCGCCCGCTTCGCCGCTCCGGCGCGTCATCCACGCCCGCGCCCGCATTCCGGACATCGGCCCGGGGTCTCCCGCCAGTCGTACCCGCACGCCGGGCACAGCCCGCGCGCCCGCCGCCGCCGGGCCCGGCGTTTGGCCAGCAGCCGCGCGGCGGCGGACCCGGCGGGCCAGGCGGCGAGCAGGAGCGCGGGGAGCCAGTGGGGGACGGCGACGGAGCTGCGGTCGACCGGCGCGCCGAACATGTTCGGCCGCGGCCGGGGCGCCCAGCGGAAGCCGAGCCGGTTGGCGAGCAGGTGGTCCGCCGGGTCCGTCGGCGTCGCGGGCTTCGCGACCCACTCGGCGGCCCCCCCCTCGGGGTACTCGCGCTCGCGCGGGTAAGGGCGGGCCCGCCACTCGTCGGGGGCGGCGGCGCGGGCGTCGGACTCGCGGCGGCGCACCCAGGCGACGACGCCCCCGTGCGAGACGAACTGCGTCTGGTCCCACCGCTGGGCCGGCGGCACGCCGCGGCGGACCACGACGGCGTCGCGCACGCGGTGGCTCCGCGCCCAGAGTGCTACGACCCCGACGCTCGCCAGCGCCAGGACCGCCCGCACCGCGACTGACAGGACGCGACGCACCGCCCGGCGATCCTACCGCGCGCCCGCCCACCCGACGTGATACCATCCGGCCGCCATGTGCCGCCGCGCTGCGCTGCCGCTCGCGATCGCCCTGCTTGCCTGCGGCCTGCTCCGGCTCGTCCCCGCCCTCGTGCCCGGGACCTCCGGGCCGGCGCCGGCCCCGGCCGATCAGGTCTCGTTCTTCCACGTCGCGGATCGCGCCGACCGCGTCGCGTTCGTGGCCGACCCGTCCGGGTCGGCGCTCATGGTCTTCGACGGGCTGCGCGTCGAACTCCGCCGGTCGGTGGATTCCCTCGGCCCCGAGCAGTCGTTCAACATCCTCCTGTTCGGCCGCGGCGGCCAATGGCTCGATCCCCGCCACGCCCTGGCGGGCACGCCGGAGGCCAAGGCCCGGACCCGCGATTTCCTCGACCGCTACTTCGTCGGCGGGGACGGCGGCGACCCGGTCCGGCTCCTGGGCCGGGCCCTCGACCAGCGGCCCGACGTCCTGTACCTCCTGACCGACGGCGACTTCGGCGGCGACGGCAACGAGGCGGTCCTGCGGCTCTTTCGCGGCCGGGCCGCCGGGGGACAGCGGACGCGGGTCCACGCCTTCGCGTACGTCGCCGACCCGGCGGACCTGGCGGCGCTCGACGACCTCGACCACGTCCGGGCGCTCCGCGCGATCGCGGCGGCGACGGGGGGGACGTTCAGCCCGATCGCGGAGCCGCACCTGGAGCCGTGAGCGCGGCGGCGGGGGCGACGTCCTTGAGCATCTTGACGTGGGGGCCGGCGGTGGGGATGTCGAAGGGGTCGGAGACGACGCGCCAGCCTTGTTTCTCGTAGAAGGGGACGGCGGGGGTGCGGGCGTTGCACCAGAGGAGAGGCGTGGGGGTGTGGGCGAGGACGGCGGGCTCGGCGAAGCGGAGGAGGCGGGCGCCGAGGCCGGTGCGGCGGACGGCGGGGTCCGTGGCCATGCCGCGGAGCTGCCAGGCGGGGCGGGCGTCGTACGTGTTGAGGTGGAAGGTGGCGCAGGCGACGGCCTGGGGGGAGTCGGGGGAGAAGGCGGCGAAGTGGTGGGCGGTGGGGGCGTCGTCGCCGTGGAAGATGGCGGTGTCGAGGGGGAGGCTGGCGCGGAGGACGGCGTGGCGGAGGGGGATGATCTCGGCGAGCGTGGCGGGGCGGATGAGGTAGGG
>JADMIO011482879.1_pt1 | contig 14056 bp, 11 predicted proteins | sample 8958161 | NCBI WGS metagenome assembly JADMIO01 (sample SAMN16585339, study PRJNA669376) | soil metagenome | isolation source: Crop rotation soil | place: USA: Cullars Rotation, Alabama | collected 2011 | reverse complement strand
GCCGCGACTTCAAGTCACGTGAATTCCAAGCTTCGGATCCCACTGTGCTGGAAAGCGGCCAGCACCGCCTGGCAGTGGCGATAGAACTCCTGGCCAACCTCGGTGACGGAAAAGCGCCGGGTAGAGCGCTCGATCAGCCGCACCCCCAGCCGGTCCTCCAGCCCCGCCACCCGCCGGCTCAGCGTCGATTTCGGGAGATTCAGCGCCCGCGCGGCCGGCGCGAAGCCCTGATGCTCCACCACGGCGGCGAAATAGAAGAGATCGTTCAGATCACGCATCGGATGCGCCCTTTTGGTCCGCGATTGCTTCTAGTCGTTCCACCGGTGGAACGTCCATTCCCGCCATCGGTATCTAATGCTGCGGCGGATAAGGGGCCAGATGGGACGGGTCAGAGGCGCTCAGGGCGAGCCGCCTCGCGCCTAGGAGGGCCAGTCCCATGAACATCCTGCACATCGACTCCAGCATTCTCGGCGAAGGTTCGGTCACCCGCACACTGGGCGCCGACCTGGTCGCCCGCTTCGCCGCGAGCCCGGGCGCCGAGGTCACCTACCTCGACCTCGCCGCCACGCCGCTGAACCACCTCTCCAGCGACCTGTTCGCCGGCCGGGCCGCCGCGGAAGACCAACGCACCGGCGCCCAGGCCGCCGACATCGCCGCCAGCGACAAGGCCATGGCCGACTTCCAGGCCGCCGACGTGATCGTCATCGGCGCCCCAATGTACAACTTCTCCATCCCCAGCCAGCTCAAGGCCTGGATCGACCGCATCGCCGTCGCCGGCGTGACCTTCCGCTACGGTGCGAACGGCCCCGAAGGCCTGGCCGGCGGCAAGAAGGTGATCATCGTCTCCTCGCGCGGCGGCATCTATTCCGAAGGCCCTGCGGCGACGATGGACTTCCAGGAGCAGTACCTCAAATCGGTGCTCGGCTTCCTCGGGATCACCGACATCGAGTTCATCCGCGCCGAAGGCGTGAACTTCAGCCCCGATCACAAGGTTCGGGCCATCGACGCCGCCCGCGGCGTCATCGCCGCCCGCGGCCTGGCCCGGGCCGCCTGATCACCCGGTCCAGGGCCTCTGACCTCTGAGGTCGGAGGCCCACCGGCCCGCCCAGCCGTCGCCGCGCCGCCAGAGCTCCAGCGCGCCGCCGCGTGCGAAGTCGGCTCCATCCAGCAAGAGCCTCCCTTCACAGGCGCCCGGCAGCCGGTCCACGGTGGCCCTGACCACGATCAGATCCGAGGCCGCGCACAGGCCACTCAGCTGTTCGTCCGTCGGCGCTTTGCGGCCCCACCAGCCCGCCACGCGCGGCGACAGGTTCCGCTCGGGCGTGCAGGAGAACCGGCCGCAGTCCCAGCGGGCCTCCAGCGCCGCCTGGGGGTCGGCGGGCTCGCTCAGTCCGCGCCGCCGGCTCCAGAGTCCTGCCGCGAAGGCCTTTGCGTCCGGCCGCAGCACGACCGCCTCCCTTCCCGTGCGCACCGCGGCGTTCGACCCGTCCGACGCGACCCAGACGTCGGGCGCCGCCGGCCGCGGCCAGATCAGGACGGCCGCGGCGAAGGGCCCGCCGAGCCAGCGCAGCTTGCCGCGCCAGAGGCAGACGAACAGCAGGCCCAGGAAGGACACGGCCAGAGCCGCCTGGGGCGCGCTCGGGACGATCTGCACCGCGTAGGGCAGGCGCGCGATGACGTGGGCGATGCCGAGGGTGGCCTCGACTCCCCAGCCGGCGACGATCAGGAAGGGCCGGCCCACGCCGAGCGGCTCGAGCGCGGCGCCCAGCGCGAGGGCTGGCATGGTGATGAAGGTCGAGAGCGGCGATTCCAGCGCGTTGGCGATCAGGCCATAGGCGGCGGTGCGGTTGAAATGCTGGATGGCGAACGGACCGGTGGCCAGTCCGGCGACAAAGCTCGCCGCAAGGCCTGCCCAGACCCAGGAGCCGAGACGCTGGGCCGCCAGGATCGGCCAGGGCGCGGAAATCTCGCGAATGCGGCGCGGCCAGACTTCGGCCAGCGCCACCAGGGCGGCGGTGGCCGCGAAGCTCATCTGGAACCCGGGCTGCACGACCGACTCGGGGCGCATGAGCAGGACCAGGAAGGCGGCCACCGCCAGGGCGTTGAAGGTCACCGCCCTTCGATCCAGCAGGATGGCGATGAAGGCCACGGAGGCGGTGATGGCCGAGCGGACGGCCGGCGCCGGCGCGCCCGACACCACCAGATAGACCCCGACGCAGACCAGCCCGACCCAGGCGGCGGTCTTCTTGCCGTCGACCCGAAGCGCCAGCCAAGGGACCAGGGCGATGAACAGCCGCGCCAGAAAGAACGAGAAGCCGCCGACGATGGCCATGTGCACGCCGGAGATGGACAACAGGTGCGCCAGCCCGGAATCGCGCATGTCGGCCAGCTCGTCGTCGGTCAGCCAGGCCTCGTGTCCGGTGGTCATGGCCACCGACACCCCGCCCTCCCGCTCGCCGATGCGAGCGACGATCTTCTGCGCCAGGTTCCAGCGCCAGGCGTTGATCGCCATGCTCCAGCGCAGGCTACGCGGCGGATCGTCGAGATAGGCCGCGCGCGCCGGTCCAAGGGCCAGGCCCACGGCGCCGATGCTCTGGAAATAGGCGTCGCGGCCGAAGTCGTAGGCGCCCGGCGAGGCCGGGGCCGGCGGGGCGTTCAGGATCGCCTTGAAGCGGACCGGCGAGCCCGGCGGCGGGGTCGGGCCGTCGAGGGTCACCCGGATTCGCACCGGCGTCTGTTCGGGCGACAGCCGCGAGATCGAGACCGGCGCGATCAAGACCTTGGCGCCCCGCTTGCCGGGGCCGGCGACGTCGAGCAGCCAGCCCTCGACATCCACGGCGCCGAGGTCGGCCGGGGCGATGGGCGCCGCGACCCGCATCTGGCGGACCTTGGACACCGCCCCGCCGGCGGCGACGCAGAGGATCAGCGCCGCGACGGCGTAAGGGGCTCGCGGCGCGAGCCAGCGGGCGACGAGGGTCAGCACCAGGCACACGGCCAGGACGCCGAAGACCAGCAGGCCCGACGGCTCGTGACGCAGGCCGAAATAGATGGCGCAGCCCCCGCCGAACGCGACCGGCGTCCACAGGGGCCAACGGGAAGCCTGGGCCGTTACCTCGGCGCGAATCGCCGCCCAGATCCGCGCGCCGCGCGACGCGGGCGCAGGCGATTGCACGTCAGGTGCGGTCGTATCCTCCGTGTCCGGCCTAGCCGCGCCCGCGTCAGGCGCTATAAGGGCCGCGCCGGCGCGCGCCTTGCGGCGGCCCTTCGTTCGAGACCCAATGACCTCCTCCCCCGTCGTCACCCGCTTCGCGCCTTCCCCCACCGGTTATCTGCACATTGGCGGCGCCCGCACGGCGCTTTTCAACTGGCTTTATGCGCGAGGGCGCGGCGGAAAGTTCCTGGTGCGGGTGGAGGACACCGACCGGGAGCGCTCGACCGAGGCCGCCGTGGCCGCGATCTTCGAGGGCCTGGACTGGCTGGGGCTGAAGCCCGACGCCCAGCCGATCTTCCAGTTCTCGCGCGCCGACCGGCACCGGCAGGTGGTCGAACAACTGCTGAATTCGGGACGCGCCTATCGCGACTGGCTGACGCCCGAGGAGACCGAGGCCGAACGGGCCAAGGCCATGGCCGCCGGCCACGCCTTCCGCTCACCCTGGCGCGACCGGGTGCGCTCGGACCCGACGCTCAGCCGCCCGCACGTCATTCGCTTCAAGGGGCCGGTCGATGGGGAGACCACGGTCGAGGACCTGGTGCAGGGCTCCGTCACCTGGGCCAACAAGGATCTGGACGACCTGGTGCTGCTGCGCTCCGACGGTTCGCCGACCTACAATCTGGCCGTCGTCGTCGACGATCACGACATGGGCGTGACCCACGTCATTCGCGGCGACGACCATCTTAACAACGCCGCGCGGCAGACCTTGATCTATGAGGCGATGGGCTGGGCCAAGCCGCGGTTCGGGCATCTGCCGCTGATCCACGGGCCGGACGGCGCCAAGCTTTCCAAGCGCCACGGCGCCCAGGCCGTCGGCGAGTTCGCGGAGATGGGCTACCTGCCCGAAGCCATCCGCAACTACCTGGCCCGCCTCGGCTGGAGCCACGGCGACGACGAGATCTTCACCGACGCCCAGGCCATCGAGTGGTTCGACATCGCCGACGTGGGCCGCGCCCCCGCGCGGCTGGACTGGGACAAGATGAACCACATCAACACCCATTGGCTGCGCGCCGCCGACGACGCGCGCCTGGCTGGGCTAGTGAACGAGGTGCGCGCTCGCGCAGGCGAGACGATCAAGGACGGCGACCTGGCGCGGATCACCGCGGCCCTGCCCATGGTCAAGGACCGCGCCAAAACCCTGCTCGAGCTGAACGAACAGCTGGCCTTCGTGCTGAAGGTCCGGCCCCTCGCGCTCGACCCCAAGACCGAGGGCCTGCTGGGCGAACATCACACGCGCGAACGGCTGATCCGGCTGAAGGATCGGCTGGCCACTTTCGAGAGTTGGGACGCCGAGGCGCTGGAGGCCGACATCAAGGCTTTCGCCGAAGAAGAACGCGTCGGGCTGGGCAAGATCGGCCCCGGTTTGCGCGGGATGCTGGCGGGCGGCGCGCCGGCGCCGGACATCGCCAAGACCCTCGCCGCGCTCGGGCGCGAAGAGAGCCTGGCGCGGTTGGAGGATGCGCTTTCAAGCTGAGCCGAGCAGGCGTATGACCGGTTCGCCGCGATCCTCCTCCCCCCTGTGATCGCGCGGCGATTCTGAGGATGAAGACGATGGACGACCAAAAACCTGTGGCCGGCGGCACGGCCAGCGTGACTGTGAATGGCAAGGCGCTGCAGCTGCCGATCCTGAAGGGGTCGATGGGCCCGGACGTGGTCGACATCCGAAAGCTGTACGGCGACGCCGACGTCTTCACCTACGACCCCGGGTTCACCTCCACGGCGGCGTGCGAAAGCGCCATCACCTTCATCGACGGCGACAAGGGCGTGCTGCTGCACCGCGGCTATCCCATCGACCAGCTGGCCGAGAAGTCGACCTTCCTGGAGGTCTGCCATCTGCTGCTGAACGGCGAGCTGCCGACGGCCGACGAGTTCGCCCAGTTCCAGCGCAACATCACCTACCACACGATGCTGCACGACCAGTTCGACCGGTTCTTCCAGGGCTTCCGCCGCGACGCCCATCCGATGGCGATCATGGTCGGCGCCGTGGGGGCGCTGTCGGCCTTCTACCACGACTCGACCGACATCCATGACCCGCAGCAGCGCGAGATCTCGGCCCATCGCCTGATCGCCAAGATGCCCACCATCGCGGCGCGCGCCTTCAAATATCATGTAGGCCAGCCCTTCGTTCATCCGAGGAACGAGCTGGGTTATGCCGAGAACTTCCTGCGCATGAGCTTCGCGGTTCCGGCCGAGGACTATGTGTCCAACCCGATCCTGAACCGGGCCATGGACCGCATCTTCATCCTGCACGCCGACCACGAGCAGAACGCCTCGACCTCGACCGTGCGCCTGGCGGGCTCCTCGGGCGCAAACCCGTTCGCCTGCATCGCGGCGGGCATCGCCTGTCTCTGGGGTCCCGCCCACGGCGGCGCCAACGAAGAGGCGCTGATGATGCTCAAGGAGATCGGCACGCCCGATCGCATCCCCGAGTACGTGGCCGGGGTCAAGGACCGCAAATACCGGCTGATGGGCTTCGGCCACCGCGTCTACAAGAACTACGACCCGCGCGCGACGGTCATGAAGAAGACCTGCGACGAGGTTCTGGGTGAGATCGGCGACCCGAACGATCCCCTGCTGCAGGTGGCGCGCGAACTCGAGCGCATCGCGCTCAGCGACGAGTTCTTCATCGAGCGCAAGCTCTACCCGAACGTCGACTTCTATTCGGGCATCATTCTTCAGGCGATGGGCTTCCCCACCACCATGTTCACGGTGCTCTTCGCCCTGGCCCGCACGGTCGGCTGGATCGCCCAGTGGAAGGAAATGATGGTCGATCCGTCCCAGAAGATCGGCCGCCCGCGCCAGCTCTACACGGGGCCGACGCTGCGGGACTACACCGCGATCGACACGCGGGGCTGAATGACCACGGGCGTCCGGCCCCTCAGGCCGGGTGCCATTCCCGAGTCGGGCCATTTTGGCCGCAGGCGCCAATGGACCACTGGCCGTCGGACCGGAAGCAAAGCTCCCGATCACCTTGAAGGCTGAGCGCCCAGAATGGCTCGTCGAGTTCAGAGTCTTCGTACGGATGCAATTCGAGAGAACTGTCGTCGTCAAACTCGAGTCGAACGCTGCCGGCCGGTTGAGATCGAAGTACACGCGCCAGCAGGCGGCCATTCACCCGCGCCAAACGCTCCATGAGCGGGCGTTCGACCTGACTCTCAGCAACCAACGCTGCGCGATCAAACAGGCGCCAGTCACAGTTGTAGAGCCAAAGGGTTGCCTCGCCGGCTGAATATGTGTGGACGCCTGTTCGCCCGCGCACAGTCCGAACATGCGGCGTCCCGAATTCCAGGGTCGCCAAGCTCTTTTCGCCAATGTGAGCACCCCAAGCGGGCAATCCGACGATTTGATCGAAAATAGCCTGGAGCGACGGGCTCCCCATCCACTTCACGCTCAAAGCCGCCCTTTCGCTTTCAGAACGCCGATCACGGCCTCCGCCGCCGTCTCGTCGGGATCACTGATCGAGCGGCCCATCTTCTCGAGCGCCTCGAACTGCTCCGCCACCTGGCGGGCGCGAAGGTCCGCGTCGTCCAGCCGCTCGCCGACCGCGGCCGCCAGCTTTTCAGGGGTGCAATCGGCTTGGATCAGTTCGGGCGCCACCGCCTTGCCGGCAGCGATGTTGAAGAGGGTGAAGAGCTTGGTGGTGACGACCAGCTTGGCCAGGGCGTAGGTCAAGCTGTCGATGCGGTAGGCGATCACCATCGGGCAGCCGGCCATGGCCAGTTCGGTGGAGACCGTCCCCGAGCAGGCGAGCGCCACGGTCGAGCCCAGCATGGCGTCGTGGCGCGCGGCCTCGCCGCGGACCAGGTGGGCGCGGAACGGCCAGGCGGCGACGCGCCCGATCACGTCCTCCGCCACCGTGTCGGCGACCGGCACCGCAATATGCAGATCCGGATGGCCGGCCTTCAACTTCGCCACCGCTTCCTCGAATGGCGGCATCATCCGGCGGACCTCGGAAGGGCGGCTGCCGGGCAGCACCAGCAGCACGGGATCGGCGGGCCCCGCGCCGATCGAGGTTCGAAAACGCGTTCCATCCGCATGTGAGAAGTCGGTCGCAAACGCCGGATTTCCCACAAAGGTTGTCTTGAGTCCCTCCCGTTCGAAATAGGGCGCGTCGAAGACGTGGATGGCCAGGAGATGATCGACGGCGCGGGCCAGGGTCTTCGCCCGGCCCGGCCGCGAAGCCCAGACCTGGGGCCCGACGTATTTTACGATCGGCATGCCGGGAAACGCTGCGCGCAGGGCGTGGGCGACCCGCAGGGTGAAGCCCCAGCTGTCGATGAGAATGGCGACGTCCGGCCGCTCGCGCCGGGCCAGTTCGGCGGTGTCCCTCACGCGCGCGACCACGCGTCCGTAGGCCTTCAAACCCTCGACCCATCCCAGGATCGACAGCTCCGCGATGTCGAAGGGGCTCTCGACGCCGACCTCGGCGAGCTTGGCGCCGCCGACTCCGACGAAGCGCACGCGCTCGCCCAGCCGCGGGCGCAGGGCCCGGGCCAGGCCGGCGCCCAGGCTGTCGCCCGAGGCCTCGGCGGCGACCAGCATCACGGTCAGGGGTTTGCCGGTCAGGGGCATTGCGGGTCGGGGCCCCGCAGGGCCGCACCCCAGACGAAGAGGCCCAGGCGATCGGCCGTGGCGATCACGGCCTCCCGATCGAGCACGATCAGGCCCCCCGCCTCCCCCGCGATGCCGGCGAGGCCCGCGGCGGCGGCGCGCTCGACCGTGGCGACCCCGATGGTCGGCAGGTCGACCTTGCGCTCCTGGATCGGCTTGGGAACCTTGGCCAGCACGCCCTTGCGCGCACCGGGCGCGCCGCGCAGGCGCTCGGGCAGCTCAGCCACGCGCCGCAGCATGGCGTCGGTGCCTTCCTGGGCCTCGACCGCCAGCACCAGGCCGTCGCAGACCACCGCGCCCTGGCCGACATCGAGCTGGCCGATGGCCATGGCCACGTCCATGGCCTTGGCCGCATCCGCCATCTGGCCCGCGTCCGGGCGGACCCGACCGAGCGCGCCCTCAGCCAAGGTCAGGCCGGTCATCGCCTCGTTGGGCCCCTCGATGCGGAAGCCTTCCTTTTCGAACAGGCCGAGCATGTAGCGCAGCAGGGCGTCGTCGCCCGAGCGGGCCGCGGCGATGGCGCCGGGCAGGATGGTCAGACCTTTGAAGTCCGGCTTCAGCGACGCGAAGTCCGGGCGGTTGACCTGGCCGGCGAAACAGACCGCCCCCACGCCGGCCTTCTTCAGAGCATCGACACAGTGGCCGAACTCCGCGATGCCGAGATCCGCGCCGGGGAACGGCTTCAGCGCCTCGCCGGCGAAGCCCTTCAGCCGGATCACGAACAGCTTGCGGCCGGCCTTCTGGCAGAAGTTGGCGACCTCGAGCGGCAGGGCGCCGCCGCCGGCGATGATGCCGAGCGGAGTCATGTCAATCCGACGGCAGGCAGAGCGGCCGCGCCCCATCGGCGCGGATGAAGTCGACGATCTCGCTGACTTCCGGCGAATGGGCGTAGGCCTCCGCCACGTCGTCCAGGCGCTCCTGGAAGGTGCCCTCGGGCCCGAACAGCAGCCGGTACGCGGCGCGCAGGTCGTTGATGGTTTCGCGCGAGAAGCCACGGCGCTTCAGGCCCACGAGGTTCAGGCCCTCGAGGTGGGCGTGGTTGCCCCAGACCGATCCGTAGGGGATCACGTCCTTGGTCACGGCCGCGAGGCCGCCGACGAAGGTGTACCGGCCGACGCGCGTGTGCTGGTGCACCGCGGACAGCCCGCCGAGGAACACGAAGTCGCCGAGCTTCACATGGCCGCCCAGGGTGGCGTTGTTGGCGAAGACGACGTTGTTTCCCACCACGCAGTCGTGGGCCACGTGGGCGCCGACCATGTAGAGGCCATTGTCGCCGATTGTGGTGACCCCCGCGCCCATGGCCGTTCCGGTGTGGAAGGTCACGTGCTCGCGGACGATGTTGTTCTTGCCCACGATCAGGCGGGTGTCCTCGCCCTTGTGGCCCAGGTGCTGGGGCGCGGCGCCCAGGCAGGCGAAGGCGTGGATCTCGTTGCCCTCGCCGATGTCGGTGAAGCCCTCGATGACCGCGTGGGAGATGAGCCGCACGCGCGCACCGAGCGTCACCTTCGGCCCCACGATGCAGTAAGGGCCGACCTCGACGTCGTCGGCCAGCCTGGCGCCATCGTGGATGATGGCGGTCGGGTGGATCTTCGGCATCAGACCACCAGGGCCGAGAATTCGGTCTCCGCCGCCACGCGGTCGCCGACGTAGGCCACGCCCTTGAATTTGAACAGGTCGCCGCGGTGGCGCAGGACGTGGACCTTCAGCTGAAGGGTGTCGCCCGGCCGCACCGGTGAGCGGAACTTGGCCTCGCTGATCGAGGTGAAGAAGATGGTCCGCCCGGTGGTGTCCGCGTTGAGCGATTTCGACATCAGCACGCCGCCCGCCTGGCCCAGGGCCTCCACGATCAGCACGCCCGGCATGACCGGGTTTTCGGGAAAGTGGCCCTGGAAGAACGGTTCGTTGTGCGTGACGTTCTTGATGCCCACGATCGAGGTGTTGGGACGATAATCCTCCGCCCGGTCGATCAGCAGGAACGGATAGCGGTGCGGAATCCGGCGAAGGACTTCCGCATAGTCGATGTCCGGACCCCGGGCGTCCGGCGAGGAATCACTCATCGCCCATCAATCCTTGTCGCGAGATGTCGCCTGTTTGGAGAGCCAGGCGGCTTCGCGCAACCATTGTCTGATCGGAAGGGCCGGAAAACCCGCGACGGTCTCTCCGGGGCCGAGGTCGCGCATCACTCCCGCCTGACCCGCGATGCTGGCGCCGTCGCCGATCTTGATGTGGGGGGCGACGCCGGCCTGGCCGCCGAACTGGACGCCGTCCCCGATCACCGCGGAGCCGGAAATCCCGACGTGGGCGGCGACAGCGCAGTTGCGGCCCAGCACCACATTGTGGGCGATCTGGACCAGATTATCGATCTTGGTGTTCTCGCCCAGAATGGTGTCGGACCACGCGCCGCGGTCGACGCTGGAGTTGGCGCCGATGCTGACGCCGTCCTGGAGAATGACCCGGCCGAGCTGAGGCACGTCCATCGCGCCCTTGGCCCCGGCCGCGACGCCGAAGCCGGGCTCTCCGATCACCACCCCGGACGCGATCCGCACCCCGTCGCCGATCAGGGCGAAGCCGATGGTGACATTGGCGCCGATCTCGCAATTGCGGCCGATGCTGACGCCGGGCCCGACGGTGCTGTTGGGTCCGATGAAGGTCCCGGCGCCGATGCGGGCCCCGGCGGCGACCACCACCCCCGGCGCCAGGACCGCCCCGGCCTCGATGTCCGAGTCCGGATGGATCGCGGGGCCAGGCTGGAAACGCACGATCGGGTGCAGGCGCGCCGCGGCGATCGACCAGGCCGCCTGAGGCGACGAGGTGATCAGGACGGCGACGCCCTCCGGCGCGAACTCGCGGAAGCCTTCCGGCAGGAAGACCGCCGCGGCGGCTGTCGACTTCAGGTCGGCGAGGTAGCGGCGGTCGGAAAAGAACGAAACGCTCCGCCCGTCGGCGTGGACGAGCGGAGCGGCGGTTTCGATCGGAAGGACGCCGTGAGCGGGATCGCACGCGACCCCGCACAGGGCGCTGAGGTCCGCCAGGGAGATGGGGCCCGCATGTTCAAAGAATCTGCGGTCAGGCATCGTCTCTGGCGGCGTCTATCAGTGCTTCACCGGCGCGCCGGCCGGAGCCGCAGCCGGGGCGGCGGCAGGGGCTGCCGGACGCGGGGCGGCCGCGAGCGACGGAGCGCCGGCCTGGCCCTGGGCCGCTTCGAGGTTGAAGTTGGCCAGCACGTTCAGCTTGTCCGGAGTCGGCAGCTTGGCGTTGAAGCGGGTCTGGGTGTCCGGGGTGATGTTGAACGCCGGGTTGGGGATCGCCAGCACCGCCGACTGCGGCAGCAGAAGGCCGCAGTGGTGAGCCTGGACAGCCTCCACGATCGAGCCTTCCACGCCGCCCTGAACTTCAGGCACGACCTGGGAATACTGGGTGCGCCGGGTCAGGTCGACCTGCTGGCGCAGCGGAAGTGTCGCCTGGCTCCAGGCGCGCAGACGCGTCTGATAGGCCTCGTAGCGCTTCTTCTGCTCGTCGGTGAGTTGGGTGTTGGGCGCCAGGGTGCGGAAATAGTTCTCTTCCTGCTGGATCGCGGTCGCTTCAGCCATGAAGGGCTGCATCTGCGGGTCCGAGAGCTGCTTGAGGCGCGCTTCGATGATCGCGCCGATCGGCGACTTGGCGACGATTTCGACGGGATCGGCCACGACGCAGACCTGGGTGCCGGTCGAGGAGACCGCACCGCCGCCGGGGGCCGCTGCGGCGGCGGGAGCCGCCGCGCGCTTGGCGGCAGGCTTGGCCTGGGCCGCGCCCGCGAGTGCGAGGGCGGAGACGAGGCCGAGGGTGACGGCCTGGATGGGGAGTTTCATGAGTTTAGAACTGCCTGAAGGTTGAGAACCGGAAGAGCTCGGTCTTGTCATAGTCCTTCTTGGCCAAAACTTGGCTGAAGTCGAACTGGACCGGCCCCATGGGCGACTTCCATTTAACACTGAGGCCGGCCGAAGCGCGAAGCGACAGGTCGTCACGGACATTGGGATTGACGATCGGAATACCGCCGACGACCTCGCGCTTGAACTTTCCGTCCAGCACGCCGAGCGTTCCGAAGTCGGCGAACAGCGCGGTCTTGATGCCGTACTCGTCCGGCAGGCCGGTCGGGAAGGTCATCTCGAGCGTGCCCACGGCGTAGGCGTTGCCGCCCAGCGCATCGTTGGTCGACGTGTCGCGCGGGCCGATGCCGGCGGTCTGGAAGCCGCGGAAGCTGTTGCCGCCCTTGAAGAAGCGGTCGTTGATCCGCACCGCGTCCCCGTTCCAGGCGTTGATGAAGCCGGCCGAGGTATCCAGGCTCACCACCCACTTGGGCCACAGGCCGTAGTAGAAGCTCGCCTCGACCTCGGTGCGGATGTAGCTCACGTCGCCGCCGAGACCCGCGACGTCCTGGCGCCACGAACCACGCCAGCCGCGGGTCGGATTGATCGGGTCGTTCCGGTAGTCGGTGTTGAAGGTGTAGCCGACCAGCGAGGTCAGGAAGGTGCCGCGCTGTTCGCAAAGCGTCGGCGACTGCGAGCAGAAGCTGTCGTCCACCTGCACGGCGTTCGACTGCAGCTGGTAGCGGGTGTTGAGATAGGTCCGCGCATTGAGCGGGAAGCCCAGGCGCACGCCCCCGCCGGTCGAGGTCGAGACGAAGTTGGCCTGGCCGGAGAAGTCGTAGCGGTAGCTGAACAGGTCGGCGCCGGCGCGCAGGTTGCGGCCCATCCAGCGCGGTTCGGTGAAGGAAAGGTCGACCGTCTCACGCAGGGAGCCCAGCGAGATACGCGCCCGCAGGTCCTGACCGCGGCCGCGGAAGTTGCGTTCGGTCACGCCGACGTCGAGCAGGAACTGGTCGACGGATGAGAAGCCCGCGCCGAAGGAGAGTTCGCCGGTCGGCTGCTCTTCGATGTTGACCTTGACCACGGTGCGGTCGGGCGCGGAGCCCGGCTCGTTCTTCAGGGTCACGTCCTTGAAGAAGCCCAGCGCCCGGACCTGATTGCGCGAGCGGTCCAGCAGCACCTTGTTGTAGGCGTCGCCTTCGCTCAGCAGCATCTCACGCCGGATGACCGGGTCGATGGTGCGCGTGTTGCCGATGATGTCGATGCGCTCGACATAGACATGCGGCCCTTCGCGGACCTGGAACGCAACGTTTACGGTGCGTTTGTCCTTGTCGGCGGTATAGCGGGGACGAATGTCGACGAAGGCGTAGCCGGCCGAGCCCGCCGCGAAGGTCAGGGCGTCGACGGCGTCCTCGATGCGGTCGGACTGATAGAGGTCGCCCTTGCGGATCGGAAGGATGGCCTTGAGGAATTCCGGGTCGAGCTTCTTGTTGTCGGTCTCGACCTTCAGCTCGCCGAAGCGATACTTCGGACCTTCGTCGACCGTGAAGGTGACGGCGAAGGCCTTCTGGTTCGGCTGCAGCTCGGCCACGCCCGACACCACGCGGAAATCGTAGTAGCCGCGGTTCGTGTAATACTTGCGCAGCTGCTCGCGGTCGTAGTCCAGGCGGTCCGGGTCGTAGTTGGTGTTGGACGACAGGATGCGCCACCACAGCGACTCCTTGGTCACCAGCACGTCGCGCAGGTCGCTGTCGGAGAAGGCCTTGTTGCCCAGGAAGTTGATCCGGCTGATGCCGGTCTTGGGCCCTTCGTTGATTTCGAAGACCAGCTCGACCCGCTTCTGGGGGAGCTCGACGATCTTCGGGGTCACCGTGGCCGAGATACGGCCGGACCGGCGGTAGAGTTCGACGATGCGCGCGACGTCCTGCTGGACCTTCGACTTGGTGAAGATCGAGCGCGGGTGAATCTGCACCTCTTCGCGCAGCTTGGTCTCGGGCAGGCCGTGATTGCCCTCGAACACCACCTGGTTGACGATCGGGTTCTCGACGACCTTCACGACCAGGGTCGAGCCCTGCAGCTCGACCTTCACGTCGGCGAAGAGTTCGGTGCGGGCGAGCGTCTTGACCGCGAGGTCGAGGCGGGCCGCATCGACCGTGTCGCCAGGCTGGATCGGCAGGTAGGAGAGGATCGTCGACGAATCGATCCGCTCGTTGTTCTGAACCACGATCCGGCCGACGACGCCGATCTGCTGCACCTGCTGCGCGTGCGCCTCGGGCGCCGTGAACACCGTGCCGCCGGTCAGAATCGCCAGGCCCGTAGCCAGGGCGAGACAGCGGGCACGGATCGAAAAATGCGACATAGGGTTCTTTACCATCGGCGGGCGGCGGAC
>JADMIO012610928.1_pt1 | contig 14057 bp, 17 predicted proteins | sample 8958161 | NCBI WGS metagenome assembly JADMIO01 (sample SAMN16585339, study PRJNA669376) | soil metagenome | isolation source: Crop rotation soil | place: USA: Cullars Rotation, Alabama | collected 2011 | reverse complement strand
CGCGACAACTTGTCCACGTGGAATTCTAAGCTTAGGATCCCAATGTGCTGGAAAGTGCCAATGCGCTGGGCGCGGTCATGCGCAGCCTGCGGTTTACGGCACCTCAAAGATGGTTGCTACCTGCTCCGGTGTTGTCGTCGGTGCGTTTGACGTTCACGCATTCGTCCGGGCAGATAACCGAAGTGAGTCCCTTTGTTGTCCGGCCCCCGAACAATCCGCCGCCCAATCACGTTTTCGTCACTGGCCTGCAATCCTTTCTGGATAACCCGGTCGCCATTACGCGCCGCACCGAAAGAACGGCCACAATCGAGTGCAACCTTGGCACGCTTACAGACGTGGATGGCGATCCGCTGACATTTGCATGGCGAATTCGGCCGGATGAAATGATTCTCAGCACTCTCCCGCGTTTCACGAATGGTTACTCACCAGGACTTTACTTCGTGGAAACCACTGTTTCCGACGGCACGACGGCAATCACGGCCGGAACCGCCTTCTCGGTTCTCACGCCGGGACAGGCGCTGGCGCAGCTTCGGTCGGATGTCGATACGACGTTTGGAGATTTCAACAAGCGCCGGCTGGAAATGCCCCTGCGCTTCGCCTCGTCTGCTATCCGGCGTCGCGAATGGCAGCTCGCCGCCCGGCTGTTGCAGGTTTTTTCCAATCGGGTCAATCGCTTGATCGAGTCAGAAGAAAATCCGCCGTTCTATGAACGATGGTCTCGAGCTGCTGCAGCCATCAAATATGTGGTGGCGAAGCCGCAACCGGGCATTCTACAGCCCCCGGTTTTTCCCAGCCCGGAGCCGCGACCGCCGATTCCGTCTCAACGCTGATTTTACGCCGGCTACTGACTTTCAATCCCGTGAAGCAGCCAAACCTGAAACATCCCAAAGCTTCTCCGTTCCGCCGCCATTGGACGCTGAAGCCCGGCACTGTGTTTTTGAATCACGGTTCCTTCGGAGCCTGTCCTCGGCCCATTTTGAAACTGCAAACGGAATTGCGCCGGCAAATGGAAGCGGAGCCAGTGCAGTTTCTGTGGCGGCGATATGAGGAGCGTTTGGAACGATCGCGAGCAATCCTGGCAGACTTTATCGGCGCGCGAACACGCGACGTGGTCTTTGTCACCAACAGCACGACCGGGGTGAATGCTGTCGCACGTTCATTGAAGTTTCAGTCCGGCGATGAAATTCTCACGACCAATCTCGATTATAACGCGTGTCACAATGTGTTGGTGGAAACCGCTCATCGTGTGGGGGCTAAACTCGTCACCGCGCGTGTTCCGTTTCCATTGCGCAATCAAAACGACGTAATCGAAGCTGTGCTCGGAGCGGTAACAGCGCGGACTCGCCTGGCCATGATCGATCACGTCACCAGTGACTCGGCCATGGTACTGCCGATGGCCCTGCTCATCGGTGAGTTGGAGCGTCGGGGTGTTGATACGCTGATTGATGGGGCTCACGCTCCGGGAATGGTGCCGCTCGATCTCACGAAACTGCGGCCAGCGTATTACACGGGTAATCTGCACAAGTGGGTGTGCGCGCCCAAAGGCGCCGCTTTTCTCTGGGCGCGAGAGGACAAGCAGGACCAGCTTCAGCCACCCGTCATCAGTCACGGCAACAATCGTCGCCGGGTTGGTTTTACACCTTTTCAGGATCGATTTGATTGGTGCGGCACGTTCGACCCCACGCCCTGGCTTTGCGTCGGCGAAGCGATTTCCTGGATGGGCAATTTATTGCCCGGCAGCTGGCGGGAGCTGCGCAAGCGTAATCACCGCTTGGCTGCGCAAGCGCGTGATATTCTGTGCCAACGGCTGAAGGTCGAACCGCCGTGTCCCGAGGCGATGCTCGGTTCCATGGCAGCCGTTCCGCTCCCCAATCGTCTTCAGGCGAGCCGGGCTGCAGGAAAGATAGATGCGGAACAGCTCTGGGTTTACGACAGGTTTAGGATTGAGGTTCCTTTCAACCGAATCGGCGCGCACGCCAAGCGCTACTGCCGGGTGTCGGCGCAGATTTACAATACTGCGGATGAATATGAATACCTCGCGACCGCAATAAGTTCGCTGCAACCGCAACGATGAGTTCTTGAACTTCGTTGTATTATTTCCGTGGGCTATTGGGCGCGTAATTGTCAGTGGCAGAACGTTGCCATATCTGCCGTCAGTCACATTGCTCGCCGTTTCCGGAACACCTTGCGGCCTTACCGAGTCCACTCGCGTTGTGTTCGTTAATGGCGCTCCGTTTGTGAGAGGAGGCGCACCTCCGGCGACAATGACTGCACCATTGGCGGGAGGTGGAACGTTCCCGCCCGTTACGATTGCTTTCCTCTGCGCGCGAGCGTCACCACCAAATATGAGTGACAAGATGGAAAATAGAGCGGACAGCAATTTTGTTTTCATGGGATTCCCGCATTTTTTGACGCAAAATTGCATGCGCAAAGACTCTGCGCCATGGGGAGCAAGGCTGAACCTCAATGCCGTAATTCGCCGGGTGGCGAAACACAAACGGCCGGCGTCGAACGAGAAAACGTCGGCGGAAGACTTTAGAAGCACTCATCCTGGACATTCTCAACGTCGACACAACGAGCGGCTGGCTTTGGATTCTCGATTTGCGTGAAGCTTCCGATGCGCAACTTTCGGCGTCCGGCTTTGGCAGGAAAGGTGTTTCTGTTTGCCAATCGCAGGTAGTCCCGTTACTACGTATTTCGACGTGGCACTGTGGCGATCTCCGACTAAAAAGCGGCAACCGTCCGTCAACGAGTCAGGGATGCAATCGGAAGCAGAATGCAGTTCGTTCTTTGTTCACGCTCTCTGGAGAGATGGCTGAGTGGCCGAAAGCGGCGGTTTGCTAAACCGTTATACGGGTAAAACCGTATCGGGGGTTCGAATCCCCCTCTCTCCGCCAAAATCAAACCGAGGCGTTCTGTAACGTTTACCTTGAATTACTCCTTGGATGCGCTTCCGGCGGGTCTTTCTGGCGCCTGCTACAATTCTTCAATCACGATGAAAAGGACGAAGCCTCCGGAGTGAGAGTATGTCCGGGACCAGCAAAGCCTCTGAGGCGGAATGACTGCGTGTTGCAATGACTTGCAACAATTCTTTTTCAGTGGAGGTTGGGGAAGGAGGAAGCATGAAACCGGATGTCAGGACAGGAATAGCAGCAATGTTGCTCGCTTCAATTAGTCTTCTCGCACAGAACGCCGTCACGAACGACAAAGCCGCCATACCACACGGATATGTAATCATCAACACGAACGCTTTTGTTCGGACCAACGCGCCTAATCAAGGTGCTCCGGCTTTGAATAACGGGAGCGAAACGGGGGTGGGCAAAGCGCCATCGGTCGGTCCGGCTCCTTCCGTTGGTAATGCGCCATCAGTAGGAAACGCGCCATCGGTCGGCCCGGCGCCATCGGTCGGGAAAGCGCCTTCAGTAGGGGTTTCTCCGTCGAAATAACACGGGCACCGTTAGCACACGGCCCGCGGTTGAGCGTGCGCGTTGACCGGACACTGACAGATGGGCACACTCGAAGCGTGAATAAAGTCCTGTACCTCGGCCTCGCGGGCTGTACGGTGTTGACGGCGCTCCTGGGGATTTTGGTTTTCCGTTTTGTTCGCCCGGCCGCGGTCGAAAGCCAGCCAGCGACACATCCGGCTTTATCCGCCGAGACGCCATCCAGCGCCACGGACGAAATCCGCAACGCGGAAAAAGTGATTCATGAAGCCGAGGAAGAGATTAAGGCCGCGGAAAGCAACATTCACGCGGCTGAAGACCGAATCCGCGCAGCGGAGAAACAGATGCCAGTTGACCGTGATGCTATTCGCGCGGCACAGGCAGACATTCGCGCAGCGCAGGAACAGATGCGGTCTCCGCGAGAGCAAATCCAAAGCGCTTTGAAACAAATCCAGGGGGCGCAAAGGAAAACCCGGCAAAAACTGACTCGGTAAGCGTCGCGCGCAATGGGCCATTCAAAGACAGTGTTCCGCGGCGTGGGCTTTACAGCCAAAGATTGGAAGATGGAGGTTTGGTCATGAACACGCTTAACCGCGTGTCTCCGGCGTCGCGAAGCCGGGCAACAATTCAGTGTCATACTGTATGTTGTGACGAATGCCCAAATAGATTCCATGATACATGCCTCATTCATTGCTCCGGGGGAGGACATGAGTAGAATGCGCGACGAATTCATACCATTCTCTGGCCCCGGTCAGAGTGAATGGGAGCAGTTATGTCTGTGAGCGATGCCAAAAAAAGTGAGGGCTTCAAGGAATGTGTGATTTTGCATGTCGATGACGACATGCCTGAGTTGACGGTGTTTCAGCGAGCACTCCTGTCGAAGGGCTTCACAGGCACCTACCGACGTGTGCGATCCATCGAAGCGGCGAAGGACTATCTTCAGAGAAAAGGTTCCTATTCCGATCCGGCATTGTTTCCTCTGCCGGAAATCATCGTGACGGATTTATGGATTCGCGGCGACAGCGGCGTGAACTTGATTCGTTGGATACGTCGAAAGAAGAAATATCGAAAGACTCCGATCGTCGCCTTCAGCGCTTGTAAGGATGTTGATGCGCGACAGCGGAGCATCTCCGCCGGCGGGATTTTTATTGAAAAGAGATCGGACTATGCAGGTCTCGTTTCCAAGGTTCGTGAAATCATGAACCACTGTCCGGTAGAGAACGCGTCGCCAGTCTCTTGCCTTGTGGCTTTATTAGATTTCGCGTGTCCGTATGTCGGGAAGGTTTTCGAGCTTTCCCGTGAACTCTCCGAGAGCGCTATTTGATGGCGTTGAAGGTCGTCGGCTTCTGTTATTCCGACGCCAAGAAGTGACAGCGCGACAGACGCAAGAGCAGTGGCCGTGACAGACCGTCGCTGCTGACTGATCAAATCATCATCTCACTTCAGCGGCGGAGTGGCGAACGAAGTGTTCGTGAACTGACTTTGTGGGAACGTTTATGGAAGCAAGGGCTGAAGGTTTGACCCAAGCGCAGCTACGTCTGAAGTCTTGCGGATAAAATGTTTCACGGTGAGGCCCACGAAGAGCGCCGGGTCCATTTGTGAAGGCGCGCCAGAGAGCATCACAACAGGAATTTCTGCGAAATGAGATTCGCTGCGTAGCCAGCGAATGAACTCCAAGGCTGTATCCCCGGCCAGTTTAAAATCCGAGACGATGAGATCGGGTTTGCGAAAATAAAGAGCATCACGAAAATCTCCTTCATTCAGCATGTAGCGTTTCGCCTCACCCACACTTGTCGCCACCCGAACATCCGCATGATAGCCGAGCTTTGAGAGCGTTCGGCGGAAGAAGAATATGTCGTTGGGATCATCCTCGATTAAGAGAATGAGTGGCACACCCGTTTTACCCGGCAACGCACGCGACGACACTGAGCGGCCCAGTGTCACTGCCGGCGCGACAAAGTCCAGTGGCATGTGCAGAAAGCGGAGAGGATTCAGGCCGGGAACGTGCAAGAAAAAGCAGGGCGAGGGCGCATGGAACCAAAACGCCGGCGCGCCTATACTTTCTTTAGCAGAGGGTCGAATGGAATCAAACGTAGGCGCAGCGCAATAAAATTCAGAAACCTGAGTTAATGGTCTGCCCCTGGGATTTCCCCGTGAGTTGATCGCTCACAGACTGTCCGCGTGCTACCACGAATGATTTGATTGGCTTCACCAGGGTGCCGTCTTCGGAGCCAAATGCGCCCATGTAAATCGTCACCTTCTCGCCTGCAGCGGCCTTGTTGAATTCTGCCAAGCGATTCGGCGATTCCTCCTGCATCGGCGCGCGCAGAACCTGCGTCAGCTCCTCCACTTGTTGGTGGATCGGCTCAGGCCGCAGAATGGTTCTGTTGAATTCGTCCATTCGGGCCAGGAATGGCTTCTGAAACGAATCCGTTTTGAAAACGCGTTCCAGGAAACGGTTCTGACCGCTCCACGGCTTGCGGATGCTGAGGTTTTCCCGCTGTTTCTCGGAACTGCCGCGCGGAAACGTGCCGAATGTTTGGTCCTGGTCCCACGGAATGAAGATGAACTTGTGTGTGGTGGGATGCAGATACAGGTAGTAGTTCTGGCCGAGGCCCAGGATGCCATCGAGGTCGCACAACCAGGTGGTGAGTGCCATGTAGCGTGAGAAATTATCGAGGTCGATGAAATCAGCGAGTTTCGCAGCGAACGCGGCGTCATCGGCTTTGGTCGCGAACTTACAAAACTCAATGATTCGCTTTTTCTCGTCCGCGGAAAGGTCTCCTTTCGGATCGTAGGTTTGATTGTAGTCGGTCCAGTCGTTACCTAGATCTGCGAACAAATTTGGAGTTACGGGTTTCAGAATGGCTCCCTTGGCGGTGCCGAAGTGCTCCTTGGCGAAGGCGCTGCCAACATCTTCCACCATGGTGTAGAGGCCGAAGTATTTATGCTCGTACTTGCCGGGCACAGTCACAAAGACTTTCGCGTAGGCTGTCAACGGCGCAGGAACTCCTCCATCGCGGAACAAGCGATAGGCGACGGCTTCGTTCATGGAACTGGGGTCGCGCACGGAATTATGGAGATTGAACTGCGACAGTCCGCCGAACTTCTGTCCCTTTACGAACTGGTTGAGATCGATTTTCAGAGAGCGTTTCGGGATATCGTATGAACTCAAAAAAGTGCCGTTGCCCTTGTATCGTACGCCCACGTCCTTGAAGTGGTTGGTGCCAAACTCCAAATCAGCGTGCACATAGGCGAAGTTCACTCCCATCATCGCGGCGGCCACCCCGTTTCGCTTTCCTTCCGGACCTTGCAGTGGACTTTGGCCTGGGCGCCGCGGGCCTCTGGAATTCTGTGGCTTTGGCTCCATCATTTGCCACTGCTCGGCAGTGAAGCGAAGATGGACATTCCAAATGTTCGTGCGCCGAAAAATATCGGCCGGCTGAATGCCGCTTTTCGCAGACTTAGTTTCCGGTTGCGCCGTCGCCCCGAAAACCGGAATGGCTACAATCATGACGCCAACAGCCTTCAGAAGAAATCGCCAGTTCATAATATGTGTGAGAGACGGAAAACGCGTTTCATCTATCTTCGTGGTTGCCCATGAACAAGAGCGCAGAGCAAACAGACTGACAAGATTACATGTGGTGAATCTTGTAAAAAAGACATCAACCAATTCGGGGCGAGTAAATGCTTGTACGCTTTCCATTCCTCTCGGTACGGTTGCCATCGACCCGAAACTGATGCCCCACGACTGCTTGCTCGTGATCCTCGGTTTGCCAGCGGAGCTTGCGGAGCGGTGCATCAAGCTGCACGGGCGTTCCGAAGAATTGACGGTGCTGGATCCACTTCTCGGCATTGGCAATGCCCATGGCGGGGGTATCGTTGTGGAGTGGCGAAGTTCATCGGGATTGAGTGGATGAGCAATATCTGGCGACAGCAGAACAACGAGTCTCATTTAGAGCCAGCGGCGAACTTGCGAGCGGTAATCAGCGTAGGCCTGGCCAAACTTTGACTGCAGCGCTCTCTCCTCCAGTCGGATTTGAAATCGATTCATGTAAAGAACGAACGCCGGCAGGAACAGGAAGGACAACCCGTTCGACACGAAGTAAGCCCAGGCGAACAAGTTCACAAGCAAACCGAGATACATCGGATTGCGCGTGACTCGATAGACACCGGAGACGACGAGAGCAGAGGCCGCTTCTGGTGTCCTCGGATCAACCGTTGTCTTTGTTCGCTTGAAGCGCACGAATCCCAGCGAGCAGAGGACCGCACCGAAAACCGTCACAGTGATGAAGACGAAGTAACGGCCAGGCAAGGCGAGTTGGCACGACGGCACGAGGCGAGCCGCGAACCACATCAGCAATGCGACCAGGAAAACCAGTACGACCGGTGGAACTTTTAGTTCGAGACTCTTCACAGCGCTTTTTCGGAAGACATTAGCAGAAGGTTTGGAAGTTCACATGAATTCAGAAGACGGGTAATGCCTGACCGTGGAGAGCAGCGAATTGATTTCTTTCTGTGTCGCTTCAATTCGCTTTGATGGAGTTTCGAAACAATGTGCAATGGCCCACTGCAGCAGAGGTCCACGCGAACCTGCCAGATTATGCACCAAGGACCTTACCATGCCGGACTGCACCATCGTCTCCAATCACTTGCAGCCGGGACAATTTCGCTCACCGACGATGTTGGCCAAGTCTGGAGAAAAGCGGACAGCCAGTGCCTGGCCGGGATGATCCTCGAATGCGGCGATGCGCTTCCAACCGTAATCTTCTTGTAGAGGAGCGAGTTAGCATTGCGCTTGGAGATTCGGGTGTGGCCAAAGGCCAAAACGGTTGCGCGCATCTCTGCGCCCTACTCGGTCAGAACTTGCCTCTTTGGCACGATGCCGGAGCCGCCACAGACCTGGCACTCTTTCCCGAGAAGCTTGCCTGTGCCGTCGCATGTGCGGCAACGCTTTGAAGGACTTTCGCAGCCTGTAAGAACCAGAACAGTTACCAGCATCAAAAAGGATTTCACGAAACGCAGGGTATCGGCCCGGGCGATATGTTCAAGCAGGGATCAAGTTGGCAAACAGTCACTTCGGATTTTACAGAAACCATACGATTGCTCAGGCTCGTCCTGATAATCAATCCGGGCGGAGAAACGAGTATGCGGATGAGATCAGTACATGCGGAAATGATTTCTGCAGCCTCCGTCCCCTGCAGCGACGCTCGTTCAGGCCCGCTCGTTTTCAGACGATGTGTTTGCGTATGGGAACACTGGTGAAACTGCTGCTTGCGATTCTCGCCGGATACGCGGCCGCCGTTCTTGCCGGCGTCATTTCGTTCGGCGAGCTGCACCCGGGCGGCGTGCTCTACCTCTTGTGGGTGGTGATCATGTTCACCCTTCCCATTACTCCGCCAGCCCTCGCCGGTTATTTCCTGCTGATAGCACTCGCGATGTTCGCCTTTATTCTCCGGCGCAAACCTTTTTGGCTGCACGCTGGAATGACGATGGCCGCGGGCCTGTTCGGCGCAGCGATTATCAGTTGGCTCGTCACGTTGAATGGCCTTGCTGCGAAATCAATGTTCTCGGTCGCATTCATTCCGGTAATAGCAGCCGCCTTGGCAATCGTTGCGTGCGTTGGCATTCCTTTTCCGTCCTGCCCCGCGAAGACTGAACCGCTTCACATGACCATCGGGCACCGCCGCAGTACCATCGTCGTCTCGGTGTTGCTCACCCTGTGGGTCGGAACTTTACTCGCCTGGCTTTTTCACCGGCATCACGAAACAAAGATCTGGGACCACTGGAAGCGCGTCTCAGGGAAGTTGTTACCGTGGACGAACGCTTTCGCTATGTGCGGATGGACCGGGCGAGGGACGGGTCCGTCTTTGTGTTCGGAGGCGTTGAATCTTACGCTGCACTCGACGCTCTCCACGCAGCCATCGAGAATGCTCATCTCGAACGCGCGCCCGGAAACATCGTGACTGTATCGGGACCTGTCGCCACCTCCGGCACGACCACCATCAGGACACGCGCCGTGCGTAAATAATCGCGGCCTTGGGAGACCATCTCAGCGCTTCTTCTCAGGAGAGCGGGAATTCAACCACTCCCCGGAGCTGTCCAATTCAATGTGTTGAATCGCAATTTGAACACATGCGTGGTGCTGGACCCGGTCACTCAAAGTGTGTTGAACCGCTGACACCGCCACTGGGCGTGGCGGGAGAAACGCGGCCAATGGCCGTGCCTCGAAATCCGTTGAAGGGCGCATGGACGCAACCGCTTTATTGCTGAGTTTGAGAGGGTAGAGAATTTGTTGCTGCCTTGGGCAGTATGTCCGAAGCTTTCACACGCAGCGTGCGTTTATCGCGGGTCACAATCGTTCTTTCTTCTCCTACGGACATCGCGATGCGGCCCAAAACCGTTTGCCCGTCCTTGAGCCGAATCAGGTCCGGCTGGCTGTTGAACCACGGATTGTCGGTCGGCGTCCAGGCGATCGGAATGAACTTTTTTCCCTGACAAACTTCACACGTTTGCTTGCCCGTTCCCGTGCAGGTTTTGCAGGTGACTTTGGTCGTGCCGCCACAGACCGTGCACCTCCCGATGTTTACGGCCACGCCGTTCTGGTACTGGATGACTTCGCCGAGGTGGCCCTGGGTCCATGCCTGGTATCCTCCGCGTCCGCTTTGGTTGGGGAATTTCTGCCACAACTCGTTGGGATCATGTCCGGCGACTTCCATCTTAATCCAAGCGCCGCGCGATAATTTAAGGCATGGATTGGGACAATCCAGCTGGCCACTGACACAATTAGTGGCAGAGCAGGGCACGGCGCCATCGCCATTGCAGGCAAAACAATTCTTTTCGTCCGGACCCGGGCCGACGGGTTTCGCGGGCGAAGCATCAGTGCTGACCGCCGCTTCTTCCGGCGATGCAGTCGAATCTTTGGTGGAGGCGGCTTGTTTTCCGCAACTGCTGACGAGAAAACAAAACGCGCAGAGGCTAAAAACAATTTTTGGGAATCGAAGGCTAATCACAACTGGCCGACTATGATCCGGGCAGTGAGCATGTAAAGTTGGATGTAGTTTCCTTCGCAGATTTGCGTCACGCCTCGGGGCAAGCGGCGTTACGGAGTTCCTGTCGCTCGCTTACGCATCCAAACTCATGAGTTTGTCAAAAGTCGCGGGTTGGATATCGGACAGGTTGGTGAGTTGGGCACCGGGCAGCTTGAGCGTAGAAGAAATGAGGGCGCGTCCGCCGGGCATCCTGCCTTCGAACATGGTGTAGTATTCGACCTTCCCGGGTTCCTTGGGTTTGAAATAATGGAAGTAGTTCAGCAAGGCGGCGGATTCCTTTTGGCGGCCAATGGTAAGGATCAGGAGGTTGAGCGCGGATTTGGTGTGCTCCTTGAGGCTTGGCAGCGCGCGTTCAATACCGCCCATCGCGATGATCTGCTCCAGCGCCCATTCGCTATCCACTTTTCGCTCCGGCAGTCCCGGCACCTCGAGTCCGCCGTTGTGGGCAAAGAAGATTGTCCGGCTGTTATCGGTGACCATGAACGGATGCGAGAAAATCGGGCCGGCCAATTCCGGTTTGCTGGCATAGCGTCCATGGAAAATTGCGCGAATATGTCCTTCCAGTTTCGGCAGAGCGATCTCGTCCTGATAAATCGAACGGGCGGTGCGGTAATGAAAGAGGCCGTTCTCTGCCTGAATGACATAGCCCCAGCCGTGGCAATGAGCGGAACACCCGGGAGCGACTGCTGAAAGGCTGGGGTCATCCGCGCAGGCGCATTTGAGGGCCGCATGCAGTTCATGCACATCCGATTCCCGCGTCCCGCTGTATCCAAACATCCGGCAAGCCATGGCGGCGAAAGGTTAAGGCAACCCGGCGTGCGGTCAATCCGCGCGACCATTTGAGGCAGTGCGTTGTCTGAAACCGTTTGACTGCGTCTTGTGATGCGATTTCGCGCGTGGTTTGACTAATGTCGTAGACTGAAGCATGAGCAAACAGGAAGTGAATCTCCCCAATTCAAGCGCCGTGAAGGGGAAGCTCGTTGGGTTGCGTGACGCCATCCTCCTGCTTCACAAAGCACTGGTGGATTCCGAGCGTGTGGAATACGAGCGAACGATGGGGCCAATCCCGTCTGCGAATGACTTTCTGCGGCTCGTGGCGACCGATCCGTGGTTCGCGTGGTTATCGCCATTGACGCGTTTGCTCGTGAGCATGGATGAAGCTTTGGAAAGCGAAGAGCCACTGACGGAGCAACGCAGCCGGGCATTTTTTGAAAAAGCTTTCGCTTTGCTTGTCACAGATGAATCAGGTCAAGGGCTTGGCCGACAATACTTCGACGCGTTGCAGCGCGATCCTGACGTGGTGATGGCGCATGCTGAAGTCGCCAGGCTGCGTCCGAAAGACGCGAAGAACGGCTCCAATGTGGCGTAGAATGTTTTGCGTAGAACATTTTGGTTTTACGACCAGGAGCGATTGAGGTCCTGACCTCCGCTCTTTCGATTCGAAAACCGCTGCACAGTGACAAGCCACGACTTTCGTGCGAACGGGAGAGCAATAACCAGTTAGAATCGTGACAGTCCGTTGAATTTCGGTGCGCCTGTGCGTTCTTACCTCGAGACTGGCAGCACAGCCAGCCCCTGATGCCCCTCGGGCTGCCAGTGTGCCAGGACAGTTTTGCGACTGTCAGGCCGAAGCCGCCTACTTGGGTTGTTGGCGGCTTTCTTTTTGTCCCTCAAACCCGAATTCGGTCTCTCAACAATGAATCTCCTTCAGTGGCATCATAGGCGTTCCGATGGAGTAGGGGTCCCGTCGCTATGGGGCCGCCGCTCCGTGTCTGGTCACGCACGAGCCTGCACGGAGCGGCCTTTCTACTCGATATACAAGTCCGACCGGTATTCCAGTACGTCGTTAAGCACTCACTCCGTTTCTAGGCCGGCGACGTAACGAGCAAACTTCTCCGCCGCCTTCGGATTGGGCGAACATTTCAAAATGCTGATGGCGATTGGTGCATCAACGGGAGAGTTGTGAACCTGGACACGCGTTGAATTGCCTTTGCTCGCGCGCGCTGTCACCGGTCCTGGCAGCGGAAAAGTGCGGATGAGCAGATTCTTTTCGTTCGCCCGTGAGATGTAGCTTTCGTTGGCAGGCAAAAATAAATCTCCGCGTCGCCTCTCAGAAATATCCTTCAGCAATTCTTCTGAAGTGCCAAGATGAAGTTCCACCTGGACACCCGTTTCACGGAGATAGGCTGCCACGATGTCCGGCATTTCCGACTTCAAAGCTAAGTCGCAATGCATGAATAGCATGTCAGGTTTAACACTAAACGTTGCTACAATGCCAATTAGGAGTGTGATTCCAATAATGGCTCCGAAAAGGATCAAGACCGGTTTTGAGCGCGGGATGCTCGAGTGTGCAGCAGGCATGGTCAGCGTTTGAACGCCCGCACAAGCGCCAGAGCGACGGCGAGGCCGAGTAGCGAGAGCACGGCCAATCCCGCGCCTGCGAGCAGGTGCACTTTGCTCTTCGCCCGATTCTCTGCGGGAAGCGCTCTCTGCCTGACCGGCTGCGGTGACGGCGGCTGTTCAATGCCCCGTACGACAATATTCCAGAGGATTTGCCCGACGCATCCCGGCGTCCCGTTTGCAGGCATGTAGCGATCGGTACTGAATAGAAGAGTGCACGCAATAATCAATGGGAACGAGAGCGGGTGTTCTAACAGGAAGCGCGCCATATGGCCGATTTTCGAGAAACTCGGCGATTGTGCAAGCGCGTAAACCATCACCTGAGCGGGAACTAGGGAAATTCCCTTGGCTATAAACGGGGCGCTCCCCGGTTTCCGGAACAGCTTCTTCAGTGTGAACTGTGACGACTCACTCGTGTCGAAAAAGCACGAGCCGTCATGGTTTGCTGAACGAAAACGCCTTTATGAAAAAGATGCCTGCTGACCCCGCTGCCATCCTCGAGCCCACGCCGGAAGCGCCTAAAAACGGGGGCGCGACGCGCAAAGAAAAAAACCGAATCAGCGAAATGTCGCGGTTCCGCCGCGAAGAAGGCAATGGCACCTCGGAAGGACATCTGAATGAGATTCTCCGTTCCCTGACGGCGTTGAAGAAAGGCCACTTCGCTGACCGCTTGCCGCTACATTGGGCCGGTGTGGAGGGAAAGATTGCTGACGTGTTCAATCAGCTCGCCGAGTTGATGGAGCATTCAACTCAGGATTTGAGCCGCATCAGCCGCGTAGTCGGTCGCGAAGGCAAGTTGACCGAGCGTTTGCCCCGCGCGGAGTCCGTCGGGGATTGGGCGCGACGCATCGAGTCCGTCAACACGCTGATCGACTCGCTGGTGCTGCCCGTGAGTGAAACCGCCCGCGTGATCGGCGCCGTGGCGAAAGGTGACTTGTCACAGACGATGTCGCTTGAAATCGAAGGCAGAAAACTGGAAGGCGAATTTCTCCGGACGGCGCGCACGGTGAACACGATGGTGGACCAGCTTGGCGCGTTCGCATCCGAGGTGACTCGCGTGGCTCGCGAAGTCGGCACCGAAGGAAAACTCGGCGGCCAGGCAAAAGTGAAAGGCGTCGCTGGTACGTGGAAGGACTTGACCGACAACGTGAACTTGATGGCG
>JADMIO011761965.1_pt1 | contig 14058 bp, 13 predicted proteins | sample 8958161 | NCBI WGS metagenome assembly JADMIO01 (sample SAMN16585339, study PRJNA669376) | soil metagenome | isolation source: Crop rotation soil | place: USA: Cullars Rotation, Alabama | collected 2011 | reverse complement strand
CTTTCCCACTGCTCGCGGCTCGGCGAGCCGAAGCAGAGGACCGCCGTTCGGCCGTGAAGGCCTTCGAGCGTGACCTGTTGGCCACGATCCGCAATTGAGAACGAAGGAGCGACTGTTCCGACAGCGACATCAGAGACGCTCGCTTCGCTCGGCGCGGCGAAAGCTTCAGACTCGTGATGTGAAAGTGAGATGCGCCAGCCGATAACCCCGATCAGCGCAGCGCACAACAACCCAATGCGGCAGCGAAAACACAACATTTTCCAACCCTCTTCGCGAACGAAATGTCGATCGAAATGATCGGTACCCGTGCGCGGCACTATACCTGTGATATCGCCGCTCACAACGAAAATCGGTCAAAATTTCGCTAGAAACCGGGCTGAAGTGAGGGAAATCACTGTGCTGCGGCGAGCTCAACGGCGTCGCGCACGACGATTTCCAAACGGCCAGTCTTCGGATCGATCACCAACCCGTGCACCGGGACGTCCTTTGGCAACAGCGGATGATTTCGCACCACGTCGACGCTGGCGCGGACGCTGTCGGCGACGTTTTCAAACCCGCTGAGCCATTTCGCGAGATCGATTCCGCTATTTTTGAGCATGCTGACGACGTCATCACTCACGCCGCGCGCCTTGGCTTTTTCGAGAATGCGTTCACATGAAAGGTTCGTCATGCCGCAGTCATGATGGCCGACGATGAGAACCTCGCGCGCGCCGAGTTCATAGACTGCAACGAGAATGCTGCGGGCGATTCCACCGAACGGATGGCTGACAATGGCGCCGGCGGTCTTAAGAATCTTTGCATCCCCCTGCCGCAGGTTCATCGCCGCGGGGAGAAGCTCGATCAGCCGCGCGTCCATGCAGGTGACGACGACAATTTTTTTATCGGGGAATCGATCGGTTTCAAAAGGTACGTACTCGCCGCGTGCGACGAACGCTTTGTTGTGCTCGAGGATGTTATTGAGAGTTGACATTGTTTTCTGAACTCTACCCCCTCTCCCGGTATTCCGGGAGAGGGCGGGGGTGAGGGTGAATTAGATCATCTACACGTTTAGTACGCCGAAATCACCCTCACCCTAACCCTCTCCCGGCGTACCGGGAGAGGGGAGAGGATCGCGCGTCTTAATCCAGTGAAGATACAGCCCATGCGGCGGCGCCGTCGAGCCTGCGGCGCGACGATCCTTCGCGGCAATCATCTCACGAATGGCCGACGGAGGGAACTTACCGAGCCCGACCTCCACCAGCGTGCCGACCATGATCCGCACCATGTTCCACAAAAAGCCGTTCCCTTCGATTCCGAAGACCAATTTCGGCGAACGATAGGAAACATCGCAGGCGTGAATCGTTCGCACGGTGCCTTCGCGGCGGTGGCCGGGGCGCGAAAAACTTTCGAAATCATGTTCGCCGACGAAGTATTTCGCGCCTTCGCGAATCGCGTCGATGTCCAGCGGCTTCCAGCGATGCCATGCGAGGTCTGCGAAGAACAGCGGACGATCTTCGCCGTTCCATACCGCGTACTGGTAACGCTTTCGCGTCGTTGAAGTAATCGCATTAAACGTCGAAGGGACGGGCTCGATCGATCGGATGAGAATGTCGTCCGGCAGCGCGTGATTGACCGCGCGCCGCATGCCTTCCGTGGGAATCTGCAATTGATCCGTATCGAAGTGCGCGAGTTGACCTTTCGCATGCACACCTGAATCGGTGCGCGATGAGCCGCATAAGTGCAGTGGATGCCTCACCACATCCTTGAGCGCGCGTTCGACCACTTCCTGAATCGTCGGCAGCCCCTGCCCCGGCGGCGGCATCTTGCCTCGGTAATTCGGCAGCGCGACCTGGTACTGCCATCCGTGATAGTTCGTCCCGCGATAGGCGATGATGAGTTTGTAGCGCTGCGTTGGTCGATCAGTCATGGCCGAGACGGCCATGCTACGAGAATGTTTCGCGATGGTCACGGATGAACTGCTCGAGCGTGATCGGCTGCTTTTTAGCGAGGTCTTTTACGGTGTTCGAGACTTCCATCATCTTGCCGGCCTTCATGTGGGCGGTGAGATCGTTGATCGCGTCGGCGTACCAATCGTTTAAGCCTGCTTTGATCATCGCGTCGCGCGCGGCTTCTTTCGGAACGTCGACGAACTTAATTTCGCGCCCCAAAACTTTCGTGAGAGTCGCCGCGATTTCGCTCATACTGAAAAGCTGGGGGCCGGTGATGTCGTAGGATTTTCCTTCATGGCCTGAATCCATCAACGCAGCCGCGGCGACGGCGGCGATGTCGCGGACGTCGACGTAAGCGGCTTGGCCCTCGCCGGCGGGTTGGTAGATCGCGCCGGCTTTGATCATGTCCGCCATGCCTAACAAATTCTGCATGAAGAACGTCGGCCGCAGCATCGTCCACGCGAGGCCGGATTTCTTGAGATGCTCTTCGATCTCGCCGTGCATCCGCGCGAACAGATAACCAGCGTTTGGCGAAGCTTGAATCACCGAGAATTTCACGATGCGCGCAACGCCCACGCGCTTCGCAACATCAATGAAAGTTTTTTCCAGCTCCACCTGCTTCGGATTGGAATTCACCAGCAGAAGCGCGCGATCGACATCTTCCATCGCCGCTTCGAGCGATGCGGGATCTTCGAAATCACCTCGCGCGATTTCGATGTCGTCACCGAGCATCTTCGCGGCTTTCTCCGGGTCGCGCACCAGCACGCGCGGGCGCTCGGCGCGCGACAGCAAGGCTTTGACGATTTCGCTTCCGCTGGTTCCCGTGGCGCCGGTGACGAGGATCATTTGATTTTCCCGTGTGGCAAAAGCTGAGTTTTTCACCTAACAATAGCGACATGATGATCCGCTGGCTTTTAATCGCGTGCAACCTCTTCGCCCTCGTCGGCTGCGCTTCAACCGCGGAGCGGAGGACTGAAAATGTCATACTCATTACGACCGACGGGTTGCGCTGGCAGGAGCTTTTCAACGGCGCCGACGAGACGCTCCTAGACAAGGAGAACGGCGGCGTCGCAAACGTGGAATCGACGCGCGAAAAATATTGGCGCGACAGCGCAGACGCGCGCCGCGAAACGCTCATGCCGTTCGTCTGGAACACCTTTGCGCGCGACGGCCAGATCTTTGGCAACGCCAACAAAGGCAGCTTCGCCGCCGTCACCAACGACAAGTGGTTTTCTTATCCGGGCTATAACGAAATCCTCTGCGGCTTTGCCGATCCGAGTATCACCAGCAACGACAAGATCCCCAATAAAAATGTCACCGTGCTCGAATGGCTTCACAACAAGCCGCAGTTCAAGGACAAAGTCGCCGCGTTCAGCAACTGGGACGCGATGCCGTTCATCATCAATCGCCAGCGATGCGGATTTCCCGTCTTCGGCGGATGGGACAAACTCCGCGAGCAGAAGCCGACGCCCAAGCAGGAGCTGCTCAACGATCTGATCGAGAACAGCAACAAAGCAGCGCCGGATGAGTCGATGGATTCATTGGTCTACCACGCGGCGACGGAGCATCTTAAGAAGCACAAGCCGAGGGTGCTTTACGTCGCATTCGGCCAGACCGACTCGCTCGCACATCAGGGGCGATACGACCTGGTGCTCGAGGCGGCGAATCACGTCGACACTTACATCCGCAAACTCTGGCAGACGACGCAGAAGATGGACGGCTATCGCGGCAAGACGACGTTTATCATTTCAACCGATCACGGCCGCGGATCAGGGTTGAAGCAGTGGCGAGGTCACGGCGACAAGTATCCCGGATCGGGAAATATCTGGATCATGGTGATGGGCCCGGACACCAAACCGCTCGGCGAGCGAACCAACTGCGAAGCCGTCCATCAAAACCAAATCGCCGCCACCCTCGCGGCTTTGCTGGGTGAAGATTATCACGCAGCCGTCCCCCAGAGCGGCGAACCGATACGCGATGTGCTGCCATCCTATGATCAATGATCATGGACGATCGTCTCGAACGACTGCTCGCCAAGGCCCACGGATTGCCGAAAGCGCCCGGCGTTTACCTGATGAAGGACAGCAAGGGCCGCGTGATTTACATCGGCAAGTCGGCCTCCCTGCGCGAACGTGTCGCGAGCTATTTTCAACCCGCCACGAAACTCGATTTCAAGAAAGCGCCGCTGCGGGATGTGGTTGTTGACTTCGATTTCATCCAAACGGAATCGGAAGTCGAAGCGCTGCTCGCGGAAAATCGGCTGATCAAAGACATCCAGCCGAAGTTCAACGCGCGGCTGCTCGATGACAAAACCTTCCCATATCTGATGGTGACGCTCGACGACGATTTTCCCGGCATCTACGTCACCCGCGAGCCGCGCGAAAAAGGCGTGAAACTGTATGGCCCGTTCACCAGCGTCTATCAGCTCAAAGAAGCGGTAACGATGCTGCAGAAGGCGTTTCAGTTTCGCACGTGTCATCTCGAAATTCAGGAAGGCGACGACAGCCGGCGGTTCTTTCGGCCGTGCCTTCTGCACGCGATCAACCAGTGCACCGCGCCCTGCGCCGCGAAGATTTCAAAAGACTCGTACGCTGAAGACATCAAACGGTTGCTGCGATTCCTCGAAGGCGATCACAAGCAGATCCTTCTCGAGATGGAAAAAGACATGCTCGAAGCCAGCAAGGACATGAACTTCGAGCGCGCCGCGAAGCTGCGCGACGAGATCAAGGCGCTGCAGGGCCTCAACAAGCGCGCGACGAAAGGCGAGCAGAAGTTCTGGCAGCCGGAAGCCTTTGTCATCGATCCGAAGGAAGGCGTGACAGCGCTTCAAACCGCACTGCAAATGCCCGAGCAGCCGCGGATCATCGAAGGCATTGACATCGCGCATCTTCAGGGCGGCGAGATGGTCGGCTCGAAAGTCTCCTTCATCGACGGCATGCCCTTCAAAGATCAGTACCGCCGATTCAAGATCAAACATCAGCAGGGGAACAACGATTATCTGAGCATCCAGGAAGTCGTCTCGCGGCGCTATCGCGAGGCGGGCGCGAACAACGAATTGTATCCCGACATCATCCTCATCGACGGCGGACTCGGTCAGCTGCACGCGGCGATGGACGTTTTCAAAACCATGGACGTCAAACCGCCAATGGTCATCAGCCTCGCGAAGAAGGAAGAGCTAGTCTACGTGCAAGCGCGTACCGAGCCACTGCGCCTTCCGCGAAATAACGCCGGCCTGCGCATGCTGCAATACATTCGGGACGAGGCGCATCGCTTCGCGCAGCACTACCATCACATTCTGCGAAGAAAATCGCAGCTTGAAGAAGACGTAAAATCCGGACGACGTCCTCCAAGAAAGCGCCGCGCGAAATTTCCTCCGGCGAAGCCCGAGGCTTCAGCCTCCGGTCCCGCCGCCGACACAACCATAGACACACCCGCCCTTCCCCCGCAAAATCCGAGCGAGCCAAGCCCGACCTCATGACGCAGATCACTTTCGAACAAGCCCTCGACCTCGCATGGCAACGCTACGAGGCCGGGCGTTTGCAGGAAGCGGAATCGATCTGTCGTCAGATACTTCAGGTGAATCCAAATTACCCGGACGCGGTGCAAATGCTCGGCTTAATTGCTCACGCTGTGCAGCGCTATGACCTCGCGATTCAACTGCTGACGCGGTCAATCGAGCTCGTTCCACAGGAGGGAAAGTTTTATCACAACCTCGCTGAAACACTCGCGGCAAGTGGAAAGCACAATGAGGCGATCGCTTCCTATTGCCGCGCTATCGAACTCGGAAACTATCCGCAGAGCTGGAGCCACATGGGCAACGTGCTGCTGCACATCGGCCGTGGGCGCGAAGCGATCGAGGCGCACCGCAACGCCGTCGCGCTTGAGCCGGATTCTGCAAAGATTCGCTGCAACTTCGGCGTCGCGCTGCAAGGACATGGCAAAGTCGCGGAAGCGATTGAACAGTTTCAGGAGTCGCTCCGGCTCGACCCAACGTTGAAGGGTCCGCACAGCAATGCCCTGTACGCAATGCACTACACCCGCGACGCTTCTCCGGAAAAAGTTTTTGAAGCGCATCGCCAATGGGCGAAACAGCACGCCGCGCACGTTCCAGTGAAACGCGATCATCTGAATGTCCGAAACCCCGAACGGAAACTACGCATCGGTTTTGTCTCTGCCGATTTGATCAATCATCCTGTCGGTCGATTCATGCTGCCGCTGTTTCAACTCCGCGATGCGGAGCAGTTTGACTTCATCGGCTTCTCCGGTGCGGCCAACGAAGACCAGACAACGCTTGAGCTGCGCAAGCACGCGAGCGGATGGCATCAAACGGCACATCTAAATGATGAGCAGCTCGCCGCGCTTGTGGTGAAGGAATCGGTCGACATTCTTGTCGATCTTTCAGGACACACTTCCGGAAACGTCCTGCTGACTTTCGCACGCAAGCCCGCGCCGGTGCAGGTGACCTATCTCGGTTACCCAAACACGACGGGGCTCGAAGCAGTTGATTATCGAATCACTGATGAGTGGGCGGACCCGATTGGCGAGACTGATTCGCGGCACACGGAGAAGCTCGTGCGCCTGCCGCGATGTTTTTTGTGCTTCGCAGCGCCCGACAATTCGCCGCCGATCGCACCTCTGCCGGCCGAGGAAAATGGCCGCGTCACCTTCGGCTCGTTCAACTATTTCGCCAAAATTTCGCCCGAAATTGCCGAAATTTGGCGGCGTGTGCTCGAGGCCATCCCTAATTCGCAACTGGTAATAAAGTCGCGTCACCTCGAAGACATCGCGACGCGCGAGGATGCATTTGAAACGCTGGTCGCGGTTAAGCTGCCGCGCGACCGCGTGACGATCCTCCGGCGCGAGCCCAACCCCGCGATGCATCTGGCGACTTATCGAACGATCGACATCGCGCTCGACACCTTCCCCTATCATGGCACGACCACGACGTGCGAAGCACTGTGGATGGGCGTGCCCGTGATCACGCTCGCCGGTGACACGCACGTCTCGCGAGTTGGTGTCAGCCTTCTCAACGCTGGCGGCGCGCCGAATCTCATTGCGCAGTCTGTCGATAAGTACATCGAACTCGCTCGCGACTTGGCAAACGATCGCGAGCGTCTAAAAGTGTTCCGCGCCACCGCGCGCGAGCGAATGCTTGCCTCGCCTCTCATGGACGCGCAAGGCTACGCGCGCGACATGTACAACGCCTTCCGCTCAATGTGGCGAACCTGGTGCACTCGTGCCTGAGCTCACCCTCAAGCAAGCGATCGACCTCGCCTGGCAGCACTTCGCCGCCAACGACTTCACCGAAGCCGAATCCATCTGCCGTCAGGTTCTCGCGATCGATCCGAATTTTCCGGACGCGCTGAATTGCCTCGGCATGATCGCGCTAACGCTCAAGCATCTCGACCCCGCCGCCGAACTGCTTGGCCGCGCCGTGCAGCTCGCGCCGCAGGAGCCCAAATTTCATCACAATCTCGCCGAAGCTTTAGTCGCGCTTGACCGGCTGGACGAAGCCGTTCCGTACTACGAGCGTGCCATTGAAGCCGGGAATTTCCCATTAACCTACACGCAGCTCGGAAACGTCCTGGTCCACCTCGGGTGTCTCCACGATGCCGTCGCGATGCATCGCCGCGCGATTGAGCTTGATCCGAACTTCGCGCAGGCCCACAGCAACCTTGGCCTTACGCTGCAGGCATTAGGGCGCTGCGACGAAGCCATCGAAAAACATCGCGACGCGCTTCGCATCAATCCATCGCTTCACGCGGTTCACAGCCTGTTGCTTTACGCGATGCACCTGACGACGACGCATTCGCCTCAGGAAATTTGTGACGAGCATCGCGAGTGGGCGCGACGGCACACCGCGAATCTACCGGTCCGCACGAGTCACCCGAACGATCGCTCGCCGGATCGAAAGCTTCGCATCGGCTATGTTTCGCCGGAGCTGATGGATCAGCCGGTTGGGCGATTCCTGCTGCCACTGATCGAGAATCTCGACCGTTCGCAATTCGAGGTCGTGTGTTTCTCCGCCGCGAGTCGTTTTGATTTGACGAGCGAGAAGCTTTCAAAGCACGCGAGCGCGTGGCACTCGATCACAAATCTTAATGACGCGCAATTGGATGAGCTGATTCGCACAGAAAGAATCGACATCCTCGTCGACCTCGCCAGCCACACGATCAACAACCGCTTGCTTGCATTCGCGAGGAAGCCGGCGCCGCTGCAGGTGACATGCATCGGCTATCCCGACACGACGGGCCTGGGTGCGATTGATTATCGCCTCGTCGACGCAATCAGCGATCCACCGGGAATGACGGATGCGTTCTGCACCGAAAAACTCGTTCGTCTTCCGCGATGTTTCTTATGCTTCTCGCCGCCCGATGCGCCGCCAGTCGCGCCGCTTCCGGCGCTGACGAATAAGTTCATCACCTTTGGCTCGTTCAACTACTTCGCGAAGGTATCGCCGGAAATCATCCGCATCTGGGCGCGCGTTCTTGATGCCGTTCCCAGCTCGCGCCTGCTGATTAAATCGCGCTACCACCTCAACGACGCAGATCGCGCGGATGCTATGCAGCGCATGGCATCGCACGGGCTATCCGAACGTCGCGTCACGATTCTCCCGCGCGAATCGAACCAGCAATCGCACCTCAGCGCTTACAGCCAAATCGACATCGCCCTCGACACGTTCCCCTATAACGGCACCACGACGACCTGCGAATCTCTCTGGATGGGCGTTCCCGTTATCACCCTCGCGGGCGAAACGCACGTCTCGCGCGTCGGCGCCTCCCTGCTCTCCGCTTGCGGTTTAGCAATTCACGCTGCGACCACCGAAGACGAATACATCCAACTCGCAGCGAACCTTGCCGCGGACGTCTCTCGTCTTGCACATCTGCGAAACTCAATGCGCGAAACGCTTCAGAACTCCGACCTCATGAACGGTCGCGCTTACGCCGACGCCGTCGGAAACGCCTACCGCGAAATGTGGCGCGAATACTGCTCGCGCGGCTAGAATCGTTTGACTCATGTGCGGCCGATACACGCTCATCCGCCTCGCCCAGCTTACGGAAATCTTCCCGTGGGTTACTGAATCTCCGCGCGAAACCGCGCCACGGTTTAACATTGCGCCAAGCCAGCCCGTTCTCGCGATCACCAATCAACAGCCCAACAAACTCCAGTTTCTCTACTGGGGGTTGATCCCGTCATGGGCGAAGGATCCGAGCATCGGCAACAAGCTTTGCAACGCCCGCGCCGAGACGCTCGCCGAAAAGAACACTTTCAAAAACGCATTGCGCCGCCGGCGATGTCTGCTGCCCGCCGACGGTTTTTACGAGTGGAAGAAACTTTCCGACGGCAAGACCAAAGTCCCCTACTACATCCGCCTCAAGTTGCAGCAGACTTTCGCGCTGGCTGGCCTGTGGGAAGATTGGTCGGACGATAAAGGCAACGAGATGCGCTCGTGCACGATCATCACAACAGATGCGAATGAGCTCGTCGCGCAGCTACACAATCGCATGCCCGTCATTCTTCCGCCGAGCGCGCACGCGCGATGGCTCGATCAAGGCGAGTTGAAACCCGAAGCGCTTGCGGATCTTCTCAAGCCGTACCCCGCCGACGAAATGGAAATCTTCCCGGTGTCGACGGTCGTCAACAGCCCGCGAAACGACGGCCCGCATCTGATCGAACACAAAGAGCCGCCGAAGACGACCCTTTTTGACTAGAACAATTCGAGCTGCGGCTTGGGTGGGCGTTTGAACGCTTCGCTGGAGATTTTCGGAAACGGTTTGTCGAGTCCCGCGCGGCGTCTTGCAACTTCGAAGACATTTTTCAGTTGCTCCGCCCAGACGCCTTCGCCGCGCATGCGCGAGACGAAATTGGAGTCGTTGAGCTTTCCGCCGCGAAGCTCGCGGATGCGGTTGAGGACTTTGTCCTTGCGGTCGGGGAAGTGCTGCTCCAGCCAGGTTTGAAAAAGATCTTTGACGGCGAACGGCAATCGCAACGGAACATACGCCGCCGTGCGCGCGCCCGCGTCGGCGGCGGCTTGAAGGATCTGTGGAATCTCGTGATCCGTGAGCCCGGGAATCACCGGCGCGACCATCACCCCGACCGGCACGCCCGCATCCGTCAATTCACGAACTGCATCGAGCCGCCGCTTCGGCGTCGACGCGCGCGGTTCCATCACGCGCTGCAGATCGGCGTCGAGCGTCGTGATCGACAGAAACGCGGCGCTCGCGTTGTGTTTCGCGAGCTCGCCGAGCAAATCCGCGTCGCGCGTCACCAGATGATTCTTGGTGATCACGCTTGCGGGATTGCGAAACTCCGCGAGCACTTCGAGGCACGCGCGAGTAATTCCGAGCTTGCGCTCGATCGGTTGATAGCAGTCGGTCACGCCGCTGATCGCGAGCGATTGGCCCTGCCACTTCGGTGAAGCGATCGCCTCCCGAAGCAGCTGCGCCGCGTTTTCTTTGACAAGGATTTTCGTCTCAAAGTCGAGCCCCGCAGAGAAGCTCAGGTACTCATGCGTGGGCCGCGCGTAGCAGTAAATGCATCCGTGCTCGCAGCCGCGATACGGGTTGATGCTCCACTCGAAGCCGACGTCAGGGCTGTCGTTGTGCGCGATGATGGTGCGTGACGTATCGCGAAGATACGTCGTCGCAATCGGCCGATCGTCCGGCGCATCGCCATCCGGATCGAGCACGACATCGATCGTCTCAAAACGATTTCGGGGATTCGCAGCAGTCCCCCGGCCGTGAACAGGCAGCGACAACGACATCCGTACATTATACGAACGATCCGTTCCCGCTTCTTCGACGTGCGCAACGATCTGTTTATCATCCATCAAATGGACTTGGTTCGTCCAAAAGTCGCGATCATCGGAGCCGGGGCGGTGGGCGGTTACTACGGCGCACGCCTCGTGCAGTCCGGCCTCGACGTGCACTTCCTCGTGCGCAGCGACTACGACGTTGTCCGTGAGCGCGGCCTCGTCATTCGCAGCCTCGACGGCGACTTCACGCTTGCGCCTTCGCGACTCAACATTTACAAAGACGTGCGCGAGATGCCAAAGGTCGACCTCGTCATCGTCGCGCTCAAGGCGACTGACAACGCGCTTTATCAGCCGCTCATCACTCCGCTGCTGCACGAGGCGACGACTATCCTCACGCTTCAGAACGGATTAGGTAACGAACAACAACTCGCCGACCTTTTCGGCCCCTCGCGCATAGTCGGCGGCCTCGCGTTTGTCTGCATCAACCGCGTCGCGCCTGGCGAAATTAGTCACCTCGACCACGGCGCGATCGGCGTCGGCGAATTCGCCTCTCGCTCCATGCAGCGCATCACCGATATCGCCAAACTCTTCGAGCGCGCGAACGTGAAATGCCGCGCCGTCGAAAATCTCATGCACGCCCGCTGGGAGAAACTCGTCTGGAACACCCCCTTCAACGGCCTGGGCGCTCTGCTCGATGCGACGACCGACCGACTGATCGCCACGCCTCAGCTGACAAGCGTTGTCGAGGCGCTGATGACCGAAGTGATCGCCATCGCGAAAGCACACGGCATCGAACTTTCCGCCGATTGCGCCGCCCGTCAGATCGATAAAACCCGTGGCGTCGGCGCCTATCGGACCAGCACCCACCTTGACCGCCAGGCCGGCCGACCGATGGAAATCGACGCCATTTTCACGCGTCCACTTCGGGCCGCGCAGGAACGAAATGTGCCCGTCCCGAGGCTGGAACTGCTGGAATTCGGACTGCAACTGCTGAATTCCGCGGCACTTATAAAGCCGCACAATTAATTTGCCCCTCGAACTTCCCGGGGTATATTTCGTAATGAAGGCCGAAGGGCACCGATTCGTGTGATCGGTTTTGGCCTACATCCGACTGGTTTAAACATATTGGCTGCCACGGAAGGTACGCTCTCCATGCTTTCGGCACGTCGAAAAGCGCAACTCGGTCTGTGCTCAGCCCTGCTCGTACTCGGCTTGTGCTTCTGTGCATTGATCGCCGGCACTTTCTTCGCCGAGCCCATCCCCTTCGCCGAAGTCGGTGTCGACGCGCCGCAGTTCACGCTTCCCAACACCGACGGGGCAAACGTTCAACTCTCAGACTTCAGTGGCAAGACTATCGTCCTTTGCTTTGGCTCGACTCGCTGCCCAAAGACAAACGACTACAGCGCTCGCGTCGCATCGCTCGCACGTCAGTACTCCGCTGACCCGCGCGTGCAGTTCATCGCAGTCAACGTTTCCTCGACACCTGTCGATCCTGCTGAAGTTCGTGTGGACGCGCGGCTCACCGAACGAAACTTTCCCACGCTCATCGACGACCGCGGACGCGTCGCGGATATGTTCTCCGCAGCCAACACCCCGCAGTTCGTGGTGATCGATTCGCGAGGCGTCGTGAGCTATCGCGGCGCCTTCGACGACAACACCGATCCCAAACGCGTCACCCACGAGTTCTGCCGCGAAGTGCTCGCCTCGCTCATCGGCTCACCCGCGAACCCCGCCGTCGCCACTGCCGCCAAATAATCGCTGAATTCCTTTGCTCAGTACAGCCGCTCCGGACACAATCGTTCGCGTGAGCGAGACGCCGCGCATTCTTGTCGTTGAAGATGATGTGAGTCTCGCCAGCCTGCTCGGCGATTTGCTGCGGCTTGAGGGTTACGATGTCGCCATTGCACACGACGGTGAGCAGGCTTTGGATCGCGTTGCTGAGCGCCGGCCGGACGCGATTGTCCTCGACATCATGCTGCCAGGCATCAACGGCTTCGAAGTCTGTAAACGTCTCAAGCTCAAACGTGAGACGAACCTGATTCCGATCATCATGCTCACCGCGCTCACGGATGCGGAGTCGATTCGTTCCGGCTACCGCGTCGGCGCGAATCGCTATCTCACCAAGCCCTTCGACGCTGCTTTGCTGGTGGAAGAGATCCGCCACGCCGTCGAGCACGGCAAAGCCGTCGCACAAAGTCGCACGCACACGTCGGTCGATCTTCAGATGCAAAGCGATCAGCGCGCTCGCGAGCAGCTGAACGATTTGCTCAGCGAGCTTTTCGTTCAAACGCCGCTCAGTGAAGACCAGATCGAGAAGATTCGCTACGCGGTTTTCGAGATGATCGAAAACGCTGCCGAGTGGGGCAACAAGCGTCGGCCCGAGCTGCCCGTGCGAATCACCTACGAGCTGACCGACGACTACGTGAAGTTCATCATTACCGACGAAGGCCCCGGCTTCGACCGCAGCAAACTTCCCCATGCCGCCAATGCTGACGACCCAACAGCTCACATGGAAATCCGCGAGAAGCTCGGCCTCCGCCACGGCGGGTTTGGGATGCTCATGGCCAGAGGCATGGTCGACGAAGTCACCTACAACGACGCGGGAAATCAGGTCACGCTGACGAAATTTCTTCGGCCACAAAAATGATCGAGCCGCCGTCAGCTTCGCCAGTCTTGGATTATCGCACCACGACCGATTCCGTCTCAAAGCCACCTTCGAAAGCCGCGTTGTACGTTGCGTTGCTCGCCGCGCTGATTCCGATGTTGCTCGGCACGGTCGACATCGCGCTGTGGCTGCTGACATTTTCCAAAGCCTTCGAAGCGTTCGGCATCATCATTGTTATCGGTGGCCTGATCTTCTTTGCCATCGGTTCGATCTGCCTGCTGATTCATTTAGTCACCGTGCTGCGCCGACCAAAGAATCTTCGACGTCAACTGCTGATGATTCTTCTCGCCGCCATCTTACTGGTCGCCAACTTTCCGCTCGCAGGATTTTACATGAACCTTGCGGAGCGCTCTCACGTGCGGGTCATCAACCAGACTGGCATGACGATTGACGCCGCAGTAGCGGTCGATCCGGACGGGAACAAATACGATTTTGGTTCCATCGCCAGTGGTGCAACCGCGAGTCGGAGGATTCGGCCGAGGGGCGAGGGTGCTTTCAACTTGCTCATCACGTCGAACGGGGCGTCAGAAGAGGTTGAACTCGACAGCTACACAAGCGACGGTCCGATGACCGGCAAGCGGCTTACGGTTACCGTCACCCCAACGAAAACGTCTGTTAAAGAATGAGAAAATTCGATTGCGGTACGAACAACCGCCTTCTAGCGCGAAAAACGCTCGCGATGACTCGCTGCGAAGGTTTTTGGGGGAAAG
>JADMIO011285685.1_pt1 | contig 14058 bp, 12 predicted proteins | sample 8958161 | NCBI WGS metagenome assembly JADMIO01 (sample SAMN16585339, study PRJNA669376) | soil metagenome | isolation source: Crop rotation soil | place: USA: Cullars Rotation, Alabama | collected 2011 | reverse complement strand
CCGCCGGTCGACGCCGTCGGCCTTGCTGATCTCGGCGGCCACGAAGCCCTTGCCGTCCACCAGGAAATAGACCCCGCTGGGCGTCTCACGTGGAAAGTAGACGCCCTCGTGGCGGACGGCGACGTCCGTCAGCACCAGGTCGCCGTTGCCGGCGAGGTCGTAGCTGAAGGTCGGGTGCTGCGCGCCGGCCGCGCTCTCGGCGGTGTCGGCGACGGTGCGGTCGTACGCGTAGGCGTACGCCTCGAACAGCGTCACGCGGCCGTCGCCCGACTTGTCGGCGCCGCCCAGCAGGCCGCTGGCCAGGTGGTGCGAAAAGTAGCTGCCGCCGATCGCGTCCGACTCCTGCGAGTCCTCGTCCGACGTGCTGGACGTCAGGATGACGACGCCCTTCGCGTCGCGCGGACCGTCCGCCTGGATCTCGAACGCAGGCGCCTTGCGCGCGCCCTTCGTGCGCGTCGTCGTGCCTGACTTGCACGAATCGAGGATCGCGATGCGCACATCGACGGGCGACGAGGCGATGCGCGCCTTGATGCCGTCGATCGGGAGGCGCGTCTCCCCGAGACGCAAGGATCCGTCCTTGGCGTGGCCGGAGTAATAGAAGAAGAGCGCGGTGCGCTCGCCGTGCTGCTTCGCCTCGGCCGCCTGCATCTCGACCGCGACGATCGCGGAGAGCAGCTGCGACGCGCTCGCGCCGATCAGCAACGTCGCGTCTTCCTGACGAACGCCGCCCAGCCGGGTGAGGATGTCGTAGACCTTGCGCGCGTCCGCGCCGGCGTAGAGCAGCGAGCGCGTGTCGCCGCCGCCCGTGTCGTTGCCGGCGACGATCGCGAAGCGGCGCAGGCCCTGGGCGCGCGCGGTCGACGCCGCCGCCGTCGCGGCGAGCAACAAAACCAACGCGAGCTTGGAACCTACGCGCATCGCGGTTCCTTACGGCTTCGCGAACGTCCTCACGAACTGCTCGCCCGGCAGATCCAGGCTGGGCATGCGCGCCAGATTGCCGCCCGCCTTGTCGTAGGCGGCGCGCGCCGCGCGGGTCGCGGCGGCGACGTCGATCGGCTGATCCGACAACACGACGACGATCCGTTCGACGCCGGCGCCGTCCAGCTCCCAGCTGTCGGGCAGGTAGCGCGTGGCGCCGCCCGCGCCGTCGGGCAGCGCCAGGCTCTTTCCCTGCTCGGGCGACAGCGCCTGCACGGCGCCGTGGTCGTCGATGGTCAGCGCGATCAGGTAGCGGTGGTCGCCCGGCTGGTAACCGATGCGCAGGCGCTCGCCGCGCGCGAGCGGCTCGGTCGAGTCGACGCGCGCGTTGCGCTGGCCGTCCACGCCGGCGACGCGCACGATGATGCCCGCTCCCCCCTTGGTGCGCGTCGCCGGCCGCTGCGGCTCTCTCACATTGGGTCGCGGAACGAACGTGACCATCGCGATCATGCACGCCGCCATCGCAACCATCGGCGCGATCCAGCTGTTCAGGATCGGCCGCCGCGGCTTCGCCTTGCTCGCGCCGCGCGCCGCCCGCTCGACGCCCGCCGCGAAACGATCGAAGGAGATCTCCTGCTCGAAGCGCCGCTGCTCGTCGTCGAGCGCGCGGATGCGCGCGCGGCAGTCCGCGCACGACGTCGCGTGCGCCTCGATCGCCGGGCCGTCGGCCCCCAGCGGCTCGCCCGCGCGCCGCCGCCGCAGCGCCAGCTCACCGATGTGCTCGTCCTTCTGTTGCGCCAGATTCATGCGTCACCTTCAGTTGCTCGATCGCGCTCCCGCAGCGTCATCACGCTTGCGAGCCGCTTGCGCACCGTCGGGATCGACCGGCCGATCGCGGCCGCGACCTCGTCCAGCGTCATCTCGTCCACGAAGTAGTGAATCGCCGCCTGCTGCGTCTCCAGGTCCAGCTTCGCGAGCAGCTTCTGCGCCGCCTCGCGATCCTCGAACAGCTGCGGCCCGCCGTGTCCCTCGCCCCGCGCGCGCGTCTCGCGCTCGAACCGCTTGTGCCAGGGCGCGCGCTCGGCGCGCAGCACGTTCAAGCAGTGGTGGGTCGCGATCCGCACCAGCCAGGTGAGCGGCGACGACTCGTTCCGGAACTCGTGCCAGTGACCCAGCGCCTTGGCGAACACGTCCTGCATCGCGTCCTCCGCCTTGGTGCGATCGCCGAGCAGATACTGACAGCGGCCGTACACGGTGCCTCCGTACTGGGTGTAGAGGTCTCGCAGCGCCGCCCGCGAATCGGCCGGCTTGCCGCCATCGATCACCTGTAAGCGCGGTTGTGTGCTCATCTCGTGCGTATGCCCCGGAGCCGCGTCGGCCCCGGGGCATCCGATTGTGCCGTTACAGCGAAGGCGCCACGAACGAAGCGGTCGGGAACGAGCAGCTCGCCTCGTCGCCCCAGCTCAGCGAAGGATCGTACGACACATTCCGGTACGTAGACAGGAAGGAGACGTCCCAGCATTCAGACACGGTGACCGGCGCGATGCCGGCCGTCGCGACGTCGCCGCCCGTCAGCTCGTAGTCGGTGCGGCCGGTGCCCGTCTCCTGCCAGCGGCTGTGGATCGTGAAGTCCTCGAGCGCCGAGTTCGACGGGTGCGGATCGGGATAGTAGTCGCGCTTCGCCGCGTACTTCAGCTCGCCGCCCGCGCCCGGCGTCGCCGTGTAGCGGTAGATCGCATTGTAGAGCTCGGTCGAGGGCGGATCGTCCTTGATGCCCTTGAAGTCGACGTCGATGGTGGTCACCGCCGCAGGCGACGTGCGCGAATAGGTGAACGTCGCGACGCCGACGGCTTTGTCATGGTCGGGCAGCGTCTGCGCCGCGTCCCAGTCGACGACGAACATGCCGCTGCCGTAGTTCTCCATCGGGCGGCCGTGGCCGTCGACGGCGCGCGTGTGCGTGCCCGACAGGATCGTGATGAACGCGGTGTCGTCGGCCGCCTTCGCCTTGCCGTCCAGCGCCCAGCTGAACACGTCCTTCTCGACGCGCGTGACGGTGAGGCGCCAGGCGTTCTTGTCGAGCGGCTCGCTGTGCGGGCCCCACACGGCCGTGTCGCCGTGGACGGTGGTGGGCGGGTAGCTGACGATCGTCTTGACCAGCAACAGCACGGCGCCCGTCGCGCCGTTGACGATGCCGGTCACGGCGCGCGTCAGCGTGTAGCTGTCGGCCTGCTGGCCGAGCAGCGCGCTCTGCTTGGAGCCGTCAGCCGTGAGCGCGCTCTGGGTGCTGCTGGCCGGAACCGCGAGGGCGACGTTATCCGCGGTGGGCGTGCTGCCCCCCCAGTCATCGTCCACGAGCCTGCACCCTCCGAGGGCGAGCATTGCCGAGACACTGAGGACTACCGACGACCGTTTCATGGCTTCTCCTTGTGAGGACTGCTGTTTCCGACCAGCTGTCCAAATCGACACGGCTAGGGCGGAAATGGAGAAAGCGGGGGGCGGGCGTCAGGGGTCTGGCGCGGCCGAAGCCAGGAAGAACAGGCGACAGGCGACGGGCGACAGGCGACAGGCGATGCCAGATGGAAGATCCGGCAATTTGAATCGCCAGTCGCCTGTCGCCTGTCGCCTGTCGCCTGTTCTCGGACCGGGTGGGCCTACACCCACCCGGGCCTACGCTCAGGGCGTTTCTTGCGCGGGCGGGTCGGACGGCGGCGCCGCTTTCGGCGCGGGCGTGGGCTCCGGTAGCTGCGACGGATCCGGCGCCATCATGCTCTTGAGATCGATCGTGTGCAGGCGATCGCGCTCCTTCACGGGGACGATCGCCGGGCCCTTCTTCTTGGCGACGACCGGCTCGCGGGCCGGCTTCTCGGCCTTCGCTTCTTCCTTCGTGTCAGGCGCGGCCTCGCTCCCCTTCCCCTTCGGCGCCGGCTTCTCGGCGGCGGCGGCCGGCGTCGGTTTCGCGACGGGCTCGGGTGCCGGCTTCGGCGACTCGACGACCGGGCTGGTCTCGGTCGGCGCCGCGGCGCCGGTCTGCGCGCCTTCGCCGCCGCCGAACCACGTGCGGTAGTACTTGCCGCCGACCCAGGCGCCGCCGACCAGCAGCCCGCCGACGAACAGCAGCTTGAAGAAGCCGCCGCCGCTGCGCTTGCGCCGTCGATCCGGCGGCTCCTCGGTCTCGGGGACCTGCAGCGCGGCCAGCTCTTCACTCGCGCGGCCATCCAGCTCGCTCTCCGCGTCCTTCGGCACCGGCAGCGACAGTCCGGGCGGCGGCTGCGACACGCGCGCCCGCGACATCCGCATGCGCCCGCCGCCCGCCGCCTCGACGACCGCCAGCGACGTCCGCGCCTCCGCGTCGATCTCGTCCTCCTGGATCTCCTGCGAGTCGGACAGCACGACGTCCTGCCCGTCCAGCTCGCCCGTGCCGGTCCCGGGTCGGCTGGACGTGTGCCGCGACGTCGCCTTCAGGATCGACGATTGCCCGTCCTGCATCGCCAGCTCCGCGAGCCAGCGCTTCAGCTCGGTCTGACCGACCGGCCGGAACACGTTGCGCGCCACGTGCTCGATGTCCGCGAGCATCTCGTCCGCGCTCTGGTAGCGCTCGTTCACGTCGGACTTCATCGCGCGGTTGATGATCGCGGCGACCTCCGGCTCGAGATCGGGCGCCGCCGCCTCCGGCGGCAGGAAGTCGCCCTTCTGCACGCGCAGCAGCGTCTCGAGATCCGTCGGCCCCTCGAACGGGCGCGCCCGCACCATCAACAGATAGAGGACGGTGCCCAGCGAGAACAGATCCGAGCGCTGGTCGGCCGGCTTGCCGTACGCCTGCTCGGGCGACATGAACGCGACCTTGCCCTTCACGACGCCGGTGCCGGTCTGCTCGCGCTTGTTCATCGCCTTCGCGATGCCGAAGTCGGTCAGCTTCACCTCGCCCTGCTCCGAAAGGAGGATGTTGTGCGGGCTGACGTCGCGGTGGACGATCCCCAGCGGCTTCACGCCGTCGGTCTTGCTGTGCGCGTACGAGAGCGCGCGGCAAACGTCGGCGATGATGTGCAGGCCCAGCTCGCGCGGCAGCGGAATCCCGGCGGCGGCCGCCCGCTGCAGCACCCGGCCCAGGTCCCAGCCGTCGACCAGCTCGAGCACCAGGAAGTAGCGGCCCTGCGCGACGCCCAGGTCCAGCACCTGCGCGATGTTGCTGTGCGCGAGGCTCATCGAGATGTGGGCCTCGTCGATGAACATGTTGCGGAACTGCGGGTCCGCGTAGATGGCGCTGTTGATCCGCTTGAGGATGACGGGCTTCTGGAAGCCCTCGCGGCCCAGCTGGGTGGCGAGAAAGATCTCCGCCATGCCGCCGTCTGCGACGCGCCGAACGATGTTGTAGCGGCCGTGCTTCGCCATCCCGAGCGCCAAACTTTACCCCATTTGTGCCATCGGTTCCCGGCCCTCATGGGTGTAATCGCCGTTCCCAGATCGGCTCACGCTTTTTTTGACGCACGTGTTGTCCGGGATGACGCTGTTGTCCGACATGAACAACAACGCGCCCAGCGACAACGTCGTCCTGCGCCACGCGGTCGAGCAGATCCAGCGCGTCCTCCCATCCCACTGGTCGACGAACGTCGCGCTGAAGACGAACGACGTCGCCGACGCCCGGCTGACCATCAAGACGCCGGCCGGGGCCAGCGCGGCGCTGGCGATCGGCGCCCGGCGGCAGCTGGATCCGCGGCTGGTCACCGAGGTCGCGGGGACCCTGCGTGGCGTCGCGGCCGATGCGCACGTCGTCATCGCGCCGTTCCTGGGCGCCCGGACCCGCGCGCGCCTCGCCGAGGAAGGGATCGGCTTCGTCGACCTGGTCGGGAACATGCGGCTGGTGCTGGACCGGCCGACCGTCTTCATCTCGTCGCGCGGCGATGAGCGGAGTCCGTGGGCGGTGCCGCGCGCCTCCCGCTCGCTGCACGCGCCAAAGGCCTGTCGCATCGTCCGGGCGCTGGCGGACGGGGCGGCGCCCTTCGGGGTGCGGCAGCTGGCCGCGATCGCGGGCACCGACCCGGGGTACGTGTCCCGGCTGCTGGACCTGTTCCACCGCGAGGAGCTGCTCGAACGCGCGCCGCGCGGACCGGTCGTCGCGGTGCACCTGGATCGCCTGCTCCGGCGCTGGGCCGAGGACTACCAGTTCACCGACGCGCATCGGTTCTTCCCGGTCGTCCACCCGCACGGCGTTCCGGGCGCGCTGGGGCGCCTGCGCGACAGCCAGGTCCCGCACGCGCTGACGGCGCGGGCCGGCGCCGCGGCGCTGTCGGGGACCGCGCTGCCGGGCACCGTCGCCGCGTACGTGGACAACCCGGAGCGCGTGGCCGCGATCTTGGGCGCCGATCCGATCGACACCAGCAGCGGCGCGACCCTGCTGCTGATCGACCCGTGCGATCCGTTCGTGTTCGACGGCGCGTGGGAGGCGTCAGGCCTGCGCTGCGCGGCGCGCGCGCAGATCATCGCGGATCTTCTCGGCAGCCCCGCGCCCGCGCCCGCCCAGGCCGCGAGCCTGCTGGATTTTGCCGCCGCGCCGGCGGCGAACGTCACCGCGGTGTGAGCGACAGCTCGTTGCGCAGCTCCTCGGCGTTCTTCGAGCGCGCGTCGGGGTGCGACTTCAGATAGGTGTCGAGCAGCTTCGCGAGCTGCTTCGTCTGCGCGGCGCTCATCTTGGGAGCGGCCGGCTCGGGCTTGCCGTTGTCGCCGTTATCGTTGTCGACCTTGCTGACGGTCTTGGTCTCGCTCGCCGTGCTCGCCTTGTGCTTCCTGTCGGCCTCGGCCGCCTTCTTGGTCTCGGCGTCGATCTCTTTCTTCATCGCCGCCTCGCGCTTCTCCTCGCATCCCTTCGGCTCGCAGTCGCCGGGACAGCCGCACTTCGCGCTCTTCGAGCACGAGCAGGTGTTGTTCGATTCGTTGCGCGTACAGCCACATTTGTTCGGCGCCGCCGTCGCGGCCCCGCCGCCCAGCAGCAACACGAGCGCCAGCACCGGCGGCGCCATCCCGAATGCCTTCAGCATTCCGCGGATACCCATGGCCCTATGTGACGCCTGCTGGCGGTTTTTTTCAATGGGCACCCCGGCGGTCGAGGCCGGGACGGATCAGACGAGGCCGCGCGAACGAAGCTCGGCCGTCAGCGCGCCGCCGACGGAGCGCGCGAGCTCGGCGTTCGCGAACCCGACCCAGGCGACGTCGCTGGTCACATCCAGCGGCGCGGCCAGCGGCGCGCCGCGCGGGTCGGTCACGATGACGCCGGCCTCGCGCGCGATCAGCTCGCACGACAGATCATAAGGATGCGCGCAGAACAGCGGCGCGCGGCCGGCGTCGCGCCGCGCAGGCTGCAGGAGAGGGCGCAGATCGGCGATCCAGCGATCGTGCCCGGACATCAGCTCGTAGAGCTGACCGCCCGACGAGAGGTACTCGTCGTCGAACACCAGCGGCTCGCCGTCGTCGCTCCCGTCGCCCAGGACGCGGCGGACCACCGCGTCGTCGATCGCCGCCAGCTCGGCGCGCGTGCCCGCGAAGAACTTCGCGATGCCGCCGAACCCGTGGGCGATCGTCGTCGCGCGCGACGGGCGCAAGGGCAGGGCGGTGCGCGTGCCCGCGACCGTGTCGAGGCGCTCGGCGCGCGCGCCCGCGCCGGCGACCGCCCACAGCGTGTCGGCGAGGTGCTGCTTCACGAGCGGGATCTCCGTCTGCACGGCCAGACGAATGTCCGCCAGCGTCTCGCCGCCGCCGCGGTAGGGCGCGATGCCGGTCAGGATCCAGGCCGACCGCTTCTGGTACATGAGCCCGCGCGTGCCGTCGATCGGATCGACGAGCGCGACGATCTCCGCCCTTGATTCCGGCGTACCCGCGGGAATCATCCGGCGCCCGTTCACGCCCAGCCCCTCCGCGATCAGCAGGCACGGCCACTCCTCGCCGATGGCGGCGAAGCGATCCAGCAGCACCTGCTCGGACACGCGGTCGACGGCATAGATGACGTCGCCGGCCTGCTTGCCGGTCACCGCGGACAGGTCGTCGGTCGACGCGCGCGCGAACGCGGCCGTCACCTCGGCGCGGATCGCGTCGTGGATCGCCTTGATGGCGATCAGCAACGCGGGTTCGTCGCGCAGATGCGGCGGCACGCCCGCACGTTAGCGGCGCCGCGTGGAATTGTCAGCCCGGGAATTCGCGCGTGTCGACGCCCCGGTGACCGCCGGTCACCACCGTCGGGCGCACCTTCACGTCGTCGGACTCGGGCGCCAGTTTGTGCACGGACGGATCGTCCTTCAACAAAGGATCGGCGCGCGTCGCGCCGCCACGCGGGCCGAGCGCCTCGCGCCACAAGATCGCGCGCGCGGTCTTCAAGCTGTCGCGCCCGGGCGCCTGCTCGACGAGGTCGGCGAGGCTGAGCACACCGGCCACCTGCCCGTCGGCGTCGGTGATCACGAGGCGCGCCTTGCGTTCGCGCGCCATCAGCGCCTCGGCGTCACGCACGTCCGCCGTCTCCGGGATGGTGATCGCCGGCGTGGTCATCACCAGCGCGGCGGACGTCTTGTCCGGATCGAGCTTCCTGGTCAGCGCGCGGATCGCCAGATCGCGATCGGTCACGACGCCGATGACCTTCTTCCACTTGTCGCAGATCGGCAGGAAGCCGACGCCGGCGTCCGCCATGACCACGGCCGCTTGCCGGATCGTGTCCTTCTCGTTCAGCCACTCCAGGTTCTTGCTCATGATGTCTGCGCATTTCATGACCGCACTCTCCTCGAACGCCGCAGGCAGCATCGGTCGTGCCAGCGCGAGCGGTGAGGGATTTCCGCGCCTGTCTCGAGGGGCCGGCCGCAAGTCTTGCGCCTGGGGCCGACCACGACGCAGACGCTGCGCGTGACCTGGGATCACCGCTCCGGCGCCGCGCGCCCGCGCCGTGGCACGCCCTTTGAGAGATGACCCTGCGAGAGGTCGACGATGCTGCTGATCAAGGACATCATGACGAGGTCGGTCTACACGGTGGAAGCGGACGCGTCGGCCGAGGAGGCCGCGTGGGGGCTCACCCGCCGCCACATCGGCGGCGCGCCGGCGCGCGACGCTGCCGGGAACCTGGTCGGCATGCTGTCCAGCTCGGACCTCGTGAACCCCGAGCCCGCGCAGTGGATCAAGGGGCAGGCGACGGTCGGCGACGTGATGAACCCCGACGTCATCTCGCTGTACGCGGACGATCCCGCGATGGCCGCGGTGAGCGAAATGGCCCGGCGGCGCATCCATCGCATCGTGGTCCTGGACGCGGACAGCAAGCTGGCCGGCATCGTCACGCCGATGGACGTGGTCCGCGCCCTGGCGCGCGGCGACCGGTTCGACCTTTCGGACGATTGAAAGCCGCGGCGGCGCTGCGAAAATCGGGCCGCTGTGCGCAGTCCGAAGTCGGGTACGTGGGTGGTCAGGGCGAGCGGGATCCTTTCCTGTCTTCTGCTCGCGTGTGGGCGGCGGAACGGGTGGCGAGCGGCAGCCTTGCTACGGCAACGGTACATGCAACGGCGGTCTGGTCTGCTTCAGCAAGGTCTGCGTCAACCCGACGAGCGCCGGCGGCACGCAGGGCACGGCGGGTGGCAGCGCGACCGGCGGAGCGGGCCGCGGCGGCGCCGGGATGGCAGCTGACGGCGGTTCGCACGCTGAGCAAGGTGGCATGGGCGGCGGCGGTAGCGGCGGCATAGGCGGTGGTGGCACCGGCAGCACAGGCAGCGGTGGCACGGGCGGTGGCGGCGCGCGGTCAGGCCTGCTGCGGCTCCGGCACCGTCGCCACCGGCACCTGCAGCACCGGCCTCTCCTGCGCCAACGTGCAGAACATGGGCATCATCTGCGTGATGCCCTAGCGACAAACCAGCAACGCCCCGTCCCGGCGCAAGCCGCGGACGGGCGCTCGTCCTCTGACCTTCGCGCCAGCGTGCTCTTCGGCAGCTGAAGCAACGCCCGCACGAGCCTCTCCCGTAGGCGCCGAAATTCGCCTCTTGTATCGCCGCTCGATCTAGATATATCTATATCGTATCTAGATGCGCTGAAGACAGGCGCCTCGAAAGGACAGTAACGAATGCACGACCATCACAATTTCTGGCAGAACTTCGACATGAGCGGACACCGCGGAGGACATCGCGGCCCCGGCCGGCCAGGCCCCGGCGGCCCCGGCCCCGGTCCCGGTGGCCCGGGCGGACGACATCGCGGCCGGCCCTTCGACCCGCGCATGTTTCCCGGCGCCGCGTTCGGCTTCCTCAACATGTTCCGGCGTGGCGGCGCGCGCGCCCGACGCGGCGACATCCGCAGCGGCATCCTCGCCCTGCTCGCCGAGCAGCCCCGCAACGGCTACCAGATCATGCAGGAGCTGGAACAGCGGAGCCGCGGCATGTGGCGCCCCAGTCCGGGCGCCGTGTACCCCGCGCTCCAGCAACTGGAAGACGAAGGCCTGATCACCGCCGAGTCATCGGGCGGCGGGCGCGTCTTCAGCCTGACCGCGCGCGGCCGCACCGAGGCGACGGCCCACGCCGAAGAGAACACCGCGCCGTGGGAGACGCTGAGCGACGCGGCCGGCGACGACATCCCCGAGATGTTCCACCTGCTCAAGCAGGTCGGGGCCGCCGCGCTGCAGGTCGTGAGCGCCGGCTCCGCCACGCAGGTCGCCGAAGCGCGGCGCATCCTCGCCGAAGCGCGAAAGGCGCTATACCGGCTGCTCGCCGAGGACGACGACACCGACGACGCGAAGCGATCGCGCTGACGACGAAGTAGAGAAGGTTCGCCCGTGCTCCTCGACATCACGCCGCTGCGGCGGCACCGAGACTTCCGGCTGCTGTTCATCGGCCAGTTCGTCTCGTTCTTCGGCAGCATGATCACTTATGTCGCCGTCCCTTATCAGCTGTATCAGCTGACCGGATCCAGCCTGGCGGTCGGCTTGCTCGGCACCGTCCAGCTGGTGCCGCTGCTGCTGTCGGCGCTCCTCGGCGGCGCGTACGCCGACGCGATGGATCGCCGCCGGTTGCTCATCGGCGCGGAAGTGCTGCTGTCCCTCATCTCGCTGGCGCTCGCGGTGAACGCGTTCTTGCCGCACCCGAGCGTGACCGCGATCTTCGTGCTCGCGGCGGCGTCGTCCGCGGTGGCGGGGTTTCACCGCCCGACGCTGGAGGCGATGTCACCGCGGCTGGTCGATCGCGACGAGCTGCCCGCGACCGCGGCGCTGACCGGATTGCGCGGAACGCTGGGCGCCGTCGCCGGTCCGGCGATCGGCGGCATCTGCATCGCGCAGTTCGGGATGGGCGCGACGTACCTCATCGACGTCGGCACGTTCGTCATTTCGCTGGTCGCGCTCGCGCGCATGGCAGACATGCCCGCCGCGCCCGAGGCCGCGAAGCCTGGGCTGCGCAGCATCGTCGAGGGCCTCGACTATGCGCGCCGCCGCCCCGAGCTGATCGGCACGTACGTCGTCGACATCGTCGCGATGACGTTCGCGATGCCGACGGCGCTGTTCCCGGCGCTCGCCCAGCCCTGGGGCGGCGCGAAGGCCGTCGGCTGGATGTACGCGGCGATGCCGCTCGGCAGCTTCGTGACGACGGTCTTCTCGGGCTGGTCGAAGAAGGTCTCGCGGCGCGGCGCCGCGGTGGTGCTCGCGGCGGCGGCGTGGGGCGTCGCCATCGTCGCGCTCGGGCACGCCGGCAACTTCCCGCTTGCGCTCGCGTGCCTCGCGCTCGCGGGCGCCGCGGACGCGGTGAGCGGCCTCTTCCGGATGACGATCTGGAACGAGACGATCCCGACGCACCTGCGCGGCCGCCTCGCCGGCGTCGAGATGATCAGCTACATGACGGGACCGCTGCTCGGGAACGCGCGCGCCGGCTGGATGGCCTCGGCGCGCTCGACGACGTTCTCGATCACCGCCGGCGGATGGATCTGCCTCGCCGCCGTCCTGCTCTGCATTCCGCTCCTGCCCGCGTTCTGGCGCTACCGCCCGACGGAAGCGATCGGCACCGAACGACGGGAAGACGACGCGCCCGCCGCCGCAGAGTGAGCCCCGATCAGGCGCCCCCTGATTCGGCGCCGCGCGACGATCCGGGCAGGCACCGGATGCGCACCATCCCGCCGGGAGGTTTGCGCACATGGTCAGCACGCGATCGTTCGGAGCGATGGTTCTCGCCGGCATCTGGATGCTTTCCTGGATCCCGAGGCGGGCGGCTGCCGCGGAGCCCGCCGACACGGAGAAGCCACCGGAACAGGAAGAGGCGGACGCGAAGGATCTGGCCAAGGCGGTGCAGAACCCGGTGGCGGATCTGATCAGCGTGCCGTTCCAGAACAACACGACCTACAACGTCGGGCCGAACGACCGAGCGGCGAACACGCTGAACATTCAGCCGGTCATCCCGCTTCACCTCTCCCAGAACTGGCTGCTGGTGTCGCGCATCATCGTCCCCATCAGCTATCAGCCGTTTCTGGACAGCAGCACCGGCGGCACGTCGGCGGTGGGTGACGCGAATCCGACGTTCTTCCTGGCGCCCGCGAACGCCAAGACGTTCATGTGGGGCGTCGGCCCGGCGTTTCTTCTCCCGACGGCCACGCAGACCGCCGTGGGGACGGGCAAGTGGTCGGTCGGACCGTCAGCGGTCGGCCTGGTTCAGACCAAGCACTGGACCGTCGGCGCGCTGGCCAGCCAGATCTGGTCGTTCGCCGGCCCCGACGATCGCTCGGCGGTCAGCCTCATAACGATCCAGTACTTCGTGAACTACAACCTGGCCCACGCCTGGTACCTGTCCAGCTCGCCGATCCTGACGTTCAACTGGAAGGCGAGCGACGGCAACGAGTGGACGGTCCCGTTCGGCGGCGGCATCGGGAAGATCTTCAAGCTCGGCAAGCTGCCGCTGAACGGACAGCTGCAGGGCTACTACAACCTGCACGCCGACAACGCGACCGAGATCGGAAACTGGCAGCTTCGGATCCAGCTGGCGTTTCTGTTCCCGACCGCGAAGCCGAAGGAGAAGGAAGAGGAGAAGACCGCGGCCGCGTCGCCGCCACGCGACCGCAAGTCCGACGCCGGCTGCACCGCGCGCGCGGCGAACTGACGCCTACGGGCACACCGGCGGGCTGGCCAGCGTCGCGCCCGCCTGCTTCTGCACCAGCGCCTTCACGTCGGAGGCGGGCACCATGATCGACTTGTATTCGTAGGGCGGCGTGAAGGCGGTGCCGCTGCCTTTCTGATTGCCCGTGCAGCTCTCGAAGAGGTTGCCCGTCGCTTGCTGGACCGAGCCGGTGCCGGCCTGCTTGCCGAGATCGATCGGATTCGCCTGGCCGATGAAGTGATTGTTCTCGGTCAGCACGTTGCACGAGAACCCGTTGGTGACGCCCAGCCGAGACGCGCCGACCGACGCGTTCGACGTGTACAGGTTGTTGACCACGTGGATCTCGCCGTAGCGGCAGCGCGGCTGGCGCTCCATCGCCCCGTTCCACCAGTTGAACATGTACGTGATGTCCAGCTTGCCCTCGCTCTCCGGCTCGTTGTCGGACGAGGCGATCAGGTTGGACAGGTTGTGCGGATGTCCGGCCAGCGCGTAGCCGAAGATGCACCAGCTGAAGGTCACGTTGTCGGGGCCCTTCACGACGTCGGCGTTGCCGTCCTGGCCGTCCCAGAACTCACAGTGGTCGACCCAGATGTTCTTCGAGCTGCCTTCGATGTTGATGTTGTCCCAGGCCTGATCCTCGTTCGAGCCGGGACCGCGCACGACGATGTTGCGCAGGATGACGTTGCTCGCGCCGCTGATGTGGATCGCCGCCTTCAGCTGGGTGCCCGCGCGCAGACCGACGATGGTCTTGTTCGATTTGATCTCCAGGCGATCGCCGGAGTTTCCCGACCATCCGTTGCCCAGCGTGCCGTCGATGTGGATCACGCGCGCCTGCCCGTCCGACGCGTACTGCTGCAGCTGCGCGAAGGTCGTCACGACGTTGGGGGTCGCGCTGCCGCCGCCCGTGACGGTGAAGACGCCGCCGGTCCGCCCCGTCCGGGTCGCCCAGCCCATGGGCTTGCACTGATCGCCGCCCGTGGTGCTTCCGCCGCTGCCGGTGGTGCCGCCGGTGGTCGTCATGCCTCCGGCGCCTGCCGCCCCGCCGCTCCCGGCGGTGGCCGAC
>JADMIO012704588.1_pt1 | contig 14060 bp, 10 predicted proteins | sample 8958161 | NCBI WGS metagenome assembly JADMIO01 (sample SAMN16585339, study PRJNA669376) | soil metagenome | isolation source: Crop rotation soil | place: USA: Cullars Rotation, Alabama | collected 2011 | reverse complement strand
GGCAACGGTATCGGATCGGTGCGGCATGGCTGGGCCGGGATCGGATCGCCGTCGAGCAGTGCGGCGACGGTGGTGCGGACCGAGGTCTGGACGAACTGGCCCGCCACGCCGATGATGGGCCCTTGTCCGCACGGCAGCGAGACGATACGAGCCCGGTTGGTCGCGCCGTCGGCGGCGCCGATCGGGTGGCCGTGCGGGTCGAACACCGAAACCTCGGCCAGCCCAGGCGGTTTGAGCTGATCGAAGCCCAGCGACGTGCGGTCGATGATGTCGTTCCAGCTCAGCAGTGACACCGTGATGGTGTCCGTCGCCCGCGGTTTGAGCTTGAGCGTCTGCGGTTCTCCGGTGCCCGGCAGCGTGTGCATCTGGGGGCCGTCACCCAGGTCGATCGCCACCAGGGTGGGGTGGGCTGGTGGTTCGGCCTCGCCCGGGCTGATCCGCAGCGCACCGACTTCGGCGCTGGTGGGCAGCTTAAGCGTCAGCGTCGGTGGTGACTTGTACTGGACCACCCGCTGCGGGGCGGTCCACGAGGTCCGGGGGTCGCCGTCGGCGGCCGCGAACGCCGATCCGAGCACGTCGATGGGATCGGCGTCGCCGTACGCCCGGATGGCCCCGGGCTGGGCCACCAGATCGGCCAGCTTGGGGCCCTGGCGGGCCCGCACCCACACTGTCGGACGCACCTCGGTGGGCTGCGGAACCGTCAGCGTGCGGCTGAGGTTGACCGGTTCCTCCGAGGCCAGCGCCATCGACGCCGCGCACCGCACCCCGACCGGGCTTTCCGCGCACCCCGGCCGGCCCAGCAGCTCGGTGCCCAGATCCCATTGCGCCACAGGCGAACCCGTGGACGGGCTCGGTACTTCCACGGTGTGGCGCAGGTTGACCGGATGGGCGTAGCCCGACGCGTCGTACTGGGTGACCGCCAGGTCGGTGATGCCGAACTGCACCCCAGGGGAACCGTCGTCGGTGGCTACCGCGGTGACCCGGACCCACGGGGTTTCCCCCACCGGCAGCGGGATGGTCAGCGGTTTGCCCGCGGTCTCGAACTTCCGCGTGCTGGTGCCTTTGGCGGTGGCCACCTCGATGCGGCGGACCTGCGCGCCCACCGCGGTGGCGCTGGGCGTGATGGTCAGGGTCGCGTTGGTGACCGGATGGTCGAAGTCGACCTGCAGCCACTGGCCGACGGCGGCCTGCAAGGCGTTGGACACCCACGCGGTCGAGGCGTCGGCGTCGATGGCGGCCGCCGGGCCCGTCGCGGGCGCCACGTTGGGCAGCGCTGTTGAATCCGCCGCCGAACTCGACACCGTCACCCGGCCGCCGTCCCAGTGGCCGTACACCGGGGCGGCCCCGTGCGACGGGTAATCGGGCACCCGGTTGTAGGTGTGCCGCTCGTCGTTGGGGGTGCGCACGGCCGACGCATGATCGTCGACCCGGCCGTAGTCGATTTCCCTCGCTTGCGGCGTATCGGTGACCACCACACCGTGATTTCCCACGGTGACGGGCAGACCCGCGCGCTGCGCGTCGGCCGTGAGCAGCATCGGTCCCAACGGAGGCAGACCGGACAGGCGCCGGCGTTCGTCGAGCCGCAGCAGCGCCTCGGGGGCGCCGTCCACGCGGGTCATCGTGTCGGCGTTCACCAGATACGGTTTGCCTGCGGCCGCGGCGTCGTCGACCCGGTAGATCTGCACCGCCGGATAGCGCGGCCGCAACCCGCTGTCGGCGATGAAGCCCTCCAGCGTGCCCGGGCCGACGGGATCACCGAACTCGGCGACTTTGGTGAGCCCGCCCGATCCTTCTATCGAACGGTGCACCAGCACCGGCCGCGCCGACCGCGACGCATCCGGGTCGAGGTCGTTGCGCAACACCACATACGAAATACCTTGGCGGGCAAGGGTATCGGCAAGGCCTGCGGACGGCCGGCCGGCGGCGAACAACCGCTGCACCGAATCCAGCGCGCGTATGGTCTCCGGCGGGGTCAACGGGATCGAGTCACGCACCCCCCACGGGCTGCTGCCCAACACCTGCAGGGGCTCATCGTGGCTGGTGCCCCAGACCTGGGTGGCGAACGGGGCCCCCGGCGCCACCAGCACGCGGCCGCGCTCGGTGTTGTGTTCGTCGAGCCAGTCCGCGGCGTCATGCCAGTACTGCGGGATGGCGGTGAACGTGCCGGGCGGTGCGATCCGGCCGGTCCAGGCGATCGCGGTGGCCGCCGCCAGCGCGGCCAGGACCACGATGCTCACCGCCACCCGTCGGTCCCGTTCGGGGTGGGCGTACGCGCTCACCCACACCGGGCGGGGCACGGTGCCCGGCAGCGGAATGCGGCCCAGTAGATGGGCCAGCCCCAGGGCCAGCGGCAGCCGGATCACCGGTTCGAGCTTGTGCAGGTTGCGCAGCGGGGTGCCGGTGCCGTCCAGGAACGCTTGCACCTGGTGCGCGATGGGTGAGCCCAGGCCGCCGGAGTAGCCCAGGCCCAGCAGCACGACACCGATCAGCAGCATGGTGATCAACCGGCCGCGGGTCGGCATCGACCGGAGCGCCAGGCCGGCCAGGCCCGCGGCGGCGACCACCGTGGTGGCCAGCACCGCGACCGTGCCGGTCACCAGCGAGGCAGCCGCGGTGGCGTTGGGTGCGACGAACGGGGTCCAACTGTCGGTGCCGCGCAGCATCTCGGTCAGCGAGGTCCACTGCGTGGTGACGCCGGAGGATTCGATGAAGTCGAGGAACGGCGGGCTGATCCGGCCCAGCATCACGAGCGCCACCACCCACCAGGTGACGGCCAGGGCTGTGCAGCCGAACCACCACGCGGTGAACCGCAGCCACAGCTTGTTCGGCCGGTGGCACGCCCACCAGATGAGGGCTGCCAGACATCCGGTCAGGGTCGCGACGGCGTTCACCGCGCCCATCAGGGCCACCGCGCCGGCTGACCGAGCGGCCATCAGCCTGAGATTGTGCTGCCCCCGTAACGCCAGGATCACCGGAAGCAACACCCACGGTGCCAGCATCATCGGCAGCGTCTCCGAGGAGATCGCGCCCAGCGTCGTCAGCACCCGCGGGCACAACGCGAACGCTATCGCGCCGAGCACCCGCGAGCTGGTGCTGCCGATGCCCAGGATCTCGGCGACGCGCAGCAGGCCCCAGAACCCGGCGATCAGCAGCAGCGCCCACCACAACCGCTGGGTGATCCAGCCGGGAACGCCGAGCTCATGGCCGATGAGAAAGAAGGTGCCGTGCGGGAACAGGTAGCCGTAGGCCTGGTTCTGGGCCTGCCCGAATGGCAGATCGCTGTTCCACAGGTTGAAGGCCCGAGCCAGGAACCGCAGCGGATTGGCGGTCAGGTCCAGCTTGGTGTCGGGTGAGATCTGTCCGGGTGACTGGGCGGAGGTCAGGACCAGAGTGACCGCTGTGACCAGCCATAACCAGCGCCGCGACAGCGGCGCGGCGGGACTACGTTCGGCGGGCAGGAGCGGAGCGACCGAGTTTTAAGTACGGTCGCCGTACTCGACTCGGTTGAGCACCGACGACGCCGGATCGCCCGCCTGCAGCGGAGGCTTCGTGTCCTGCTGCACCATCAGCGTCACTCCGAAGACGGCGGCCGCGCCCAACAACAGGCCGACCACGACGCTGGCGGCGGAGGGGACGACGAACCGATTCACCCGGCCAACCTAGCACGGACATCGATGGGAACCCTGGCAGCTCACGCCTCGTCGAGGGTTTGACCAGATCCGCCGGGGCACTGTTGCACATTCTGCAACACCTCGGTGCACGCTTCGCCAAGGAGCACGATGCCGGGCTCGATACGGCGTAACGGGATCGCCCCGTATCCGACGCGGAATGAGTTGAGCGCAGGCTCATCCTGCAGGTAGAAGATATCGCCACGCTCGACGAGCACGCCCCGGCGCTGCGCCGCGGCCACCAATTGACGGCAGTCGAGCTCAGGCGGTCCGGTTACCCACAAGCTGACACCGCCCGGCGGGAACGGCCCGGTCTCGAACGGCAGGGAGGTGTGCACGGCCGCCACCAGCCGCTCCCACTTGTGCTTCATCTGGATTCGGTGGTGGCGCAGCGCGCGGTGGTAATTGCCGCTGTCGATGAGCAGAGCGAGCGCGCGCTGCACATGACCGGGCGGGTGACGCAGCACATACCTGCGTACGTCGCGCAGCTCGCGGACCAGGTCTCGCGGGCCGACGAGGTATCCGAGCCGCAAGCCGGGGGCGAGGAACTTCGAAAACGTCCCGAGGTAGATGGCGTCGCCGCTGTCGTCGATGGCTTTGAGTGACGGGCTGGGGCTGCCCTGATAGCGGAACTCACTGTCGTAGTCGTCCTCCACCACGACCGTGCCGGACTCGGCTGCGAGTTGCAGCAGCCGTCGGCGACGGTCGAGCCCCAGCGTCACGTTGGTGGGGTGATGGTGGCTGGGGGTGAGATAGAGCAGGTCGGTCCCGGCCAGCGAATCCGGTGGACGCAGGCCATGCTCGTCCACCGCGATGCCGTACACGGTCGCGCCGGTACGGACAAAGATGTGCCGGGCGTCGAGGTAGCCGGGGTTCTCGACGGCGACGCGCCGGCCCGGTCCGAGCAGGGCGCGGCCGACCAGGTCGAGACCCTGCTGCGAGCCGACCGTCACCAGGATCTCGTCCGGCTCGGCGTCGATACCGCGCTGCGGCAGCAGCTGCTGGCGGATCGAGTCGACGAGCATGGCATCGTCGGCGGCCACACTGTCCTGCAGGCTCGGGTACACATGCGGCTGATCCAGCGCATCGCGCAGACAGCGGATCCAGGCCCGCGCGGGAAAGCTGCGGATATCGATCTGCCCGGCCACGAACGGATATGGGTAGCGTTGCCAGTCCCGGGTCTTCTCGATGTCGGGTATGCCGGCGTCGGGGTGGCGCCGGATCCGGCTCGACCAATCGATGCGTGGCACCGTCGCGCGGGTTTCCGCGGCCGCGGCGTCCAGCATCTCCGGGTTGACGAACATGCCGGACCGTTCGTGGCTGAGCACGAAGCCCTCGGCGATCAGTTCCTGATAGGCCAGGTTGATCGTGTTGCGTGAAACGGCAAGCTCGATCGCCAGCTCGCGTGAACTCGGCAGCCGGCGATTGACATCGAAGACGCCGTTGGCGATGCCATGTTCGATCGCCCGTCGAACCTGCTGATACAGCGGTTCGGCGGAGTTCCGGTCGATCTCGACGAGAGTCCTCGGCAATCCACCTCTCCTGCGGGTTCACATCCCGACCGGCACACGGGGCCGCATGCCGGATCCACGTTGTCGTACTCAAGTATGACGGCGGCGGCGGGAATTCAGCTCAGGCTGAGCGCGTCCGATACGGCCACCGACGCCAGGCCATGCGCGGCACCGACGGCATCCGAGGTGAGCCGGCCACCGACTGTGCTGACGCCCGCGCGCAGAGCCGCGTTGTCCCGGACAGCGCCCGCAAAGCCCTTCTCGGCGAGTTCCACCACGTACGGGATCGTCACGTTGGTGAGGGCGTGCGTCGAGGTGTAAGGAACGGCGCCGGGCATGTTGGCGACGCAGTAGAACACCGAATCATGAACCGGGAACGTCGGATCCGCGTGAGTGGTGGGCCGGGAGTCCTCGAAGCAGCCGCCCTGATCGATGGCGATGTCGACCAGCACGCTGCCCGGCTTCATCCGCGAGACAAGACTGTTGGAAACCAGTTTCGGAGCTTTCGCGCCCGGCACCAACACCGCACCGATCACCAGATCCGCCTCGAGCACCTCCCGCTCGATCGAATAGTGATTGGCCGCCAGCGTGCGGATGCGGCCCTGATACATCCGGTCGGCCGCCCGCAGCTTGTCGATGTTCTTGTCGAACAGCACGACGTCGCCCCAGGTGCCCGCAGCGACCGCGACGGCGTTCATGCCGGAGACCCCCGCTCCGATCACCACCACCCGGGCCGGCTCGACGCCGGAGACACCGCCGATGAGGATGCCGCGTCCGCCCTCGGGGCGCATCAGGCAATACGCGCCGACCAGCGGTGCCAGGCGGCCCGCCACCTCACTCATCGGGAAGAGCAGCGGCAGGGATCCGTCGGCCGCCTGCACGGTCTCGTAGGCAATGGAATTGGTGCCCGCATCCAGCAGCGCACGGGTGCACGGCTCGCTGGCGGCCAAGTGCAGGTAGGTGAACAGCATCAGGTCGGCGCGCAGCCGGTGGTACTCCTCGGCGATCGGCTCCTTCACCTTGAGCACCAGTTCCGCGGCGGCCCATACCTGATCAGCGTCGTCGAGGATCTTCGCGCCCGTCGAGAGGTATTCGGCGTCGCTGATCGCCGACCCCACGCCGGCGCCCCGTTCGACGAACACCTCGTGGCCCAGGGCTGTGAGTTCGTGGACGCCCGCCGGCGTGGCGGCGACCCGATATTCGTGGTTCTTGACTTCCTTGGGGATTCCGATCCTCATTGCAGACCTCCATGTGTGCTACGTGCATTGCGGTCAACGCATCGTGGGTCACAGCGCCGTAGGTCCAGAAGAGCCAGATCGGTGCCCGCTGATGAGGCCAGACTGGACCCATCGATGGCTGGGCTTCTGGCTCTGACCAGCGCGGCGATTGCTCGTTATGTTGTTCAAACACACGAGAATCGCGAAGGAGATTGGCGTGAACAGCAGCGAACTGCGGGCGAACGCCCGTCGTCACCTCGGCCCTCATTTCACCCGGAAGGCCGTCTGGGACAGTGAGTTCCCAGTTTTTGTGCGCGGTGAAGGCAGCTATCTCATCGACACCGAGGGTGACCGATACCTCGACGGCCTGGCCGGCCTGTTCTGTGTGAACATGGGCCACGGCCGTGATGACATCGCCGCTGCCGCGACCAAACAGATCAACACCCTTGCCTATGCCTCGAACTGGGGTATGGCGCACCCGCCGGCGATCGAGGCAGCCAGTCTCATCGCCGAACTAGCCCCCGGCGACCTGGGCACCACGTTCTTCGTCAACTCCGGCTCGGAGGCGGTGGAGACGGCGGTGAAGTTCGCGCGGCAGTACCACCGCAGCCAGGGTGAGCCCGAGCGTACGAAGATCATCAGCCGCGAGATGGCTTACCACGGAACGACTCTGGGTGCCTTGTCGGTCACCCAGCTGCCGAAGATCAAAGAACCGTTCGGCGAGCTGCTGCCCGGTGTGCGCAGCGTGCCGAACACCCTTGGCTACCTTGGGGATTGCGGACCCGCCGCTGAGCTGCCCTGCGTACAGGCGATCGAGCAGGTGATCCTCGAGGAGGGGCCGGAGACCATCGCCGCGCTGTTCGCCGAGCCCGTGCAGAACGGCCGCGGCGCGCTGGTACCGCCGGTGGGTTACTGGCAGGAGCTGCGTCGGATTTGTGACCAGTACGGCATTCTGCTGGTCTCCGACGAGGTGATCTGCTCGTTCGGCCGGCTCGGGCACTGGTTCGGCCACGGGCTGACCGGGGTGGTTCCGGACATGATCACCTTCGCAAAGGGATCCACGTCCGGTTACGCGCCGCTCGGCGGGATGATCGCCCGCGAGCAACTGGTCGACGAGCTGTTCGGCTCATCCAAGGGCGGTGTGTTCACCCACGGCGCCACCTGGGGCGGGCATCCGGTGTCGACCGCCGTCGCGGTCGCCAACATGACCGCTATGCGCGACGAGAAGGTGCTGGACAAAGTGTCGGGCCGCGCGCCCAAGATCAGGGCCGCCCTCGATTCGCTGCACCAGGAACACCGTTGCGTGAAAGACGTTCGCGGAATGGGCTTCTTCTACGCGATCGAGCTGATGGCCGACCACAACAGCGGCCGCGAGCTCACCGAACAAGAGTCGCTGACCGTGCTGCGCGAGGTGCTGCCGGAATCCTTCAAGCGCACCCGGGTGATCCTGCGCGGCGACGACCGCGGCGCCACGATGATCATGGTGTCACCACCCCTGGTGGCCGACGATGATGTGCTCGACGCGCTCCTGCACGGCATCGATGGCATGTTGACCGACGTCGAGAAGGCCATTCAGCCCTGAGAGGTGGATCCATGACAACGCTGGCCGCGGGCGAAATCTCACTGCCCCAGCGGTGGCGGGCCGCGGTGCGGGGAACCAACCGCATCGTGGGCCTGGCCGACGGCGAGGATATCCGCGCCATCCAGGCCGCCCATCGGCTGCGTCGCGAAAATACCGTCACCCCAAGGCTGGTCGGCCGCACCGACGTCATCCGGCAGGCAGCCGAGCGGGGCGGCATCCCGCTGCACGACGGCCTGATCCTCGACGTCGACCAACTGGCCGATGACCGACTGATCCGCGAGGTGATCGAGGATCGGTTGGCATCTCGGCCGGATCGGATCGCCGCTGCGCTCGGTGACCCGGTGTCGCTGGCCGCGGCCGCGCTTCGCATCGGCGATCTGCATGGCTGCGTTGCGGGGGCGACCCGGCCGACGGCCGATGTGCTGAGGGCCGGGTTGCGCATCGTCGGGCTGGCACCGGCGCTGCGCACGTTGTCGAGCTCGTTTCTGATGGTGCTGCCGGACGGGCGCGCGCTGACGTTTTCCGACTGTGCCGTGGTTCCGGATCCCAGCGCCGCCGAACTTGCGGATATCGCGTTGGCGGCCAGTGCAACTCACCTGCACCTCACTGATCAGGAACCGGTCGTCGCGATGCTCTCGTTCAGCACCCAGGGCAGTGCCAGTCATCCGCAGGTGGACAAGGTGCGGGAGGCGGCCGCCCGGGTCCGCGCCGTCGCGCCGGACCTGCACGTGGACGGCGATCTGCAGTTCGATGCCGCGCTGGTCGCGGAGGTCGGTGCATCGAAGGCCCCCGGTTCTCGGGTGGCGGGCCGGGCGAATGTGCTCGTCTTCCCGAGCCTGGACGCCGGCAACATCGGCTACAAGATCGCCCAACGCCTCGGCGGTGCAACGGCTGTCGGTCCGATCCTGCAAGGCATCGCGGCGCCGTTGAACGACCTGTCGCGCGGCTGCGACAGCCGCGATATCGAACTCATGGCGGTGGTCAGCGCGGTGCAGTCACTCGACCGCGACTGATGCTGCTCGCGCTCGGCGCCGCATGCATCGGTGTCGCGTCGATCATCGGCGGGGCGACCGGATTCGGCACCGCCATGGTCGCAACGCCGTTGATGTTGCTGGCCGGTTTCGGCGTCTCCGAGGTTGTCGCGATCAATCTTGTTGCGGGCCTGGTCACTCGGCTCGATGTGGTGTGCCGGTTGTGGCACCAGATCGACAAGCGCCGGGTCGCATTGCTCGGCGCGGGCAGCGTCCCGGGCGCCTGGCTGGGTGCCGTGACCCTGCAGTGGCTGCCCGAACATCACCTGAAACAGGTCGTCGGTGTGCTCATCGTGGTTTGCGGCATCGCCATGGCACTTGTGCGGTCGGCGCCGCCGCGTAAACCCTCCACAGGCGCCCAAGCGCTGACCGGGGTACTCGGCGGCTATCTGAGCACCACCACATCGCTCAACGGGCCGCCGCCGGTGTTGCTGTTGATGCGGGCGCAATTGGCGCCGCTGGCGTTCATCGCTGACCTCGCAGGCTATTTCATCGTGACAAATCTGCTGTCGCTGGCCGTTCTGGTCGGCCGAGATGCGGTGCCGGCGGGGATCTGGTGGCCGATGGTGCCGGCGCTTGTCGCCGCCGCGGTCGCAGGCAACATCGCCGGCCTGGGCATCGCCCGGCGGGTGTCAACGCAGGCGTTCCGTAGCGGCGTTGTCGTGCTGGTGGTGCTGGCGGGTGTGCTGACCGCGACCGTCGGTTAGTTCGTACCCGTTCGTCCGCAAGTCCAAGAACCTGACCGCTCCTTTCACAGGAGTACCGGCAAGTCTGCGTCAGTGCTCCGCGAAACGCGCTATCACCGGCGCTATCACTTTTCCTGATACCGCGGGCGATGGCGCGTTTCGATATTCCGTGTGCCTCGAGAGCCGCGACACGCCGACGGCCCGTGTAGGACCACCGCACACAAAGCGGCGCCGCCGCGGTGATCCGCGACGGCGCCTGTCTGTGGTGGGGCGAACTACACGTAGTCCTTGTACTTGTCGAGCAGGCGAACGGGCTTGCTCAGCGCGTCGCGGCGGAAGGGGTCGCCGAGTTCGCGGGTGCACATGATTTCAATGACAGTCGTCTTGCCCTCCTCCATCTGGGCGGCGATGGCAGCCTGCAGAGCGGGCCCGACATCGGCGAGCTTGTCGACGACGACGCCTTCGGCGCCCATCGCCTTGGCGATACCGGCGAACGACTCGCTCTCCAGCTCGCCGGCGACGAAGCGGCGGTTGTAGAAGTCGACCTGGTTCTTCTTCTCCGCACCCCACTGCCGGTTGTGGAACACCACTGCGGTGACCGGAATGTCATGGCGCACTGCGGTCATGATCTCGCCCATGCTCATACCCCAGGCACCGTCTCCGGCATAGGCAACCGCAGGGCGCTCCGGTGCGGCCTTCTTGGCCCCGATGATCGTCGGCAGCGCGTAACCGCAGTTGCCGAAGCTCATGGGTGCGAGAAAGCTGCGCGGCCGCTCGAACCGCAGGTAGCTGTTTGCGACCGAGTTGATGTTGCCGATGTCGGTGGACACCATCACGTCGGCGGGCATCGCCCGCTCGAGCTCACGCAGTACCTGGCGCGGGTGCAGCCAGTTGCCTTCCTCGGCCTCCTGTTCGGCGATCATGTCGAGGCTGTACGGATCCTTCTCGTGGGTCCACTCGTCGAGTTCCTTTTCCCAGGCGGCCTTTTCGGCCTGGATGGTGGCGGCGCGTTCCTCACGGTTGGCGTCCGAAGCCAGCGTCTTACCCTCGAGCCGCTCGGTGAGCGCGATCGCGGCGGCCTTCGCGTCGCCGCAGATGCCGACACTGATCTTCTTCACCAGACCGAGCATCTTGTGGTCGGCGTCGACCTGGATGATCTTTGCGTCCTTGGGCCAGTAGTCCATTCCGTGCTGCGGCAGCGTGCCGAACGGGCCGAGTCGGGTGCCCAGCGCGAGCACCACGTCGGCCTGCGAGATCAGCTTCATCGCTGCCTTGGAGCCCTGGTAGCCCAACGGACCGGTCCACAGCGGGTGGCTGGCCGGGAACGAGTCGTTGTGCAGGTAGCTGTTGACCACCGGCGCGCCGAGTCGTTCGGCGAGGGCCTTGCACTCTTCGACGGCGTCGCCCATGACCACACCGCCGCCGGAGACGATCACCGGAAACTTCGCTGCGGCAAGCAGTTCGGCGGCCTCGTCGAGACTCTGGCTGCCCCCGGGCCCGCGGTCGAGGCGACTCGGCCGCGGAATCTCGGTCTCGATCTCGCCGTAGAAGTAGTCACGCGGAATGTTCAACTGGGTCGGGCCCATCTCCGACATCGCCCGGTCGAAACAGCGTCCGGTGTACTCGGCCATCCGCTTCGGGTTGTTGACGTGCCCTTGGTACTTGGTGAACTCCTGGAACATCGGCAGCTGGTTGGCCTCCTGGAAGCCGCCGAGGCCGGTACCCATCGTGCCGGCCTCCGGGGTGACGATGACGACGGGGCTGTGTGCCCAGTAGGCGGCGGCGATCGCGGTGACGCAGTTGCTGATACCGGGGCCGTTCTGTCCGATCGTCACGCCGTGGCGGCCGCTGACCCGCGAGTAGCCGTCGGCCATGTGCGCGGCACCCTGCTCATGGACGACGGGGATGAGCGTGATGCCCGCGGGGGCGAAGATGTCCATCGCGTCCATGAACGCCGATCCCATGATGCCGAAGATGTCGGTGACACCGTTGGCGACCATGGTCTCGACGAACGCTTCCGATGGCGTCATCTTCTGCACCCCGGATACTGCGGCGCGGTTGTTCGGGTCGGTCATGTGTCGTCCTCCTTGAGTATCGGATGGCGGATTGAACGATGAGTTGTTCGAAAGATCGGAACGTTTTATTCCTGATTTTGTTATCTGAGATGAGACTAGGTGGAGAGAACGGTCAAGTCAACGAAAATCTCTAAATCTGGTATGCAATGTCTTGTTTTTTGGAACCGATTCCGGTTTCATGGAGTCAACGACCTGAAGGAGGGGCCATGGGTGAGGTGCGCAGGATGGACGAGTCGACCGCGCTCAACGGAGCGGAGCTGTCCGGCGACACGCCGACGCTGCGGCTGTTCGCCCTGCTCGAACTGATTGCATCGAAGGATCAGTTGTTCACGCTGCAGGGTCTGGTCGAGGAGACCGGTATGGCGAAGCCGACGCTGCACCGCATGCTGCAACAACTCGAGGGCGCCGGACTGCTCGTTCGGGAGAACAACGGCCGCCACTACGGGGTCGGGGCGCGGCTGCGCCGGATGGCGGAGAGCCTGCTGCTCAACGACACCCACCACGGCGCGCGGCACGCGGTGCTGCGTGACCTGGTCGACGAACTCGGTGAAAGCTGCAACCTCACCACTATGTCCGGCAACGAGATCGTCTACCTCGACCGCGTGGAAACCCCTGAACCACTGCGCTTTACGCTGCAACCCGGATCGCGCGTGCCGGTGCACTGCTCGGCGACCGGCAAGATGATCCTCTCCCAACTGGCCCCCGCTCAACGGCGCAGGCTGCTGGAGGCGGCACCGCTGAAGCGGTACACCCCCAAGACCGTCACCGACGTGGAGCGGATCGAGGAGGAGCTCAAGCGAGTTCGCCGGGACGGATTCGCCATCGATGACGAGGAATTCCTGCCCGGCCTCGTGTGCGCGGCGGTCCTCGTTCCGTCGTCCACGGGACTCTCGAACTTGGCCATCGCCGTTCAGGCGCCGGTCATGCGGCTGACACCCGAGAAATCGTTGAAATTGCTGCCGGCGTTGCGCCGAGCCGCAGACGCCATTGGCCAGATCGAGACCGAGGTGGCCGCCGACACATCCTCCCGGGAGAGCTCATGACCCGACTGCTGTCGGCGCGCGAGGTGTTCGGTGTCGACTCCGACCTGCAGGTGCCCGCGTTCACCGAGCGTGACGAACACGTCCCCGACATCGACCCGGCGTACCGATTCGACGCTTCCGTCACCTTGGCGCTGCTCGCCGGCTTCGCCCGCAACCGCCGTGTTCTGCTGCAGGGGTTGCACGGCACCGGCAAGTCCACCCACATCGAACAGGTTGCCGCGCGCCTCAACTGGCCCTGCGTGCGGGTGAATCTCGACGGCCAGCTCAGCCGGATGGACCTCATCGGGCGGGACGCGGTGATCTTGCGAGACGGTCAGCAGGTCACCGAGTTTCAGGAAGGCATCCTGCCGTGGGCGATCCAGCGGCCCGTCGCGTTGATCCTCGACGAGTACGACGCGGGCCGTCCCGACGTGATGTTCGTGATCCAGCGCGTCCTCGAACACGACGGGAAACTGACGCTGCTGGACCAGAACCGGGTCATCTCGCCGCATCCGCTGTTCCGGCTGTTCGCCACCGCCAACACCGTCGGGCTCGGCAACCTCAACGGGCTCTATCACGGCGCACAACGGCTCAACCACGCGCAGATCGACCGGTGGAACATCGTGGCATCGCTGGATCACCTGCCGCCCCGGGCCGAAGCCGAGATCGTGGCCGCCCGGGTGCCTGGCATCGACGGCGGCTTGGTCGACTCGATGGTCGCAGTGGCGAACCTGACCCGCGACGGCTTCCGCGTCGGCGATCTGTCGACCTTGATGTCGCCGCGCACCGTGATCACCTGGGCCGAGAACGTCGCGATCTTCGATGACGTCGGGTTGGCGTTCCGGCTGTCGTTCGTCAACAAATGCGACGACGCCGAACGCCCACTCGTCGGGGAATACTTCCAGCGCTGCTTCGATCGCGAACTCGGTGAGCCCGCCGGGAGCGGCGCATGACCGCGGTGCATGCGACCCCGGATGTGCAGAGACTCCGCGACTTGCGCGCCGCATCTATCCGTGCGCTGAGCCGGCAGGACGGGCTGCATTTCCGGGGCCAGACCTTGTACCGGGGTGCGCGGCGGGTGCCCGTGCCCGCGCCGCACCTGCACCCACCGACCGAGCGCGGTGCCGCCGACGGCATGGCGCTTCGGTTGCGGCACAACGACTCCGATGTGCACGCCGAGCTACTACCCGAACGCGACGCCAGTCGGCTGGTCCTTTCCAGCACAGTGGGATCCGAAGCTTGGAATTCACGTGACTTGAAGTCGCGGC
>JADMIO011319598.1_pt1 | contig 14060 bp, 5 predicted proteins | sample 8958161 | NCBI WGS metagenome assembly JADMIO01 (sample SAMN16585339, study PRJNA669376) | soil metagenome | isolation source: Crop rotation soil | place: USA: Cullars Rotation, Alabama | collected 2011 | reverse complement strand
CCGCCGGCGGCGTCTGCGCCGGGCATGGCCCAGAACTCCCAGAAGAAAAGACCGAAGTTCAAACCATCGGGCCAGAAGAGGTTGTAGTCCGGACCCGGCAAAGTCATGCTGTAATCGACAGTTTTAGGAGCGCCATCAAATTCCAACACCCGCGAGGTACTGACGCTGGAATTTAAGACTCCCTTGAAGTTAGCAACGCGGCTTCCTCTTTGTGCGGTAAGGCTTATTGCGGTTGGCGTGAATGCGTAGTAATCCTGTTCTTTCCGCGGCTGCAATGCATAATTCCCGAAGGCGGTAACCAGGAGCGAATAAGTACCGTCTGCCTTCGTTGTTGCTGTACCTGTTTGCGTACCCGTGAGGTTGATCTTAACTCCCATCACGCCCCGATTAGTTTCATCCAGGACCTGGCCGCTCAGAAAAACGTAGGGATTGCCTCTCAAGGTCAATTGACTATCCCGGTCTAATGCAGGAAGCAGGACAGTCGTGTTTTCAAAGACATAGTCCTCTTTGCTGGTGGTGATCGTGTAATCCAAACCTGCGGGTATTTCGGAAAACCTGAAAACACCAGCTGCGTCGGTTTTTGCAACCGTCGTCGCGTTCAGGGTTACCGTCACGTCTGAAATAGGCGTGGTTCCGTCTATCACCTGTCCGCTTATGCTGTACAACCGCCGCACACCAATGAAGAAAACGCTGGTTCGTTCAGTCGACAGGCTGATCGTCTGTGGGGTAAAGGTGAATACCCTGTTATTGATCGCGGTGATCGTGTACGCAAACCCCATCGGCAGATCACTAAACACAAACGAACCATTGCTGGCAGTGGTAACGTTTCTTGTAATGGAGCCTGGACCTGTCAGCGTGATCTCCAGGCCCGAAATGGGCCCACCAGTTTCATTGCGCACTACGCCCGACACGGGTGCTTTTTGTCTAACAGCAGCGAAGCTTATTTGATCAAGCGCGGTGCTGAGATTTGTGAAATTACGGCTTCCGGGAATAAAGTCGAAATAGGTTTTCGTCGCGCTTAGCACATAATCGCCGGCGACGGTTGCAAGTAAATATTCGCCGTTTTCGTTCGTGCTGGTAGTGATTTGAGAACCGTCACCGGTGAGACTCAACAGTGCATTCGCGAGCGGCAAGTTGTTCTCAGTTACTGCCCCGCGAATCAGTAAGGGAGATGTTGGAGCCGCGCCTGGATCGTCTGGAAGCCCTCCACCAACGTGACCAACGCCGATGCGTACCCGGTTGCTTTGCCGATTGTTCTGCGCGATGCGAATGAGTACATCACCGACGTCGGAAAGGTCGTCGCTCAGCCGAAGCGTGATTGCGCTCATCCATGTCTGCCCGGGAACCGGCGCTACGTGTTCGACTTGCAGATCGTAATGTTGATGAAAAGAGTCCTCAGCATCAGCCGTGATGCCGGTATTCTCAAGATTCAGCGCGAAGAGAATTACACGAGTCCGATGATCGGCAGCCCATGAAACCAGCGAAGTTACTGGAAAGGGTTCTTTGGTGAAGGTAACGGAGTCGAATGCAATTCCCCGCGTGGAATTCGTTTCGCTTAGTAAAGTTAGCGGTGCATTTTGTGCGATAGCTCTCGGCGCTGAGCCGAGGAGAAAGAATGCGATAACGCTATATGAAAAAACCGCAAAGCGCGGTTTCTTTCTGATGTGACTGCGTGGCGACATCCCCGGGAGTTGTCGAGTCCGCAGAAAAACGACGGAACCGAAAAACATATAAATAAAGCCGTTGCGTAAGTGAAGAAGCAGCAGGTGTCTGCTGCGCGTTAAGTACGCCCGATTATAGTCACCGCGCTAGTAAAACTTAAACCTATTTTTAAGCTGCGGATGCGCAACGCGGCCGCGCAGAACCTTATGATTCATAAGTGTGGAAATCGGAAACTGCGGAGAGGGATTGAAAAAGTGTAATATCAGCGCCGCTCTCAATCGGTTTTGCGCACGAAACGCCAACAGGAGCTGTATGTCTGATTCAAAACCTTTTACGGCCGCTGAGCTCGCGGCCAGGGTCGACGGCCGTTTGATTGGCGACGGAGATATTCACATCAACCAGGTTGCGGATCTTAGCTTGGCCGAAACGGGAGACATTGCCTACGTAGAAGATGACAAACTGTTCCCTGTCGCCGAGAGTAGCCAGGCGTCGTGCGTGATTGTCCCGCCACATTTTGTTTCTGCGTATAACGAGAAAATTGTCGCGCAAGAGCTAAAGCCCGTGTTCATTGAAGTGGGCAAGCCAAAACTCGCTTTTGCGCTAATCGCGAGTTTGTTGCACCCCCGAAAACGACGCGAGCCATTTGTCCACGCAACGGCGGTGCTGGCCGAAACGGCCGACATTGATCTAACGGTATTCATCGGCCCGCACGTTTCAATCGGTGAGAACACGCGGGTCGGCGCAGGAACACGCGTCGAGGCGAATGTTGTAATTGGAGATGACGTCCATATTGGCCGCGACTGCGTGATTCATCCGGGTGTGACGCTCTACGACAACATTACGATTGGCAACAACGTGATCCTGCACGCGGGGGTATGTATCGGGGCCGACGGTTTTGGTTACGTGCGCGACGACATGGGCTATCACAAGTTTCCCCAACGCGGCACTGTCGTCATCGAAGATGATGTCGAACTTGGCGCTCAAACTTGTGTGGATCGCGCAGCATTGGGCCAGACGCGCATCGGCAGGGGCACTAAGCTCGATAACATGGTCCACGTGGGCCACAATTGCGACATCGGCCAGCGCGTCGTGATTGCCGCGCAAACAGGAATCAGTGGCAGCGTTACGATTGAAGACGATTGTGTTATTGGGGGCCAGGTGGGCTTTGGCGATCACATACGCGTCCAAAAAGGTGCGGTGATTGGTTCGAAGGCCGGTGTGTTGCCGGGCAAGATTGTGCGGCCGGGAGTTTGGTGGGGCATTCCGATTCAGCCGCTGGAAGATTACAAACGGTTGAATGCTCACCTCGGTCGTGTGCCCGAATTGAGAGCAGAAATAAAGGAGTTGCGGAAGCAGCTGGAAGAATTGAAGCGGAGTCGATCGTAGGCTTCTGGACTGGGCTGTGCCCGCCGATGTGAGGAAGGTCTCCGACCTTCCGGTGAGAGAACTCAAAGAAATCTTGGGGCGACGGCCCCTAGACAAGGGCATAGCCCACGAGCAGTTGGAAACTTCTAACGGAAGGTCAGAGACCTCCCTCACATCAGAGGGCAAAGCCCTTGGTCCATTCGATAATCCTTTGCGCTGCCCGCTGCGAGGCGCCAGCCTCACCAAGATATTCGGCTATTTCCCGCAAACGTTCCCGCATCTCGATGTTTCGTGTGGGCTCCAGTAGTGACAACAACTCGTTTGCTAATCGCTCGCCATTCAACTCATCCTGCATTAACTCGGTGGCTACGCCTTCGCCGGCTATCAAGTTAACCAATCCATAGTGATCGACATTTATCAGCCGGCCAAGCGTGTGCCAGTTGATGCACGACTCTTTGTAAACAACGACCAGAGGCGTGCCGATCAGCGCGGCTTCAAGGGTGGCAGTTCCACTAGCAATTGCTGCCGCGTCGGATGCGGCCAGCGCTTCGCGCGATTGGCCTGAGACCAGATGAACTCGATTTGGCAGCGGCTCGGGCAACGCTCTTTGCGAGCGCATAATCGCGCGCAACTCTTCTGAACTGCGGCTGGGAGCAACGACAACTACAAACTGCACGTCAGGTCGTCGCACTGAGATCAATGCCGCGGCTTCCAGCATTGGCGGCAGAATTCGTTCGACTTCCTTCCGCCGGCTGCCTGCCAGCAACGAAATGATCGGCTGCTGCGAATTGAGTTTATTCTGACGACAAAACGCATCACGGTTGTATTTCACCTCTGCGAGTTCAGCCAGCGGGTGGCCCACAAACTCAACCTGCTCGATGCCCTGCTCGGCATACCAATCAACTTCAAACGGTAAAATTGAAAGTAACAAGTCGACGTCGCGTTTGATATTTTTCGCGCGGTAGGAACGCCAGGCCCAGAGTTGCGGACTGATGTAGTAGATCACCTTCAAGCCGCGACGGTGTAGCGCGCGCGCAAGTTTCAAATTGAAGTCGGGCCAATCGACTAGAACCACTGCTTGAGGTTTTCGTTCCAGGGCAGCCTTTTTCAGGAGTTGAAATGCGTTCCAGAACTTCGGCAGAGCGCGAGCAATTTCGACTAAACCCAGAATTGAAAGTTCATCGGAATGAACGATCGATTCAACTCCCGCGGCCCGCATTTGCGGCCCGGTAGCGCCAAAGAACTCGAAACGTGTTTGGGGATCGGCCTGGCGTAGCGCGTTTACCAGTGCGGCGGCGTGCGCATCTCCGGATGCTTCACCGGCTACAACCATCAACCGATTGGTTTCCATCGCGGCGAATGATAACATCGCGCCGTTCCAAAAAACGGCGCGCGCTTTCCCCGATGTGTCGTGTCGCCCGCTACGTCCGTGGAGGTCTTCACTTTCCCTTGCGCGTTGCCGCCGGCTCAAGTAGGGCTTCTGCTATTCGGCTGGGAGTTCTGCTTGCATTACTGATTGTTGCTGCAAATACATTCTCGCAGCAGACAAATCCCGTCGATCGTAAAGTGACCAATCCGATGACGGACACGCCCAACGTAAACCCGTTGGCGCAAGACCAGCCTGTCAGGCCGAGAACTCAGTCAGGACAAAAGACCACGGGCGAGGCAACCGACGAGCTCAAAGTCGATGCCGGCAGTCAAACCGTTACGGGCCCAGCCAACGCGCGTGTTTTTGTTTACGAAGGAAACGTAGATGCGCGCATCGGCACTTATCGCCTGCAAGCGGACAAAGTCACAGTTTATGAAGCCACGAATAAGGTGGTAGCCGAGGGCAACGTGGTTTTTGATCAAGGTGATCAGCAGCGAATCACCGGCTCGAGAGCGGAATGGAACTATAAAACCAAGACCGGCTTCTTTCTCAACTCAACCGGGTTCACGAACCAAACGCAGGATGGTACGCGACTTTATTTCACTGCTGACCGGGTCGAGCGCGTTAGTCTCGATACGCTCATTGCAGAGAATGTGCAAGTCACTGCTTGCGATGAAGACGTGCCAAAGTGGAGCTTTCATTCGAAGCGCGTAAAAATCAAAACCGGTGACCGCGTTCGTTTGTATTCGCCGAACCTGCGCGTGAAGCGACTGCCGATCTTTTATCTACCGTACGCCTCAGTTTCGATTAAACAACGCGATCGCGCATCAGGATTTCTAACCCCATCGTTTGGTGGCGCAGGGAAGAAAGGATTTCGCGTTTCCAACGCTTATTACTTAACGCTGGGTCGTTCAGCTGACGTCACTGTGCGCAACGATATACTCACCGCACGCGGCATCGGCACTGGCGCCGACGTGCGCACGCGCGCGAACTCACGTTCCTATTTCAACTTCGGCTTCTACGTCATGAAGGATCGCGTCCTCGGCCACAAAGCCGACGCCACACATCCCGACCAGGGTGGATCAAGTTTATACGTTGATGGTGTTCACTATTTCCCCAATGGCTTTATTGCCGCCGCCGACGTGAATGTGACTTCAAACCTCGCTTATCGTCAGGTCTTTTCCGACAGTATTCAGCAGGCGATTTCGCCGGAAGAGCGTTCGCAGGTTTTCGTCAACAAAGATTGGAACGAATACAGTTTTGATTTTCTGGCCCGGTCGCAAGTGACGTCCCTGCCAAACTCGCGCGCCAATGCTCGCATCCGCTTGCGCAACTTGCCGAGTGTCAGCATGGAAAAGCGCGCCACCATTCTCGATTTTCTTAAAAGTTTTCCGGTCTACTACTCGTTTGCAGGGAGTGCGGACGGCGTTAGCCGCAAAGAGACCGTCGACAATCTGACGGCATTTCGGTTGGAATCGGGCGGGGATCCGATCATTTCGCCCTCCATCGTGCAGCGACTCGATTACCGGCCCCGATTGCAGTTGCCGCTGCACTTTTACGGCATCTCGTTGACTGCGTCCGCTGCTGGACGCGTCACCTTCTACTCGAACTCACTCAATCCAGCAACTCGCCAGGTATTGAGCACAAACCTGACGCGAGCTTATGGTGAATTCGAACTCGACTTTCGGCCGCCTGCTTTTTTCCGGGACTATCATCGCGGCAACGGCATATTTTTCTTCCGTCATTTGATTGAACCTTACATCACTTACCGCCGCATTACCGGCGTCGACAACTTCAATCGCATTATTCGCTTCGATTACCAGGACGCGATCGCAGACACTAATGAAATCGAATTCGGCGTCACCAATCGCTTCTTTACAAGACGCTCCACTGAAAACGTAAGCAGCGCCGCGCGCAAAGAAACCAGAACGGGCAAGCGCGTTCCAACTTCAACGCAGCCTTACGAAGCTTTGGCAATCACGATTCGGGGAAAGTATTTCTTTGATCGTTTCTTTGGCGGCGCCTTGATACCCGGTCAACGCAATCAGTTTTATCCCATCAATACTTTTTCCGGGTTTAGTTACGGTGGTGTACCGCGGGCCTTCTCGCCTATTAACATTGAAGCGCGTTATCGCCCGCGAGCTGATGTGTTTGTCGACGTCCGTTCGGATCTCGATACCCACGGTGGCGGGATGCGTGCGCTCTCAGCTACGGTTGGGGTTAGCAAGTCACTGGTTCAAGCGTTTCAAACTTTCTACTACACGCGCGCCGTGGATCTGGTGCCGAGTCTCGCCCGGTACGCTGATGCCCGCGGTAAGGAAGCCGGAACGTTGCGCGGTTCGCAGTGGAGCCCGTCGGTTTTCCTGGGTGACCGCGAGCATGGGCTCTTCGGCGGCGCTACATTTTTCTTCGACTACCAGACACGCCCCGGGAAGGGAAACAGCTCGCTAATCACTTCGACTGTAACCACGGGATATAGCTGGGATTGCTGTGCAGTCACCGCTCAATACACATCGTACAATGTCGGCGTCAGGCAAGAACGCGGTGTGACCTTCAGCTTCCGTTTGAACGGTATTGGCACGTTTGGCACTGAAAAGTTTGGACAACGGTTCTAAGCCAGGCCCACTTTCGCTGGGACTAATTTGAGACCCAAGGACTGTAAACCCGCGCCAAACTGTTATATATTTACCGCGTCATTAATCACGCGATCCATCTGGCGACTGGTCGCTTTTAGGAAGTCTCGCCCGAGAAGTTACTCTCCAGATTTCCGAATCCGATAAACACACGAAAAGTACAAGGCTGTAGGAGATTCGCTCTTATGCAGAGTTCATATGGGGACAAGCCAGCACAACGGCGTTTCGCGCTGGTTGTTTTCTTTCTCGCATCCCTCATTCTGGTAGTCGCTGGATTAATTTCACCTGTTTCTACCGCGACTCCGCAAGAGTCGAGTGCTTCCGGAAAACCATCCGAACCAGAGTTTGTCCCCGGTGAAGTCCTGGTTCGCTATCGGGATGAAACGAAAGCAAATCTAAAAGTTGAGCAGAGCATTAGTGCTCAAGGGCGCTCACTCTTTGTGCGTCTTGAGCGATTTTCCGGATCCGATCTCATTCCAGGCCTGCGTATTGCGCACGTTGATAGTACCGACACGCGCGCGGCCGTCGAGGCACTACGAAACGACCCCGATGTTCTTTACGCAGAACCGAACTACCGTTGGTATCGCTCCACCGTAATACCGAACGATCCTTGTTATCCGGCAAACAGTCTGCCCGGTTGTCAATCCACCGAACTTTACGGATTGAACAAAATTGGCGCACCGACGGCGTGGGACACAATTCGGGGAAGCCGCGACACGGCGCAAGCCGGATTTGGTACGCCACGGATCGTGGTTGGAGTGATCGATGAGGGAGTGGATGTTACCCACTCGGATTTGGTGGGGAACATCTGGACCAATCCCGGCGAGATACCCGGCGACGGAATTGACAACGATGGCAATGGCTTCGTTGACGATGTAAATGGCTACGACTTCTTCAGTAACACCGGAGCGATTCCCGGCGCTAATCACGGCACCCACGTCGCGGGCACAATTGGTGCAACGGGCAACAATGGCATCGGAGTTGTTGGTGTTAACTGGCAAGTCGGGTTGATGTCGCTGAGGTTTATCGGTACCGGTGGCGGTTCCACTGCCGATGCGATTCGCGCCACTGCTTACGCAAAAATGATGCGTGATCGTTGGATTAGTTCCGGCGGCACGCAGGGCGCTAATGTCCGTGTCTTGAATAATAGTTGGGGGCCGAATCGGAATCTCGGCAACGGCTTATCACCGGCTCTGTTCGACGCTATTAACGCTGTTGCGCAATCTGGGATTCTCTTCGTCGTTTCGGCAGGCAATGATGGCATCGACAACGATGTGAGCCCTGGCTATCCTGCGAGTTTCGATTTACCAAATTTGATCTCTGTCGCAGCGACTGACCAGGTCGATGGCCTCGCAAGTTTTTCTGATTTCGGATCGCGAACCATCACGATGGGAGCACCTGGCGTCGGCATTCTCAGCACGACGCTGAACAACACCTACACGGTGATGGGTGGCACTTCGATGGCTGCGCCACACGTTTCAGGAGCGGCGGCGTTGCTGCTGGCCGCTAATCCAAACCTCACATTGCAACAACTGAAGGCCCTCCTGATTTACAACGGCGATCCGGTTAGTTCGCTTGCAGGAAAAACAGCCACAGGTCGCCGGCTGAAAGTTTCGAACAGTCTTCAGGCGCTGGCAGAGAACGACACCACACCGCCCGGGACGGTCGTCAATTTCCATATGAATACGCAGAACGGTCGCGCACTCAATCTCGGTTGGATCGCTTCTGGAGATGACGGCGCAATAGGAACGGCCTCACTTTATCGAATTACATTTACTGATGCTGGCACAGGCACGGTTATCTTTTTGAAGGATGTAACTCCAGCGGCTTCCGGCGTCGGCCAGGCAGTCGACGTGAAGCTGCCCTATCGCCATACAAACGGCACGCTTACGCTTCGTGAGTTTGATAACGCCGGCAATGAAGGAACGCCGGCGACGCTTCCCGTTTCCGTCAGTTTGACGGAAGGCGATCCCTACATAACGTCGACCGGAAGTAGCGCCGCGCTATCAACGAATGGCACGCCGCTGTCTTTAATCGGCGACGATAAACTCAAACTCGATTACTCGCTTCCCTTTACGTTTCCGTTCTTTGACGAAAACTTTACCAAGGTAAATATCTCGACCAACGGCAATTTGTTTTTCTCGCCGCCGCCGACGCGCACCAACGGGGATGCGGATGATGTTCCCAGCTCAACGAGGACCCTTGAGCGATACAAAATGATCTCCGGTATGTGGGACGACCTGCGCACGGACCGCGGTTTTGACCACGATGTATATGTGGTCACTCCCAATGCCAATTCGATCATCTTCCGCTGGAAGGGAGTGACGTTTGGTAACACGCCTGCGCAAGAGTTCCCCATAAACTTCGAGATTGAGTTGCGCAGCAACGGGACCATTCTGACGCGTTACGGAACGGGCCAGAGTGCGCCTATTAACACGAATCTGCTGCCTGTCGTCGGCATTTCCGGAGGTGAACCTGACAGTTATGTGATTCTGTCGCACACTTCGAAGAACGCTCTCATTAACCTGACAAATGCGCCCGAAGTTACTTTCTTGCCGCGCGGACTCTCGGTAAACAGCACCGTGCAATTCGAGTTTGCGCAGTTCAACGGATCTGAGAGCACGCCTGCGAATGCGCCCGCGGTGACGTTGAGTGTCGTGCGCAGTGGCGATACATCGACGCAGGCGACGGTTGATTACACCACAACTGACGGAAGCGCCACGCAAAAAGGCGATTACGAAGTTATAACGGGCAGAGTTACGTTCGCTGCCGGCGAAACCAATAAGACTTTTCAAGTCTTGTTAGTTGACGATTCATATCAGGAGTCAACGGAGAATTTCAGCGTCAACCTAACTAATCCGATTGGGACCGTGATTGGCGCACGCAGTGTCGCGCAGGTGCAGGTTGCGGACAATGATCCTTCGACTGGACCTAATCCGCTCGATAACGCGAATGCAGTCTTTTTTGTCAGGCAACACTATCTTGATTTCTTAAATCGCGAACCGGATGCGGGCGGACTCGCGTTTTGGACCAACCAGATAACATCGTGCGGCAGCGATACGCAGTGCATCGAGATTCGCCGCATCAATGTCTCAGCGGCTTTCTTCCTCTCGATTGAATTCCAGGAAACTGGTTATCTCGCGTACAAGATGTACAAGGCCGCGTACGGTAACCTTCCTGGTGCGCCGGTGCCCGTCAGATACGCCGAGTTCATGCCTGACACGCAGCAACTCTCAAACGGGGTGATCATTGGCCAGCCTGGAGCGGACCAGAAGTTGGAAGCGAACAAAGTTGCATTTTCAAATGACTTTGTCACGCGCACCAGATTTTCAACGACATATCCGACCACATTAACACCGACTCAATTTGTGGATGCGTTGCTTGCCAATGCGGGTTTCGCAGCTACGCCGGCAGAGAGGACCGCGTTCATCAACGAGTTTGGAAACGCGATTAATACTGTCGATACGCAGGCACGCGCACGTGTGGTACGAAACATCGCGCAGAACGGAACTTTTTCAAACCAGGAAAAGAATAACGCGTTTGTCTTGATGCAATATTTCGGATATCTGCGACGCAATCCTTACGATCCACCGGAAAGCACCCTCGACTACCAGGGCTACAATTTCTGGCTGGGCAAGTTAAACCAGTTCAACGGAAACTTTGTAAACGCCGACATGGTGAAGGCGTTCATTATTTCCGGTGAATACCGCGCGCGGTTTGGACCATGACACCTGTCTGGTTTTGACTGCACTTGTTGTAGTTTTCCAATACTTTTTGCCGTTCATCACGGGCGCAAGCACGGACTTGCGCCCTTTTCATTGGGAATAGCTATTGCAGTTAATTGTCTTCGCTCGTAGTGAAATCTCGGTCGCTAATTTAAAATAACAGTCCCCCGGAAAGGTCAGTCTGGAATGGTTTTCGTCCGTGCTTTTCTTCTCGCTGCGCTGGTGTTCAATTTTCTGCCGCCGGTTAGCATTCATGCCCAGTCAGTTGTCGGCAAGCTTTCGCCACGTTCGTTTGAGACTGTCAGTGGCCCGCAGGCCGCACCGAGAGCAACTAGCGCGACGCCGCGGATCGCTTTCGGAAGTTCACGTAGTGGCAATCACGACATCTTCACCATGGAAGCGGACGGCACCAATGAAATTCGCTTAACGACAGGTTCTTCCTATGACGATCAGCCGGCATGGTCACCCGACGGCAGCACGATCGCGTTCATGACGGATCGCGACGGCAACTTTGAAATTTACACAATGCCGGGAACGGGCGGCATAGCCACGCGATTAACTAACAATCCTGCGGGCGATGGGTTTCCTTCTTATTCCCCCGACGGTTCCAAGATCGCGTTTGTGCGCGGCGATCTGCGCGATCCAAGTACGTTTGAAATTTGGGTGATGAACGCGAACGGCTCTAATCAAGTGCGGCTCACGAACGACACTAACATCGACGGCGTTCCGACCTGGGCGCCGGCAGGCAACGAAATCGTTTTTATGAGTGGTGGCAGCAGTGTTTTTGATCCGAATAGTTTCGAGATTTATCTGATGGACGCAAACGGGGCTAATCGCACGCGGTTGACTAACAACAACGTCGTCGATGGGCAGCCCGTGTTTTCTCCCGACGGCATGCGCATCCTGTTTGCGAGCGGTGATGCCATGAATCCTCAGGGCATCGAAATTTTTGTGATGAATGCCAATGGCTCTAATCGCGTGCAACTCACCAACAGTACCGTGACGGATGCGTTCCCGGTTTGGTCGCCCGATGGTTCCACCATCGTATTTGCCCGCGGCAGCATTTCAGACGAAACCGGTGTGGAACTGTACCGCATGAACAGCGACGGCACCGGCCAGACACGACTGACAAACAACACTGCGCTTGATTGGTTCCCGTCATGGCAACGGATTGAACCGCCGCCCACCACGATTCAATTAAGTTCTGCGACTTACAGTGCGACCGAAGGCAACACCAACACAACATTCACCGTAACCAGAAGCGGGAATACTGCAAGCACCGCTACGGTGATGTATTCAACCAGCGACAATTCAGGGGCGAATGAATGCAGCGCCGTTACCGGCATCGCATCCGAGCGCTGCGATTACGAGACGACGGTCGGTACTTTGACTTTTGCGGCGGGTGAATTGTCGAAGACAGTTTCGATCACACTGATTGATGATGGTTTTGCGGAAGGTAATGAAACGTTCAGCGTCAGTCTGGTAGTCCCGGGCGGTAGTGGTGTGGGGTTGGGATCGCCAACTACTGCGACGATTACCATCGCCGACAATGACGCAGCAAACAGTGCCACAAATCCGCTCGACAACTCCGACGCAGTATTTTTCGTTCGTCAACATTACGTCGACTTTCTCAATCGCGAACCTGATTCAGGCGGTCTGGCGTTCTGGACCAATCAGATCACGTCGTGTGGCAGCGATACGCAGTGTATTGAGATCCGGCGCATAAACGTTTCCGCCGCCTTCTTCTTGTCCATCGAGTTTCAAGAAACGGGCTACCTCGTTTACCGGACGTACAAGGTTGCGTACAACCCGCCGGGTATTCCGGTGCCGGTGCGCTACAACATGTTTGAGTTCATTCCGGACACGCAGCAGCTCGCGCGTGGAGTAATTATTGGACAGCCTGGAGCGGAACAGCAGCTGGAAGCGAATAAACAAGCGTTCTTTGCGGAATTCGTAACGCGTTTGCGGTTCACGCAGAACCATCCCACATCCAGAACACCAGCGCAGTTTGTGGATGCGTTATATGCGAACGCAGGCATCACACCTACTGCTACGGAGCGTCAGTTCTTAATTGCCGAGTTTGGCGGCGCCTCTAACACGATCGATACCTCGGCACGCGCGCGCGTGTTGCGGCGTATTTCGGATGATTCGCGACTGAGGGAGTCGGAAAAGAACAAAGCCTTTGTGTTGATGGAATATTTTGGTTATCTGAGGCGCAATCCATTCGATCCGCCTGAAGCAACGCTCGATTTCCAGGGCTACAATTTCTGGCTCGGTAAATTGAACCAGTTCAATGGAAACTTCGTGAACGCTGAAATGGTCAAGGCGTTCATCATTTCGGGTGAATATCGCCATCGCTTCGGCCCATGAGCCGGGCTTTGCCCTCCCATGTGCGGAAGGTTTTCGACCTTCCGAGAACGGGCTAATTACTTGAAAGGGCTGCGCCCTCGAATGGGCGCAGCCCTTATTCTTCTTTACCGTTCCTACGAAAGGTCAGAGACCTTCCGACACACAAGGCGCGAAGCCCCGCTTAGAATCGGTTCAGGTATTCACCGGAAACGATGAACGAACGAACCATCTGCGCGGCGTGGAAGTCGCCACCGTGATTGTTCAATTTCTGTAGCCAGAACTCGTAACCGGTGTAATCCGTGTCCTGACCCGAATTCGGATCCCGTCGCAAGTAGCCGAGATACTGCATCAACACGAAAGCCTTGTTCTTCTCAGCAGAGACGAGATCTGAATCCTCGGCGACGGCGCGTACCACCTGTGCTCGCGTCATTGTTCCGCCGTTCAAGCCATTAACTAAGTTTGCGCTTTGAGTGGCGTCAAGTACGTTGCCCGCGTTGCTATTCAAGGCGTCGACAAATTGGCTTGCTGTCATCGATAGCGGATACGCAGTGGTAAAACGCGAGCGATTCACAAAGTCGTTGCAATACGCAACTTTGTTTGCTTCCAACTGTTGCGGTGCGCCCGGTTGGCCGATAATCACACCGTTGGACAACTGCAACTGATCAGGCAAGAACTCGCTGCGGCGAATGACTGGCACCGATAAATTGTGCGTACCACCCAGGGTCGATACTCCGTTAGCGTCCCCGTAAGCGACTTTGTACATGCGTTCGGCGAGATAGCCCGTCTCTTGAAATTCAATCGACAGGAAGAACGCGCCGGACGTGTTATCACGTTGACCCGCAATACAGTTTGCATCTGTGCCGCAGCCGGTAATCTGGTTGGTCCAAAAATCAAAACCGCCCTGATCCGGAAAGCGACTCAGGAAGTCGACGTATTGTTGATTGACGAAGATCGGAA
>JADMIO011525511.1_pt1 | contig 14061 bp, 16 predicted proteins | sample 8958161 | NCBI WGS metagenome assembly JADMIO01 (sample SAMN16585339, study PRJNA669376) | soil metagenome | isolation source: Crop rotation soil | place: USA: Cullars Rotation, Alabama | collected 2011 | reverse complement strand
GGTCATTCCCTTCCCGAGCCGCCGCAGAATTTCGTACCGCCCCACCCGCACCGGAGCCGTCATCGCCGTGCCACCATCCAGACCACCATTCCCAACAGAAGGCCGTAAACCAGAAACGCCGCGCGCCCGGTCATTCGCAATTTGCGCCGCATCCGCGTGGGCGTCTCGCGCGGCCGTGTGGCCGAGCGGCGCCCGCGAAACTCGGGTCCGGCGACGAACAACGCCGTGATGTTGTCCCGGCCGCCCGCCTGATTCGCCGCGTCCACCAGCTCCGCCGCGACCCGCGCCGCGTCTCCGTCGAACCGTTCCACGATCTCGCGAACCTGGGCCGCCGTGACGTGATCGGTCAGCCCGTCGCTGCACAGCAGGATGGCGGCGTCCGGATGGAAGCGGCAGCGCCGGATCTGAATGAAGTTGCGCTCGCGGCCCTCACGCGGCCGCGATCCCACGTCGCGAAAGACTTCGTTGCGGCGTGGATGGAGCATCGCCTCCTGCTCGGTCAGCGCGCCCGCGTCCTCATCTTCCCCGACGGGAGAATGGTCGTCGGTCAGCTTGCGGATGGCCCCGTCCCAGATGAGGTACAGCCGGGAATCGCCGACGTGTCCGATCAGGATTTCGTCGCCGGCAATCGCCGCCAGAGTCAGAACGCAGGCCATTCCGCGCAATTCCGGACGCGTCGCGGCCAGCTCGAAGATCCGGTTGTTGGCGCGCGCGATGGCTTCGCGCACCGCGTCCTCGGTATCCAGCTCCGCTTCACGGATGGCGTCCACCGCGGTCTGCGCGGCGAGCTCTCCGGCCGCGTGTCCGCCCAGGCCGTCCACCACCAGGAAGATGCCGCGATCGGGGTCCGCCCAGTAGCGATCCTCGTTGTGGTCTCGCAGGAGACCGGTGTCGGTTGCCGCGCCCGTCGCCCAGCTCACTGCCGCCTCCAGTTCGCCAGGACGAACACAACCACGAACACGAGGAAGGCCGCCACGAACGGTGTGTGCCATTGATAGAGCTGAGTCATCGCCGCGCCTCGAAGAACAGCTTCACCGCGTCGGCCACACCGATCTCCGCCCGGTCGGGGAGGCTCTGCTCCTTGTCGCGCGCGATGCGTTTGCCGTTTACCCAGGTCCCGTTGCGGCTCTTATCGAGGATGGTGAAGCCGCCGTTCGGATCCCGGCGCAGGCGGAGGTGCTCGCGCGAGACCTCCTCGGTGGTGTACAGCGCGAGATCGACCCACAGGTCCTCGCCGCCGCGTCCCACGCTCACCTCGTTCTGCGCCACCAGGAACGTCTGCGGTCCCGAATCGTCCTGATACCGGATCTCGGCGTAGACCTTTTCGGCCTGCTTGCGGGTGCTCTGCCGGTCGCGGGCGACGCGGGCGGACGTCACCGAAGGCTCCCGGTCGATCAGAGTCGTCTTGGCGCCCCGGTACCCCGGCTGATCGGTGTCGTTCAATTCGGAGTGGATCTCGACGTCTCCGGGCGGCACCGCGCCCTCGGTGTCGGCGAAGAACTCGATCCACCAGTCGCTCTGGGCGATCTTATATTGCTTGCGGGCGCCGCCGCGCCGGAACAGGCCCTTGCTCGAGCTGCCGTTCCACTCGGCCATCCGCGCATGGAGCGCGCGCCGGGCGTCGTCGCGCACGATCTCCGCTACCGGAGCGATGCGGGCGTAATCGTCGGGATGAAGGTAGACGCTGAACACGCAGGGCAGCAGGATGCTGAACCCCATCTCGAGCCGGCCCAGGTCCATGTTGCGGATGAGCTGGTCGATGATCGTCTGGCCGCTGATGCGCGCCTGAGATGGATTGATCCCCTGTGGCACACCGTTCCCCTTCTCGGACGCGTAACGAAATTTTAGACGGAATTCGGTGAAGCCGGTTACACGTTGGGGTTAACAGCCACATTAAAATCCCCTCACGCCGTTCGCTGACGCCCGAAAGCGGGCGTGGTAAACTCGCGTCCACTATGCGCAGGTTCGCCCCTCTTGCTCTCGCCGTCGTCGCCTCGCTCCCGCTGTTGGCCGCTCCCCCGGCAGTACCCGCCTATCAGCGGTTCCTAAGCCCCGCGTCACCCCAGGAACTGGTGGCGGCGCGCAAGGTAGACCGGCTGGCGTGGGTCGATTACGCCGAAGGAAAGCGCAACGCCTACACCGCCTCCGCGCCGCTGTTCACGCCGGTCCGCCTCACCAACTTCCTGAAGGACGACGGGATCATGATGTCGGGCGTCCGGATCTCGGACGACGGCAGCACGGTCATCTTTCTGCGGGGCGAGGCGCCGAATCGCGACGGGTGGTCGCCCAATCCGAGCGCCGACCCGAACGGTCCCGAACACGCCGTTTGGGCGGCGCGGACGACGGGGGGCGGGGCGGCATGGCGGGTCGCCGACGCGGCGAATCCCGAGCTTGCGCCCGACGGGAGCGCGATTCTATTCGTCAAGGGCGGGCAGATCTATCGCGCGAAGGTGACTCCGGTGAAGCCCGCGACGGAGGTGGACCGCGGCGAGAAGGCGTTCATTACCGAATGGGGAGTGCAGAGCAATCCGAAATGGTCGCCCGACGGGCGCAAGATCGCGTTCGTGAGCACGCGCACGGATCACAGCTTCATCGCGATTTACGATGTGGCGGCCAAGTCGGTGAAGTACCTCTCGCCGGGCGTCGACTTCGACACCATGCCGATCTGGCTGCCGGACAGCAGGCAGGTCGTCTTCGTCCGGCGTCCGGGGCTGCCGTTCGGCCAGCAGGCGCAGCAGGGCGGCGGCGGAGTCGGTCTGCCGAACGGTCCGGCGGCTGGCCGGGGAGGTCGGGGCAATGCAGCCGCTCCCACGACCCCCGCGCCGGCCAACACCACGCCCGGCCTGATGACCTCCACGTTCAAGGGTGGGCACACGCTCGCGATCTATAAGGGAGATGTGACGACCGGCGAGGCGCAGGAGGTCTGGCACAATCAGGCCAACGATCCGGTGGTCACGAGTCTTTTCGGCGCGCGTCTGGCCGGCGACTATCTCGTGTTCCAGGGCGGCGCGGGTGGCGGCCGCGGAGGTCGAGGCGCTCGCGCCGGCGCCGCGCCTGCCGCGCCCGCGGACGAGTGGGAGCGCTACTACGCTCTGAAGCTCACGGACCCTGCCGCGCGTCCGGTGCTCCTGACCCCCACCAACGGAATGATTGAAAACGAGACGTCGGTCACCCTTTCGGCGGACGCCAAGACGTTCTACTACTGCACGAATGCCACGGACATCGAGCGGCGCCACATCTGGGCAGTCCCGGCCAGCGGCGGTGCGCCCGTCCAGATCACGACAGGAGAAGGAGTCGAGACCTCGCCGGTGGTGTTGCCGTCAGGCAAGTATCTCGCGACCCTCAGCGCCGGTTGGAATCGGCCGCAATCGGTCGGGGTCTGGAAGCTGACCGAAGCGACCGCCGCCGCACAGCCGCAAAAGATCGTCTTCCCCGCGTCTCTCGCGGGCTTCCCGGCGGACGCGCACGTGAAACCGGAGATCGTTCTGACGAAAGCGGCGGACGGGCTCGAGATTCACAATCAGCTATTCCTGCCGAAGAACCTGAAGCCCGGCGAGCGGCGTCCCGCGATCGTCTTCGTCCATGGCGGGCCCATGCGCCAGATGATGCCCGCCTATCACTACATGCAGTTCTACCACTGGGCGTACGGAATCAATCAGTGGCTCGCCGATCAGGGCTATGTCGTGCTGTCGGTGAATTACCGCAGCGGCGTCGGCTACGGACGCTCGTTCCGGACGGCCGCGAATGTCGGCGCGGCCGGGAATGCCGAATACCAGGACGTGTTGGCGGGCGGCAAATATCTCCAGACTCGAGCCGATGTGGACCCCGACCGCGTCGGGATCTGGGGACTTTCGTATGGCGGCTTGTTGACCGCCCAGGCTTTGGCCCGGAATTCCGATCTGTTCAAAGCCGGTGTCGATCTCGCGGGCGTGCATCTATTCGGCAACTCGCTCGACCCGGCGTCGGTGTCGTACAAGTCGTCTGTAGTGGGCGCGATCGACGGGTGGAAATCCCCGGTGCTCCTGGTGCATGGCGACGACGACCGCAACGTCGCGTTTCAGCAGACGACCGGATTGGTCCAACTGCTCCGACAGCGCGACGTCCACTTCGAGTTGATCGTGTTCCCGGATGACGTGCACGAGTCACTGCTGCACAGCCGGTGGCTGTACACCCTCGGCCGCATGGAGACGTTCCTGCACAAGTACCTGGGCGACCCAACCGTCACCGCGCGCGCGGGTCAGTAGATCGACCATACCCCAGGGGTGGCGACTTCGAGGAGATGGCGGTCCGGGTCGCGAAAGTACAGACTCGTGCCGCCGGCCGGCCACTTCCGCTTCTCCTCGATCGCGAGTCCGTTCTCGACGAGCCAGTTCTCCCAAGCCGGCAGCTCCGTCTCGGCGATGGCGAAGGCGGCGTGCAGTTCACCGTCCCCATCGTGCGGCGTCGTCATGTCGCGGGAGGCGCCCTTCTGGAACAACAGCAGAACCTGTCGCGGACCAGCCTCCATCGCACAGCCGCGCTCCCCAAAATCGCTGATGACGCGGAAGCCGAAGATCTTCTCGTAAAAGCGCGCGGACGCGGAGACGTCGGCGACATAGAGCGCCGATTCGAGGATGCCCTCCGATTTCGGGTGCATGCCGATATGCTAGCTCACCAGGTATAGTGCGCCGTGTACGTGACTACCTTCTCCTCGCCGGGCGCAAGCGTCACGTCGAACTCCATCGTGCGGCTGTCGGTCTGGCGGTGCGGCAGAGATTCCTGCGTGATCACCCAAGTGGACCAGCGGTACAGGTGCTCGACCACCCGCACCGTCGCGGCCTCGGTCTTGTGATTGCGCAGCTTGATCTCGAAGGCCTCGTCCACGAAGCCGTTCGCGGGCATCATCTGCGACTGGAAGCGCGTCTGGCGGCGTTCGCCTTTGATGTCGAACGCGTTGCCCGTGTAGACGCGGACCGTCTCGTCCTTCGCCGTGTGTTCGATCTGGTTTTCGCCGGTGAACTCCACCTGGGTGTCGCGGTCGCGCCGGTAGAATCGCACGCGGCCCTTCGGCAACGGGACGCCGAGATGGTTCGCCTCACTGTTGGCGAATTCGCGCATCACCCACACGTTGGGGTTCGACTGCGTCCCGTACTGCTGCATCTGGCGAAGATCGGGATAGCCGCCGAAGTTCCGGTCGGTACGCATTCCGTCGTAGACATACAGGCGCTTTGACTGGACGCCGGTCGCGCGCAGAAACTCCACCTGCTTCGTCTCCCGGTCGCGGAGAGTGGTCGGGAGCGGCAGGGTGTAGAGGTGATAGTCCTCGAAGGTCTTCTCCTCCACTGGCGGCAACCCTCCCGCTATCCCTCCCACTACGCCACCCATTGCTCCCATGCCGGCGAAGCGGGTCGCGGTCGGCTGCACCTTGTTCACGTCGCCGGCCATGAGTTTGATGCGGGCGCGGTCGAACTGCTTGCCGCTCTGGTTGTCGAGCGTCACCCACCCGACCAGCTCCAGCGCGTCGCCGGTTTCGCCCGCCACGACGTTGTAGTCCGCCGACCAGCTCATGCCGCCGGAGATGTAGCTCAGCTCGGCGTCGAACCTCGCCGGCTGCGCGGAGTACAGGATCCAGTCGAGCGCCGGCTTCAGGATGGCGTCGTCGCCAAGGGTGGGAAAGATCGGCTGGCCCGGCAGAGAGAAATGGAGCTTGCCGCCCACCTCGACGATCGGCTGGCCCGCGCCGCCGCCCGCGATCGCCATCTGCGTCTGGGCGTACTGCGGTCCGTATTGGGGCATCGCCTGCGTGTGTGGGACGTATCCGCTGCGCACGATCCGCCCCGTGATGGTGCGCGTGCTGCCGTCGGGATTCCGCGCCAGGAACTCGATCGACTTGCCCTCGAAGAGATTGAGGAGGCGCTCCTGCGAGATCGCGTCGTTCCGGTAATTCTGTTCGACTACCCGCACGGTCAGGCGGCCGGACGGGTCGCGGAGAATCACCGAATCCGGCTCCACGTGCGCGGTCGCGCCGGAGTAACTGATGCTGGTATTGCCCGCCTTCAGGTCCACCGGGACTATCTCCCGCACGACCGCGAAGTTCTGGTTGTAGATCGTCAGCGCCGGATCGGCCCCGGCCGCCGCGGCCGCGCAGAACGCGCACACCGCTACCGCCCGAAATGTCGTCATGCCTATTTGACGCCGCTGACGAACGAATTGCCTAATACGACGAAGCGCAGCGGCAGGTCGGCGCATTGGGTGATGCCGATCCGCGGAGTTACCCCGATCTCGATCGGGCGGCGCTCGGCGGGCTCGCGGACGAGGAGTTCGCCGCGAGTCACGTCGGCGCCGTTGAGCGCTCGGGTGATCCCCATGGCAAGGGTCAGTTTGCCCGGCCCGTTAGCCAACTCCTTCGGCTTGCGCGCGGTCGGGCGGCGCTGTTGCATCTCCTCGAATCCCGCGACAGGCTCGAGCGCCCGGATAAGGACGCACCCCGGTACGCCTTCAGGCTCGCAGACCAGGTTCAGGCACTCGTACATGCCGTAGATGAAATACACGTACGCATGTCCAGGCGGACCGAAGATGACCCGCGTCCGTTCGGTAATGCCGCGCGCGGAATGGGACGCCAGGTCGTCGCCGCCGAGATAGGCCTCCGTCTCGACGATGATGCCTGCCGCCGCCCCGTGGGTCAGCACTTTCCCGAGGAGGTCGCGCGCGACATCGACCGTCGGACGGTCGTAGAAGGCGCGCGGGAGGATTCGGCCGAAGCGCATCGCCCCCACTGTACAATGAAGCCGAATGCGCCTGTTCGCCGGCCTGGACCTTCCCGCCGCGGTGGTCCGCAACCTCGAACGCTTGCTCGAAGAGCTCCGTCCGACTGCCCGGATTCAGTGGAGTCCGCCCGCCAATCTGCATGTCACCACCAAGTTCATCGGCGAGTGGCCCGAAGCCCGGCTGCCCGAGTTAATGGCCGCGCTGGAGGCGATCCCGCCGCGGCCGGCCATCCCGGTCGCGATCCGGCACGTGGGGTTCTTCCCCAATCAGCATTCGCCGCGCGTTTTCTGGTGCGGGATCGAAGCGCCGCGGCTGGAGCAGCTTGCTGCCGACACCGACCGCGCCACGGCGGCGCTCGGGATCGAGGCGGAAAAGCGCGCGTTCTCGCCGCACCTGACGCTCGCGCGGATCAAGGAGCGGCTCGACCTCGGGCCGTTGCGGGAGAAGGTCGCGGGGTTGCCGTCGCTGGAGTTCGGCGCGTTCGAGGCCCGCAGCTTCTTTCTCTATCTCAGCAAACCCGGCCCGAAAGGTTCCGTGTACACTAAGCTTCGAGAGTACCCCCTGATCCAGTGATGACCGCGCTCCTCGCTCTTGTTGTCGCGTACCTGCTCGGCGCGATCCCGTTCGGGTACCTGCTCGTCAAATGGAAGACGGGCGGCGATGTCCGCTCGTCGGGAAGCGGCAATATCGGCGCCACCAACGTCCTGCGGACGACCGGCCGCGCCGCCGGGATTGCGACGCTCCTCCTCGACATCGCCAAGGGACACGCCGCCGTCTGGCTCGCGGCGCAATGGACACACGACCCCTACGTCATCGGCGCGGCTGCCTTGGCCGTCATGGCCGGGCATGCCTACCCCGTGTTTCTGAAGTTCAAGGGCGGGAAGGCGGTCGCGAGCTTTGTCGGCGCGTTTCTGTGCATGACGCCGGCGGCGCTCGGGGCGGAAGTGGTGGTGTTTGTGGCGGTGGTCGCCTGGACGCGCCACATTTCGATGGGCTCGATCGTGGGAGCGGCAACGTTCCCGCTGGCGGTCTGGCTGGTCGCCAAGGCTCCGGTGCCGTTCGTGGCAGCGGCAGTCGTCGGCGGGGCATTCATTATCTACAAACATCGTTCTAATATCGAAAGGCTGCGGGCGGGGACGGAGAGCGTATTCACGTTCGGAGCGCGCCGTCGTTGACGAATCTCGCGATTATCGGCGCGGGAAGCTGGGGGGCGGCGCTCGCGATCGTGCTCGCGCCGCGGTTCGAGCGCGTCCGGCTGTGGTTTCACGACAGCGTCCATCTGCCCGGCCGGCCGCTGCCCGTGAACGTGGACCCGACCCCCGACCTCGCCCGTGCGTTGGATGGCGCGGAGATCGTCCTCAGCGTCATGCCGTCCCATCGGGTTAGGGCCATCTACGGAGAGATGCTGCAATATCTACATCCGTCGATGCTGTTCGTTAGTGCCAGCAAGGGTCTGGAGACTCAGTCACTTCTCCCGGTGAGCGCGATTATCCGGGAGGTGGTTCGACAGCGCTTCGATCCGCGCGTTGCGATCATCTCGGGGCCGACCTTTGCGCAGGAAGTCGCTCGCGGCGAACCTACTGCACTTGTAGTTTCATCGAACGAGCCGCTCGTGACGGACACGATCCAGGCGGCGTTCTCAGGCCCGACGTTCCGGTTGTACTCTTCCGCGGATCCGGTCGGGGTCGAGATCGGCGGTTCCATTAAAAATGTAGTCGCGATCGGTTCCGGCGTGTTACATGGAATGGGACTCGGCCACAATGCGACCGCCGCGCTGATCACGCGCGGCTTGGCGGAGATGACCCGGCTGGCGGTCGCGATGGGCGGCAAGCCGTTGACCCTGGCTGGGTTAGCCGGGTTGGGGGATCTGGTCCTGACCTGCACCGGGGAGCTCAGCCGGAACCGCACGGTGGGCGTCGAGTTGGCCAAGGGCAGGAAGCTGGATGAGATCGTCCAGTCGATGAAGATGGTCGCCGAGGGGATTAAAACTACAAATGCCGCAGTCGATCTGGCGCGGCGGTACGGGGTAGAAATGCCGATCTCGGAGCGGATGTTTGAGATGCTACACTTCGGCATATCGCCTCGGGATGCGATCCAGCGGCTGATGGAGAGATCGCTTAAAGGAGAGTGAGCGGACCGCCGGGATTCTTTTTGGCGGCAACGCAACCTCTGATGGACGAACGGGTTCACACGAGTATGGCAGGAGCCGCGGCGGCTCTGGACTATGACGCTGAGCTAATGCTCAGGGTCAAGGACGGGGATGGCGCCAGTTTTGGAGTGCTGCTCGAAAAGCACCGCTCCTCGGTGGTCCATTTCCTGTACCGCATGGTGCAGAACTCCGCGGTCGCGGAAGAATTGGCGCAGGAAGTGTTTCTGCGGGTGTACCGTTCCCGGGCGACGTACGAGCCCACCGCGAAATTTACGACTTGGCTGTTCCGGATCGCGACTCATCTGGCGCTGAACGCGCTGCGGGACAACAAGAACGAGAAGCTGCAAGACCGGTTGGACGACGACTCGTCGGACATGCCGGTTCGACAGGTGTCGGACAATCGCCCGTCGATTGAGCAGAGTCTGGTGTATGAGGCAAAGCTGGCGGAGGTCCGGCGGGCGATCGGCGCCTTGCCGGAGAAGCAGAGAGCGGCAGTCCTCATGCATAAGTACGAGGAAATGGAATACTCGCAGATCGCGACGGTCCTGAACTGTTCGGAATCCGCGGTGAAGTCGTTGCTATTTCGGGCGTACGAAGCGTTGCGCGCCCGGCTTGCCCATATGGCATAAGGGAAGAAGGATCTTATGGAGAACCAAATCGAGGCCGCGAAGCGTTCGGTGGACGCCGCCCTGGATCTCTGGGAAGCGCCGCCGGTATCGGCGGAATTCGACCGTAAGTTGTACCAGCGTATAGCGGAAGAGAAGCAGCCGTGGTGGCACTTCCTGCTGCATCCGCAGCGGTTGGTCCCGGTGGGGGCTGCCGCTGTGGTGCTGATTGCCGCCGGCCTGTGGATCGAACGGCCGGGCGTGGCTCCCGCGCCTCCGCCCCATTCGGCGGCGGCCGAGGCGCTCCCGCCGGACCAGGCGGCCAGCGCGTTGCAGGAAATGGAGTTAATGCAGGAGTTCAACCGGCTGGTTCGCGCCGACGCCGCCGAACCCTTGATGTAAGATGCGCGCCCTCTGCATTGCCGGACTGCTCCTTGCCGCGACCTCCTGGGCCGACCAGAAGGACGCCGCGAGTCCGGTCGTCCGCCGGGGTCTCCCAAAAGCCAGTAAAGTATTGAGAGCGCCGCAGATGGGTCCGCCGCTGAGCAATCCCGGCAGCCCCGTCGCCCGGCTTTACCGGGCCACTCCGGACGAGCGCGACCGCGCCCTCGAGAAACTCCCGCCCAAAATGCAGGAGCAGTTTCGGCAGCACCTGGAGCGGTTCGACAAGATGCCCAAGGCGCAGCAGGAGATCCTGATCCGCCGCGCCGAGTACTTCGCGGCGCTTTCGCCCGAGCAGAAGGCCAATTTCGCGAGTCAAATGGTCGAACTCAGGAAGGTACCGGATGACCGGCGGCGGGAGATCGGCTTGGCGCTGCGGCGGATGCAGAATCTGTCGGCGGAGGAGCGGCAGAAGCTGATTCTCCGGTTTTCCCCTGAGGAGCAGAAGATCATCACCGGCCTCAGCGAGTTCATGATCCCGCCAAATTGACCCTAAATCGGGGGTAATAACGCAAAAAAACCGGGATTTTGGCGTCAAAATCCCGGTTTTTTGATCTGTTTTCGACCGATTTAGACGTGAGAATCGATCATTTTCTGCAGTTCGGACTTCCCGACCGCGCCGACCCGCTGCTCGACCACTTGCCCGCCCTTGAACAGGAGCAGGGTGGGGATTCCGCGGATGTTGTAGCGCATGGCGGTGCCGCCGTTGGAATCGACGTCCAATTTCCCGACCTTCACTTTGCCGGCGTACTCACTGGCAACGGTGTCGATGGTCGGCGCCATCATCCGGCAGGGGCCGCACCATTCGGCCCAGAAATCGACCAGAACCGGGACGTCCGACCGAAGCACGCTCTGGTCGAAGTCCGCGTCGGTAAAGGTTAACGTATTGTCGCCTGCCATTGTCTCTCCTAAGCTATTAGAATCTTGCGCGGCGCAAAGGATTCACGCCCGCGCCAGGAGCCTCCGGTAGAGCGCCGAGTAGGCGCCCGCCGAGGCCTTCCACGAAAAGTCCCGTTGCATTCCCCGGATCATTCTATCCTGCCACCCGGCGGGATCGGCGAAGGCCGCCCCGGCATCCCGGACGGCGTCGAGCAAGGCCCGGCCGGAATACTCGGCGAACTTGAATCCGGTGTCCTCATCGATCGTATCATTGAGCCCGCCGGTGGCGCGAACCACGGGCGGCGTTCCATATCGGAGGCTGTACATCTGATTGAGCCCGCAGGGCTCGTAGCGGCTGGGCATCAGGAAGAGGTCCGCGCCGGCTTCGATGCGGTGGGCGAGACCGTTGTCGTACCCGAGCCGGACGGCGATCCGGCCGGGATGGTCGGCGGCCATGGTCCGGAAGAAGGCTTCGTACTCGGGTTCGCCGCTGCCCAGAGCGACCAAGTAGAAGTCTTCGGCGACGATTTCGGCGGCGACTTCCGCCAGGATGTCGGTGCCCTTCTGGCGGGTGAAGCGGGAGACGATGCCGATGAGTGGTTTGTCGATCGCGGCTGCGGGAAGGCCGAACTCCTGGAGCAGTTGCGCTTTGCAGACGCGCTTGCCGGAGAGGTCGTCCGCGGAGTAGCGGGCGGGCAGGAGCGGATCCACATCGGGGCTCCACTCGCGGTAGTCGACGCCGTTGAGGATGCCGGTCAGGACCTCGGAGCGGGATCGGAGCGCGCCGTCGAGGCCAAAGCCGAATTCGGGGGTCTGGATCTCCTCGGCGTAGGTCGGGCTGACCGTGCTGAGGGCGTCGGCGAAGGCGATGCCGCCCTTAATATAGCTGACCCGGCCGTAGAACTCGAGGCCACCCGGACGGAAGAGCGCAGGATCGATGGCGGCGTCGGCGAGGGCGGTGGGGGGGAAGAGGCCCTGGTAGCCCAGGTTGTGGATCGTGAAGAGGGTGCGGACGCCGGCGAAGGTCGGGTCGGTGGCGAAGGTGCTTCGGAGGTAGACGGGGACGAGCCCGGCCTGCCAGTCGTGGCAGTGGAGGATATCGGGCTTGAAGAGGTAGCTGAGGGCGGCGCGGGCGAAGACGGCGAAGCGGATGTGGTTATCCGGGTAATCGACGCCGGAGGAGCCGTAGAAGCCGGTGCGGTCGAACAGCGGCGCGCAATCGACGAGGTAGAGGGGGAATTCGGCGGCGGCCTGGTAGACGGAGACGTCGTAGCGGGCCGGGCCGAGGTGGACAGGGATATGGTCGTAGACGCGCCGGGCGGTGGTGAGGTCGATCGTGCCGTAGCGCGGGATGACGACGGCTGGCTCGTCGCCGTGGTCGCGTAGGGCGGCGGGAAGGGCGCCAACGACATCGGCGAGGCCGCCGGTTTTTGCCAGGGGAGCGGCTTCCGAGGAAATCATGAGGACGCGGGCCACGAGGCCAGTGTAGCGCGGGCGGGTGAGGGGTTAGGCTAGCGCTATAATGGGTGACAACTCGTCATGCCATCGCTTTACCGATTCGCGGCATTTTCCGCCTGCGCCTTGATTTTCGCGGGCGCGGCAGTAGCCCAACAAAAACCTCAGGAAGCGCCGACGTTTACGTCCACGCGCACGGAGGTGATTGTGCCCGTGACGGTGAAGGACGATCGCGGTAAGTTCGTCACGGACTTGCAGGCGAAGGACTTCCGGATTCTGGACGAGGGAAAGCCGCAGAAGATCGAGTTCTTCAGCCACGCGGAGCGGCAGCCGATCGTGGTCGGATTCCTGCTGGATTTGAGCAACGCGAACCGGATCCACTGGAAGCGGTTCCAGGAGGCCGCGAAGGAACTGGTGTGGAACCTGCTGCCGGGCGACAAGCGGTACTCGGGATACCTGATCACGTACTCGAACGACGCGCAGGTGGCGGTGAATACGACGTGGGACGCGGACAAGATCACGTCGAAGATCGACAAGCTGAAGCCGGGCGGCGGCGCGGCGCTGTACGACGCGATCTATAAGGCGTGCACGACGCGCGAACTGGTGAAGGGCGAGCCGTTCGAGCCGCGGCGCATCATCATCGTGATCGGGGACGGTCACGATACGGCGAGCGCGAAGACGCTGAATCAAGTGATCGAGCTGGCCCAACGGAGCCAGGCGACGATCTACGGCGTGAGCACGATGGCCTTCGGCTTCGCGAACGAGGACAAGGACAACCTGGAGCGGCTCGCGGTGGAGACGGGCGGGCACGTCGAGTACCCGTTGAACGAAAAGCTGTACAAGGACACGAGCGGGTACCTGTCGAATCCGCAGGACGCGGGCAATTATGCGCTGACGGTCGGCACGGGCGCGTATGAAGCGGCGATCCTGAAGGGGATTATCGAGACGGTGGCGGGGGTGTCGGGCGAGATCACGACGCAGTACGTGCTCCGCTACGTGCCGGATTTCGACGCCGAGGAGAAGGCGCGGCCGTACCGGCGGATCAAGGTGGAGATTCCGGCGCTGCCGAATGTGAAGCTGCATCATCGTCCGGGATATTGGGCTCCGGGCAGCGGACCGACCCCGAGTCCGACCGCCGCTCCCGATGCCGCGGCGCCGGCGGTGGGCGCGGCCAAGGATCTCGTGCCGGCGAATTCACGGAAAAAGTAGTTGGGACGATAAGTAGAGCGGGACTTCCATAAGCGTGCCGGCGACGACCATTCCGATTGGCGGGGTCCGTCAGGGCATGTACGTGGTGTTGGAGGCGCACGTGCCGGCGCGCGCGCCCCGGCCGGTCGGGGTGGTATTGATCGACCCCGCGACCGACCGTTCGTGGCTGCGATTTCGCGACCGTTTCGACGATCTTACCGACGACACCGAGGTGTGGGACGCCGTGGAGGAGGATCTGCGGATGAAGCTCGCGGAATCCGGGCCCGAGGCGTTTCTGGCATCCTTCGAGGAGTCGCTGTCGCATGTGCTGCGGGTGAGCGAGCGGCGGGCGGTGGCGGTCGACGCGTTCACCCGCGTGGTGGAACGGTTGTATGCCGAGCACGTCGGCGAGAGCGCGGTGCGGCCATTCGAGACGCATCTTCCGGTTTACAGTTTGCGCGCGGCGGCGGGGAGTCTCGGCGAGGAGATGCAGGTAGAGGCGGAGGACTGGGTTCCCGCTCCGGACGGGATGCGGTTGTCGCCTTTCCAGCACATTGGGATCCTAAGCTTAGAATTCCACGTGGACAAGTTGTCGCG
>JADMIO011135909.1_pt1 | contig 14061 bp, 11 predicted proteins | sample 8958161 | NCBI WGS metagenome assembly JADMIO01 (sample SAMN16585339, study PRJNA669376) | soil metagenome | isolation source: Crop rotation soil | place: USA: Cullars Rotation, Alabama | collected 2011 | reverse complement strand
CCGCCACGCCCGGCCCCTCCCCACGAGTCCCTGCCATGCGCCGGATCCTCGCGGCCGTCGCCGTGACGGCCCTCGTCGCCGGGTGCGGGGGCGACCCGTACAAGGTCGCCCCGGTCTCGGGCCGGATCACCCTGAACGGGAAGCCGCTCCCCAAGGCGTCGGTCACCTTTTCCCCGGTCGCGGTCGGCGGCAACCAGGAGCCGGGGCCGAGTTCCGCCGGCAAGACCGACGCCGACGGCCGGTACACCCTGTCGCTGATCGGCAAGTCCGGGTCCGGGGCGGTCGTCGGGAAACACAAGGTCCGGATCGCCCTCCTGGACGAGGTGGACACGTCCGTCGACCTGCCGGACAAGACGAAGCAGCTTCCGCTGAAGTACAACGGCCAAACGACGCTGGAATTCGAGGTCCCGGCCGGCGGGGCCGACAACGCCGACTTCCCCCTGACGGTGAAGTAACGCGCGGCCGACCCCCGCGACCCGGTACAATGGGCCAAAATCCCCCGGGCCGAGGGTACCGCCATTCCGACCGTCGCCGTCTTCGGGTCCGGCGGGTGGGGGACGGCCACGGCCGTGCACCTCGCCGCCCGGCCGGACACCGCCGTCCGCCTCTGGGGCGCCCATTCCGCCACCGTCGCGCGGCTCGTCGCCGCCCGCGAGAACGCGGCCCAGCTCGCCGGCGTGTCGATCCCCGAATCCGTCCGGATCACCGCCGACCCGGCCGAGGCCGCCGCCGGGGCCGACGGATGGGTGACCGCCGTCCCGACGGCGTACCTCCGCGACACCCTCGCCCGGCTCCGCGGCGTCTACCGGCCCGGCACGCCGGTCGTCAGCCTCACGAAGGGGATCGAGCACGCCACGTTCCGCCGGCCGAGCGAGGTGATCGCCGAGGTCCTCGGGGCGGACCCGGTCGCCGTCCTGAGCGGGCCGAGCCACGCCGAGGAGGTGGCCCGGGGGATGCCGACGTCGGTCGCCGTCGCCTGTCCCGACAGTCGCACCGCGGCGTGGGTCCAGACGCTGTTCGGGTCGGACCGGTTCCGGGTGTACACGAACGCCGACCCGGTCGGGGTCGAGTTGGCCGGGGCGCTCAAGAACGTGATCGGGATCGCGGCCGGGATCTGCGACGGGTTGCACTTCGGGGACAACGCCAAGGCCGCCCTGCTCACGCGGGGCCTCGTCGAGATGACCCGGTTCGGGGTCGCCCACGGGGCGGAGCCGGCGACGTTCACCGGCCTGGCCGGGGTAGGCGACCTGATCACGACCTGCTTCAGCCCCCACGGCCGGAACCGCCGGGCCGGGGAGCGGCTGGCGAAGGGCGAATCGGTCGCCGCGGTGACGGCCGGGCCGATGGTGGCGGAGGGGATCTACACGAGCCAGAGCGTCTACGACCGCACCGCCCGGACGGGGATCGAGACGCCGATCATGACGGCGGTGTACGAGGTGGTGTACCGCGGCCGGCCGCCGCTCGACGCCGTGCAAGCCCTCATGACGCGGTCGCCGAAGGGGGAGCAGCGGTGACGCCCGACCCGGCGGTGGCGTTCAAGGAGTGGGCGGCCGTCTGCCGGGCCCTGGCGGCCGGGGTGCAGACGGTCATCCTCCGGAAGGGTGGGATCGCGGAAGCGGGCGGGACGTTCCGGCCCGAATACGACCGGTTTTGGCTTTACCCCACGTACTTCCACGAGCCGCAGGCGGACGGGCTGCGGCCGGAGTTTCGACCCCTGCTCGCCGCGGCCGAAGCCGACCGGCCGCCGGCGGGGGTCGTCCGGCTGACCCACGTCGCCGCCGTCGTCGCGGTCCGGCACGTCACCGACATCGCCGAAGCCCTCGCCCTCCGCGGCCGGCACGTCCTCACGGACGAAACCGTGCGGCGGCGGTTCGCGTACCGGTCGCCCGGCCTCTACGCCCTCGACGTGCGGGTCACCCCGGCCGGGCCGCTCGCCCTCCCGGAGCACCCGGCCTTCGCGGGGTGCAAAACCTGGGTGGCCCTGGTGGAATCGGGAATTCCGCAAAAAAACACTTGATCGTCGTCCGGGAACGTGATAGAGGTGTGCTATACAAGTCGGGGTAGTAGCCCCGCCTTGTACGAGCCGGGGGAAACCGCTGGATCCGCCGTTGCCTGGGCGACGACGGCGGATGGGGACCCCCGGCTTTTCCATTTCTTCGACCGACTCCCGACCCGACATCGCGTAAACTATCCCTCCCCGCCGACCACGTCGGAGTTCGGACCCATGCGCCTCCTGGCCCTCGCCCTCTTCGCCTCCCCGGCCCTCGCCGCCCCGCCGGCCCCGCCCGAGGAGTTCGCCCGCCAGCAATCGCCGACCCGCCCGGTCCCCTTCCCGATCGCGTACCGGGACCAGGGCGACTTCGACCCGCGGCTCAAGGGCCTGTTCGCTCCGGCGGGCTTCAAGGTGGAAATCGTCGCCGACGCCCCGACCGTCGTGAACCCGGTCGGCATGACGTTCGGCCCGGACGGGACGATGTACGTCCTCGAGTGGTCGGTCGACCCGGTGACGAAGGGGGCGTGGTTCGAGTTCAAGGAGACGTTCCGGTACAAGGACGGGTCGACGAAGCAGGTCGCGACGATGAAGAAGTTCGTGACCGACCCGGTCAAGGTGCTCCGGCCGAACGCGAAGGGGGTGTATGACCGGTTCGACACGATCATTGCCGAAGAGTTGCCCTCCTCCCTGCTCTACCACGACGGCTGGTTGTACACCGCGAGCCGGGGGACCGTGCGGCGGTACAAGCAGAGCCGCCCCGGCGGGCCGTGGGACGTCAAGGAGACCATCGCCCAGGGGTTCTGTGGGTTCCATCACCACCAGGTGTCCGGGGTCAGCGTCGGGGCGGACGGGTGGCTCTACCTCACGAGCGGGGACGACGACAACTTCGCCGAGGGGTCGGACGGCAGCCGGGCCACGGTACTCCGGACCGGGGCGGTGTTCCGGTGCCGGCCGGACGGGTCGCAGATGGAGGCGTTCTCGCTCGGCTACCGGAACCCGTACCGCGACCTGGCCCACGACGCGAAGTACAACTGGTTCCACGCCGACAACGACAACGAGGACGGGAGCAAGTTCACCGGCTGCCGCCTGGTCCACGTCGCCGAAGGGGTCGACTACGGCTGGCGGCTGAAGATCGGGGCCCGCTGCTGCACGCCCGACTTCCTCCGCGGGGCGGTGGCGGGCGAGTTGCCCGGGAAGCTGCCGCCGATGCTCAAGACCGGCCGCGGGTCCCCGGCCGGGCTCCTCATCTACGACGACACCCAGTGGCCCGAGCCGTACCGCGGCCTGCACTACTACCCCGACGTCTTCCGCAAGCTCGTCCGGGCCTACACGGTCGAGCCGAGGGACGCGAGCTTCCAGGTTACGCACGAGTTCGAGTTCCTGAAGTCGACCGACCCGCTGTTCCGCCCGTGCCACATGGTGACCGGCCCGGACGGGGCGGTGTACGTGGTCGACTGGCGGACCGACTCGGGCGGGGCCGGGCGGTTGAGTGGCGACGGCGAGCACGGCCGCATCTACCGGATCACGTGGGCCGGGGACGACAAGACGCCGGCCATCCCGCGGCGGCCGATGGACACGTGGGCGAAACTGTCCCCGGTCCTCGCCGGGCAAGGTTCCTTCGCCGTGCTCAAGACTGCACTCCGTTCCCCCGACCTGACCGTCCGCGACCACGCCCAGCAGGAGTTGCTCCGCCGCGTCCGGCCGGCGGGCACGGTCACCGACGCCCACCGCGGCTGGTACGGCGACGCGGCGGACGTGGCGGCGGTTTTCACCGAGGCGGCGACGGACGGGACGTTGCCCGTCTCGGTCCGCCTCGTCGCGCTGGGCGGGGCGCAACAACTCTGGTCGGACAAGGTGCGGGCGGTCGTGGAATCTCTCCTCGCGGACGGCGAGCCGGACGTGCGGCGGATGGCCGCGGACGCCCTGGCCCGGAACGTCCAGAAGGGGGAACTCACGGCCCACGAAGCACTCCTGAAACTCCTCTCGGACCACCACCCCGCGGTCCGGCGGGCCGCGGCGCTGGCCATCGGCCGCGTCGGGAACGAAGGGGCCGGCGACGTCCTCGTGAACGCCTGGCGGGCCGAGACGAACCCGGACCCCTTCCTCGCCGACGCGTACCTCCGCGGGATCGAGATGCTCGGCGCGAAGGGGATCGACGCGCTGCTCGTCCTCGCCAACTCCGGCCGGGAGGCGGACCTGACCCGGATCGCGACCGCGTTCCCCGCCCTCCGGACGAAGCCCGCGGCCGACGCCGTCGTGCCGCTCCTGGACAACCCGCACCTGACCGCGGCCCAGCGGGAGACCCTGATCCGGTCGCTGGCGAACTACGAGTTCGACCCGCCGCTGTCGCTCACGCCCCTGGCCGCGTACCTGGTGAAGCACCCCGAATTGCCGGGGGAACTCCAGGTGGCCGGGCTCGACACCCTCGCCGCCGGCGGGGCGATGACCGACCCGGCGGCGGTGAAGTTCGTCCTGTCGCTCCTCGACGCGGCGACGATCGAGACGCGGTCGGCGGCCCTGTCCGCCGTCGAAGCCGGGCGGATTACCGCCGCGGCGGACAAGCTCGTCGCGATCGCGAAGGACAAGGACAAGCCCACACCGGAACGGGCCGCGGCCCTGAAGGCGTTGCGGGCCTGTGGCGACGCGAAGTCGGCCAAACCGCTCGTCGACATCCTGAGTTCCTCGGCATCGACCTACGTCAAAGCCGAGGCGTTGCGGACCGTCAACGGGTTCGACCCCGGTGCGGCCCTCACCGCCGCGGAACCGCTGTTGGGTGCGGCCGACCCGGCCCTCGTCGCCGAGGCCGTCGGCATCCTCGGTACGACCAAGCCCGGGGCGACGCTCGTCGGCGAGCGGATGCGGGACAAGAAGCTCCCCCGCGACTTGCTGCCCAAGGTCTCCGCCGCCCTGCGAAACTTCCCGGACGACAAGGCCCTCCAGGTGCTGCACGCCGAGGTGATGAAGGGCGGTCTCCTGCTCGACAAGAGTCCGGCCGCGGTCGAGACGTTTTCGAAGAAGGTGGCCGAGACCGGCAACGCCAAGCGGGGTAAGCAGGTCTATCTCAACACGGCCGCCGTCGCCTGTGCGACCTGCCACAAGCTCGAAGGCCTCGGCGGCCAGGTCGGCCCCGACCTCACCCGCGTCTGGGAAACCCAGACGATCGAGAAGCTCGTCGAGTCGATGCTCGACCCGTCGAAGGAAATCAAGGAAGGCTACCAGTCGTTCCGGGCCGTGACGACGGGCGGCGTCGTCCACGTCGGCCTCAAGGTGACCGACACGCCCGACGCCGTCACCATCCGCGACGCGAACGGCATGGACACGACGATCGCCCGGAAGGACCTCGACGACATCAAGCCGAGCCCGGTGTCGCTGATGCCGGACAACGTCGTGTCGCAGCTCGGGTACGACCAGTTCATCGACTTGCTCGCGTTCCTGAAGAGCCGGCGGGAGCAGGAGTCGCTCCGCGGGACGGTCACGCAGGTGCTCGCGCTCGGCGGGTACGAACCCGACCTGCGGAAGCCGACGCCGGTCGAGGCGGCGAAGGACGTGTCGGCCTTCAAATGGAAGCCGGTGACGGCCGACGTGGCCGGGGTCGCGAGCCTGAAGCCGGCGGTCACCGGGGCCGGGTACGTCCTCGTCTACGCGACCGCCGCGAAGGCCGGCCCAGCGACGGTCACCATCTCCCCCGACGCCCCGGCCAAGGTCTGGGTGAACGGCAAGAGTGTCTTCGAGCGGGGCAACCTGAGGCAGAACGTCGTCCCCGAGTCGGCGGTCACGGTCGACCTGACCGCCGGGCGGAACGTCGTGCTGGTGAAACTGGTCAACCCCGGGGCGTTCTCGTTACGGATCGCGGGGGACGGGGTGACGACGGCGATCAAGTGACAGTCGGCCGCGACGCCGCTTGGTAACCTCTCGATGGACCGCGGGCGTCCCGCCCGCGTGCCGGTTTTCTCGCGCGGCCGAGACGACCGCGGTCCGGCGGACAACCGGCAAAGTTTCGTCCCCTTCACCGACAGTCACATCTTGCCCCGCCGCGGGATGAAAAACTTACCGACCGGCGCCGGACGTCAACAACCCGGACGCGGAATGCCGACCCTAGGAGTGCGGAAGCCCGGTCCGCGGTTCAGGGAGGTACACCATGACGACCAGCCCACGGCTACGGGTCTACCGGATGGACGACGACACCCTCGACGTACTCGACGGCCCCCCCGCCCGGGTGCGGGTCCGCCTCGGCGACCTGATCCCCCTCGTCGCCCTGGCCCAGAAACTCAACTTCATCTGGCTGAAAGACTTCCTCGACGACGAAGTCGCCATCACCGAAGACCTCCACGAGGTCCTGCAGACCTTCGGCGGCAGCCGCCCGGCGGCGGGGTAAACGATTATTCACCGCAGAGAACGCGGAGACCGCAGAGTCAGACTGAAATGAATTCAATCTTGCTCTGCGGTCTCCGCGTTCTCTGCGGTGAATAACTCCTACTTCTCGTCGTCGTCCTTCAGGATGTCCGGCTTGCCGAACTGGGTCCAGTCGATCGACCCGCGGAGTTCCCCCTCGGCCAGTTTCAGCCGGTTTTCCAGGTCGCGGAGCTTTGTCAGCACAAGGTCGAGCTTCGCGGACAGGTCGTCCTTCGCCCGCGGCTTCGGCACTTCGGGGTAGTTCAACTGCCGCTGGAGTGCCGCGAACAGGAATAACGGGTCCCGGCCCCGGCTCGCCTTGGCGATCTTCCCCTCCTTGTCCCCGTAGAGCGGCGGCACCGGGGGCTCGTACGCCGGGTCGTTCCGTTTCTGGTCGGATACGTACAGCGTCGACCGCAGGTAGACGAGGTCGCAGAAGTCGAATACCCCCACCTGCCGGCGGACGAGGTCGACGTAGTCCTTCCACACCTTCGGGTAGAACGGGTCCCCCTCGACCGCCCGCAGCCCTTCGTCGAACCCGAGCCGGTGCCGGGACAGCGACTCGAACTGGAAGACGAAGAGCCCCGCGGGGGTGGGCGACCCGGCCTTGTACCGGGCCTCCTGCTCGAGGACGTGCAGGGCCCCGCCGGTCGTGAATTTCGTCCGCGGCTCCTCGGCCTGGCGGACGAGGAACGACTGGAACGGGGTGAAGTAGTGGGGCAGCTTCTCGAACCCCGTGTGCAACAGGCCGGTGTGCTTCACCTCGGCCGCCAGGAACTCGACCGCCATCGGCAGGCGGGTGGTGGTCAGGATCTCCTCGTGCAGTCGGGCGAGGACGTCCTGGGCGGCGAGGTTCTCGCCGAGCCGCTCCCGGAAGGTGCGGAAGAAGTAGACCTGCTCGATGCACTCGTCGCGGTCGGGGGTGACGCCGTCGGTCATCCCGTCATCATACGCCGTGGTAAACCGTACCGGTTAGTCCGCCGCCGCCGGTTGGGGCGTTTGCGGGTCCACGGAAATGAGTGGATCTTCCCCGGGTCGTTTGCCCCGGGTCGTTCATCGGGAAGAGTTAGACCGGAGCGTTGGATTACGCCCTCGGCTCACGTCACGGAGGATCCCCCTCGGAATGTAGGACACTCCGATGCGTCGGCACCTCGGGCTACTCGGCTTACTCGCAAGCCTCGGTTTCGCGGCGGACGGACGGGCGGCCCACTGCGGGATCTGCCGGTACCCCGCCCCGTGCGTCTCCCCGGACCAGTGCGCCGTCCCGACCACCACGGTCCGGTACGAGACGGTCAACGAAGTCCGCCAGCAGGTCTGCTACCGGCCGGTGACGAAGACGGTGTGTACGCCCGAGACGTACACGGCGTACCGGACCGTGTACGACACCACCTGCGAGGCGGTGCCGTACACCACCTGCCGGCCGGTCCACGAGTGGGTCGAACAGGTCGTCCCGTACACGGTCTGCCGGCCGGTGTACGAGACCCAGGTCCGCCAGGAACAGTACACGGTCAACCGCCCGGTCTGGCGGGAGGAACAAATCGCCGTCCCGTACTGCACGTACCACCCGGTGTACGAGCAGCACGTCCGCCAGGTCTGCTACACGGTCAACCGGCCGGTCGTGCAGACGTACACGGTCGCCATCCCGTACTGCACGTCCCGGCCCGTCTACGAGACGTGCTACCGGACCCACACCTACTGTGTGAACCGGCCGGTGGTCCAGGAATACCAGGTCCCGGTCTGTTACACGGTGAACCGGCCGGTGTACGAGACGCACTGGCGGGAACAGCGGTACGTCACCTACCGGCCGCAGGTCGAGACGTACCAAGTCCCGGTGACGTGGTGCACCAGCCATCCGGTGTACGAGACCCACTACCGCACCCACAGCTACACGACTTACCGCACCGAGGTACAGCAGTACCAGGTCGCGATCCCGTACTGCACGTACCGCCCGGTGTACGAGCAGCACACGAGCTACCGGCCGGTGACCTGCTACAAGACCGAGGTCGAGTACGTCCCCCAGACGCACACCACCTACACGTGCGAACCGGTCGAGACGGAAACCAAGGTCAAGGTCTGCTCCGGCCATTGGGAGACGCAGACCGAAACGATCCCCGGCCCGGTGATCACCCAGTGCGTCCGCCAGCCCGGGACGTGCGTGTTCGACCCGTGTACGTGCACCACGCGGTACTGCCCCGGCCCGGTCGTCCAGGAGCAGGTCCAGTGCCCCGGCCGGACGGTGTGCAAGCGGGTGTGGTGCCCGACGGAGGAGTGGAAGACCTGCAAGCAGGTCCATTACGTCCGGAAGCCGGTCTGCACCACGGTCCAGGTCCCGGTCTGCAAGCGGGTGCCGTACTGCGTCATGCAGCCGGTCTGCCACACGACCTGCCGGCTCGAGGCCGAGCAGCACGTCCGGTACGAGACCCGGCAGCACTGCTACCGGGTGCCGGAAGTGAAGACCTGCACCGTCCCGTACACCACTTGCCGGATGGTGCAACAGCAGCACACCTGCATGGTGACGAAGCAACGGTGCTACTCCGTCCCGGAGTGCCACGTCCGGTACTGCCCGTACACGACCTGCCGGATGGTCCCCGAGACCCACACCCGGATGGTCACTCAGCGGCGGTGCTACTCGGTCCCGGAATTCCGGACCTGCACCGTCCCGTACACGACCTGCCGGATGGTGAAGGAACAGCACGTCCGGTACGAGTGCCGGCGGCAGTGCTACTACGTGCCGGAGCAACACGTGCGGAACGTCCCGTACACGACCTGTCGGATGGTCGCCCAGCAGCACGTCCGGTACGAGTGCCGGCGTCACTGCGAGTACGTGCCGGAAGTCCGGACCCGGTGCGTGCCGTACACGACCTGCCGGATCGAGACCCAGCAATGTAGCCGGACGGTCCGGCACTGCGTGACGAAGTACGTCACGGAGCAGCACTGCCGGTACGTCCCGAAGGTCACCTGCCGGCAGGAGGCGGTCCAGTGCACGCGGATGGTGTCCCACACCGAGTGCACGATGGAGCCGTACACCGTCACGTACTGCGTCAAGCGGTGTGTCCCGGTCTGTGTTCCGAGTTGTAAGTAACCAGTTTGATTCGTTTAGCGACGCGCCGCAGACGCGTGGAGCGATCCACGCGTCTGCGACGCGTCGCAAACGTTAAGACCCTCGACAATCCACGGTTATCCCCCTGGGTCGTAGAATCCCTACTCGACCCGGGAGGGGCTCATGCCGGACCGCATCCGCGTCGGCGCGGTGACCTATCTTAACGCGAAGCCGCTCGTGGAAGGGCTGGACGACGACCCGCGGATCGACCTGTCGTTCGACCTCCCGAGTCGGCTCGCGGATCAGATGGAACGGGCCGAGATCGACGTCGGCCTAATCCCGGTCGTCGAACTGTTCCGCGGCGGCTACGCCCACGTCCCGGACATTGCCGTCGCGTCCCGGGGGCCGGTGCTGAGCGTGACGCTCTTCTCGCGGGTGCCGTGGGCGGAGATCGGATCGGTGTCGCTCGACGAGGGGTCGCGGACCAGCGCCGCCCTGGCGCAGGTTCTCCTGCGGAAGAAGTACGGCCGGTCGCCGCACTTGGAACAACTGCCGATCACCGTCCCGGCTGACGACACGAGTACCGACGCGGTGCTCCTCATCGGCGACCGGGCGATGAAGGCCTGCCTGCCGGGATACCCGTACGCGTACGACCTGGGCCGGGAGTGGGCCGACTGGACCGGACTGCCGATGGTGTTCGCGGTCTGGGCGGTGCGGGACGGGATCGCGTTGGGCGAGGTCGAATCGGCCTTTCACACCGCCAAGAAGCGGGGATTGGACCGGGCCGGGGCGATCGCGGCCCGGGAGGCCCCCGGGTTGGGGTTGGACGCCGGGTTCTGCCGGCGGTACCTCGACACGATCATCACGTACGACCTGGGCCCGAAGGAACGCGAGGGGATGGAGCGGTTCCGGGAACTCGCGGAAGAACTGAATCTGGTTCCCCATACCGAACCCCGCGTTGCCGCGACGCGGAGTCTTCGGAGCGGAGCGGGTGGGAGCACCCTCTCCCGCTCCGCTCCGATGACTCCGCGTCGCGGCTAACCGATATCGACCATGAACACGATCGACGCCATTCTCGACCGCGCCGTTGCGGGAGAACGACTCTCCCCCGCCGACGGGGTCGAATTGCTGAATTGCAATGACCTGCTCAAGCTGGGCCGCTCGGCCCACGCCGTCACGCAACGCCTCCACCCCGAGCCGTACCGGACGTTCAACATCGACCGGAACGTCAACTACACAAACGTCTGCTCGGCCGTCTGCGACTTCTGCGCCTTCTACCGGAAGGCGGGCGACGCCGACGCGTACGTGCTCTCCCGCGAGGACCTCTACAAAAAGGTCGAAGAGACGATCGCCCTCGGCGGGGACCAGATCCTCATGCAGGGGGGGATGCACCCGACCCTCAAGTTGGAGTGGTACGAAGACCTGCTCCGCGACTTGAAGGCCCGCTTTCCCACCGTCAACCTGCACGCGTTCAGCCCGCCGGAGATCTGGGCGTTCACGAAGGTCAACAAGATTTCCCTTCGGGACGTCCTGACCCGTCTCAAGGCCGCCGGGCTCGGCAGCATCCCGGGCGGCGGGGCGGAGATTCTGGTGGACCGGGTCCGCAAGGAACTGACCCGCGGCAAGGCGTCGACCGACGAGTGGCTGGCGGTCATGCGGGAGTGGCACAAGCTGGGTGGAAGGTCGAGCGCGACCATGATGTTCGGCCACGTCGAGACCGACGCCGAGCGGATCGAACACTTGGACCGCGTCCGGACACTCCAGGACGAGACCGGCGGGTTCACCGCGTTCATCTGCTGGACGATGCAGCCCGGGCACAAGATGGCCGACGCCCCCGCGGCCGGGGCGTTCGAGTACCTCCGCACCCAGGCCGTCGCCCGCCTCTACCTCGACAACGTGCCGAACATCCAGTCGTCGTGGGTCACGCAGGGGGCGAAGATCGGCCAGGTCGCCCTCTTCTTCGGGGCGAACGACATGGGGTCACTCATGATCGAGGAGAACGTCGTCGCCTCGGCCGGGACGGTCCACTACCTGACGTTGGAACAGATCAAGTCGTCGATCCGCGAGGCCGGGTGGGAGCCCCGGCAGCGGAACGTGTTCTACCAACTCCTTCCCGCGTAGCCGCGACGCGGAGTCTTCGGAGCGGAGCGCGGAGGGGCAGCCTCGCCGCGCTCCGCTCCGAAGACTCCGCGTCGCGGCTACGCTACATAAGATGGTCCCGTCTCCCGCTTACGGGTCCGGGTATGGACGTCAACGAGATGCGGCGGGTGCTGGCCAAGGTGGCGGCGTACCGGAACGTCTGTAACGCCGTTCGGGCCGGGGCCAACCACACCCTGTTCAACGGCCTGTTGTTCCTCGGCCTCACCTACTTCTGGTACAGCCAGATCGGCGCCCTTCACCCGATCCTGCTCGCGTACGGGGCCATCGGCGTCGGCGAAGTCCTGGTCGGCCTCTGGAAAAAAGCCCGCCCCTCCCCCGAAGGCATCCTGGTCGACTCCCTCCTCCAGTTCGCGTTCGTCGCCTCGGTCGCCGTCCGGCAGGTGCTGCTGTTCCAGCAGTTCGGCCAGCCGAACCCGATCTCGATCTTCATCGGCGTCTGGGTCCTGGTCGACGGCGTCCGGACGATGCAGGCGTATCTGGCCCTCCGGCGGTCGTTCCCGGACCGGCCGAGCCGGGAGCAGCTCGCCCAGGTGAAGGCCCTGGCGCAGGAGGTGATCAACGCCGACCCGACGACGGACCAGGCCGCCCTCGACCTGCCGGTCCGCCCGCCGCTGGCCGCCCGGACGCTGGGCGACGTCGCCCTCGTCGCCGAGGTCCGGACGGGAACACTCTTCCTCGTCGACCGCCGCGACTTCCGGCTCGTCCGCACCGGCGGCGACGCCCACCCGGACGCGTGCGTCCTGATCGTCGACGGGCAGGAGTGGGGCACGTTCGAGGTCGACGCCGGGACGTGGGCGAATTACGTCCGGTGGCAGCCGGAGGCCGCCCGGTGATCGAAGTCGAAGGCCTGACCAAGCAGTTCCCCGGCACGGCGACCCCGGCCGCCGACGACGTCGTGTTCAACGTCAACCCGGGCGAGGTGTTCGGCCTCCTCGGCCCGAACGGGGCCGGCAAGACGACCACGCTGCGGATGCTGTGCACGCTCCTGAAGCCGACCGCCGGCGCCGCCACCGTCGCCGGGTTCGACGTCGAAACCCAGTCCTCCCGGGTCCGGGAACACGTCGGGTTCCTCTCCGCGAACACCGGCGTCTACGACCGCATGACCCCGCGGGAGATGGTCGCCTACTACGGCAAGCTCTACGGCCTCGGCGGGGCCGCCCTGACTACACGGCTGGCCGAACTCTTCGACATGCTGCAAATGACCGACTTCGCCGACACCCCCGGCGGCCGGCTCAGCACCGGACAGAAGCAGAAAGTCTCCATCGCCCGGGCATTGGTGCACGACCCGCCGGTGCTCATCTTCGACGAACCGACCACCGGCCTCGACGTCCCGGTCCAGCGGGCCGTCCTGTCGAACATCACTGCCCTCCGCGGCCGGGGGAAGACGATCCTGTTCAGCTCGCACATCATGTCCGAGGTCGAGAAGGTCTGCGACCGCGTCGCCGTCATGGCCCGGGGGAAGATCGTGGATTTAGGGACGCTCGCCGAGCTGAAAGAGCGGCACGGAGAGACGGACCTGGAAGAATTGTTCCTGAACCTGGTCGGGGATTCATGATTTGTTCCCCTCCCCCACGGGGGAGAGGGGTGAGGGGCGGCCCTGCCGCGGATCCAGTTTACTTCAAAGACCTCGCCTGAATCGTCTGAAACAAAGTCTCCAACGGGGCCGCCCCTCACCCCCAACCCCTCTCCCCCGAGGGGAGAGGGGAGCAATTATTTCCGGTCGAACACGACCCCCTCGAACCGGATTGCCTGCGGACCACTCACTGCGGTCCGGAATTCGACGACCCGGTCCGCGAACACGCCGGTCGTGATCCGGAACTGTTCCCCCTGCCACGGCTCCATCGGGCAGCGGAAGGAACTCCATTCCCAGACGAGGCCGCCCTTTTCCACAACGACCTTCCCCTCGCCGTAGGCGTCGTGCGCGTACGCCCCGGCGTAGCGGTCCAGCGGGAAGGCGGGTTTGACGTCCGCCCGCCGGGCCTTATTCCGCTCCGCCATTGCCGCCGCCGCCTCGGCCGCCTCGTCCTCGACCACCTTGCCGAGGACGGCGTCCCAGTCCTTCGCCGGCAGGCCGAGGAGCGAATCGGCGATCGAGTTCGTCAGGGCCTGGTTCATCCGCGTCTCGAAGCGGTTGCTCAGGACGCCGATCGCGAGGCCGTCCTTCGGGAAGAGGGTGACGAGGGACTTGAACCCGTCGATGTGCCCGCCGTGACCGACGACGAGGTGGCCGCGGTAGTCGAACACCACCCAGCCGAGGGCGTAGGTCATCAGGTTCGTGTCCGGGTTCATCCGGGCGACGTTACCGGCGAACGGCACGACGGTGTGCGGCGCGTGCGTCGGGGCGACGATCGGCCCGCCGGCGAGCTGGAACTTCAGCCACTGCTCCAGGTCCTTCGCGGTGAGGCAGACCGACCCGGCCGGGTTCGGCTCCCGCGTCTCGTACCAGTCGCACGGCTCGGGCTTGCCCCCCTTCCCC
>JADMIO011153664.1_pt1 | contig 14062 bp, 15 predicted proteins | sample 8958161 | NCBI WGS metagenome assembly JADMIO01 (sample SAMN16585339, study PRJNA669376) | soil metagenome | isolation source: Crop rotation soil | place: USA: Cullars Rotation, Alabama | collected 2011 | reverse complement strand
GGCCCGCCGCGGGCGTTGAGCAGCACCCGCCCGCCGCTCCCCCCGCGGTCGAGCTCGGGCCGAAGCTGGTGCAGGTAGACCGACACCGCGCCGATGACGGTGCGTCCGATGGGCACCAGTCGCTCCTTGCCGCCTTTGCCGAAGACCCGCACCAGATTCTCGGTCAGCAGCAGGTCGTTCGTCACGAGCCCGCAGAGCTCCGAGACCCGAAGTCCGGCTCCGTACCCCAGCTCGAGCAGGGCGCGATCGCGCCAGGCCAGCGGCTCGTCCACGTGCGGCACGGCGAGCAGCCGCTCGATCTCCTGGACCGAGAGCGTATCGGGCAAGACGCGCCCGCGGCGCGGCGACTCCAGGCGGTCGCTCGGATCGGCCGCCACGCGACCCTCACCGACGAGGAACGCGTAGTAGGTGCGAATCGCGGACACGTTGCGCCGGATGGTGGCGGCACTCAGTCCCAGGTCCTTGAGCAGGTAGACGAACTCGCGCAGCAGCGGGCGGGTGAGCTTGCCGGGGTCGCGCACGCCCTTCGAGGCCGCGAACTCGGCCAGCCGGCGGAGATCACGCCCGTAGGCCTCGACCGTGTTGACGCTGTGGCCCGACTCGAGCGCGAGAAAGTCGCGGAAGCCCTCGAGGCCGAAGTCGCGCGCGGCCCGCTCGCGCGCATCCGCCACGGTCATCGGCGCGGCTCCGATCGGGCCCGCTGCGCAATGCCCGCGAGCTCGGCCGGGCCGATGCCCAGCAGCTCCGCGGCGAGGTGCATCAATCTGGCCTCGTGCTCGCCGATGGCCCCGTCGGCAAAGGCCACGCTCCACATCCGCTCCACCAGCTCCAGCCGCTCGGCCCGGCCAACCCGCTTCCGGAGCTGGCGCGCGTAATCGGCGAACCGGGTCCGCCGGACCTCCTCCGGGGGCGGCGGCGGCGGCGAGGAGCCCGCGTTCAACCCCCAGCGGGCGTGCAGGTGCGCCGCGATGAGCTGGCGATCCTCGACCGTGAGCACCGGGTCGGCGTAGGCCAGCTCCAGCACGACCAGGGCGGCCGCCTGCCGGGCCGATCCTTCGGCGATGTCGGTGCCCGCCAGAAACGACGGCGCGGCGGGATCGAGCGCCTCGCGCGTGGCGTAGAGCACCCGCGCGCGCCGGCGCTTACGGGCGCGCACCAGGTACCAGATGGCGGCGGCCGCCGCCGCCGCCAGTGTCACCAGGCCGAGTGTCCGGTTCACGCCGGCGATGAGCGCGGTGATGCGGGTCCATTCCGCTCCGATCAAGGCCCCGATCAGCGTGATACCGCCGTACCAGATGCCCGAGGCGATGCCCATCGGCACGAAGGTGCGCACGGCGCCGAGGCCGACCAGCCCGGCGAACGGTGGCACCACGGCCCGAATGCCGGGGAGGAACCGGCTGATGAAGATGCCGATGACGCCGAAGCGCAGATACTCTCGCTCCATGATCGCAAGCGATCGCGGCGCCAGCAGCCGGCGGCCGGTCGGCGAGGCGAACAGCCGGCGGCCGTAGCGGCGGGCCGCGAGGTACACGCCGGCGGCGCCCAGCAGGTTGGCGGTCCAGGTGACGAGGAAGACGGCGAGCGGCGTCGTGACGTGGCGATGGGACAGAAACGAGCCGAGCGCGACGGCAGCGTCGCTCGGCACCGGCGGAAGCACGTTCTCGACCGCCGCGAGCAGCGCGAGGACTGAATAGACGGCCGCGGACGGAAGCTGCGAGACCCAGTCCAGCAGGGACTCGATCAGCGCCCCTCCAGGACGGCCACGGCGATGACGGCCAGGCCTTCACCCCGCCCGATGAAGCCCATTCCTTCGTTGGTCTTGGCCTTGATGCTGATGGCGCCGGCGGCGACGCCCAGTCGAGCGGAGAGGGCGGCGGCCATCTGGGCCAGGTGCGGCGCCAGCCTGGGCTGCTCGACGATCACCGAGCAGTCGGCCTGGGCCAGCGTGAGTCCGCGGCCGCGGACCAGCTCGTGCGCGGTGCGGAGCAGCTCCATCGAGTCGGCATCCTTCCACTGCGGATCGCTGTCGGGGAACAACTGCCCGATGTTGCCCGCGCCGGCGGCACCCAGGATCGCGTCGGTGAGCGCGTGCGCCACGGCGTCGGCATCCGAATGCCCCGCCAGCCCGCGGGCATGCGGGATCGTGACGCCGCCCAACACCAGCGGCCGGCCGGCGACGAAGCGGTGGGAATCGTACCCGATGCCCACTCGGGTCACGCGGCGACCGGCTCCTCGATCGGACTGTAGTCCTGGCGCCGCCGCATGGGCCGGTAGCCTGCGTCGCGGATGAGCCGGTCGATCTCGTGGAGCGTGGTGCGATAGGTGGTGCCGGCGGCCGAGACCACGTTCTCCTCCATCATGAGGCTGCCGTAGTCGTTGGCGCCGAAGCGGAGGGCCACCTGCCCCACCTTGTGGCCCATCGTGACCCAGGACGACTGCAGGTTGGGCACGTTGTCGAGCACCACGCGCGCGATGGCGAGGGTGCGGAGGTAGCTCACCGCATCGGTCTTCTGATAGTGCGACATGCCCGGCGTGCCCTCGGGCTGGAGCGGCCAGCAAATGAACGCCGTGAAGCCGCCGGTGCGCTGCTGCACCTCGCGCACCCGGAACAGGTGCTCGATCCGGTCTTCGTCGGTCTCGCCGAGGCCGTACATCATCGTCACCGAAGTCTTCATCCCCTGCCGGTGGGCCTCCTCCTGCACGCCGAGCCACTCCTCGGTCTGCGCCTTCTTCTTGGCGACCCGCTCGCGGATGCGGTCGACCAGGATCTCGCCCCCGCCACCCGGGATGCTGTCGAGGCCGGCGGCCTTGAGCTCACGCACCACGTCGGCCACCGAGAGGCCGAACCGCTCGCTGAAGAACACCACCTCCGAGGGTGAGAACCCGTGGATGTGGATCGGATGGTGAGCTTTGATGTACCGCATGAGATCGAGATACCAGTCGAACGGGATGTACGGATTGTGCCCGCCCTGCAGCAGGATCTGCACCCCACCGATGGCCTTGCACTCGTCGATCTTGGCCCCGATCTGCTCGAAGCTCAGCACGTACCCCTCGGCGTGCTTGGGGCGTCGATAGAACGCGCAGAACTGACAGTCGGCCACGCACACGTTGGTGTAGTTGATGTTCCGATCGATGATGTAGGTGACCACCGGATCGGGATGATGCCGCCAGCGCGCGGCGTCGGCGAGCTGGCCCAGCTCGAGCAGCGGGGCCCGCTGGTAGAGCTCTACCAAACCCTTGAACTCACTTGAGGTACGATCGACAACGCTCATAGTAGCAACCGGTTGCGGGTGCGATGTTCGGTATGTAATCGCCAATCATCCCGAGCGCAGCGACGGATGACAGCTTCCCCTACGCCGCCGTGATAAACGAGAGCGACCCATCCGGGACCATCCCTTCCTGCGCCAGCCGCCGGAAGAAGTCGGTGAGGCCGGCGAGATGGCGATAGGAGAGCGCGTAGTCCAGGTCGCCCAGATAGGAGCGACACACGGCTTCCCGCACGCCGGTGGCCCGCGCCGCTGCGGCGGCCAGCAGGTCGAGGTGGGCGAGGCCCCAGGCGCGGGACTCGAGCAGCCGCTGGTGGACGGTCTGCACCGCATCCAGGCCGGTATCCCGCCGGGCAGCCCACACGGCAAACACGAAGGGCAGCCCGGTCCAGGCCTTCCACTCCGCGCCGAGGTCCACCCGCACGGGGTACCGCTCTTGGGCGGCCAGGAGCAGCGCCGCATCACCGATGACGAGCACCGCGTCGTGCGGCAGGCCCGACAGCCCATCGAGATCGGCCGCCTCGGCGCGCGCGGTGGCATATCGCGGCCGCACCCGCCAGCGATGACGCGCGAGCAGATCGAGCAGCAGCACCGAGGTGCGAGACGACGCCGTGCGGAGCACGGTGGCGCCCTCCAGCTCCTCCACCGGACGCCGGGAGAACAGCGCGACGCTGTGCACCGGCCCGTCGCAGGTGATCGCGAGATCCGGGAGCAGGTGATACGCCGCGGCGTTCCGCGCGTACTCCACGGCCGACACCACGCTCACCTGCAGCTCGCCCGCCGCCAGCAGGTCGTTGAGCTCGGAGGCGGTGCCGCTCACCAGCTCGGCCGGCACCGGCACCACGCCACGATCGATCGCCCCGTAGACGGGGTAGCAGTTGATCCAGGGGATCCGGCCCAGCCTCATGCGGCGTGGACCACGGGCAAGGCGGCACCCCGGCGGAGCGACGGCTCCGGCGGCGGGTCGTCGAACTGATCGCGCACCGGACGGTAGAGGCTGTCGCGCTCCACCGGCCGCTTCCCTGACCCGCGAATGAGACGCACGAGCTCGAGATACGGCATGTGCATCTGGGTCTGGGCTCCAGCCTCGTGATACACTCGCTCGTACACCACGGTGCCCTCGACGTCGTCGCAGCCGAAGCTCAGCGCGATCTGCGACAGGAACGGGGTGACCATGGGCCAGTGGGTCTTCACGTGAGGCACGTTGTCCAGGAACAGCCGCGCCACCGCGATGTTCTTGAGGTCCTCGTAGCCGGTGGTGGCGGTTCCGACGCGGCCGAGCTCCTCGCCGAGCTCGTTGTGGTCCGGGTGATACGCCAGCGGGATGTAGGTGAGAAAGCCGTGGGTCTCGTCCTGCAGGCCGCGCAGCATCGCGAGATGCGCGATTCGGTCTTCCGCCGTCTCGACGTGACCGTAGAGCATGGTGCAGTTGGTGGGAATGCCGAGCTCATGGGCGGTCCGATGCACCCGGATCCATTCCTCGCCGGTGAGCTTCCGCTCGGCGATGGTAGCGCGCACCGCGGTGCTGAACACCTCTGCGCCGCCGCCTGGCAGGCTGGTGAGCCCCGCGTCGCGCAGGGCGATCAGGACCTCGCGCTCGCTCACCTTTTCGATCCGCGCCAGGTGGGCGATCTCCACCGCCGTGAGCGCCTTGATGTGGACGTCGGGATGGCGCTCCTTGAGCCCCCGCAGCATGTCGGTGTAGTAGCTCAGCCGGAGCTTGGGATGCAGCCCGCCGACGATGTGGAACTCGCGGGTGGGCATCCCGCGCGCCTGCTCGGCCTCGTGGAACACCTCCTCGAGCGACCGGGTGTAGGCCCCCTCCTCCTTCGGCATCCGCGCGAACGAGCAGAAGACACAGGTATTCCGCAGCACGCACACGTTGGTCGGGTTGATGTGCTGATTGGCGGAGAACAGGACCCGGTCGCCGTTCAGGCGGGCATTGGCGAACTCCGCCATGCGGCCGAGCCCCAGCAGATCGGTGGTGGCGTAGAGCTGCACCCCTTCGTCGGCGGTCAGGCGATCGCCCGACAGAACCTTTTCGGCGATCGGAACTAGGGCCGGGTCTCTGAGCGCGAAGGCGGCAATACCTTCGGTCATGCTATCTCCTTGGGAGAGCGCGGGTAACACTGCGCTAATCTAGTCGGTCCCGCGTCCGGTGGGCCAGCGGCCAGGGGTGGTGGACCAGGGGGCCGCGGCCTGCTGATATGGCGACCTGGTGTCCGGTGTAGCTGAGACTCCGCATGGCGCAACGCTCATCCGAATATCCATGGACTTGACTGGTCCCGCGGCGTCCCGCGCCTGGCCGCCCAAATCGACCAAGACCTCGGCAAGCGGCAGATGCTCCACACCGCGGACCGATCTCCACCGCGGACCGATCTCCACCTGTTCGGGCGGGAGCAGAGCCCTCTGAGACCCAAGCGGCCGGCGTGCAGCGATCCGCGCTCCGCTGAGCCGGGCAAACTCGATTTCGCCGTGGACAACACCGCAGTGGAGAACGCCTGGTTTGGCCGCGTTGCCGCCACCCGCGCCCGCGTTTGCCGGCGTTTGGTGTGCGTTGGGTGGCATCAGCGTTTGTCCCTCTCCCCGGGCCCAACATCCGCCCGCGTTTGCCCGCGTTAGCGGCCGTTTTCGGCAGCTGCGCTGATCTCACTACATGAGTTGGGTTTATGCACATTCGTCCACCCAGGCTGGTGGCCGCGTTTGGTTTGCCCACATTCATCAACAAATGCTTGCGGCCCAACGTGGGAGGCCTAGATTGGAGGGAGCTGGAGGGAGCTCGAAGGACTCTGATCGGAGGTACTGCGTGGCAGCCCAGCCGGACTATTCGCGCGCCGCCCTGGCGCGATTCATCGAGTTCGTGGTGGCCAAGGGACTGGTCCACCCCGCGACCGCCCAGGGGTGGCGGGTGGCCACCGCCAAGGTGCTGGAGGAGCTCCCCGCATCGCAGATCGAGGACGTCCGGACCATCGACGTCGATGCCACCTTCAAGGAGTTTCTCAACCGATATCCCGGGCGGCTGTCACCGGCCTCGGTCGGCGAGTATCGCCGCCGGGTCCACCGGGCCATCGAGGAATTCGTGCGCTGGATGGCCGACCCGGGGAGCTACGCCTTTCGGCCTCCCGCGCGACCGGCCAAGATGGAGGCCCGCCGCCGGCTCGACACCGGGGCGGAGCTGCCGGCGGTCTCGCTCAGGCCGCGCTCCCTGGAACACCCCGCCTTCTCCCGCCCCAACAGCATGGCGCTCGAGTATCCGTTGCGCTCCGATCTGCTGGCGCAGGTGGTCGTGCCGCGCGATCTCACGGTCGAGGAGGCGCAGCGCATGGGCGCGTTTCTCCTGACCCTCGCGGTCGACTTCAAGCCGGCACCGGCGGGCGAGCGCTAGGCCGCCGCGGACCGGCCCGAGCCGCCGGGGTCAATCCCCCAGAAACTCGGCCAACGGCGACAGCGATTCGAGGTGATCGCCCAGGATCTTGGAGCTCGCCAGAATCGGGACGGCCAGGAAGGCGCCCGGAACTCCCCACAAGGCATACCAGAAGAGCACGCCCACGAAGACCGCCACCGGGTTGAGGCGGAGCCTCCGCCCGTACGCGATCGGGCTCACCAGGTTGTTCTGCAGCGTCGTGATGGCCAGATAGACCAGCGGCGGAAGCAGGGCGTGGCCGATCGAGTCGAACGTGGCCAGACCGACCAGTGACAGCAGAATCAGCATCGACGCCCCGCCCAGATAGGGGATGAACTCGAGGCAGAACGTCAGCAAGCCCCACAGGCCCGCGCTGGGGAGGCCCAGCAGCGCCATACAGACGCCCACCAGCAGGCCCTGTCCGATGTTGATGAGGGCGGTGACCACCATGTAGTGCGAGACCACCCGCTCGGTCTCGCTCACGATCTCCACCGCCTCCCGCTTCTCTCGTCGGACCGGCAGCACCCGCACCAGCTTGGCGAGGAAGCTGTCGCCCGAGGCCAGGAGCAGGAACGTGAGCACCAGCACTTCCACGATGGTCGCGAGCACCGCGGTGGTGGTACCGAACACCCGCGCGGCGATGGTGGCGACGTTTCCGCTCGACCCGCCCGGCGCCGGCGCGCCGGCCGCCGCCTTGGCGGGGCCGGTACGATGCCCCGAGTCTCCCGGCGGCGGAATCGGTTGGCCGGTGGCGCCGTTCTCGAGCTTCTGGACGGCGGTGGTCACCGTCTGGATGGGCTTTCGGAGATCGCGCAGGCGTTCCTGCGCCTTGGCGAAGGTGTCGGGGGCCTCGGCGACCCAGGCGCGAACCGGCCCGGTCAGGCTGGCGACCCCGACGCCGGCCAGCCCCAGAAACACCACCAGAATGACGATGCTGCCGATCGGGGCCGATAGGCCGGCCCGCTCGAATTGCCGGACCAATGGCCGGAGCAGCCCGGTGAAAAGGAAGGCGAGCGCCACGGGCACCAGGAGGTCCTGTCCCGCGTACAGAGCCGCGATGACCGCCAGGGTGGCCAGAACGACGATGCCGGCGGAGCGCGTCCCGCGTGGCTCAGCCGGCATCGTAGAGTATCGGCAGGGGCAGCGGCTCGCGGCTTAGGCGTCCCACCTCTTCACCGCGAGCGTCACGTTGTGACCGCCGAATCCGAAGGAATTGGAGAGCGCCACGTCCACACGCCGCTCGACTTTGCGATTGGGCGCGCAGTCCAGATCGCAGCGGGGATCGGGGGTGAACTGGTTGATGGTGGGCGGAATGACCCCACAGGTGGCCACCAGCAGCGACACGCCGAACTCGAGCGCGCCGGCCCCGCCCAGCAGGTGACCGGTCATGCTCTTGGTGGACCCGAAGACGAGTTTGCGCGCCTGCTCGCCGAAGACGGCCTTCACCGCCTCGGTCTCCGCCACGTCGCCCTGCTCGGTCGAGGTCCCGTGGGCGTTGATGTAGCCCACGTCCTTGGGATCGACGTTGCCGTCGGCCAGGCAGGCCTTCATGGCCCGCTGGGCACCCTCGCCGTTTTCCGCCGGGGACGTGATGTGATAGGCGTCGCCGCTCAGGCCGTACCCCAGCACTTCGCCCAGGATACGCGCGCCCCGACGCTCCGCGTGCTCGAGGCTCTCGAGCACCACGATGGCGCCGCCGTCCCCCAGCACGAACCCGTCCCGATCCTGATCGAACGGCCGGCTGGCCGTCTCGGGGGAATCGTTCCGGGTGGACAGCGCCTTCATGTTCGCGAAGGCCGCGACGGTGAGCCCGGTGATCGCGGCCTCGGCGCCGCCGGTGACCATCGCGTCGGCCACGCCGTTCCGGATCATGTGGAACGAGTCGCCGATGGCGTGCGCCGAGGAGGCGCAGGCGGACACCGTGGCGTAGTTCGGGCCCTTGAGCCCGTACCGGATGCTCACCAGCCCCGCCGCGATGTCGGGAATGAACATGGGAACGAAGAACGGCGAGACCCGGTCGGGGCCCTTCAGGATGTACGCGGTGCAGTTGTCTTCGTAGGTCTGCATCCCGCCGATCCCGCTGCCGATGATGACCCCGGTGCGCTCGGGCGACGGAAACTTGCCCTCCAGGCCGGCCTGGGTGACCGCCTGGTGCGCCGCGGCCAGCGCGAACTGCGCGAACAGATCGTAGCGGCGCGCTTCCTTCCGATCGATGTACTTGAGCGGATCGAAGCCCTTGACCTCGCAGGCAAAGCGGACCGACAGCTTCTGCGGATCGAACTTGGTGATGGGCGCCGCGCCCGATGTGCCGGCCAGCAGCGCGCTCCAGGTGGAATCGACGTCGGTCCCGACGGGGGTCACCAGGCCGAGGCCGGTGACCACGACACGATGCGCCAAGCTACTTCCCGATCTTCTCGTGGAGGTAGTTCATCGCGTCGCCGACGGTGCGGAGCTTCTCGGCGTCCTCGTCGGGGATGTCGATGTCGAACTCCTTCTCGAAGGCCATCACGAGCTCGACCGTGTCCAGGCTGTCGGCGCCGAGGTCCTCCATGAAACTGGCCTCGCTGGTGAGCTTCTCGCGCTCGACGCCCAGCTCCTCGACGATGATGTCCTTGACCTTCTCTTCGACGTTGCTCATGTGGTCCTCGATTGGAGTTTCGATTCGGAGGTCAGACGACCATCCCACCATCGACCACCAGCACCTGGCCGGTGACGTACGCGGCCAAGTCGGAGGCCAGAAACAGCACGGCGCCCGCCACGTCTTCCGGGCGCCCCAGCCGGCCCAGGGCAATGTCCTCTAATAATGACGCCCGCGCGGCATCGGGCAAGGCGGCCGTCATGTCGGTCTCGATGAAGCCGGGCGCCACGCAGTTGACCAGAATGCCGCGGCTGGCATACTCCTTGGCCACCGACTTGGTGAACCCGATGAGGCCGGCCTTGCTGGCCGCGTAGTTCGCCTGCCCCTTGTTGCCCGTCAGGCCGACGATGCTGGTGATGTTCACGATCCGGCCGGCCCGGCGCTTCATCATGCCCTTGATCACCGCCCGGGTCGTATGGAACGCGCCCTTGAGGTTGGCGTCGAGCACCGCGTCCCAGTCGGCGTCGGTGAGCCGGAGCAGGATGTTGTCCCGGGTGAGCCCCGCGTTGTTGACCAGGATATCGATCGGCCCGAGCGCGGACTCGGCGGCCGCGATGGCAGCCTCGACCTGGGCGCCGTCGGCGACGTCGCAGGCGAACCCGGCCGAGCGCTCGCTCAACTCGGCGGCGACCGCCGCGGCCCGGGCCTGCTCGCGGCCCACGATGGCGACCTTGGCGCCCGCCCCGTGGAGCGCGCGCGCGATGGCGAGCCCGATGCCACGGGTGCTCCCGGTGACGAAGGCGACCTTGCCGGTGAGATCGATGGTGGTCGCGGTCATTGGCCCACCCTCATCCCGAGCACAGCGAGGGATCTTCTACGCCTACGTCGAGCCATGCCCGCGCAAGATCCCTCGCTGCGCTCGGGATGAGGGGTCATGCCAGGAATTTCTCCACCTCGTCCGCCGTGCCGAGCGTGACCGTCATGGCCCCGGGCACGATCCGCTTGAGCAGGCCCGAGAGCACGTTGCCGGGGCCGATCTCGAGGTATCTGGCCCCCGGCACCAGCCGGGCCGCGGCCTGCATGCACGCCACCCACCGCACCGGCGAGGTGAGCTGGTCCACCAGCAGGCGCTTGGCGTCGACCCCGGTGCGCACCTCTTCGCCGCTGGCATTGGCAATCACGGGGAACGCGGGATCGGCGAAGGATACCCCGGTCAGCGCGTCGTGCAGGCCGTCAACCGCCGGCGCCATGAGCGGCGAGTGAAACGCGCCGCTCACCTTGAGCGGAACGACGCGCTTGGCGCCGCGAGCCTTGCAGCCCTCGCCGGCGCGGGCCACCGCCGCCGGGTCGCCCGAGACGACGGTCTGATCGGGTGCGTTGAGGTTGGCCGCCACCGCGACGCCGTCCGATCCCGAGGCCTCGTTGCACGCCTGATCCACCAGTTCGGTCGCCAGGCCGAGGACCGCGGCCATGGCGCCGGGCCGCGCCTGGCCCGCCTCGTACATCAGCTCACCACGGCGGCGCACCAGCTGGGCGGCCACGGTGGCGCTCATCGTGCCCGCCGCCACGTGGGCGCTGTACTCGCCCAGGCTGTGGCCGGCGCCGGCGCCGACCGGACCTACGCGCTCGCGCACGACAGCCCACACCGCCGCCGAGTGCGCGAGGATGGCGGGCTGCGTGTTGTGGGTCAGGGTCAGCTCGTCCTCCGGGCCCTCCCACATGAGGCGCGAGAGCCGGACACCGAGCGCGTCGTCGATCGCCGCGAAGGTGTCCCGCGCGGTGGGAAAGCGCTCGGCGAGGTCGCGGCCCATGCCGACCCGCTGGGCCCCCTGCCCCGGGCACATCACGACGCTCACCACCGGATCACCGCGCTGCCCCAGGTGAAGCCCGCGCCGAACGCGACCAGCAGCAGCACCGAGCCCGGCCCGACCCGGCCCTCTTCCACCGCCTGGGCCAGGGCCAGCGGGATGGAGGCCGACGACGTGTTGCCGTAGCGGTCCACGTTCACCATGACCTTCGACATCGGGAGCCCCGCGTGCTTGGCCGTAGCCTCGATGATCCGCAGGTTGGCCTGGTGCGGGATCAGCAGGTCCACCTGGTCGGCGGTGACGCCGGCGCGGGTGAGGACCTCGTCGCAGGCGTTGGCCATGGCGAGCACCGCCGCCTTGAACACCTCGCGCCCGGCCATCTTCATGTAGTGGGATCGCTCGCAGACCACCTTTTCGCTGATGGGGTCCACCGAGCCGCCGCCGGGCCGAAGGAGGAGCGGCGCCAACCGGCCGTCGGACTTGATGTAGGTCGACAGGATGCCGCGTCCGGGCGTCGAGGAGCGCCGCACCACCGAGGCGCCCGCCCCGTCGCCGAACAGGATGGCGGTGGAGCGGTCCTGGAAATCGGTGATGGTGGACAACTTTTCGGCCCCGACCACCAGCACCGTCTCGCTCTGCCCGGAGGCGATGAGGCCTTCGGCGACGGTCAAGGCATAGATGTAGCCCGGGCACGCGGCGCCGATGTCGAATGCGGCGGCGTTCTCGGCGCCGAGCAGCGCCTGGAGGTCGCAGGCGGTCGACGGCAGCAGCCGGTCGGGGCTCACCGTGGCGCAGACGATCGAGTCGAGCTCGGCCGCGGTCACGCCCGCGGCGGCCATCGCGTGCTCGGCGGCCTCCTGGCTCAGCATCGCGACCGTCTGCTCGGGCCCGGCGATATGGCGCTCGCGGATGCCGGTGCGCTCGACGATCCACTGGTCGGAGGTGTCGAGCACCTGGCTCAGATCGTGGTTGGTGACCACGCGGGGAGGGACGGCGACGCCGACGCTCGCCACTTCCGCGAACGGACGGACCATCATGAGCGGGCTGCGGGCTCGCGCTGCGCGAACTCGGCCGCGATATGCGCGTTGAGGCCCGAGCTGACCGCCTGCAGGGCCACGCGGATACCGTTCTTGATGGCGTTGGGGCTGGACGCCCCGTGGCAGATGATCGACACGCCGCGCACGCCGAGCAGCGGGGCGCCGCCATAGGTGGAGTAGTCCAGCAGGCTCACCAGCTCGCGCATGGCGGGACGCTCGAAGATGTCGGGGGCGCGCTCCTGCAGCAGCTCGACGAACAGGCGGCCCGCCGACTCGTAGAACTTGAGCACCACATTCCCCACGAACCCGTCGCACACGACCACGTCGACGTTGGTCCGCCGCTGCGGGCCCGGCAGGATGTCCCGCCCTTCGATGTTGCCCGCGTAGCTGATGCCCGTCGCCTGCTTGAGCAGCTGGTGCGCTTCCCGCACCACCGCCGTGCCCTTCTCCTCTTCCTCGCCGATGTTGAGCAGTCCGACGACGGGCTTGGGCCGGCGGAGGATGTCGCGGGTATACACGGTGCCCAGGTAGGCGAAGCCGACCAGCTCCTTGGCGGTGCAGTCGAGGTTGGCGCCACCATCGAGCACCAGCACGGGCTCACGGCCGGTGGGAAACAAGGTGGCCACCGTGGCCCGCTCCACCCCGTCGTGGAGGCCGAGGAGCACGGTGGACGCCGCCAGCGTGGCGCCGGTATTCCCGGCGGAGAGGAACGCGTCCGAGCGCCCTTGCTTCTGGAGGCTCAGACCCACCACGACGCTGCTGTTGGGCTTCTTGCGGACCGCGGCGAGCGGCTTCTCGCCCATGCCGATGACGTCGGGCGCCTCGTGGACCTCGATTCTGGTCCGGTCCACGCCCGGGTGCCTGGCCAGCTCCGCTTCGATCGCGTCGGTGCGCCCCACCAGCTGCGCCACGAACGGATCCGAGAGCGTCGCGAGTGCGTCCAGCGTGCCGGCGATTTCCGCCTGAGGAGCCTTATCGCCCCCCATCGCGTCTACCGCGACGCGGATCACGCTCAGGCGTCCTCGACCTCGAGCTGCTTCTTGCCGCGGTAATAGCCGCAGGAATCGCACACGCGGTGCGACAGCTTGGGCGAGCCGCACCGCGGGCAGGCCTGGGCCGGCGCGCTTGCGGCCGAGTGATGGCCGCGCCGCAGCCGCTTCTTGCTCTTGGAGGTCCGACGCTTTGGAACTGCCATGTGATCCTCAAACAGGTTCGGCGGGCGCCGTGCCACAGCCGCACGGTCCCGCATTCAGGTCTGCCCCGCATTTGGGGCAGAGTCCGGCACAATCGTCCCGACAGAGCAGCAAGTCGGCCTGCGCGGCCAGGGCGAGCTCTTCGCGCACCACTTCGGTGACGTCCACGCTGGTGGCGCGCTCGGAGAGGGGATAGAAGTCGGGATCGTCGGCGGCGTCGGGATCGGTGCTGAACACCGCGGCGTCTACGTCGATATCCACCTCGTCCAGCACGTCCGTCAGGCACCGGCGGCACTCGCCCCGGATGACCCCATGCACGTGCCCGCGCCAGAGGTATTCCCCGTCGCCGGTGGCCTGCAGCTGGCCGGTGACCGTCACCGGCTCGGTGAGCCCCAGCCCCAACCCCTCGAACACCGGATCATGAGGATCGAGCGAGCCCTCGGTCCGGACGGGACCGCGTTGAAGGTCCCGGATATCCACTCGCAGCATAGCCGCTTAAAGTAGCTGGGACAACGACTTGGGTCAACGGTAAGCGGTGAGCGGTAAGCGGTGAGCGGGAACAGCACACCAGTCTGCTCCGGCGTCCCGCTCACCGCTCACCGCTCACCCCCAGAGCCCCGCCAGCTCCGCCTCGGTAAAGAAGAACGCGACCTCCCGACGGGCGTTCTCGTCGCTATCCGACGCGTGGATGGCGTTGCGGCCCTTGGACTCGGCGTAGAGTTCTTTCCAGCACATTGGGATCCTAAGCTTAGAATTCCACGTGGACAAGTTGTCGCG
>JADMIO010647603.1_pt1 | contig 14062 bp, 10 predicted proteins | sample 8958161 | NCBI WGS metagenome assembly JADMIO01 (sample SAMN16585339, study PRJNA669376) | soil metagenome | isolation source: Crop rotation soil | place: USA: Cullars Rotation, Alabama | collected 2011 | reverse complement strand
CGCGACAACTTGTCCACGTGGAATTCTAAGCTTAGGATCCCAATGTGCTGGAAAGATCTGGGTGGCTGCCGCTGAAACCGGCGTCTCCACCGTCTACAACGCCAGCGGCGCCATCGTGTCGCCGCCTTCGCCGGTCACCATCCCGCCGCCCGGGACGCCGCCGCCCGGCGAACCCACCGGCATCGTGTTCAACAGCACGGCGGGCTTTCTGGGCGACCGGTTCATCTTCGTGACCGAAAACGGCAGCGTCGCCGGTTGGTCGGGCGGCGCCAGCGCCGTCACGCGCGTCAACAACTCCGCCGCCGACGCGATTTACAAAGGCGTCGCGCTGGCCAACCGGGCCGGCGGCAACTTCCTCTATGCCACCAACTTCCACGCCGGCAAGATCGAAGTGTTCGACAGCAGCTACCACGCCGTCGCGCTACCCGGCGCCTTCGTCGATGCGGCCATTCCCGCCGGCTTCGCGCCGTTCAACATCCAAAATCTGGGCGGCAAGCTCTATGTCACTTACGCCAAACAGGATGCAGCCAAAGAAGACGACGTAGCGGGGGCGGGTCTGGGCTTCGTCGATGTGTTCGACGCGAACGGCAGCCTGCTGCGCCGTCTGGTGTCACACGGCGCGCTCAACGCGCCGTGGGGCCTGGCGCTGGCGCCCGTCGATTTGGGCAGCTTCGGCAACGCGCTCTTCGTGGGCAACTTCGGCGACGGCCACATCAACGTCTACAACGCCGACACCGGCGCTGCCCTGGGCACGCTCAAAGACAGCAGCGGCCACGCCATCGCGATTGACGGCCTGTGGGGCCTGCGCTTTGGCGACGGCACGATTGGCAGCAAGACCCAAATCTTCTTCACCGCCGGCCCAGACGACGAAACGCACGGTCTCTTCGGCAGATTGGAAGCGACGCTCTGAGAAGCTGATTTAACAGTCGCGGTATAGCTCCCCTCCTTTGCAAGGAGGGGCTGGGGGAGGTTGAAGTCATAGCTCGACTCTAGCTTCGACCTCCCCTGCACCCTGCTTTGCAAGGAGGAGAACCATACTTTCACGACGTCGCTTGACCGGTAAGTCGAAAAACAAAGGGACGGCCACAGTGGCCGTCCCTTTGTTCTATTCCGCCAGTGCCAGATAGCGCCCGTAAGCCTCGTCCCAATGGTCTTTGGCGTCGGCATCGGGCGCAAAGGTTTCCAACGGGAACGAACGCCGCACCACGGCGCGGATGTCGTCCAGGCCGCCCAACTCACCGCGCGCCGTGGCCTGCACCAGGATGTTGCCGATGGCCGTGGCCTCGACCGGACCGGTGATGACGGGGCGTTGCAAACAGTCGGCGGTCAGGCGCGAGAGCAGCTTGTTTTGCGTGCCGCCGCCCACGATGTGCAGCACTTCCAGAGGCGCGCCGCGCAACTCTTCGAGGCGCTCCAAAGTCCAGCGGTATTTCAGGGCCAGGCTGGTGAGACAGCAGCGCACCATGGCGCCCACGCCTTCGGGCGGCGTCTGCCCGGTGCGGCGACAATAATCGCGGATCGCTTCGGGCATGTCCGGTGGCGCCACGAAATCGGGCGCGTCCGGCTCGACGAAGGCCACATTGCCCGACGACCCGGCAGCCTGCTGGGTGAGGTCGAAATAGGAGTAATCGTGCCCGGCGCGGCGCCAACTGCGGCGGCACTCCTGCACCAGCCACAGCCCCGCGATGTTCTTCAAAAATCGAATCGTGCCGCCCACGCCGCCTTCGTTGGTGAAGTTCAGCTCCGCCACGCGGTCGTTGATCAGCGGCTCCGGTAGCTCCAACCCCATCAAGCTCCACGTCCCGCTCGACAGATAGGCCCAATGCTCGCCTTCGGCGGGCACGGCGGCCACGGCCGAGCCGGTGTCATGCCCGGCGGGCGCAATCACCGGCGTGTCGGACGCGACTTTGGTGCGCTCCGCGACTTCGGGCCGCAGCGTGCCCAACTCCGTGGCCGGCGCCACGACGTCGCACAAAATGCCGGTCGGCAAATCGAAGCGTTCCAGCAGCGTCCTGTCCCACTGCCGCGTGCGCGCATCAAGCATCTGCGAAGTCGAAGCGATGGTATATTCGCTGGCGCGCTGTCCGGTCAGCCAGTAGTGCAGCAAATCGGGGATGAAGAGCAGCGAGCGCGCCGCCGCCAGTTGCGGCGAGTTTTGCCGCTGGAGCGCCAGCAGTTGGAACAGCGTGTTGAACTGCATGAGCTGCAACCCGGTGGCGGCGAAAAGCTCGTCGCGCGGCACGATCTCGAAGGCCGCCTCCATCATGCCCTCGTTGCGCCGGTCGCGATAGTGGACGGGATTGCCCAGCAGCGCCCCGGTTTCGTCCAGCAGCCCGAAGTCGACGCCCCAGGTATCGACGCCGATGCCGCTCAACTCCCCCCCATGCTGCGACACGGCGCGGGCCAACCCATCCTGGATATCGTTCCACAGCCGCAACACGTCCCAGTGCAGCGTGTCCAGCGCCCGCACCGTCACATTGGGAAAGCGGTGCGCCTCTTCCAGCCGCATCCGCTGTCCATCGAACAGCCCCACCAGCACGCGCCCCGATTCGGCGCCCAAATCCACCGCCGCGAATTTCAACTCAGCCATGCCCGGTTCCTTTTGCGTCTATCGTTTGCAGCAGGAATTTTGCCCCGCTTTGGGCCGGACGGCAAGGGCAGCCAACGCGAACTTGCTGCTAAACTGCCATTCGCCGCACCATCGGGCGGGAGAAGAGCAAATGGCAACCAATCCACACGATAAGCTACAAGACACGATTGAAGAGACTGCCCCACAAGCCAAGAACCTGCGTGATGTGCGCCGCCTGTGCAAGTTGGGGCCGCTCAAACCGGCAGAATTGGGTTACTGGGTCGACACCGACGCAGCCCGCGATCCCAGTGGCGGCCTGCGCGATGGCATCAAGAAGAAACTGGCGGAAGGGCCGCAAGATGCACGGCTGCTCGTCTATGGGCACAGCGGATCGGGCAAATCGACGGAACTAACCAAGCTGACCACGGAGCTGGGCGACGACTATTTCATCGTGAGCTTTTCGGTGCGGGAAGACCTCAACTTCGCTCATGTGATACCGGAAGACATCCCTGTCGTGCTGGCGGAGCACGTTCTGAGCGAGGCCGAGCGGCAAGGTCTTAACATCCCTGGCAAAAGGCTAAGGCCGATTTATGAGTGGTTCGCCACGACCACCAAGACTGACAAAGATGCTTCCGACAGCGCCCTGACAATCGGCGCGCAAGCGGAGGTTGGCGCGCCGCTCAATCCGTTTTTGAAGCTGCTGGCTTCGCTCAAGAGCGACATCCGCTACAGCACGGGCCGCGAGACCTCAAGCGTGCTGGAAGTCCGCAAGCGCAAAGGCGAATTAGTCGACCAAGTCAACATCTTCCTCAACGAAGTGCGCTTTGCCCTGCCCCCAAGCCAGCGTTTGCTCATCATCGTGGAGGACATGGACAAATTCGACATCGCCTCCGCCCGCGACGTATTCATCAACAACGCCAACTTGCTTTTAGGCATCAACGCGACGATCATTTACACGATTCCGATCTTCACCTTCCACTCGCCCGACGCCGCCGCCATCCGCACCGCCTTTGACGATCATATCGCGCTGCCGATGATTAAAGTGATGGATCACAAGGGCAATCGGGCCGGTGGGTTCGATACGGTCAAGCAAGTCGTGCGTTGCCGCGTCCCGGAAGCATTGTTGCCTGAAGACGCGCTGGATTTAGCGGCGGAAAAGACCGGCGGCGTGTTGCGACACCTGTTTGAGGTGATTCATACCGCTGCTGCTATGACCGACATCGCCAGTGAGACTGAACCGCTCACCGTCGAACGCATCCGTTACGGCCTGCAGCGCAAACGTCGGGAGTTTTATCAGGAGATCGCCATTCCTTTTGGAGGCGTGCTGGGCCAGCCTGATTTAAAAGTGGGCGAACTCTACAAGCGCCTGTCGATCTATGCCAAACGCCAATTGGCAGGCGAAAAGAACCAACCACCGACTGACCCCATCAATCAAATCCTGCTCCAGTGCTGCGCGCTGGTGGAGTATAACGGCGAGGGCTGGTATGGCGTCCATCCCATTGTGATGGAGATGCTCCGCGAACAAGGAGAGATTGATTGAAGGCCCGCCATGTCCGAAGACCTTGAAATGCTGCGCCGAGTCGTCGCAGAACCCGTGCGGCAGATGATTCTGGCCGAGGTGGCCGGTGCGACTCACGCCCGCGCCGTCGCACGGCAAATCCAAAGCTGGAGGCCGCCAAGCTATCCCGTCGTCGAAATCGCCTTCAATGCCAACGAGGACGATCCCGGCAGCCTGTTGCAACGTTGCCGCACGGCGATTAAAGATTGGCAGGATGGCGAACCTTCCGGTCTGCTAGTGCTGTGTGACGCCTCACCGCCCTTCGCCCGTAACGACGCCACCGCCGGTTTCTGGCGCGGCATGAACATGCTGCGCGAACGGTGGGACGACGTGCCCACCCAAACCATCTTTCTCGTCACGCCGGAACAATACCGCCTGTTCTCTACCGAAGCGGATCATCTCAAACGCTGGGTCTCGCTCAAGTTCCACCTGGAAGGCCCGGACGACCCCAAACCCAATCCGCGCCAGCACAGCGAGAGAATCGCATCCACCTTCGCCGAACTCCTACCCGGCTTGGTGCAGGACAATTTGGAAGATGTGCGTGCGGCACAGAGCAACTACGATGCACTCCACGATCAGTTGCTTATCGCGCTCCAACGCAACGAGACACCAGGAAGTCTCGCCACGCGCTACTACTTGCCGCTGATGGCCGCCACTATCACACTGCGAGAGTGGGATACAGCGGCCCGCTTCAACAAACTTATTGCAGAGCATTCCGTCTCCCTGCGTCCCGCTGCCCAATTACGCTGGCTACGCCTGCGCACTTTTCTGGAGTATTGGACGGGCCACACAGAACGAGCCTTCGAGACTGCCCGCGAACGGTTGGACTTAGCCCAGACACAAGGTAGCCGCACGGATAAAATCATCTCCCTCTGGATTTTGCGCTACCTGCACCACAATGAAAAAAACTGGGATGAAGTCGAACGATATATTCAGGAAGCCCTGGCCATTGCCCCTAAACACGGAGACTTCCTGAGTGCCTATGCCTTTTTCCTAAAAGATGTGCGACACGACTATGGCAAGGCCGAAGAGTTTTATCGTCGTGCTGTCGACGCTAATCCCAAGCACGCCGCGAGCCTTAATAACTACGCCCATTTTCTCGACCAAGTGCGACACGACTACGACCGGGCCGAAGAGTTTTATCGTCGTGCTCTCGAAGCTGATCCCAAGCGCGCCCTCGCTCTCGGCGACTACGCCTATTTCCTCGACCAAGTGCGACACGACTATGACCGCGCCGAAGAGTTTTATCGTCGTGCTGACGCAGCTGATCCTGACGACACCGAAAACCTCAACAACTATGCCAACTTCCTCTATCAAGTGCGCCGTGACTACGACCAAGCTGAAGAGTTTTATCGCCGCGCCATCAAAGCCGATCCCAAACACGCCCTCGCTCTCGGCAACTACGCCAAACTCCTTTATGAAGTGCGCCAAGATTGCGACCAAGCCGAAGCTTTTTACCGCCGTGCTATTGACTCTGATCCCAATTGTGCTCTTCATCTCCGCAACTATGCCCTCTTCCTGTGGCAAGTGCGGCATGACCCCGATCAGGCCGAAGAATTCAATCGCCGTGCCATCAAGACCGATCCCAACGACGCCATCAGTCTCTTTAGCTATGCCCGCTTCCTCTCCCATGTGCGCCACAACTACAAACGGGCTGACGAATTCTACCGCCGTGCCCTTGAGATTGATCCTGAAAATGCCGATGGACTCGGCGCCTACGCCGTGTTTTTGTGTATTGAGCGGCACGACTTCAACCGTGCTGGCGACTATTTCCGCCGAGCAGTCGAGGCGGCGCCTGATGAAACGCAATACACCATCAACTACGCGGCCTTTTTGTTGATGCAAGGACGGAAGGACGAAGGGCGAGCGATGCTGGAACGGGCCGCAGCGATGCCGAATTTGGACGAGAAACAGCAAACGGCCATCGCGTTCCACCGCTACATTCACTTCCCGAATGAATCGCCCCCACCGCTTGGCGAGTTGAAGCGGATTCTTCAAGCCGGGATGCGTGCGGAGGGGTGGTCGTTCGCCCTGAACATTGACCGCGCCCGACAGGACGGGCATCCCAAGGTGGCGCTGCTGGAAGCGTTGGCGGTGGTGATTAGGGGCGAAGCGGATCTGGAGTCGTTGGACGCTTTCCCAGAGTGGCAAGCAGCATAGTCGCGTTAAGGCCGATAATCTTCACATATAACCCGCCACGCCCAGGAGTTCCTTGGTTTCCTCATCCACCTCGGGCCGCGCCAGCAGTTGCGCGGTGAGGCTGGCGGCGGGCTTGACACCGTAGATCGACTCTTTTTGCCAGGCCGGGCCGTAGCCGAAGAGCAGCAGACGGCGCATGGTGCCGCCGGGTCGGGTCGGCAGGGCGCGGTGCCACAGCGAGCCGTGCGTGATGACGCAACTGCCGGCGGGTAGGCGCAGCGTCACCTGGCCGGACTTGTCCGACCGGTCGCCCCGGTCGAGGTCGCGCCCCGTCCAGCGGTGCGAGCCGGGCACGACCACCAGCGGGCCGTTGAGGTCGGTCAGGTCGTCCAGATAGAGCAACGCGTCGATGGCCTGCGGCTGGGCAAACAGCGGCGGCAGCGGGTCGGGCACAAGGCGCTGGTGGAAGTGCCATTCGACTTCCTGGTGCGGGTCGTCGGGGAAGCACACCCGCGCCGTGAAGCCGCGCATCTGCACCGACGGGCCAAACAGCGCCCGCGCCACCGAGACCACCGGCGGGAAATCGATCATCTCCAGAAACGCCGGGTGCTTGTCGGCCAGGTGGCGCAAGAAAATGCCGCCGAACGCGCGAGCGCCGCCCTTTTCGACGTGCTGGTCGCGCGCCACGCACTCGTCCAGAGCCGCGCGCAGGCGTGCGATTTCGTCTGGCGGCAGCAACGCCTCGCGCACCAGAAAGCCGTCGCGCACGAAGTCTTGAATCTCGCCGGGCGTGGCCAGCACCTCGACGCGGCGCCGGGGATAGCCCTTGTGGGAGTCACGCACGCGATAGTCAATCGTGTGGCGGCCCGGAATGCTGGCTGCATTGAAACGGAGGCTCATGGAATCTCACCACTCGTGCGGCGCTGCGCCGCGATGTTAGGATAGTCGCCCAGCCAACGGGTCACGCGGGAGCCGACGAAGAGCAACTCCCAGAGAACGATGAAGCTGTTCCTGCGCGCCAAATTGCGGCGTGCCAGACGATAGCCGCGCTGGCTCAAGGCGAAATGCGCCTCGATTGGCAGCTTGCCCACCACGACCAGTCCCAGATCCTGCCGCACCCGCTCGCGCCACGCCAGATGCTCGCGCAACAGGTCAGACGGCGCGGCGCCGGGATAGTGCAGGAGCAATGCCTGCGAGCGTCGCAGCAAGTAAGACAAACCTTGCGGCGCTGCATTAGTCGTCATCAGCGACCACAACTTGGCGTCGGCGGTTTCCTCGAATGCCACAGGTTGTGGAGAGGGCAGCGGCGCCAGCGCATCGGCGGCGTGCAAACTCTGCTGGCGCGCCTGCTGTTGCACCTCAAACGCGGCCATCAGATCATGGCCCGGCTCGGTCAAATTGCTGGCGATCAGGCACGCCACCGTCGACGCGGGCCGGTCGGGCACGAAATGCTGAAAGCACAGCGCGTAGCAGTGATGCCCCTCGTGCCAGAACAGCCGCCAGAGATTGGGCACCATTTGGCCCGCACCGGCACGCACCGTGTAGTCCAAGCGCGCCACAAAGCCCAACGCTTCCAGCGCGGCAGTGGCATTTTGCCAGGCCGCCGCATCCATTGCCGGGAAATCGCTGGCCTGTGCTCTCTCCAACTGAACCTCCACTGGATAGGCCCGCAACAGCTTGGCTTTGATGCCAACCGCCACCCCGACGCAGACCACCGCCACCGCCGCGATGACCGCCGTCCAGCCGAAGAAATACCAGCAATAAACCAGCGTGCCCACGCCCCAGAAGGGGATGAGCCAGAGTCGTAGTTTGGGCGGCAACTTTTGCATGGGCTGGGCACGACAGAAATTCTATTCGTCCGGCTCCAATGGCGGATGCTGGCCCCCGTGGTAGAGCAGACGCCGCAGATTGACCACGCCAGGGCGATTGAGTTGCAGAGCGACGACAGTGGCACGTCCGGTCGCGGTCAAGCCGATAATGTGGCAAAAGTCGTCGCTCCAGGCGAAATGGTCGCGCCATCGCTGGCGCCGGGGATGGAAGAGTGGCGTATCCTCGCCGCTGTTGGGGTCGCGGACGATCAGGCGGGTAAACTTGTGATTGTTGCAACCCTGGCAAGCAAGAGCCAGATTGTCAGGCGAGTTGTCTCCACCACGAACGCCCGGCGTGATGTGTTCGATGGAGAAAGATTGTGGCGAAACCCGCTCCGGCGAGCGGCAATACTCGCAATAACCGCGCGCTCGTGCCATGACGAGCCGCTGCACCTGAGCCGAGAGGCGCGTGATCGCCATGCTGTGCTAAACCACTTCAGGTTCGCCCTTGGGCCCTGGCAAACCCAACTCCTGCATCATCTCCATCAACCCAACGCCGCGCAGCCGGGCCAACTCGGCGACCGCTTCTAAACGCTGTGCCCACTGCTCTTCGCGCGCGTCGCTGAGCGCCACCAATTCCTGATGTTCAGTGGACGTCAGCGTCCCATCGATGAGGCGGGCGCGCAGCTCGGCATAGCGCGCCTCCGCCGTCGCATCGGGCGGTTCATTGATCCTCAGCAGCAGCGCCGATTCAGCAGATGGCAGGCTGGGCGCTTGGCGCCGCGCTCTCAGCTCGCGCAGCCGCGCCTCCAACTCCTCCAATTCGCGCAGGCTCAATTGCCCGGCGACCTGCAACAGCGTGTCGTAGCTCAAATCCGCTTCAATCTGCACCGTCGGCATGATGGCACCACCTCACCCTTTGAGTTTAATCCTTGCCCGCCACGCCGCCATCGTTGGCTCTTGCGCCGCCCTTTGGGCTATTTCACCCGCCACAGCTTGACCTCGCCAATCCCGTCGCCGGTCGCTAAATCTCGTCCATTCGGGGCAAATGCCAGGGCCGTGACACTGCCATGCGGCTCCTGCCACGCACGAGCCAATTGTCCAGTCTGGGTGTCCCACAAATGCACGGTATTAAATTGGCCGAGGTTGGAGATTGCCAGGCAAGTGCCATTGGGAGAAAGCGCACAGGCCATCCATCCGGACTTGTCTTGCAGCGTCCGGCGCAGCTTGCCGGCTTTGACATCCCACACATCGAAGGTGGCTGGGCCATTCGACCATTGGTCCAAACCGACCACGACCGTTTGACCGTCATGCGACATCATCAAGCGGCGGTTATGGGGCAGGTCGCGCGGCACGGCTGGGAGACGCTGATATTTGCGCCGTTGCATGTCGTAGACCAGCAGGCCACTCTGGAGCCAGTGCGTTCGTTTATCCGGCCCGGGGCCGATTTTCAGGAGTTCGACGACGAGAGTGCGCCCATCAGGCGAAAAAACGTAACGCGGTATCGGGTATTCACCGGAGGCTGTTTTGTCCGGGGACAGACAATAATCCTTGGGCGTGAGGATGATGCCATCTTCACGCACTTTTTCTGTCTTCAGATCAATGGCCCACAGCTTAAGTCCTTCGGTCGTCATGGCTGCGACCTGCAATTGCTCGTCCGATGTGAAACCCAGCCAGTCGTTGGAACTGCCCATCCCCAAAATATCCCGCATAGTAGCGGGTAGGCGCACCAGTTGGCCAGTGTCAACGTTCCAAACGCAGATGCCCACAGGAGCCGATGTCATCCCGGCCACAGCTCCAAAAATCATTGCCGCATCGTAGCACATCGCCCAGTGGCCCTGTGGCGCGAGAACCGTGCGCACGTCCGTGGTTTGTGGCCTAAAGTCGATGGAGAATCTGCGGCGCCTGGCCCGGCTCGCTACGTCCCACAACTCCACCCACCTCTCGGACTGCGACCACCTCCCTGCACGCACCAACAACTTCCTGTTGTCTGTGGCCCAGAGCAAGTCCGCGACTTCCTTGGGCGTCGCTGATGGCGCTGCGGGCCGCAAGATGCGTGGCCGCCAGGAGAGGCGTTCTTTGGCGAGGCCGAACAAGGCGAGCGGCAACGCGACGAGCAGCGCGATTTTGAGATAGGAACGCTTCATGGCAGCCAACCCTCCCTGCGGAACGAGCAACGGAACATTCGCCGGAGAGTATTTGTCCAAATGCGCGATTACCGCCAGAGGATTTCCCATGAAACCACGAATCGCCCTGAGTGGGACGTTGCTCGCCGTTTTGGCCCTGCCCGTCTTCGCGGACAATGCCGCGTTGCAGCAAGGCCGGGAGGCGCTCACCGACCGGCATTATGAGGAGGCGTCGCGGCTGTTGGCGCAGGCGGCGGCGCCGGGGCAGGAGCGCGCCGACGAGGCGCAGTTGTTGCTGGGCCAGGCGCTGCTGCGCGCCAAAAAATACAATGAGGCCATCGCCGCCTATGATAAGCTGCTGCGCGATTTCCCGCAGTCGGCGTGGCGCAAGAAGGCGCTGTTCCAGAAGGCCGATGCCTATGGCACGCTCAAGCAGTGGGACAAGGCCGCCGCGCTCTATGAGCCGGAGTTGGACTACATCGTGTCCGACGAGCGCAAGGAGCAGGTCGCCGACATTTACCTCAAATACGCCGCGCAATACTTCGAGCCGCCCAAGAACGCCAGGGGCGAAACCCCGACGCCTAACTATGCCAAAGCCAAAGCGTTGTTTCAAAAGGCGCTGGATATCGGCCTGACGCCCAAAAAGACCGAGGACGTGCTGCTGCGCGTGGCGCTCAGCGATTTTCACGCGCAGAATTGGGGCGGCGCCATCGAGACGCTGCGCGTTTTGTTGACGCGCTTTCCGCAGGGCGCGCAGGTCGAAGAGGCCAAGTATTATCTGGGCCTGGCGAACTTGCGCGGCGGCAATGAGCGCGAGGCGCGCAAGATTTTCCGCGATTTTTTGCGCGACTATCCCAATGCCAAACGGCGCGGCGATGTGAGTTTAGCGCTGGCCCAAACCTACCATGTGCCGGAGCCGCGCGACGCCAAAGAGCTCCAGGCTGGAGTGCAGGCGTTGCGCGATTTCGTGCGGCTGTTTCCGGGCCATCCCAAAGCCTTGCAGGCCGGCTATTGGATCGGGCTGTCGCTGTTCAACCAAGCGCGCTACGAGGACGCCGTGAAGGAATTCCAGACGTTCATTGCGGTCAACGCCAAGTCCGATGCCGACGAAGTGGCGCAGGCGCAGAACTATCTGGGGTTGGCCCTGCTGCGCCAGAAAAACTACGACGCGGCCATCACGGCGTGGGAGGCGTTTCTGCGCGAGCACCCGGTGCACCGGCTGTGGCAGAGCGTGCAGCGCCAAGTGTTGGATGCCCAGTATGCCATCGGCGACGAGGCTTACACGGCCAAAAAATACGACGCGGCGCGGCTGGCGTGGCAGGCGTTTCAAGACAAATATCCCCTCGACGTGCGCAACGCCGACATCATGTTCCGCCTGGGCATGATGCTCTACGATGCCAAGCAATATGACGCCGCCATCGAGCAGTGGAAAAAGGTCGCCAGCAAATACGGCGGCACCGAAGCGGCCTCGCGCGCCCAGTTCATGACGGCCATGACCTACGAAACGCTGGGCCGTTTCGAGGACGCCATGGCGGCGCACCGCCTGGTGACGGGCAAATGGCAAAACGACGCCCAGGCGCGCTTGGCCGAACTCAAAAACCGCAAGCTGCTGGTCTACACTGAGCGCACCTTCACGACGGCGGATGCGCCCGCGCTCAAACTCGTGACGCGCAACGTGCCCAGCGTGCAGTTGCGCGCCTACAAAGTCGACATGAACGACTATTTTCGCAAGCTGCACACCATGCGCGGCGTCGAGGCGCTGGATTTGGCGCTGATCGAACCCGACTGGCGCTGGGAATTGAAGATTCCCGACTATCAGGAGTTCCGCCAGAGCGAGGCGCAGGCGCCGCTGCCCTTCAAGGAGCCGGGCGTCTACGCCGTGGTGTGCAGCGCGCCGCTGGCCGATGAAAAAGACAAAACCGACGGCCAAAACGCCCCGGCGCTCGAAGCCACCAACATCGTGCTCATCACCGACTTGGGCCTCGTCACCAAGACCACAAACCACGACGTGCTGGTCTTCGCCGAGAATCTGCGCACGCGCCAACCCTGGCCCAACGCGCAAATCTTGCTGACCGACGGGCGCCGTGTCGTGGCCAACGGCACGACCAACGCCGACGGCGTGTTCCAGTGGAAAAACGAAGCCAAAGCCGCAGTCACGACTGTGGCGGACGGCGAAGCGCCGCTACGCAGCGACGTGCGCGTGCTGGCGCAGAGCAGCGGGCATTTCGCCTCGACCGAAGGCGATCTGCGCGGTGTGGCGCGGCTCACCGGCTTGCAGCCCACGGGTGCGGTTTACAGCGACCGCCCGCTCTATCGCGCCGGACAGCCGGTCTATTTTCGCGCCATCGTGCGCCAGGTCGAAAACGGCCAATACGTCTTCAAGCAGGGCGAGGAATATCAAGTCTCAGTCACCGATGCCGGCGGCGCGCTGATCTATTCGCAGCGCCTGGCGCTGGGCGATTTTGGCACGCTGAGCGGCAGCGTGCTGCTGGGCGGCGAGGCGCCGCCGGGCCGCTACACGATTCATGTCACGCGCCCGCAGGAACGCGACACCGGCCCGGACGATCCCCAAATCGTGCCGGTCGCGGACGCTGAGCCGCGCCCGGCCACGGCGCCGCGCCCGAAGGTGCAGCCGTTCAGTGCCACGGGCACTTTTCAAGTCGCGGCCTACCGCCTCGAAAAGGTGCGCCTCACCATCGAATTGCCCAAAACCGTGTATTTGCGCGGCGAGGAGATCAAGGGCAAGGTCATCGCCAAATATCTGCACGGCGAGCCATTGGCGCGGCGCAAAATCCGCTTCGGCTGGAACCGCGAGATCGGCGTCGAGCGCGAAACCGACGCCAAAGGCGAGTTCGAGTTCGCCATCCCGACGCGGCCCTTCGAGGAAGACGAAGCCGTGGCGGTGTGGGCGCGCCTGGAAGAGGAAAACGCTGCCGTGCAGCGCGTCGCCTTCGTGGCCACCGTCGGCGTGCGCCCCGTGCTGTCGATGCTGCGCGACGTGCATCTGTCGGGCGAAAAGTTCGACGTTGCCATCGAAATCAAAGACCTGGCCGACAAGCCCTTTGTGGGCGAGTTCAAGCTGGCCGCGCTCAAGCTGGAAAAGGACGAAGCCGGACGCTTGGGCGAGCGCGAAGTGCAAAGCGTGCCGGTCAAAACTGGCGCCGACGGCAAGGCGACGGCCAGCTTTGCGTTAAGCGAAGCCGGCGAATACATCCTGCGCCTGAGCGGCCAGGACGGCAACGACAACCCGGTGTCGAGCGACCTGGCGACGCAAATCGTGGGCAACGAGGACAAAGTGCGCCTGCGCATCCTGAGCGACACCGACAGCTACAAAGTCGGCGAGACGGCCAAAGTGCGCGTCATCTGGCGCGGGCCGGAAAAAGCCGAGGATCAAGCCGTCCCGCCCGACGCGAAAGCGGCGGATGCCGACGCGCCCAAACTGGCGCTGGTGACTTATGAAGGCGACCGCGTTTACGGCTATCAACTGGTGACGCTGCAAAAGAGCGACGACAACCAGATCAGCGTGCCGCTGACCTTGCCGCTGGCGCCGGTCTTTCGTTTTTCCATCGCGCTGATGGACGGCAACCAGTTCCACGAGGCGGCCAAGTGGTTCCGCGTCACGCACGAATTGAAGGTCAAAATCAAGACCGACGCGGCCCAATATCGTCCCGGCGGCAAGGTCAAGGCCACGCTCGAAGTCACCGACCAAAACGGCCAGCCAGTTGCGGCGGAACTCAGCCTGGCGGCAGTCGACCAGGCGCTTTTGGCGGCGGCGGGCGGTGACGCCAACACGCTGGCCGCGCTGATCTTTCCAGCACAGTGGGATCCGAAGCTTGGAATTCACGTGACTTGAAGTCGCGGC